>Ga0315534_1002011_pt1 | contig 13940 bp, 13 predicted proteins | sample SalMarSW160240MG_FD_203094 | JGI IMG/M metagenome (GOLD analysis project Ga0315534, IMG submission 203094) | Salt marsh sediment microbial communities from the Plum Island Ecosystem LTER, Massachusetts, United States - Salt Marsh Sediment SW1602-40 ... | reverse complement strand
CCAACTACGGCTCGGCGAAGGCCGCGCTCATGGGCATGACGTTCATCTGGGCGCTCGAGCTCGGCCGCTACGGGATCACGGTGAACGCCGTCGCGCCCGCGGGAGCCACGCGGATGACGGCGTCGCTGTTCGAACGATCGGGTGAGGCGCCACCGCCGGAGGCCGACCCGTCGCTCAACGCACCGCTGGTCGCGTTCTTGGCGTCCGATCGGGCGTCGCACGTCAACGGCCAGATCCTGGGTCGTACCGACTTCGCGTACACGATCTTCCAGCACCCGAAGCAGATCGCGTTCATGTGGCGCGACGGTGGCTGGACTCCCGACGCGGTCGCCGAGCACTTCGACGACGTACTCGGTCAGCATCTGCAGCACGTCGGCATGGCGATGCCGTCGGGCATGGAGTACGCCGGCGAAAAGAAGCAGTAGCGCTCGACCCATGACGCGCTACCGGCTCGGGGTCGTCGACGTGACGTTCTGGGCCGACCCGCCCGAGGCGCGCGACCGTCACGCCCGCGACCTGGGGTTCGAGCACATCGACGTGCTCGTCGACGTCGACCCGCAGTCGCTCGTGCTGCCGGTCGGGTGCCCGACGGCGTTCCCCAAGCCCCGACGCGGCTGGTGCTCGACGCCGGCGCCTCGCGACGAGCCCGGCATGTGGGAGCGCGCCGTGCGCTGGTGGCGGCGAGCGCCGGGCGCGCTCCTGGAGCCGTGGGCCGGCGCCGTCGTCCACTCGACGGACACGGTCCACGCGATGCAGGAGGAGGTGCCGGGACTCCGGCTGCTCGTCGACACCGGGCACGTCGCCGACTGGGGCGGTGATCCGCTGGAGCTGCTCGAGCACGCCGACCACGTGCAGCTGCGGCAGGGGTGCCCCGGGTCGACGCAGGTGCACGTCGACGATCCGCGCGGTGTCGTCGACTTCGCTGCCGTGCTTCGGCGTCTCGACGAGCTCGACTACCCGGGGTGCCTCTCGGTCGAGTACTTCGACCTGCCCGACGAGGGCTGGCCGCTCAACGCTCCCGTCCCCTGGGCCGTCGACCTGCGCGCCCACGTCCTGTCGCTGATGTCCTGACACTCGCGTCGGGAGAACGGGGGCTGGTTGCCCGCCGACGGCGACGGCGGAGATGGCGGTCCTTCCGGTCGCTCGTCCATACTGCCGCAATGCGCGGCGAGCCGCTACGGATCCTGAACATGTGGGGGAGCGACCTCGGCGCCGACATCGCTGCGGTCGCGCCCGACGCCGAGGTCGTCACGGTGCCGTCCGCCGAGGACTACGGCGACGGGCTGCGCGGCGACGCGATGTTCGCGACATGGTTCGAGCACCCGATCTTCGACGATCTCGACGCGACCGGGCTCGACTGGGTGCACCTCCCCGGCACCGGCATCGACAAGGTCCCACGCCGCATCCTCGAGGGTCGGACGGTCACGTGCTCGCGGGGCGTCAGCGCGATCCCGATCTCGGAGTTCGTCCTGGCGTCGATGCTCGCCTTCGAGAAGGACTTCCCCTCCGTCTGGCTGCAGGAGCCTCCGGAGCACTGGAACTTCGCCGCGCTCGGCGAGCTCGCGGGCAAGACGCTCGGGCTCGTCGGGCTGGGAGGCATCGGCACGGCCGTCGCGCGCCGCGCCTTGGCGTTCGACATGCGGGTGCGCGCGCTCCGACGCAACCCGGGCCGCAGCGACGTCGAGGGTGTCGAGACGGCTGTCGACCTCCCGGATCTGCTCGCGACGGCCGACCACCTCGTGCTCGCTGCGCCGGCGACCGCAGCCACCAGCAACCTGATCGACGCCGACGCGCTCACGCACGTGAAGCCGGGCGTCCACCTGGTCAACATCGCCCGGGGCAGCCTCGTCGACCAGGCCGCCCTCCGGGTGGCCCTCGACGACGGACGGGTGGCCTGCGCATCGCTCGACACCGTCGATCCGGAGCCGCTGCCCGCCGGCCACTGGATGTACGACCACCCGAAGGTGCGACTCTCCGCGCACGTGTCGTGGTCGAGCCCGCGCGCCTTCGACCGCATCCGCGCGTCGTTCCTCGAGAACCTGGGTCGGTACGTCGCCGGGGAGCCGCTGCACGGCGTGGTCGATCCCGACGAGGGGTACTGATGGCACGCGGCGCCGCGGTCGTGGGGACCGGCTTCGGGTGCCGCGTCCACGTCCCCGCACTGCGTGCCGCCGGCTTCGAGGTGCGAGCGCTCGTGGGGCGCGATGCGGCGAAGACCGAGCGTCGCGCCGAGCGGCTCGGGATCGCCGAGGCGACGACCGACCTCGACGCCGTCCTGGCCCGCGACGACGTCGATGCGGTGACGGTGGCGACGCCACCGCATCAGCACGCCCCGGTCGTCATCGCGGCGGCGAGCGCGCGCAAGCACGTGCTGTGCGAGAAGCCGTTCGCGCTGGATCTCGCCGAAGCGGAGCACATGCTGGCGGCGGTGGAGTCCGCCGGCGTCACCAATCTCGTCGGGCACGAGTTCCGCTGGGCGCCCGAGCGCGCCGTGGTCGGCCGGGCCATCGGCGAGGGCGCGATCGGTGCGCCACGCCTGTGCAGCCTCGTGCAGTACGTGCCGCTCGTCGCCGACCCGGCGACGCCGGTGCCGCCGTGGTGGTTCGACCCGAGCTCGGGCGGTGGGTGGCTGGGCGCGTCGGGTTCCCACGTGGTCGATCAGGTGCGGGCGTGGCTCGGCGAGTTCGTCGAGGTCGATGCGTCCCTCAGCGTGGTGTCCGATCGCCACGATGTCGCCGAGGACACGTTCACCGTGCGCTTCCGGCTCGCGTCGGGACTGGACGGCGTGCTGCAGCAGACGGCCGCGGCGTGGGGGCCCTACGCCGGGCTGACGCGCGTCGCGGGCACGAGAGGCACGGTGTGGATCGAGGGCGACGTCGCCTGGATCGCCGACGCAGACGGCGCCCGGGTGCTCGACGTGCCCGCCGACCTCGCACTGCCGGCCGCGCCCCACGAGAGCGACGACCCGCGCGACCGGTTCACGCACCTCGAGCTCGGACCGTTCACGCGGCTGTGCGAGGTGCTGCGCGTCGGCGTCGACGGTCAGCCGGCGCCGGACGCGGTGCCGGTGCCGACGTTCGCCGACGGGGTGGCGAGCACGCGCGTGCTCGACGCCGTGCGCGAGTCGGCCGCCACCGGCCGGCCGGTCACCCTTCCCTGATGCATCAAGACCAGGGGGTGCCGAAGCGGTCGCGGTGGGTGTGCTCGCCGAAGGGCTCGCGGCGTGGGGCGCCGAGCTCCTTGGCGGGGTAGCCCAGGGGGATCACGACCTGCGGCACGACGTGGTCGGGGAGCGCGAGCACCTCGCGCAGCTCGTCGGCGAACGCAGTCGTCAGCGTCGTCAGCGCCGAGCCGAGGCCTACCGCGGTCGCGGCGAGCAGCAGGTTCTGGGTCGCGGGGAACGTCGACGACGCGATCGTCGCCTCGAGGCAGCGCTGGGTGTCGGCGGCGACGACGACGAGCACGGGCGCTCCCCGATAGCCGCCGCCTGCGACGGCGTCGTCGACCGCCGTCAGCAGCGCCGCGTCGACGCGTCGCGCCGCGAATTCCCTGCCCCCCGCGGCCCACGCCCGCTCGGTGAGGTCGTGGATCCGAGCCCGCGTCGCGCGGTCACGCACGACGACGAACACCCAGGGCTGGCGGTTCTCCGCGCTCGGCGCGAACGTCGCCGCGTCGAGAATGCGACCGATCGTCTCGTCGTCGACGTCGTGGTCTGTGAAGCGTCGGCACGCGCGCTGACGGTGGACGACCTCGAAGAAGTCGGTCAAGGCGTGCGCTCGCCGACGCGTGCGAACGAGTTGACGTACATGATCCGGAGCGCGTCGTGCCAGCCCCAGTGCTGGAACTCCTCGGTGCCCTGGACGCCGAAGCGCGCCTCGACGAGTGGTGTCATGAGCTTGAACGAGTGCTCCGGGTCCTCGGTGTCCATCTCGTAGAAGTGCATGAAGCGCGGGTCGGCGCCAGTCGCGTTCTCGTACGGCGTGATCATCGTGTAGCCGGGCGTCCCGACCGCGGCGATCCAGCTGATGTGCACGAAGTCGCCCCAGTCACGCAGCGCCTGCGCCAGCTCGGGCTCCTTCGGGCTGATGAGGACGAGGGAGAGGCCGATCGTCGGGCGGCCGGTCAGCCGGCCCTGTCCGGGTCGCGGCGTCCGCCAGAAGTGATGCCCGGTGATGCCGTCGGGCACGTCGGTCGGCTTCGCGAACGAGCGATCGACCTCGTAGACCCCGAGCGTGCCGAACTCGTCGAGGACGCGCGGGAGATCGCGACGATCGCGCTTGAGGTTCCGCCACCACGTCGCCCGGTCGACGCCGTCGAGCCCGAGCACGTCGTCGACTCGACCGTCGGCGTACTGGTCCGGCGTCATCGCGTCGGTCATCTCGAGGTACAGGCCCGGCGTCAGGCGGTCTTCCATTCGGCGCGGAGTCTACGGGTGGTCGGTTAGCGTCTGGGATGGCCAAGAGCCCGCTCGTGCGGCTTCCGAAGCCGGTGATGAGGGGCTTCTCGGCGATGCACCGCGGCTTCGTCCATGTCACCGGTGGACGTGCCGGCACGAAGTTCCGCGGGCAGCCGCTCATCCTCCTCACCACGACGGGTCGCAAGACGGGCAAGGACCGCACGTGGCCGCTGGTCGGCCTGCCGATCGATCCCGGCGACCACACCTTGGGCTGGGTCGTCGCCGGCTCCAACGGTGGACACGACGCGCACCCGGCCTGGTACGTCAACCTTCGGGCCGATCCTGTGGCGACCGTGCAAGACGGCGCCACGAAGACCAAGGTCCAGGCCCGCGACGCGTCAGACGTCGAGCGCGAGGAGTTCTGGCCGAAGTTCGTCGAGACGCTCACGACCTACGCCGAGTACCAGGAGGCGACCGACCGCAGGATCCCGGTCGTCATGCTCGAACCGCTCGAGGTGTAGGCGCGTCCGCGAGGGCCGAGCTCGAGCCCAGCCTTCGGTCATCGGGCCTAGGCTCGCGCGCCGTGCCGAAGGGGAGAGGTCTCGCGATCGCCGCCGCTGCACTGGTCGCGGTGGTCGTCGCGGCGTGCACCTCGGACGACGCGTCGGATCGTGGTTCCTCGACCTCGTCGACTCGAGCGTCGACGACCACCAGCGCAGCTGGCAGCTCGGACTTCGCATCGCTGTTCCCCGCCGACGCGCTGGCCGACGACATCACGACGACCGACTGCACGCTCGAGAACGGCGCGGCCTCGACCTGCTACGCGATCACCGTCCACAGCGATCCGACCACGGTCGAGCCGGGCCCGTTCTGCCCGACGTCGATCGACGACGACGACAGCGGGATCTTCACCTGGGACGGCGAGTCCCCCGGGCTCTACGCCCTCGACCGCAGCTTCTGGGAGCTCGTCGACGGCCAGGGCTACTCGTTCGTCGGCTCCGACGGGTCGATCACCGTCCAGGACCCCGGCTCGGGGGCACCGCCGTCGGGCGACGTCTGCCTCCAGGCAACGGCCGACGACTCCTACACGCTCACCGCGCTCATCCCGACCGCGCCGGAGGTGCTCGACGAGCCGACCCAGCTCGACACCGTGGCCCAGGTGGGGATCGCGCTCGACGGGGTCACGATCTTCGGCGACGCGCCCAGCGGGACCACCGGGCAGATCCCCGCGCTCGACCCCTGTGGCGGGCACCACGACCCGTCGGGCTACTACCACTGGCACTTCGGGTCGGAGTCGATCCAGCTCAACCTGGATGCGTCCGACGTCCCTCGCACGTGCAACGAAGCACAAGACGACGAGGCGCTGTTCGGGTTCGCCTACGACGGGTACGCGATCTACGGCCCGCACGAAGACGGCGCAACCCCGTCCGACCTCGACGAGTGCAACGGTCACACGAATGAGACGGAGCGCTTCGGCGACGTGTACCACTACCACCTCTCGCTCGAATCACCGAACCTGCCCCCGTGTCGTGTCGGTGCCGTTGCCGACGACAAGCTCACGAGCCGCGACAACCCGAACGTCTCGCTGCCCGACAGCGGCGGACCCGGTGGTGGCGGTCCGCCGGGTGGTGGCGGTCCGCCGGGTGGTGGCGGTCCGCGGGGTGGTGGGGGTCCGCCGGGTGGTGGGGGTCCGCCGAGCCCGTGAGGCCACGCGGTTCGAGCCCGAGGCCGCCTACAGCTAGGTCGCGGCCTGCGGCATGTGCCACCGGTGGTCGGCGAGGATGTCGACCGCCTCGGTCGGCCCCCATGATCCGGGCTCGTAGACGATCGGCCGGTCGGCGAGATCGAGCACCGGCTCGACGACTCGCCACGCCTCCTCGACGCCGTCTTGACGCGCGAAACGACGCAGGTCGCCCGCCATCGCGTCGTCGAGGAGGCGCTCGTAGGCGTCGCGACGCGTGCCGAGCGCCATGTCGAAGTCGACGTCGAGCTCGACCGTCTGGCTCGTCACGTCCAACCCCGGCGCCTTCGCCTGCAGGCTGAACGTGACGCCGTCGTCGCGGCTCAGCCGGAAGCACACCAGGTTGGGCTCGGGACCCCGCACCGAGCTGCCGGCGAAGAACCGCTTGGGCGGGCAACGAAGCTCGACGGTGGCGAGCACCTCGCTGTGCTCGAGGCGCTTCCCGGCGCGCACGAAGAACGGCACCCCCGCCCACCGCCACGAGTCGACCTCGAGCCGGCACGCGGCGAACGTCTCGACCGTCGAGCGGGGTTCGACGCCCTCCTCCTGCGTGTACCCGCGGTACTGGCCCCGAACGAGGTCGGACGGATCGATCGGCTCCATCGCCTTGAGCACCTTCACCGTCTCGTCGCGCAACGCGTCGGCACTGCCGTCGATCGGCGGTTCCATCGCGAGCAGCGCGACGACCTCGAGCACGTGGTTCTGGACGACGTCGCGGATCGCCCCGACGCTGTCGTAGAACCGGCCGCGGCCTTCGACCCCGAGCGACTCGGCCATCGTCACCTGCACGTTGGCGACGTAGTTGCGATTCCAGATCGGCTCCAGGAGCGTGTTCGCGAACCGGAACACGAGGAGGTTCTCGACCGCCTCCTTCCCGAGGTAGTGGTCGATGCGGAAGATGTCGCGCTCCGGGAAGGCCTCGGCGAGCACCTGGTTGAGCTCGCGGGCCGACGCCAGGTCCCGCCCGAAGGGCTTCTCGACGACCACGCGCGCGCCGTGCTGGAGACCGGCCTCGCTCAGGCCGTGCACCACGGTCGTGAAGGCAGACGGTGGGATCGCGAGGTAGTACGCGGGGCGTTGCGCGTCACCGAGCGCCTCACCCAGCCGCAAGAACGTCGATGCGTCCTCGTAATGGAGCTCCACGAACGTCATGCGGCGAGCGAGCGACTCGAACGTCGGCTCGTCGAGTGGGCCGTCGAGCGCGTCGCCGACAGCGTCGCGAGCGAAGGCGCGCAGCCGGACGTCGTCCCAGGCAGAGCGGCTCGCGACGATCACGGGCACCTCGAGTCGATGCTGGAGCTCGAGGCCGTAGAGAGCAGGGAAGAGCTTCTTGCGCGCCAGGTCGCCGGTCGCCCCGAACATCACCAGCGCATCGGCGTGGGACGAGCTCGAGGCGAGGTAGGTCACGCCGAGCGAGCGTACCGGGGTCGTGTCATCGCCCCGCGACGATGGGTGCGGGGGGCCGAATCGAGCCCCTAGCCTGACACGCGTGTCAGGAGGCTCGACGGGGACGCAGCAGCGGCGCGTTCGCAACGCGCCGGCTCCGGGCGAGGCGCCGATGCCCGCGGCCGACGCGGCTGCGCTCCTCCGTGGCAATGCCACCGACCCCGAGCGCCGCGATCGCCCGGCGGTGCGCTTCGACGATCGGGTCTGGACGCACGGTGAGTACGTCGCCGAATGCCAGCGCTTCGCCAACCTGCTCGTCGAACGCGCGCCGCGCACCGCCGGCCGCGGCGTGCACGTCGGTGTGCTCCTCGACAACACACCCGAGTACCTCTTCGCGCTCGGCGGCGCCGCGCTGGTGGGCGGGACCGTCGTCGGGCTCAATCACACGCGGCGCGACGAGCACCTCCTGCGCGACCTCGAGCACACCGATTGCGACATGGTCATCAGCGAGCCGCGTCACCTGCCGCTGCTCGAGCCGATCGCGAGTGGGCTGCCGGAGGTCCTCGTGTCGCGCCGCCATCCCGACGACGCCGGCCCCGACGTCGCGATCGGTGCCGACCTCGACGAGGCGCTTGCCGGTGTGGGAACCGCCGACCCGGGAATCGAGCCGGGGCCCGACACGCTGTGGGGGCTGATCTTCACGTCGGGCACGTCCGATGCGCCCAAGGCCGTCATCTGCACGCAGCGTCGCCTGCTCGTGACCGGCAACCGCATGGGCATCATCATGGACCTGACCGCCGACGACGTGGGTTACATCTGCATGCCGCTGTTCCACTCGAACGCGCTCATGGTCGGCTGGGCGCCGTCGATCGTCTACGGCGCCTCCGTCGGTCTGGCGCGTCGGTTCAGCGCGTCGCGCTGGCTCGCCGACATCCGTCACTACGGATCGACATACTTCAACTACACGGGGAAGCCGCTCGCCTACATCATCTCGACGCCCGCGCAGCCCGACGACGCCGACAACCCGCTGCGCGTCGCGTTCGGGAACGAAGGTTCTCCGGAGGTCGTCGACCGGTTCGCGAAGCGCTTCGGCGTCGAGGTGATCGACGCGTACGGAGCCACCGAAGGCGGTGTCGCCGTGAACCGCGACGCCGAGCAGCGCGCGGGTGCGCTCGGTCAGGCCGGCGAGAACGTGAAGGTCGTCGACGAGGACGGCAACGAGCTCGCGCGCGCCCGGTTCGACGCCGAGGGGCGACTCGTCAACGCCGACGACTGCGTGGGTGAGATCGTCAACACCGCGGGCTCGGGCCCGTTCGAGGGCTACTACAACAACCCGGAGGCCAACGAGAAGACGCTTCGGTTCGGGTGGTACTGGACAGGCGACCTGGGCTACCTCGACGACGACCGCTACCTCTACTTCGCCGGTCGCAATGCTGACTGGTTGCGTGTCGACGGGGAGAACTTCCCTGCTCAGCCGATCGAGACGACGATCACACGACACCCCGATGTCGTCCTGGCCGCGGTGTACGGGGTGCCCGATGACCAGGCGGGTGACCAGGTGATGGCGGGGCTGGTGCTGCGCAACGGCGCGTCGTTCGACCCGGCGGCGTTCGCGGCCTGGCTCGACGCGCAGGAGGCGATCGGCCCGAAGTGGCGGCCGCGGTACGTGCGCGTGATGCTCGACCCCCCTACGACGGGCACCAACAAGATCGTCAAGCGCGCGCTGGTGCACGAGAAGTGGCGCCGCGATCGGGTCGAGGCTGATCCGGTGTTCGTGCGCCAGCGCGGCGAGGACCGGTACCGAGAGCTCACCGCCGTCGACGAGCAGGCGCTGCACGCCTCGTTCGTCGCCCACCAGCGCGAGCGCTTCTGGGACCTCTGATGGACCTGGCGTTCACGCCCGAGGAGCAGGCGTTCGCGGGCGAGATCCGCGACTGGCTCACCGACAACCTCGAGGTGCCGCCGCGGTTCGAGACCCTCGACGACGAGATCGACTGGGGTCGGCGCTGGCAGGCTCGCCTCGCGGCCGACCGGTGGGTCGGGATCCACTGGCCCGTCGAGTACGGCGGCCGCGGCGCCTCGCCCGTCGAGGTGGCCATCTACAACATGGAGTACGCGCGGGCCCGCGCGCCGCAGCCCGTCAACCGCGTCGGCGTCAACAACGTCGGGCCGACGTTGTTGGCCTTCGGGACCGACGAGCAGAAGCGCCGTTGGCTCCCGGCGATCCTCGACGCGTCCGACGTGTGGTGCCAGCTGTTCAGCGAGCCCGGTGCCGGCTCGGATCTCGCCGCGCTGTCGACCCGCGCGGTGCCGGTCGAGGGCGGCTGGCTGCTGAGCGGCCAGAAGGTGTGGACGAGCTACGCCCAATGGTCGCGATGGGGGATCTGCCTTGCACGCACCGATCCCGACGCGCCGAAGCACGCGGGAATCTCGTACCTCGCCGTCGATATGGAGGCCGACGGCATCGAGATCCGCCCGCTGGTACAGCTCACCGGTGAGGCCGAGTTCAACGAGGTGTTCCTCGACGAGGTGTTCGTGCCCGACGACCAGCTCGTCGGCGGTCTGCACCAGGGGTGGTCGGTCGCCAGCACGACGCTCTCCCACGAGCGCGGCACGATCTTCGCCTTCAAGGAGCAGGTCGTGCACGAGGTGTTCCTGGCGGAGCTGTTCGCGCTCGCACGGCGCGAGGGCGCACTCGACGACGTGGCGACTGCGGACGCGCTCGTGCAGTCGTTCGTCGAGCTGCAGGTGCTGCGGCTCCACAACTGGCGGACGCTGTCGCGGCTCGCGCGGGGGATCGAGCCCGGCCCCGAGACGAGCTGGATCAAGCTGCACTGGAGCGAGATGTCCCAGGCGCTGTCCGCTCGGGCGGTCGACGTCTGCGGCGATGCGGCGCCCCTCTGGCACGACGCGGCCGACAACCCCGGCGACGGCAAGTGGCAACGACAGTGGCTCTGGAGCGGTGCCGCCACGATCGCGGGCGGCACGTCCGAGGTGCAGCGCAACATCATCGCCGAGCGGATCCTCGGGTTGCCGCGCTGATGCGCGTCGTGGGGTTCGACCACCTCGTGCTCAACGTGGCCGACGTCGAACGGTCGTTGGCGTGGTACTGCGACGAGCTCGGCCTCGAGTCCGAGCGCGTCGACGAGTGGCGGCGCGGCGAGGTCCCGTTCCCGTCGGTGCGCATCGACGAGCGGACGCTCATCGACCTGCTTGCGCGCGAGCGGACGGGCGCGAACGTCGACCACGTCTGCCTGGTGATCGAGCCGGCCGACCTGGCCGCCGTCGCTGCTTCGGGACGTTTCGAGGTCGTCGGTGACGGTCCGACCGGCGGGCTGTTCGGCGCGCAGGGCTTCGCGACGAGCCTGTACGTGCGCGACCCCGACGGCAACGTCGTCGAGCTTCGCTCGTACTCGTAGCCGTCAGCGCGCCGCGCGCTTGCCGATCCAGAGGGTGAGGCGCGTCAGGCTCGCGTAGCCCATCCGTCGGTAGACAGGCTGGCCGAGATCGCTCGCGAACAGCATCGCGGGCAGCTCGGGCCGCACGAGCGTCGCCTTCCAGGTGAGCGCTTCCCCGATGCGCTTCCCGCGGTGGCCCTCGAGCGTCGAGATCCATTCGACGTCGACGATCGCCTCGGTCACGTGGGCGGCGCACGTGCCGACCGGCTCGCCGTCGACGACGCCGAGCCACATGTGCCAGCCCGGCACGTCGAGCACGCCGTCACCGAACTGGCGGCGGCCCGTCATCTCCGGGACCGGGAAGGCCTCGATCATCGTCTTGTCGAACTGCTCGAGTGCGGACGGATCGCGCACCTCGATGATCTCGAGGCCCTCGGGCTCGGGCACCTCGGCCGGTGCCGGGGTGCGGAGCATCAGCGGTGGATGCCCGACGAGCGACCAGCCTCGTTCGATGAACGACGGTGTCGGTGTCGCGCTCCACACCAGGAACGGTGAGTCCTGCTCGTCGGGACCGAAGTAGTCGGCGATCCGATCGACCAGCTCGTCGGCGGGATCGAGGACGGGACGGAGCAGCGCGGCGACGTTGAGGAACGGCGACGGCGCGTGGGCGTCGCACATGACGAGCTCGGGCGATCGGTCGCTCGTCCCGCCGGTCGACGACGCGACGCTCTCGGCCAGGTGCGCCCACGCCTCGGCATAGGCGCGCAGCAGCGTGTCGTCGGGCGGTGAGCCGGCTCCCCATCCGTCGGGAAGGCGCTCGTCGGTGGACGCGACGGAGCTGCTCACAGGAACCGCCTGACCAGCCTCTCCTTCTTCTCCGTGTAGGGCGGATAGGCGAGGTCGAGGTCGGGCTTGTTGGCCTTCTTCAGCACCGGCTTGAGGTGACTGAAGACGTCGAAGCTCGCCCTGCCGTGGTACGCACCGATGCCGCTCTCACCGACGCCGCCGAACGGCAGGTCGGGCGCGGCGACCTGGAACAGAGTGGCGTTGACGCAGGCGCCGCCGCTGCTCGTCCCGTCGAGCACACGATCGGTGACGGCCGCGTCCTTCGAGAACACGTACAGGGCCAGCGGCTTGTCGCGCCCGTTCACGAACGCGATCGCGTCGTCGATGCCGTCGACGGGGATGACGGGCAGGATGGGACCGAAGATCTCTTCCTGCATCACCGCGCTGTCGGTCGCGACGTGGCGGAGCACGGTCGGCGAGATGTAGCGCGTCGCCTTGTCGTGGTCGCCTCCGACGACCGCGTCACCCGACGCGAGCAAGCCTGTCAGGCGCTTGAAGTGGTTGTCGTCGACGATTCGCGCGTAGTCGTCGCTCTTGCGAGGCTCGTTGCCGTAGAAGTCGAACACGGCCCGACGCACGAGCTCGACGAAGCGGTCCTCCTTGTCGCGGGCGACGAGCACGTAGTCGGGCGCGATGCACGTCTGGCCGGCGTTGAGGAACTTGCCCCACGCGATGCGGCGAGCGGCGACCTCGAGGTCGGCGGAGTCGTCGACGATCGCCGGGCTCTTACCGCCTAGCTCCAGCGTGACGGGTGTGAGATGCCGTGATGCGGCCTCCATGACCACGCGAGCGACCCTGCTGTTGCCCGTGTAGAAGATGTGGTCGAAGCGCTCGGCGAGCAGTGCTTTGGTCTCCGCGACCGCTCCCTCGACGACGGCCACGGCGTCAGGGTCGAGGTACTCGGGCAGGAAGTGCGCGAGCGCGTTCGAGGTGCGGGGCGCGACCTCCGAGGGCTTGAGCACGACGGTGTTGCCGGCCGCCATCGCCCCGATCATCGGCGCGAGTGCGAGCTGCAGCGGGTAGTTCCACGGGCCGATGACCAGCACCACGCCGAGTGGCTCCGGAACGACCCGGGCGCGCGCCGGCTTGGTCGACAGCGGCGTGGACGCCCGCTTCGCTCGGGCCCATCGCCGCAGCCGACGCGTCGCGTGGTCGATCTCGTTGATCGTGAAGCCGATCTCGGTGGCGTACGCCTCGAGGCGCGGCTTGCCGAGGTCGGCGCGCAGCGCCTCCTGGATCTCGGACTCGCGCTCGGTGAGCATCTTGCGCATGGCCTTGAGCTGCGCGCGCCGCCAGTCGAGCGACCGCGTCTTCCCGCTGGCGAACGTTGCCCGCAGCCGCGCGACCAGCGCGGCCGCGTCGAGGTCGGGCGTTGCGGGCGGTTTCGCCGGTGTCAGCGGGGTGCCGGATTCGGTGTCGGGCAGGGTGGTCGTCATCGGGTGCTCCCTTCGGGGACGAGCTCGAGGAGGACGCGCAGGTCCGGTGCGACGAGGACCGACTCGTCGAGGTCGTGCGGCGCGGTGTCGTCGGGCCAGTGGCCGACTCGGCGCAGGTACACGGGGGTCATTCCGAGGGTGCGCGGGCCCACGACGTCGGGACCCCACGTGTCGCCGACGAACAGCACGTCGTCCGGCTCGAGATCGACCTTCTCGAGCGTGTGACGGAAGATGCGCGGGTGCGGCTTGCGCGCCCCCGCCCACGCCGAGGAGACGACCACGTCGACGAGGTCCGTGATCCCCGCCTCGTCGACGGCGTCGGCGAGGTCCCAGTCCCAGTTCGAGCAGATGGCGAGCGTGGTGCCCCCTGCTCGCAACGCGGCGAGCACATCCGCGGTCTCGTCGTACGCCTCCAGCACGCGTGCCTCGTTGCCGGCTCGCAGCTTGCCGACCACCTCGTCGTACTCGCCCGGGTGCAGGTCGGTCTCGGACAGCATCGCCAGCAGCCGTTCCTGCTGCCACGCGACGTAGTGGTCGCGACTGCGCGAGTGCTCCACGTGCTCGATGCCGTCGAGTCCGTCGTTCCAGAAGGTCCGGCGGACCTCCTCGTTGAGCTCGACGCCGTGCTCGGCCAGCACCTCGTCGACCGCCACCCAACGGGTCGCCCGAGCGAGCGTCCCGTAGAAGTCGAGCAGGACGGCCTGCGGAGCCGGTGTCACGAGGTCGAGTCTAGGGAG
>Ga0315534_1002008_pt1 | contig 13954 bp, 12 predicted proteins | sample SalMarSW160240MG_FD_203094 | JGI IMG/M metagenome (GOLD analysis project Ga0315534, IMG submission 203094) | Salt marsh sediment microbial communities from the Plum Island Ecosystem LTER, Massachusetts, United States - Salt Marsh Sediment SW1602-40 ... | reverse complement strand
CGCTGTGTACGGATGAAGGGGCAAGATGGGAAGCAGAGGCGGTCAAAAAGTCTGTTGAGAAACTTGAGAAAAGGGTGGTTCGCGGACAGATCATCTCCGGTGAACCGAGGATTGACGGTCGTGACACACGTACGGTGCGTCCGATTTCAATCCGTGTAGGCGTGTTGCCCAGGGTGCATGGTTCGGCCCTGTTTACCCGTGGAGAAACCCAGGCGCTGGTCGTTACGACGCTCGGTACGGGTCGTGATGCGCAGATTATCGATGCGATCGAGGGTGAACGTAAAGAGCCTTTTATGTTGCATTACAACTTTCCGCCATACAGTGTCGGTGAAACCGGTATGGTAGGCAGTCCTAAACGTCGTGAAATAGGTCATGGCAAGCTTGCAAAGCGCGGTGTCATGGCCATTATGCCGACAATGGACGATTTTCCCTATGTGATCAGGGTGGTATCTGAAATAACCGAATCTAACGGATCCAGCTCGATGGCGACGATCTGCGGTACCAGCCTGTCGTTGATGGATGCAGGCGTGCCCGTCAAGTCACCGGTCGCAGGAATTGCAATGGGCCTGATCAAGGAGCAAGACAAGTTTGCTGTTTTGACCGATATCCTGGGCGATGAGGATCATCTCGGGGATATGGACTTCAAGGTTGGAGGGACAACCAGGGGTGTGACCGCCCTGCAAATGGATATCAAGATCGATGGCATCACACGCGAAATAATGGAAGCTGCACTTAATCAGGCAAAAGACGGCCGCTTGCATATACTCGGAGAGATGGACAAGGTTATTGAAACACCACGCGAGGAAATATCGGAATTCGCTCCGCGCATCATCACTCTCAGGATCAATCCGGAAAAAATCAGGGATGTCATCGGTAAAGGCGGCGCCACCATCCGCGCCCTGACGGAAGAAACCGGTGCCAGCATAGATATCACGGATGACGGTGTCGTCAAGATTGCCTCGGTTGACAACGCGGCAGGTCAGGAGGCACGTCGTCGAATCGAACAGATTACCGCGGATGTCGAGGTCGGTGTTACCTATGAAGGCAAGGTCGTCAAGTTGATGGATTTCGGTGCCTTCGTTACTATACTGCCGGGAAGAGACGGCCTGGTACATATCTCCCAGATTTCCGATGAGCGTGTTGAAAATGTCAGCGACAAGCTATCGGAAGGCGATCAGGTCAAGGTCAAGGTGCTCGAAATAGATAAACAGGGCAGGATAAGACTCAGCATGAAGGCGGTCGGTCAGGATTAATCCCGAAAAAATCCGATGCGGTCATAAAGGGGCTGAATAGTCCCTTTTTTATTTTTCGGTGTGAAAAGACCAGAAAGCCGGGATTGATCAGCCTTTGAAAGGAACGAAATCCGGCAGTGATAACTGAAATAGCTTACTGTTTAACGATATAGGACAAGCCCGCAGGCGATTTATGGAGTCTATGTCTTAAGTTGCGTGTTATCAGAAGTATCCAGGTATTTCCTGACAGCCAGTAGAAAAAGGGTGTTATCTTCCTGACTATCGGCGTCAAATTCAACGCCCAGACGACAGGACCCAGAATTAACCGATCCATCGCACCATACGATTGTTCCATCTATGGTGAGGTGATAATCCTCCGAATCATATTGCAACGAGACCTTTTGTCCGATATTGAAACTCCTCGGTATGCCGACACCCACTCCCGATATGGAAACATCCTGTACGTTGGAGATCTCATAGGAGCCCCCCTTGTCCTGGAGATAAAAAGAGAAATCATGGTCATCCGGCCTGAACAACTTGCGCGGATATTTCCTCTTTTCACCGGTCATATCAATACCCCCCATTCTTATTAAGTCTTCGCTGATTCACACATAATATCACGCATGATCATGCGTAATGTATTACATCAGATATTATAATTATGTTATTGTTTTATCTATTCTAAAAGTATATTTAAATGAAGACTGTACTATTGATCATGCCCTTCCCTGTAGTTGCATCAGGATCGATTCGTTTTCCAGTGTTGATGTATCCTGGGTAATCTGTTCGCCCTTTGCGATAGTTCTTAACAGCCGTCGCATGATCTTGCCCGAACGGGTCTTGGGGAGATTGTCCGCATAGCGGATATCCGAGGGTTTTGCTATTGGTCCGATTTGTTCGGCCACCCATTCGCACAGTTCTTCAGTAAGTTTCGCATCTTCCCCGTTGGGCGGCCGTTCACCCTTCAGTACCACGTAAGCAAAAATGGATTCTCCTTTGATCTCATCAGGTTTGCCGACAACGGCGGCCTCCGCAACCTTGGGATGTGCAACCAGTGCGGATTCGATCTCCATGGTACCCAGGCGGTGTCCTGCCACATTCAGCACATCATCGATCCGGCCCATGATCCAGAAATAACCGTCCTTGTCCCGCCGTGCGCTGTCGCCAGCGACATAATACCTGTTATCGAACTTGCTCCAGTAGGTATCGATATATCGCTGGTCATCACGCCATACAGTGCGTAGCATCGAGGGCCAGGGTTTTTTAATGACCAGGAAACCGCCCTTGTCAGGTGTCATTATGGGGATTCCCTTGGTGTCGACGACATCAGCATCAATCCCGGGCAGGGGTATCGTGCAGGACCCCGGTTTTGTTGCAATAACACCCGGCACGGGAGAGATCATGATAGAACCGGTTTCGGTTTGCCACCATGTATCGACGATAGGACAGCTTTCATTGCCGATGACACGGTGATACCACATCCATGCCTCCGGATTAATGGGTTCGCCGACAGTCCCGAGAAGCCGGATTGAAGAAAGGTCATATTTGGCCGGGATATCATCACCGTATTTCATCAGGGCCCTTATGGCGGTGGGCGCGGTATAGAATATCGTTATCTTGTGCCGTTCACAGATGCTCCAGAAACGACCCGCATCGGGTACCGTGGGCGCTCCTTCATACATCATGATGGTTCCACCGACAGCCAGCGGGCCGTAGGTGACATAGGTATGTCCGGTAATCCAGCCGACGTCGGCCGTACACCAGAATGTATCGTCATCGTGGATATCAAACACCCACTTGAGTGTCATGATTGCACCGAGCAGGTAGCCACCACTGGAATGTTGTATGCCCTTGGGTTTGCCTGTTGATCCGGATGTATACAGAAGAAACAAGGGATGTTCTGCATCGACCCACACTGGATCACATACGTCATCGTGGCCCTTGACGGCATCATGCCACCAGATATCCCGCTCGGCGTTTATCGCTACCTCGTGATCCGTCCGCTTCAGCACAATGACCTTTTCGACCGGCGTCCGGACGCTGCCGAGCGCATTGTCTACCGCTTTTTTCAGCTCGATAATCTTGCCGCCGCGATGCGCGCCGTCTGCGGTGATGACCATCCTGGCGCCTGCATCAAGGATGCGATCCTTGAGGGATTCTGCCGAAAATCCGCCGAATACTACGGAATGAATCGCACCGATTCTGGCGCAGGCCTGCATCGCAATCACCGCCTCTGGCACCATGGGCATGTAGATGACAACCCTGTCGCCCGTTTTGATGCCCAGGCTTATCAGGGCATTTGCAAAACGACAGACCTCTTTATGCAGTTCTGCATAGGTCATCAGGCGCACGTCGCCTTGTTCGCCTTCAAATATGATGGCTGTCTTGTTTGCCCTTTCGGGCAGGTGACGATCGATGCAGTTGTAAGAGACGTTCAGCGTACCATCGCTGAACCAGCGAAAGTGCGGAGCATTACTGCTGTCGAGTATCGATTCAAACGGTTGCTGCCACTCAAGTTCCGTGCGTGCCAGTGATGCCCAGAATTGTTCATTATCTTCATGGGCACGGTCATACAAGTCCTTGAGTTTTGCAGGGGAATCAAGCCCGGCCCTGGATGTGAATGCGGCGGGTGGTTGAAAAAGTCGTTCTTCGTGCAGGACAGAATCAATATCTTTTATAGTCATTCTTGCCTCTGATGGAATGGATCGTGATTAGTTATTGCTATTTGACAGGGCTGTCCTCAATTATGTTGGCAACTCGGAATCGTGTAAAGCAGGTTGTGATATATGCGCGATATAACGGACTGCAGAAGCAGTAACAGAGTGGATGCTTTATCTAGCCCCGCATCTGCTTTTCGCGGATCTCGTCCAGCGTTTTGCAATCGATACACAACGTTGCAGTTGGACGTGCTTCCAGACGCCGGATACCGATTTCGACACCGCACACTTCACAGTAGCCGTATTCCTCATTATCGAGGTTTTCAATCGACTCGTCGATTTTTTTGATCAGTTTCCGCTCTCTATCCCGGGTTCTTAATTCAAGCGCGAATTCGGATTCCTGGGTGGCACGATCATTTGGGTCGGGGAAATTGGCGGCATCGTCTTGCATGTGATGTACCGTTCTATCCACCTCTTCCATCAAATCCCGTTTCCAGGACTCGAGCAGATTACGAAAGTGAGCCATCTGGTTTTTGTTCATATAGTGCTCACCCGATTTTTCTTTATAGGGGGTGAAGCCTTCAAGGGCCGTTACGGTGGTTGTTATGGTCCTTTTGCTGGCGGCCTTTTTGGCGGTGGTCTTTACAGGCGTGGACTTTTTCCTGGCGGCGGCCTTGGGCGCAGTCTTTTTGGCTACGGACTTTTTCTTGGCCGTTTTTTTAGGCGCGGACTTTTTGGCCACGGTCTTTTTCTTTTGTGCTGGTTTCTTTTTCGAAACAGGCATCTTAACTACTCCTACATGCACAGAAAAAATAAACGGGTATTTATATCAGAAAGGGGATGAATACACAATAAATACCATGATCAGGAACATAGGTGACACTGTCTGAGCGCAGCCGTGTGTAAAACGATAAAAATTATTGATAGGGTAGGATGATAACCCCGATGTGTTACAAAATGATTGAAAAAACGGCTTATGCTGGCAAACTGCTGATGGGGCAAATAAACTATTGTTTATGTGGATAAATTACGGTGAATAACAACTCAAACCTGAAGGCCTTGATCTTTGATGTCGACGGTACCCTTGCCGATACCGAGCGTGACGGACACCGTGTGGCATTTAATCAGGCGTTTGCCGATGCCGGCCTGGACTGGCATTGGGGCGTGGATTTGTACGGTGATTTACTCAGGATTTCCGGCGGTAAGGAACGTATGCACCGGTATCTGGCGGAGCGCGATCACAATTACGAACGGGATCATGCCGATTCGCTGATCGTCAACCTTCATGGGGCAAAAAATCAGCTGTATAGTGAAATGCTGCAACAAGGCATGATCTCATTGCGTCCCGGGATAAAACGCTTACTGACCGAGGCGCTTGATTCTGACCTGCGTCTGGCCATCGCAACGACTACCAGCCGTGTGAATGTCATCGCCTTGCTGGAAAACACATTGCATCCGGAAGCTCCTTCCTGGTTCGAGGTTATCGCAACCGCCGATGAGGTACCTGACAAGAAACCTTCTCCGGCCGTTTATGATTACGTGTTGGAGCAAATGGACCTTGAGGGGTCGCAGACACTCGCATTCGAGGACTCCGAGAATGGCTTGAGCGCAACTCATCAGGCTGCAATCCCGACGGTCGTCACGGTAAACGACTATACACGTAACGGTGATTATTCAGAGGCGTTACTGGTACTGAGTGATCTCGGAGAACCCGACTGCCCGTTTGAGATATTGGGAGGCAGGGCGGCCGGATCGTTTTCCGTGCGAAACGGCTATGTCACCGTGGATTTGCTGAGTAAACTCCACCGTCTCGGACAGGAATATGAAAAATAACAGCCAGTCCCCGCGTATCGCCGACAGGATGCAGTCCATCGAGCCATTCTATGTAATGGATATACTGGCGCGTGCCCGTGAAATGGAGTCGCAGGGAAGATCGATTGTTCATATGGAAATCGGGGAACCGGATTTCGTGACGCCGAAAACGATCATCGATGCAGGCATCCATGCCCTTGAGTCAGGTTACACGCATTATACGCCCACGCTGGGTCTGTCGGAGTTACGGGCAAGAATCGCGAAGTTCTATCAGGAAAAGTATGATCTCGAGGTGAACCCTTCCCGTATTATTGTAACACCCGGGGCATCGGGCGCGCTCGCACTGGTACTGGGAATATTGATCAACCCGCAGGATGGCGTCTTGATGGCTGACCCCGGCTATCCGTGTAACCGCCACTTTGTGCGTATGTTCGGTGGTGAGGCTATCAGCGTACCCGTTGACGCATCGACCGCTTATCAGTTAACCGCATCTCAAATTGAAACTCATTGGACGCAACATACAAAGGCGGTATTGCTGGCATCGCCTTCCAATCCCACGGGAACGCTGGTAAGCAAAAATGAACTACGGGATATCATTGACTGCGTCCATCAGAACGGGGGATACCTTATCGTTGATGAAATCTATCACGGCCTTGTATACCGGGGGGATACAACGAGTGTTCTGGAGTATTCGGAGAACGTATTCGTCATCAACAGCTTTTCGAAATATTTCGGAATGACGGGATGGCGCATCGGCTGGATAGTGGCGCCCGAGCCCTATGTCAATGTTATTGACAGACTTGCGCAGAATATTTTCCTTGCCGCCCCCACATTGGCTCAACATGCAGCTATGGAGGCTTTTTCACCCGTGACAATTCAAATGCTCGAACAACGGCGGCAGGAATTTATGCGCAGGCGGGATTACCTGTTGCCGGAATTGAGATCGCTGGGTTTTGATATCCCGGTGACCCCGCAGGGTGCCTTTTATCTTTACGCAGGTTGTACACGCTTCACCAATGACAGTTATGCATTCAGTCTCGATGTGCTGGAAAAGGCCGGTGTCGCACTCACCCCGGGGCGCGATTTCGGTACTCACCTGGCAGATCAGCATGTACGCTTCGCCTATACAACCTCACTGGAAATACTACAAACAGGGGTAGAGCGCCTCAAGCAATACATCAGAGATCACTGAGTCAGAATACCGCTAACAACAGGCAACCCAGAAACACGCGATAGATTACAAACGGCAACATGCCGATTCTGTCAAGCAACTTGATAAAAAAATGGATACATAAATAGGCGCTGATACCGGAGACTATAGCGCCGGTTAACATGGCATCCCATTCGACTATGGTATCGGATTCAATCAGGCTGACAGTCTCCAGAAGTCCGGCCAGTATGATAACTGGAATGGACAACAGGAAGGAAAAACGTGCGGATGCTGGACGGGTAAGACCGAGCATCAGTCCGGCGGTAATGGTAATGCCCGAGCGTGACGTGCCCGGTATCAATGCGAGCGCCTGGGCAATACCGATAATCAGGATGTCCTTGAGTGACAGGCTGTGTTCATCACGTTTGAGGGTGCCACGGTGATCTGCCCACCAGAGTAACAGCCCGAATCCGATCGTTGCAATGGCAATCACGGTGGAGGAACGTAAAGAGGTTTCCACAATATCCTTGAATAATAATCCGCACAGTCCCACGGGTATGGTGCCGATCAATACACCCCACGCAAGGCGGCTCTCGGCCGTATGCCTGCGCCGTAATACCGACTGTGTCCAGTCATATGCCATAACCCTTAATTCATGACGGAAGTAGATGATTACCGCGCTCAGTGTCCCCACGTGAAGGGCGACGTCGAATGCCAGCCCTTGATCCACCCATCCCGCGAGTTTGGGTAACAGAATAAGATGGGCTGAACTCGAAATCGGCAGGAATTCGGTGAGCCCCTGTACGATTGCCAGTATCAGCTGATGCCAGAGATGCATAATGTCTTTGCGAGTCGTTTAATCAGGCTTTTTCCATTCCTGAACATACATGACCGTAGCGCCTGCAACCGCGACGGGCATGACGAAAAAATTAATCCCGGGAACTATCATCAGTAACATTACAGTGCAACCGAAACTGATGGCAAGAAATCTCTTTTCCTTGAGTTTTGTCCGCAAGTCATCGAACAGTACACCGTGGTTTGCCATGGGAAAATCCATATATTCCAAAGCCAGCAGCCAGGCGCTGAAGATGAACCACAACAATGGAGCGATGATATTGATGCCGGGTATGATAAACAACAACAATAATGGTATCGCTCTTAGCAGGAAATATCCTGCTTTGCGTACTTCATTAACCAGGGCGGGCACGATTTGCCTGATACCTTCGAGCCAGCTCACATCAGGAACGGAATCGGCTTGTGACAAATGCTTCTCGACGGCCTCGGCCAGCATGCCGTTGAAGGGCGCTGCGACAAGGTTGGCAATCAACAGACTGCAGTAAAAGCCGATTAACAGGAAGCTCACGATGAACAACGGCCATATAAGCCATTCCAGCCATTGCAGGACCTGCGGCAATTTTGGTATGTACTCATTCATAATATCATTGAAGTACTCGATGCCCAGCCATATAGACAGGCCAAACAGGACAAAATTCACCAGCAAGGGCAATACGACAAACACGCGTATACCCGGCTTCAATAACAGCTGCAGGCCTCTCAGCACATATATCATTCCATTGGCGGATTGACGGATCATGGCGTTATCCGTGCGGCCTTGCCGGCATTGCGGGCCAGGATCGCCGTGCCATAGGCGGGTTGATCGTGAGTGGCCTCATACAGCGGGACGTGCAACCTTGCCTCGCGTATCCTGGTCCAAGACTGGTTTTTAGCGCCTTTACCCACTGTCCTGATACAAGATGGAAACGGCGCGCCCAGGTCGGCCAACAGGTGATAGCCATCGGCCTCAACACGCGTAATACCTTCCAGGATCCCTTGAAAAAACAGTACATCGTTTTCTGGACGTGGCGATAGATTCGGCAACATATCCGGATCATTGTAAGGGAATCTTTCACCCAGTGACGGCAAAGGGTAGTAGTCAAGGCCTGTTGGATTGTCTGGGCAAAGTTGCGGTGTCATCATGTCCAGTTGATGTTGGTTGAAATATTGCAACAGTACCTTGCCGCCGCAGTTTGATGCGCCACCGGCCAGCCATAGATCGCCAAGGCGATGGCTGTAAATCCCGTGTTGTGGTGAAAAGAGGGGTTGTTCCGATAATACCTTCAGTACGAGTGTCGAGCCCAGTGAAGTAACGGCGTCGGCAATACTTGAGGCGCCGGTGGCGAGGAAGGCAGCCACGCCATCGGTGGTACCTGCTATAATGCGGGTGTGGGCCGCAAGACCGAACCGATCCGCCAGTGGTTTTTCGATATCGCCAAGCACCGTACCCGGCGCAAATACCCTGGGTAACAACTCGTAGTGTATACCGAGTGACTGCATCCATTCAGGCCATCGCCGCTGAATGACGTCGTAACCGAGTTTCAGGCAATTGTTTTCATCGCTCACGCCATATCTCCCACATAAACGAGCGGTTATCCAGTCGGCCTGGTGTAGCGTGTATCCGGCCTTGTTTGCGAAGGGTTGTTTTAGCAGGTAAAGCAGTTTTGCAAGCCCGGAGGTCGGGCCGTGTGCGGCACTTTCATCGGGCGCATATCTGGCGATCTGTTCAGCTTCGGATTGGCTTCTGGCATCATTATACATCAATGCAGGCCCCAATGGCCGACCCCGATTATCCGCCAGAAACAGCGTACCGGATGTACCGTCGATGGCTATGGCCGTAACACGTTGTGTATCAATAGATGCAAGCACTGCGGATAAAACATTACATACCGCTTTCCACCAGTCTTGCGGTTGTTGTTCGCGACACAGTTCATCTCCGGTGGATTCAGGCAGGTCTTCAGAGCCTGATGCAATAACGGAACCGTTGTGCTCGATGGCCACAGCCCGACAACCGCTGGTGCCAAGATCGATGCCTATATAAATACTGTTATGAGAATCGGACATGAAGGGTAATTATTTATACTTTATCATCATCATGTAGAATACCACCTTTTCATCCTGTTTATTATTCAAACCGATACTTGACTTACCGGATTAGCAATGACCATGGCGATTGAAATAGCGGGGGTTTCCAAACAGTATGGCGATCTACACGCCCTTAAAGGGATCGATCTTGTCATACGGGAAGGTGAGTTTTTTGGTTTGCTGGGACCGAACGGCGCGGGCAAGTCTACCTTGATTAATATCATTGCGGGGTTGACTCGCGCGACCATGGGTAGTGTCAAGGTATTGGGACATGATGTTGTCAATGATTACAGGAACGCAAGAAAATGCCTAGGTATAGTCCCTCAGGAACTGGTCTTTGATGCTTTCTTTACCGTGCGCGAGGTGCTGCGTATTCAATCCGGGTATTTCGGGCTGGGCCAGGAAAACAATGACTGGATTGACGAATTGATGCATGCCCTGAAATTATCGGACAAGGCCGATACGAATATGCGTGCACTGTCAGGTGGAATGAAACGCCGGGTATTGATCGCCCAGGCACTTGTTCATAAACCCGCGGTTGTCGTACTTGACGAACCCACTGCCGGTGTTGATGTCGAGTTACGCAACTTGCTATGGACGTTTATCCGTGGTTTACACAGGGAAGGGCACACCATAGTGCTGACCACCCATTACCTGGAGGAAGCCGAACAATTGTGTGACCGCATAGCCATCTTGAATCACGGCAAGGTTGTCGCTCTTGACACCAAACAGGGGCTGTTGAACAGCGAGATCTGCCGCACGATACTGGTAAGCATATATACTGTACAACCTGTTACTATTATACCTCCTGAAATCAGGGATAAGGTCAGGAACGTCGAGTCACATTACATCGAGATCGAAATACAAAAAAATGTTGATTCGATAACCGATATACTGGAGAGTTTGCGCAAAGCCGGAATCGATATTGCCGACATGCAGACGACTCGCGCCGATCTGGAAGATGTATTTATGGAAATTACATACAAAGGCACAACATGAACGGCCGCGGTTTTTATACGCTGTTTTACAAGGAATCGTTGCGTTTCTACAAGGTGGCGTTGCAGACAATCGTGGCGCCTGTTATTACTACTCTGCTTTATTTCCTCGTCTTTTCCCATGTGCTGGAAGACCGGATAACTGTCTACGATGATATCAGTTATACATCGTTTCTGGTTCCGGGGCTGGTCATGATGAGTATCATCCAGAACGCATTTGCCAATAGTTCTTCCAGTATCATACAATCGAAAGTCAGCGGTAACATCGTGTTTATGTTGCTGGCGCCTTTATCCTATATTGAGGTTTATCTGGCATTTGTCTCGGCGTCCATTGTCCGGGGGTTGATGGTCGGGACTGGGGTGTTTATTGTCGCTGTATCGTTTGTTTCCTTGCCGGTATACAATATCGCCGTTCTGCTGCTGTTTGCCCTGCTGAGCAGTGCGGTATTAGGTACTCTCGGTATGATAGCGGGCATGTGGGCGGAAAAATTCGATCAACTCGCGGGATTCCAGAATTTCGTCATACTACCATTGTCGTTCCTGAGCGGTGTCTTCTATTCGATTCACTCACTACCGGATTTCTGGCAGAACCTATCACACTTTAATCCGTTTTTTTACATGATAGATGGTTTTCGTTATGGTTTTTTCGGGGTATCCGATATAAATCCTGCCGTCAGCATCATTGTAACGGCATTTGCATTGATGTTGCTTTCGATGCTGACAATATTCATGTTGAAACGGGGTTACAAGTTACGCGGCTGAATCAGCCTGTCGTTATGCTAGAATATTAATTTTCATTCAGGTTATGTAATTATCAGGCAGGCATCCAGTCCGGTTATTTTGGCATCGGGTTTAAAATCATTTCCAAGTCACATAGAATGATCAATCAAGGGATCTGAAGGTATGAACCGTCCATGAGCGTACTGAGACAACAGGCAAGCTATCCGCAGGAGTATGCAGGGTATAATGACCGTCAGTTTGCATTGCTTGGTTACAGGACTGTTCGTCAACATAGTCATGACATTTGTCTGCCGCTCGCAGTCGAGGATTATGTAATCCAGACCATGCCTGATGTAAGTCCGCCGAAATGGCATCTGGCACATACCAGCTGGTTTTTTGAAACCTTCCTGCTGATACCCTTTCTACAATCATATCGTGTCTTTCACCCTCAATACGGATATCTGTTTAATTCCTATTATGAAACGGTAGGAACCTTTTATCCCCGCAAGGCCCGTGGCCTGTTGTCACGTCCGACCACGCAAACGGTCTATCAATATCGGGCCTACGTGGACGAACACATCGAAAAGCTGATCGAGTCCGTGTCGCAAGACCTGTGGGAAAACTGCCTTAACCGGCTCATCCTCGGTATCCATCATGAACAACAGCATCAGGAACTGCTCTATACTGATATCAAGCATATCTATGCGGCAAATCCGTTAAGACCGGCGTACAAGGTCATGACTGTCAAATCACCCCCTGATCCGGGACGGTTGGAATGGATTCCCTATGAGGGTGGCCTGATGGAAATCGGCCATGCAGGCAACTCATTTGCCTATGATAATGAAATGCCGCGCCACCGCATCTATCTACGGGATTTCAAGTGTGCCTCGCGCCTGGTAACAAATGGTGAATACCTGGAATTTATTGCGGCCGACGGCTACCGCAAACCGGAATACTGGCTGTCGGATGGCTGGGCGACAGTAAAACAACAACAATGGTCTGCGCCCCTGTACTGGGAGAATATCGATAGTACATGGTGGGCGATGACCTTGTCGGGAATGCGCAAGGTCGACGAAAACGAGCCAGTCTGTCATGTCAGTTATTACGAAGCGGATGCCTATGCCCGTTGGGCCGGTAAACGCCTGTTGACCGAGGCGGAATGGGAACACGTGGCAGGCGGAGTCAATCAAACGGGTAATTTCCGTGAATCAGGACATCTGCATCCGATCGTTGCCCGGCCATCTCAACAGGTGCAACAGATGTTCGGAGATGTTTGGGAATGGACGCAAAGCCCGTATATTCCCTACCCGGGTTACCGTGCTCCTGACGGAGCCATCGGCGAATATAACGGTAAGTTCATGTGCAACCAGCTGGTCCTGCGCGGCGGTTCATGTGCAACATCATCTACGCACATCAGGGTAACTTATCGGAACTTCTTTTTCCCAGCGGATCGTTGGCAGTTTACGGGCATCCGGCTAGGAGTGGACCATTGAACCCGTCGAACATCCGCTTTCACGACGATTATCCGGCCCCTTCGGATATGGAACAGGAAGTATTAGAGGGATTGTCCAACAAGCCGAAATGGATCTCTCCGAAATATTTTTATGACAACCGTGGATCGATTCTTTTTGAAAAGATCAGCAGGCTCCCGGAATATTACGCAACACGTGCAGAGATCAGTATATTAAAGGCCCATGCCGATGAAATCGCGGATCTTATAGGCCCCGACTGTTTTTTGATAGAACTTGGCAGCGGTAACAGCACCAAGGTCAGGCTGCTGTTGGATACCCTGCGTCCTGCTACCTATATGCCCATCGATATTTCAAAGGATCATCTGTTGGAAAACGCCAATGAACTTGCCAGCGATTATCCCTGGCTTGATGTGTGGGCAGCATGTATGGATATCACCCAGCCCATAAATCTGCCCTATGATCCGGATGAATCAAAAAAACTGGTATTTTATCCGGGTTCAAGTATTGGTAACTTCGAGCCACGGGATGCCGCTTCGATACTCAAGGTGATTGCGAATTTGTTACACCCTGGTGGTGATTTACTGGTCGGAGTGGATATCAAAAAGGATCCGGCGATATTGAACGCTGCCTATAATGATGCAAAAGGAGTGACGGAGGCCTTTAACAAGAATGTCATCATGAGGATCAACCGTGAACTGGACGCTGATTTCAGGGTCGAGGATTTCGAGCACAAGGCATTTTACAACGAAGAAAAGGGACGGGTTGAAATGCACCTGGTCAGCAAATCCGATCAGGTGATCCATATCAATGGTTTTCGCTCGAATATCTGCAGGGGAGAGCATATTCACACGGAAAATTCCTATAAATATCGTATTGATGAATTTCTGGAGATGGCGAGAAAGGCCGGTCTTGAACATTTGAAGACCTGGACAGATAATGACGGTTTATTCAGTGTGCATTATTTCCGGTCATTGTAATACTGTATATCCTGTATTTT
>Ga0315534_1002006_pt1 | contig 13963 bp, 23 predicted proteins | sample SalMarSW160240MG_FD_203094 | JGI IMG/M metagenome (GOLD analysis project Ga0315534, IMG submission 203094) | Salt marsh sediment microbial communities from the Plum Island Ecosystem LTER, Massachusetts, United States - Salt Marsh Sediment SW1602-40 ... | reverse complement strand
GCCCCTCCGCACGCGGTCAAGATCGCGTTCACCGCCGGGAGCTCTCCTGGTGACGACGTAGACCTGCGCGCCTACAGTAGGCCCGGTGTCGCCCCCGCCGACGTTACGGACGGCTTTGCGTGCTGGTCGATTGAACTCGACACGCCCGTTGATGTCGTGCTGCTCATGGAAGACGGAGCGGAGGTCACCATCCCGTCCGAATTCTGGACTGCTGGTCAGGAGAAACTGAAGGCTGCGATCAAGATCCTGGCGGAGGGCACGGCAGACGGTCCTTCGGATGGCGACAGCACGGGATCCACCAACTTCATCGTCTCCTACCGAAACAACTGACATGAGCACGTTGCGGCACAGGCTACACAGCGCCGGGAGCGCGACGTATCAAACCCTGCTTGGTGGGGCATTCGGCATCGTCATCAATGTCGGTGCGGGTGGTGTCTACGCCGGCGTGCCAGCGCTTGTGACCGTCACCGCAACCGGCGAGATCGACCGGGTCGTGCTGACCGAGGTCGACGCCAGCGAAGCGTGGGACGACTCGAGTGCGCCGTTCTCCGGAGACTGGACTCCTAGTGCGTCTGGCACGCGCACGTTGCACGCGGACGGGTACGTGGGGGAAGAGCTGGTCGCGACGGATGATCTGGAGGTTGAGGTCGGGACTTACGACGCATACCTAGCCGTGCGCTTTGCTGTGATAGGCGGGGGCGCTGATGCACTCTATTTTGCACACGCGGGCGCAGAATACATGACGCTTTCGGGTAGCGATGCCACGCAGTGGAATGATCTCACTGGCAACGGCGACCACGCTACTGACGGCACAGATAGACCAGCGTTCGTCGATCCTGGCGAAGGGGCCGATCCCTACCTCGAGTTTACTGGCGCCAACAACGATCACATGTTGATCCCATATGCGCAGGCAGACGGGGCAGAGAGGTACACCGTCGCGTTGTCTGCACGGTCGACGGCAGCGGCCAGTGCGTGTCTCTGGCAATTATACAACGGCCTACGATTGCACGCGGCATCGGGTCATTTGTATGTATATTATGGCTCGACATTGGGGGCCGTCACGTACGGATTTCCGCTAAACGTCGATCACCTGATCGTGCTGGTATACGACGGTACACAGGTGCTCCCGTATCGTCGGCTACGGGTTTGGATCGATGGATCTGAATGGTGCATCAACTACGACATCAACTGGCCAGCCACGTTACCGGCGACTCACAGCGCAGGCAGGCTAGGTAATCAGTCCACCGATGCCGCCGATCTTACGGGACGCATGCACTTGGTGGCCAGCTGGTATGATACCGCATTGACAGACGAGCAGGTACTAGAGGTGTTTGCCTTGGCTCAGGATAACATCCTATCGTATGCTGATGCTTGGGTGCCTACTGGTACTGCGCTCGTGCAACACGTCAATGCTGCACCATCTGTGGGGGCGGACCTGGCTCTTTCTGCTACCGGATATACCATCACGCCGGGAGCACCAGTGATCGTGTACGACAAGGGGGCTGCGCATGTTGGGTTCACTTCGCTCATCGCTTCGGATGGCACGATATACTGTGTCTTCCGATCCGGCGCTGACCACCAAGAGAGTACAGGCCAAATCGTCGCGTGTACGTCTACGGACTCGGGAGACACGTGGAGCGAGCCGCAAACGATCGTAGATACTGCCGACACGGATGACCGCGACCCTCGTGTGGTTGACGAGGACGGTACGCTGGTGCTCTACTGGGTGCAATACATAACCGGAGGATACCAGCTTTTTAGGACGCCATTGACTGGGGGCGATGTCACCAACGTATTTGGGTATCCTGTATCCACAGCAGCACAACACGCCACTTCGCAGGCTTCCGTGGTCGACAATGGCGCGATTGTCTTGTCGTATAGTTCCGGTAGCTTCAATTGGATGTGCACTCGGATCGGTGGCACTGACGTGTACTGGACTGCAGCTCCTGGTGGAGTGCCGCTGTATGAACCTGGCGTAATACGACTCGCATCGGGGGATTTGTTGTGTTGGGTCCGCACGAACGGTGCACCGCTGCAGATGCGGTCGACCGATGGAATAGTATGGGGTTCTGCGCAGCCGTTGCCGGCAACGTTCGGCGGAGTCAGCACTGGGATTGTTTCACCTTACCTGTTCCAGATGTCATCGGGCCTAGTGCTGGCTATCGGCTGTAGACGGGCTGTTGCCGGATTGCCTATCGTTCTGCACTATAGTGACGATGACGGAGCAACGTGGAGCGAGCCGCAAACGATCGTAGATACCGACGCTGACGCCGGTGAAGGCGGATACTGTGGTGTCATCGAGCTTGACTCTACAACAATTTTGCTGTCGTACTATACTGATAGCGCTGCAGAACATCGCATCTATGCGATACCGGTTACTATTGAGGTGACACCGTGACCCGCCCCGTCCTAGCCCTGGCTCTCCTGCTCTTTGCTTGCGTCCCCGCCAACCAGCGCACTTGCGCGTCCGTGCGCACGCAAGCCGACGTCGGGCTGGTCGTTGGCTCGGGCGCGATTATGATCGGCACAGCCGCGGCGGTCGACCCGACGGGAGCAGTCGACTCGAAGCGCGGCCGGAGGGTCCGGACGGACATCGTGCTCGTTGCCGCGGGCGTGGCCCTGGCCGGAGCCATGGTCACGCACGACGCGGGGTGGAACATGCAACAATGCCAGGAGACACCACATGATTGACCTACTCAAGCACCTGTACTCGACGCTCAACTCCACGGAGGCCGCCGCCGCGACTGCTGCATTCCTGGCCGGGCTCATCCCGATCGTGATCAGGTTGGTGGCGCTGCTGAAGCTCGACGTCAAGAAGCTTCCCCGGTGGGCACAGCCCATCCCGGCCGCCGTGATGGCCCTGGCGGTGGCTCTGCTCGAGCAGCTGCAGGGGGGCGGCACGATTTGGGATGCACTGCTGGTACTCGTTTTCGGCTTCCTAGGCGGTATCGGCCTCTACCACACCACGAAACGTGTTGTACCTCGGCTTCCAAAGGCTCAGACTCCGACCATGACCAAGACTGCATCCACGACTCTGATCCTGACCGTGCTCCTGACTGCAGGGTGTGCAGGCTCTTTCGAGGAGGCCCGCGCCGCCGGACTGAAGGAACGCTCGCCGACACGGGTGGCAGCCGTGGCGCCGTCGGACCAGTGCCGGGCCTATGACTCGGGACACCGAACCTGGGATGCCGTAGCCAAGGGCGCGGCCGTTCTCGCGGGTGCCCAGGGGCTCGGGCAGATCCCAGTCGACACCCGGGGCGCACGCATCGGGCTCGCCGCGGGAACCGCCGTGGCCGCGACCGGTGCCGTCGTCGCCGAGAGCCTAGCCTCGGGGTACGCCGAGAGCTGGGCGCGGGACTGCCAGTGACCCGCCTGTCCGCGCTCCTCCTGCTGGCCCTGGTACCGGCTCTGGCCGCGCCCGGGGCCTGCCAGCCCATCCCGAGCCCCACCCCGCCCCCGCCCCCGGCGCCCACCGGGGGCTCTCCAGCGACCGGGGGCAGTCCCTCCACGGGCGGCACGGCACCGTCCGGGGGCACCGCGGGGACCGGCGGTGTGACCGAGCCGTCGCATGCCGAGCGCCTGTGTGGCCACCTGGCCACGCTCCAATGTCCCGAGGGGCTGGACTCCCAGTGCATGGCTCAGATTGTCGAGCTGTTCGAGCTCCAGGACGCCGGTCGGGTCCGGTTCGACGCGGCGTGCCTGGAGCGGGCTACGACCCCGGAGCAGGCCCGGGCGTGCGGCTCGATCCTGTGCGGGGGTAGCCAGTGACCGACTTCTCCCGGCTCCCCCTCGGTGGCCGACCGAAGCTGGAGGACGCCCGGGGCAGGACCCTGCAGCTGTCCACATACGTCGCCCCCTCCGCCGTGGTCCCAAATGGACTCGACCTCACCCGGGGCGAAACCGAGTTCGGCGACATGCTGAACAACAAGCTCGGCTGCTGTGGACTCGCCGCGCCCGGGCACATCGTTCAGCTGGCGACGCTCAACTCGGGCGGCATCATGGTCACGGTGACCGACGCTGACATCCTGAAAGCGTATCAGGAAGTAGGCGGGTACGTGCCAGGAGACCCTAGCACGGACCAGGGAACGTACATGCTCGACGTGCTGCGCTACTGGCGCAAGACGGGCATCGGTGGGCACAAGATCCTGGCCTTCGCGGAGTTCGACCCGAAGGACGAGCGGATGCGCCGGTACGCCAACACCGTGTTTGGCTCGACCCTCATGGCCATCGCGCTCCCCAAGACGGCGCAACGTCAGTCCGTGTGGGACCTGGTCTCGACCACGGGCGACGGCGCCCCTGCGTCGTGGGGGAGACACGCGGTGTGCGACGCCGAATTTGGGATGGATCCGGACCGGGAGCATGACGGGCAGCTCGTCACCTGGGGGCAGCTCCAGCCCTACACGCTGCCGTTTCGTCGGACGTACTGCTACGAGGCCTACGCGGTGGTCACCATGGACTGGCTCAATTCCGTGGGCCGTACCATCACCGGACTCGACGTGGACCGGCTGCTGGGCGACCTCGAGCTAGTCACGGCTCCGCCACAGTCCAGGACCCCAGCCGAGGCCCGTCAGTACGTCGCGGCGCTGGCGCGGTCGTACCTGGGGCGCTCGGACGAGGACACCTTCTGGGCGCGATGTGGAGTGGCCAAGCCGTATCCCACGTCCTGGTGCGGAGCGTTTGCCCTCTCGATCCTGCGGGAGGCCGGACTGTGCTCGTGGACCTGGGACTTCGAGTGGCTGAACCAGTACAACCGGTCTGGGTTCCTCTGGCACCTGGCCCCGCCGCGGCACACTCCTGAACTCGGGGACATGTGCTACGTGGACCAGCCCTACCAACACCACGCGGTCGTGGTCCGCACTGACCCGCTCGAGCTCGTGAACGGGAACGGCAAAGGGGGAGTCGTGGCACTCTCGGGCGCTCCAACGCACCCGCACGTGTTCTATCCCATCCAACCACTACTCTAGGAGCCACCATGTCCCGCTGTGATGACCACGCAGACAGACTGCTCTCGATCGAGACGTTTCTCCGAGGATTGCGCCGCTCAGGGAATGCGACCCTGGTTGCCGTGCTCGGTGTCCTCGGTGCGGTCATCGCGGCGGCGGTCACTGGGTGGTACCAGCTGGAGGCCGCGCGGGTAGAAATCCGCACTGACTGCACGACGTGCCCCGCTCAGCTCGGTGCCGCACTGTCGGTACGGTGAGCGGCTACGTGCAGGCGTGCGTCATGCACTGGCCCGTGTGCTGGTGCAGCGTCTTGCGGCCACAGACCGGGCACCACTCAGCGTCTGGCCCTGCCTGTTCTTCTGGCGTGCATGGGTTGTCTTTGCGTTCCCTGCATAGCCTTCTGTACTCGTCGACCTGGTCTCCGTACGGCCCTGCGGCGCGAGCGGCGTCAGCCCAGCATTTCTCGCACATGCTCATGGCGCCTCGATTCCGCAAGCGCGGAGCTGGTCTTTTGGTATGTCATCCAGAACCAGGTGCACAGCTATTCCCCTGCGCAGATCGCGGATCATCTTCTCGCACCACTCCGGAACCTTGGCGCGGGCCACCTGCTGCAGTGCTTTCCATGCGGCGACAGCGGCGCGTCGCTCGACGGTCAGCTCGTCGCATTTCGTTGCCATGTGGTCAGCGAGCCCCATCGCCATATCAGCGGCCTCACGAAACTCGGAAACCTTCTTGTCCAGCTCCGCGATCCACTTGTCGCGCTGGGCCAGAACTGCAATGAGCTCCTGGAACTCTGCGCAGTTCTCGAGCGGTCCTGCCTCGCACTCGAAGCCGTAGCTCAGGATCCTGCTGGTCAACTCCTCAGCCCTGCTCACCACCACGGCACACCTCCAGTCGGGAACAGCACGACGCACCCGCCCGCAACGCGCTCCTCGTCCCCGTCGGGGCAGGGGTCGGATTCGTGGTCCTCGGGCTCGTCGCCGTCCGGTTCGTCGTCGTCGTAGGTGGGCGGGTCACGGTCCAGGAAGTTCATGGCTGCACCTCGTCCTGTTCCAGTGCGAGTTCGTCTATGACGCTTTCTAGCTCCTCAATGAGGTCTTTGGCTTCCTCGAACTGGACCCAGTCGCCTCGGGAAGCCTCCTCCATTTCGATGCGATGGGCTCCCCTGTGTTCTGAGTGTGACATGTCGTAACGCCGCAACTCATTGACTCGGCTCACGGCTGCACCTCCTCCGGTTTCGGCTCCTGTCCCTTGCGCTCCTCGTACGCGGCCAGTTCCGTGCGCAGGGCGTGGGCCAGGTCGAGCAGGGCCTGGGCCGCGACCTCGAGCTCGTCGGGGGTGCCAGAGTACGTGCGGAATTCCGCTTCATCAGTACTGTAATGGGTGAGATCACACATCGCCTTGCATATGATACTAAGCTGCGGGTACGGTGCCCTAGACGGTGGGGTTGCAATACGTGTCTGGATCTTCATCTTCCTACCTCATCGGTTGTGTGGTTCAGTCGGGGGCCAGTCCAGGTTCGCGGCGAGGAGACGTGCCGGTCCTGTCCAGGCCCCCGGAGTGTGTTGTTTCATGAACGGGGCTTCCTGTTTCATGAACAGGGGGGTTCGTTTCATGAACAGGGGGGTTCGTTTCGCGATCGAGCCCGAGGTCCGCGATCTCCTGCTTGGCCAGGACCGTCTGCAGAACGTGGGCGTCCAACGACCCCTCCAGCGCCAGGTGCTGGACCGTCACCGTGTCACGCTGGCCGATTCTGTGCGCGCGGTCCTCGGCCTGGGTGTTTTCAGCCGGAACCCAGCTCGACTCCGCGAACAGGACCAGAGAGGCCGCGGTCAGGGTCAGGCCCACGCCACCAGCCTGGATCGATCCGACGAACACTCGGCAGGCCGGATCGGATTGGAACCGGTCCACGGCCGCCTGACGGTCCTCGGCGCTCGTCCTGCCCGTGAGCTCCACCGGCGAGTACTCGGCCAGGTCCGCGACCAGGACATCGATGACGGAGTGGTGATGGGCCCAGAGCAGGAGCTTGGACACGCCGCCTTCCAGGGCCATCCGCACATGCTCGACCACGGCCGGTGCCTTGGCGAGCGCGGTCTCGGCGCGGACCCGGGCCAGCTCGGCGAATGCAACAGGGTCACTCGCCTGCAGCTGTCGCACGGCCTCGGCCCAGTCCAGGGGCCCCCCGAGCGTGTGCATGACCAGCTTCTGCTCGGCCCGGAGCGCGGCCTTGGCACCGTTCGCGGGCAGCTCGATCACTTGGCGGATCTTCTGGGGCAGGTCGGCCAGCACGTCCGCCTTCAGCCGCCGAATCATCACCGTGGACCTGAGCCGTTCCTGGAGCTCCTCCAGGTTCGACGCGCCGTTCATGATCCACACGGTTTTCCCGCGCGCGACCGTCTCCTGGTGCGCGTCACAGTACCTGCGGGCGAACCTGAAGAACCCCTTGCCTCCCGGGTTCCACTCCACCGGATCGGCCAATGCCACGAGCGGGAACAGTTCGATCGGCTTGTTCGGGATGGGGGTGCCCGTGAGCAGCCACCTACGTGGAGCCTTCGCGGCCAGGGAGTAGACGACCTTGCTCCGTTGGGCCTTCGGGTTCTTGACCAGGTGCGCCTCGTCGACGGCGACGGCCGACCACTGAATGAGTGCCAGCGTCTCGGCGAACTTCTTGGCCTCCTCGTACGTCACCACGACCAGGGCGCCCGAGAAGTCCGGGGTCCGCGACACGCTCGGCTCCATGAGCCATTTCCGGCCCTCTCGCACCCACGTCGAGGCCAGGCTCTTGGGACAGATCACCAGCACGTGCTCGAGCCGCAGCGCGTTGACCGCGGCCAGGACCTGGATCGTTTTCCCAAGACCCATCTCGTCGGCCTGGATCACGCCGGTTCGCGTCACCATGTAGGCCACGCCCGCGCGCTGGTACGGGTACAGCTCGCACCCGTCGGGGAGCGGGATCTCCAGGCCTGCGTCCGTGGCCCGGCTCGCGACCGTAGCCGCCTGCGCCGCACGGCCCTCCTCAGAGCAGGACGCGTGCTTGACACCGCGCACGCCTTTCGTCCAACTGACCCGGTCGCCCGCTCGGATCGCCCCACCGCAGGTCGTGCAGTTCCCGTCGTATTTGCTGGTGAGGATCACGGTGCGTCTCCTTGGGCTCGTCTGCCCGGCCCTGGCCACCCTCAGGTGACCAGGGCCTGGCGGGGGAGCTACTCTGATACTGCGCGGGAGCCTCGGTGGGGCAGCACGTGCCAACGTCCAGCTAGGCGGCAGGTCTCGGGAGCAGTGGCGCCGAGCCAGCTCGCATACTGGCGCAGCGTCGGAGGTGCGAGCCACCGATCCCACTGCGGCAACCGCGGCACTCGGCTTCCGTCGTAACCCTCCAGCTGTACGACGGTGTGCCTTCGTCGCGCCCGGCGAGCACGCTCGTAGCCAGCGCATGCCTCAGCATAGGTTGCGTGCTCGGTCCTGTGTTGCTCGTGATGGCGGCTCAATACTACTGTCCACATAATCTGTCTCCTCTGACGCCCCGAGCCCGCCGGCTCGAAAGCGGGCTGGCGGACTCGGGGCTGGTCGCGGTCAGTCTATTCGGGCTCCGTAGTGGTACACGTCGCCCTCGTCCTCGTCGTAGTCGGACGGGGCAAGCTCGGCACCATGGCGCCGGCAGTCCTCGGCGGTGAGCTCGGGCTCCTCCTGGGCCTCTGCGTCATTGATCGCGACGACACAGGCGCGGACGTTTCCGGTGGCGCGGTCGTCGTGCTCGACGTCCCAGGCTGCTGCTGCTGCCATGTCGGCCATGGTGACGTCGCCGGCGCTGGCTGCCTCGGCGCGGAGGGTTTCGATTTGCTCGCGGGTGATGGTCTCGATCGTGGTCTTGGTCATGGTCTGATGTCTCCTTGCCCAACTACTAATGCATGTCCCGTGCCAGCCGCGTAGACCCCAACGAAACGCGTCCTTTTCTGCTGTGTTCGAGGTCCAGATGTTTCCAGCGCAAACATGGCCACACGGCCAAGCACAAATCACGCTTGACCGGCCGGCTACAACGGAGCCCAAAAACGTCACTGACCCGTGGCCCGGTGACGTCCAGGGTCACCACTTTTGCTAGTTGTTTTTGGGTCATTTTCAAAATAGCGAGGTTTTTGGGGTGCGCAGAACGTCACCACTTAACCGCGGGCCGGCATTGGAACTGCTGAAAGTGCGGTGTTTCGTTGGTGGCATGGCGCGTGCTCTATGGTGGGCATGCTCAAATCAGAACTCGCCGCCCGTCTGAACCTGGACCCAGCCACCGTCGCGTCATGGCCCGAGGGACGTTCGGCACGCACCACGACCACCGTGACCATCGACCGAGACCCGCGCAGCCTGGGCGCCGACGCCACCGAACTCGACGTGGAGCAGTTCCGGGTCCGTGTCGAGGACCTGCTCTCCCGCGAGTACCCGGACCGGAGCATCATCGTCGTGACTGGCGATGTGATCGGGTTCGAATGCGGCGACCCCGAGATCGAGGCCCGCATGTGCCGACTCGAGACCACGGATGAGTGGCTGGAGCTGGTCCAGTGACCTCGGGCCGCCTGACCGTGGAGGCTCGGGAACTCTGGGCCGCCATCGCAGCGTGCGACGGCGAGGACCTCCGTCCTGTCACGGTCGCCACCGTCGACTACCTCCACGCCACCCGTGGCCGCTGGCGCCGCCGTCCCGACTCCGAGCAGTGCTGTGGTCACCATGCCGCCGTGCGCCGGCTCGAGTCGTGGGCAGAGGCCGACGTGTGGCTGTGCCGGTGCTGCTGCGTCAGGTGTGGCCATCTGTGGACCGAGGTGGGGTTTGGGCATCCGGCGCACTCGGAGATCGCCCTGGCCATGTCCTGTCAGCTAGCGATGCTCGGACTGCGCTCCGCCTGAGCTTGCCCGCGGTCATGTTACGCACGACCCCGGGCCGGGTCTGGCTCTCGCACCGCCAGACACGCTCGCCGTTGCCGTAGCCGCTACCGGACAGTCCCACGACGAGCCACTGCCCGTACCGGTGGCCCTCCAGGTGGTTGGCGTTGGGAGGGATCCTGCCCCTGCGCAGGCGTCGAACCATGAGGTCGACCAGGCCGTGTCCTTGGTCAGGCATGGTAGCTACTTTGTTCCCGTTGTAGGTGCAGTAGGAGCTGGTGGCATGTTGGACATGCATACATTCCACGACACTCTGGGCTTTCGCTGGTGAGTGTGTCACTGAGCTCCTGGCCGTCGCACAAGGCACGCCCGGTTCCGTACAGGGCGATGTGCAGGATCTGTGGATCGCGCGGAATGACGCGTTTTCCTGTGTTAACCATCGCCGAACACCTCCTGCAGGATAACGTCAACGTGGCAGGGGCTTCCGAGAGGACACCAGCAGGCCAGGTACTTGGCTCCTCGAGTGGCGACCCTGAAACGCGCGCGAGCCATTGGGTATCGGAGCCACATCCGGAACGTATGGAGCGCCATTCTCGTGGCCATAGCCTGAGTCGGGTAGCGATCCCGTTTGCCCTCGGGCCACACTACTAGCCACTGCTTTCCAGAGCGGACCACGCGCCACGGATTCCCGAGGGGTCCCGGCCTCGTGCACATGACAGTCCCCTCCGGCGCGCGCCAGCCCTTCGTCCGTTTGCGTTGGATGCGGGTTGGTCGCTCAGCCATTGGCGCCCGGCTCTTCCTGGCCCTGGTACGGGTCGCTGTCCTGTTCGCGCTCGGGCTCCTGTGCCTGCTGCTGGCCCTTGCGCACTGCGTGGAGCGTCACACGTTGCGGCTTGCGGCGTGGAAGGCGCAGCTCGAACACTCGGTCCGCGTCCAGCTCCGGGCTGCCCCAGACCCTGATCGCGTCCACCTGCTCGCGGCCGAATCGGGCCTTGGTGGGGAACAGGGTCACGCGGTGACCGATCCAGGCCGTTGGGTCGTCACCGAACAGCTCACGGAACGCGCACCCGTTAGTGTAGTTCAGTTTCATCTCGCGCTTCGTCTGCTTGAAGCAGAGGATCGCGTGCTCTTCCGTCTCAGGCTTGGATCCGGGCTGCTCGTCGTCCCGGTCTCCCTTAGGCAGGTCGTCCAGGTAGAGGTCGGTGATGGTGAGCGTAACGTGCTTGCCCAGGAAGGACTCCGCGCTCAGGAACCGTTTCGGGAACAGGTCATCCCACGTGCGCGGTCGGCGGCGGTTATCCATCTTGCGCCTCCAGTCGTGCGGCGAGATCCGCTAGCTGGGCGGCCCCGGCTGCGGCCCAGGCTGCGGCACTGGCTGCGTCCCTGGCTGCGGCCCTGACTGCGTCCCAGGCTGCGGCCCAGGCTGCGGCCCTGGCTGCGTCCCTGGCTGCGGCCCCGGCTGCGGCCCAGGCTGCGGCACTGGCTGCGTCCCTGGCTGCGGCCCAGGCTGCGGCCCTGACTGCGTCCCAGGCTGCGTCCCTGGCTGCGGCCCAGGCTGCGTCCCTGGCTGCGTCCCAGGCTGCGGCCAACTCACCGTCGGTCGCCTCTCCGCGCGCGTGTCGGGCGGCAACGTCGCATACGGCAACGCTACGAGAATCCGTATCCTGCACCAGCGACAGCGCTTGCCGCGCGCACCAAACAGCATGCTCTCGCAGCGTGCGCTGATTGGCGCCACAGGCCATCACGAGCGCCCAGTGCCTGTCACCATGTGGGATCGGCAGCCGAGCAACCTGTGCAGGACTCAGGCCCAGGAGAGGCACCAAGCAGGCGATCCGCTCGTCCGAGTAGCAGGCACCCGCCGCGCGTGCGGATTCCCTCGTCAGTCGTCTGTCACTTGCCACGGCGCACCCCCTGCAGGTTCAGCCCACTGCCCGCTTCCTGCTCGGCCTTGCGCCAGTACCAGGGTGGGAGCTCGATCGTGCCTACCCCTGGGTGCGCGCCCGGCCAGTGACCGGACCGCTGGCATGCTAGGAGCCGCTCGAAACACTCGGCACATTCCACGGTTCCGGCCTCGAGCGTTTCTTCTCCCACCCTGTACACGGCGACGTCGTGTGGCCAGCGCGAGGACACGACCACGAGCTTCACCGGGCACTGGAGCTCGAGCGCGTGCCATGCCCCCATCTGGTACCACGCGAACTGCAGGTGGTATCCGTACTCCTCCATGCGGCGCGAGAACGTGCGCTCGTCGATGCCGATGCCGTCGCTCTTCAGTTCGATGATTTCGCCGTCGTCGGTGAGCGCATCAAGTCTGGCCTTGCAGATCTCGTCGTCACCCCACATGAGCGTCAGTTCCTTGCGCGCTGGCCGTGACAGTAGCTCCCGCGCTGCGTTGTGCTCCTTCAACGCGCCGACCATCGCACGGACGGTTTCTTCCTGTGCCTCGGTGATGATCGTGCCCTTCTCTTTGGCTACGAATGCATCCCACTGCTTCCCTCGCCGCACCCCGCCGCGCCAGACTGTGCAGCACAACTCCAGGTCAGCGCCTCCGACCATGTCGTGCAGTATCCGACCCACACGCATCCCATCGTTGTCGTGCGCCTCCCGGAGCCAGTAGTGGCGCGGGCTCTGTCGGATCGCTCGTAGGTCCCCGGAGCGGATCCCGGGGAGTTCCTCATACGCGGAATAACTCAGGTTTTCGTAGACTGGCATGCCTCCACTCCAGGTGAAAAGCCGGGCCCGCGGTTGGTTCAGTTCTGATGGTGGCAGTCCTCCGCGGCCCGGCGTGGTCCGTCTCAGGACTCGGGGAGCATACGGCCACCCCAACCACCAGTCAAGACAATTGTCTTGCGTTCACCAGATAGGTCTGCTACCCCTCAGAACCGTGAACGATTTCCTCAAACGAGTGGAGCAGGCCCGAGAGGCACGGGGGCTGACCCGGTTCGACCTCTCGCGGGCCTGCGGACTGCATCCAACGTCAGTGCAGAAGATGATCGAGCGCGGCACGGACCCGTCGGTCACCGTGGCCATGGCCATGGCGCGCGCACTGCACATCCCCCTACTCTCTCTGCTCTACGGAGACGACTGGAAGAGACTGGAGAAGACATGGCAACGAGACGCAAAAAGCAACAAGTGCCCGTGATCAACACCGACGCAGAGGAGCTACGAGCAGTGGCGAAACGCATGAAGGAAGCCGACAAGCTCCCGACCGACCTCAAGATCGAGCCCTTCCAGCAACGGCTGCCCGTGCTGCTCACCGAACAGGAGCTGCTCGGGGTCGGGGACAGGGCCGCTCACCTGTCGAAGGAAGCGCACGAGGCGGAGGAGGCCAGGAAAGAGGCCGACGCCACCGCGAAAGCCACGGTGAAACGGCTGCAGAACGAGGCCGACGCGCTGCTCGCCACGGTGCGTGACAAGAGAGAGTACCGGCTCGTGTCGTGCGAGCGGCGCTACGAGTACAAGACCGGGCGCGTCGTGGAGACCCGGGTCGACACCGGCGAGCAGCTGTCCGAGCGGCCTATGCGCGACGACGAGAGGCAGACGGAGCTTGGGCTGGGTGATGACCGGCTAGACGGTGTCATGCTCGCCGTCTGGTGCGTGCTCGCTCCTGACAAGACTATGACCTATGAGGAGATACACCAGCATCATGAACTGCTGTCGTTCACGGAAAAGGAAATCGACGATGCCATCGCCGAGCTGGTCGGTGAGAAGGAAATCGAACGGTGCGAGGCCACAGGAGAGGATCCGGGCCTGCGCCTGGTGCAGACATGACCTGGGTCGTGGGGCTCGACCTGTCCCTGCGCAGGACCGCGTGGGTCGCGGTGCCACTGTCCTGGCGCAGGGATTGGGGGCAGATCGTCACCGGTGTAATCGAGCCGGCCACTCCAGCCAGCAGGAACGCGATGGATCAAATCGGGAGACTTGACAGCATCACCACCATGCTCTCCCCGCTACGTTCTCTCCGCAATCCTATGGAGCGTGTCTACGCCTATGTGGAGAACCCGGCCTTCGGTGAGCACGGTTCTCATGCAGCCGGAGAACTCCACGGCGCTGTCAAGCTGGACCTGTACCGTGATGGGTTCGTCGTCACCGTCGCGAACATGAGCAGCGCGCGCGGACTCCTGCTCGGTCACGCGCCTGCGAAGGGCAAAGCCAAGC
>Ga0315534_1002005_pt1 | contig 13966 bp, 11 predicted proteins | sample SalMarSW160240MG_FD_203094 | JGI IMG/M metagenome (GOLD analysis project Ga0315534, IMG submission 203094) | Salt marsh sediment microbial communities from the Plum Island Ecosystem LTER, Massachusetts, United States - Salt Marsh Sediment SW1602-40 ... | reverse complement strand
CAGCAGTGGCAACCCTGGCGATGCCAGAGGTAAACTTTTGCCTCATCCCGGAGTCGGACTTTGACCTGGAGGGTCCAAAGGGCTTTCTTGAAGCGCTGAAGGACAGATTGCTCACCAGGAAACATGCCGTCATTGTGGTGGCCGAAGGCGCCGGCCAGAAATTCTTTGCAGACGGGAGCAAAGAAAACGACGCCTCTGGAAACATTCGATTGCACGACATCGGCCTTTTTCTAAAAGACGCCATTGCCGACTATTTCCGGGAAAAAAATATGGCGATCACCTTGAAGTATATTGACCCGAGTTACACGATCCGAAGTGTTCCAGCCAATGCCAATGACCATGTCCTTTGCGGGTTTCTGGGTCGCAGTGCTGTCCATGCGGGCATGGCGGGAAAGACAAGAATGCTGGTAGGACTGTGTAATAATCATTTTGTTCATATCCCCATGGAGGCAACGGCCGGGAAGCGCAAACAGGTGGACCTTTCGGGCAATATGTGGATGAGCGTGCTGGAGACGACGGGCCAGACCTCCTTGAGGCATTGAATTATGGGCAACGGCTATGCAGATTCTGATTGTCGACGATGATGTCACAACACGACATCTGGTAGCACGCACCGTTCGGAATCTTGGTTATGAGGTTGCAACCGCCTCTGACGGGATCGAAGCGTGGCATGTCCTGCAAAAAGCCCCCATCAGTCTCGTTATCACCGATTGGATGATGCCGGAAATGGATGGCCTACGCTTGTGCAAACAGATCCGATCTGCTGATTTGCCGCACTATGTCTACACCATATTGATGACGACAAGTGAGGACAAAAATGCGCTCATCAAAGGAATGGGAGCCGGAGCAGATGATTTTATAGTCAAGCCGCTTGATAGAGGGGAGCTCAATGCCCGCCTCAAGGCCGGAGAGCGCATCCTTAAGCTCCAAGACGACCTGGAAAAACGCAATGAGAAGCTAAGTGAGTCGAACAAGAAACTCAGTGACGCCTATTCAATGATGAAGAGAGACCTTGAAGCCGGGGCGAAAATTCAATCGAGTCTTCTGCCACAGTCATCTTCAATCATATATGGAATCAGGTTTGACTCCATATTTCTCCCTTCCGCGTATGTGGCCGGGGATGTTTTCAATTACTTCAAGCTTGACGAGAATCATGTTGGTTTCTATGTCCTTGACGTAGCAGGCCATGGGATACCGGCCGCCATGCTTTCTGTGACCTTGAGCAAAGCGCTTTCTCCAACAAATCATCAAGAATCTCTGTTGAAACAGTTTATGCCCGTACCCGAACCGCCCTATTTCAAAATCATAAACCCTGCCATGGCTATTCGTGCCCTTAACGAACGTTTTCAGGCGGATGAAGATACCATGCAATACTTCACCATGATTTATGGACTCATTGATATACGAGATGGTCGCACCGTGATGACTCAGGCCGGTCACCCGCCTCCCATATTCCTGCAAAAAGGCAAGCAGACGATTTCAATCGGAACCGGCGGATACCCGGTTGGGATGCTGCCGGACCTTGAATATGAAGAGGAGGCGGTTCTGATGCATCAGGGGGATCGGCTTATTCTCTATTCCGATGGCATCAGTGAATGTACGAATAACCAAAAAGAGCAGTTTTCGGTAAGACGATTGATCAATCTAATACAAGAAGGACAAGACCTTTCTTTACGAGAGCTGATGGAAAGGATTCAGGAAAGCCTGCGTCTGTGGAACGGAGACGACCAATTTGAAGATGATATGACGCTTCTGGCCCTGGAAATGGTTTGAGCCGTCCATTGAAGCTCCGTGCTGTCCCGATGAATCGGGACGGGGAATGCGCTCCTTTTTGCAGTTCAACCATCGCTGTCCCTATCAGGACGTTGGAGGAGGCATGATGCCAAAGAGAGTCAAGCTGGTTATAGATAGCGACCCGGAACAGGTATCTCTGATCGGCATGGCAATAAACAAGCTGTGTTCTTTGACTCCCCTTTCGGATAGTGAATCCAATCAGATTGAGCTTTGTGTGGTAGAGGCCGTCAATAACAGCATCGAGCACGCTTATGAGAAGGAAAAGGGACACGAGGTGGAGGTTGGTTTCACCCTTCATGCAGACAGACTTGTCGTTGACGTTTGCGACACGGGCAAGCCAATGGAGGAAGGATTTATCGAGCAAAAGGATATTTCACTCCTTGAAATCGATCCAGATGACCTTGACAACATACCCGAAGAAGGAAGAGGCATTCCCATCATGAAGGAAATCATGGACACTGTAACCTATGAAACCGAGAACGGGAAGAACTGTCTTACCCTGATAAAGAGTATACAAGCCGTCAATCTTCAGAAGGGAGGCCAAGATGCAGCTTGAAGACAAAAAAGAAGGAACTGTCCTGATGGTCAAGATATTGAATCCGAGGCTGGATGTCCGGGCCGTCACTGAGTTTAAAGAGAAAATGGCCGAATATATTTCAGGCGGCAGCCACCTGATCGTCTTGAATATGTCGAATGTGGAATTCGTGGACAGCAGTGGACTGGGAGCCATGGTTTCTGTCCTGAAGTTGTTGGGAGAAGACGGCAAGCTCGTTATTTGCGGCACGAGGGAGCCGGTTATGAGAATGTTTAAACTAACCAGAATGAATAAGGTGTTCGGTCTGTTTGAAAGGGAAAGGCAAGCTGTTGATGCGCTATTAGAATAGAGGAATATGGGAAAAGCAAACAAGGAGAAGTCATGAATTCAATAAACAATATACGTGATTTCCAGGATTCCGTGCGCCACCATGTTAAGTATTCAGAAGCGAAGGCCTGGGATCAGGCTTCAAGAGACAACCTCTACCGGGCCGTAGCGCTTGCGGTCAAGGATCGGCTGATCGACGGGATGATGGAAACAGATGAACGTTACAACGACCAAGATGCCAAGAGACTCTATTATCTGTCCATGGAGTTTCTCATGGGCAGAGCCCTGGGAAATAATCTATATAACCTGGGCATTTTTGATCTGGCCAAGGATGCCTTAACAGGCATGGGTGTTGACATGGAAGAAGTTCGGGCTAGTGAAATCGACGCCGCCCTTGGAAACGGCGGGTTGGGCAGACTCGCAGCATGTTTTCTGGATTCCATGGCAACCCTGGGAATGCCCGGCTACGGCTACGGGATAAATTATGACTTTGGGCTGTTCAGACAGGAGATAGACAATGGCTATCAGAAAGAAAAGCCGGATTGTTGGCACAGCGAAGAGACCCCCTGGCTCATACAAAGACCCCATGAAGCCTGTGTCGTTCCTGTATACGGCAGGATAGAGCATTATCAGGACAGGCACGGAAACGACCATCCCATGTGGATGGACTGGAATATATTGATAGGGGTCCCTCACGACATGCCCGTTGTCGGCTTTGGCGGAAAGACCGTCAATTACCTTAGACTTTTTTCCGCGAGGTCTTCGGACGAATTCGATATACAGATATTCAATGAAGGAGATTACTTCAAAGCCGTCGAGCAAAAAATGTCTTCAGAGACCATATCTAAAGTCCTGTATCCGTCAGATTCTGTTGAGGCCGGAAAGGAGCTTCGCCTGGTTCAGGAGTATTTTCTCGTCGCCTGCTCTATTAGGGATATCATGAGAAGATACCTTGCAAATCATGATACGCTCGACGCCTTTGCAGATAAGGTTGCTATCCAACTGAACGACACGCATCCGGCCCTCACGGTGGCGGAGCTGATGCGTACCCTGATTGATGAGCATGACATGGCGTGGGAAAAGGCATGGCAAATCACACAGGCCACCCTTGGCTATACCAATCATACATTGCTTCCAGAGGCGTTGGAAAAATGGCCTGTTCCCTTGCTCGAACACGTGCTTCCCAGACACCTGCAAATCATATACGAGATAAACAACCGATTCTTGCAGCAAGTCACCTCCCGGTGGCCTGATGACGGTGACAGATTGCGAAGAATGTCCATCATTGAAGAGGGTGAGACGAAACAGGTTCGTATGGCCTATCTTTCCATAGTGGGCAGCCATTCGGTCAATGGTGTGGCGGAACTTCATTCCGAACTTGTAAGAACCTCACTGGTGCCCGATTTCTACGAGCTTTGGCCCGAGAGATTCAATAACAAGACCAACGGCGTCACGCAACGCCGGTGGTTATTGAAGTCAAACCCCTCACTGTCTCAACTGATAACGAAGACAATTGGCGATGCATGGGTCACGGATTTGGGCAAGCTGAGGCAATTGGAACAATATGCGGATGATGAAGGATTTCAAAAAACGTTCCTTGAAGTGAAGCGGGCTAACAAGGAAAGGCTGGCGAAGGTTGTCCATGATACGGCCAGAGCTGAAGTGGATCCCAACACCCTCTTTGACATACAGATCAAGAGACTTCACGAGTACAAGCGCCAGCTTCTGAACGTTTTCCATATTATTCATCAGTACTTGAGTTTAGTGGAAGATCAAAGACAGTTGACCGTGCCCAAGACCTATGTGTTTGCGGGCAAAGCAGCGCCCGGCTATTATATGGCAAAACTGATTATAAAGCTTATATGCAGTGTGGGCGAAGTCATTGACAAAGACCCCAGGGTTGACGGACAGATGAAGGTGGTCCTTATTCCTGACTACAGGGTGTCCCTTGCAGAAAGGATCATCCCGGCCGCTGATTTAAGCGAACAGATATCCACCGCAGGCATGGAGGCATCAGGCACGGGAAACATGAAGCTCGCCATGAACGGCGCACTGACCATAGGCACCCTTGATGGAGCAAATGTCGAGATATTGGAGGAAGTTGGGAAAGAAAACATATACATATTCGGCCTCAAGGTTGAACAGATTCGGGACCTGAGAAATGGCGGCACTTATAATCCCTGGGATTACTACAACCAGAACCCGAACATAAAGCGCGTGATGGAAAGTATCGCTTCCGAGATGTTCTGTGCCCATGAGCCCGGCCTTTTCAGACCCATCTATGATAGTATCCTCCATCACGGTGACTACTATTTCCATCTTGCAGATTTTCAGTCTTATCTTGAAACACAAGAAACGGCATCCCGGGAATATAAAGATCCATCGTTGTGGGCGAAAAAGGCCATCTTGAACGTCGCTCGCACCGGCAAGTTTTCTTCTGACCGCACGATCTCTGAGTATGCCAGGGACATATGGGACCTCAGATCGGTCCTGTAGTGTGGGCATCTATGCAGGAGACAAGAGAAAATGGCTGGACACGGGAAAAGGACCGGAGAGGGTTTTCTGGATGTTGTCGGCAAGGACTTCGAGATATCCAGGGGTGGGCCTCTTCCGCTAGGGACCACCCTTAAACGGGAAGGAATCAACTTCGCCGTGTTCTCCAAACACGCTACATCGGTCAGCCTGGTCCTGTTCATCCCTGGCGAGGATGCTCCGATCGCAGAATTTCCCCTCGACCGCCGATACAACCGGACCGGGTACACCTGGCACGCCTTGGTCCGGGGCCTTGATCCAGGCATCGAGTACGGCTACAGGATGGACCGCCGGCCCAACGACGAACCACACATTCACAGGTTCGATGCATCCAAAGTTCTTATTGACCCGTATGCCAAGGCGCTGTCCGGAGGAGAGGTCTGGGGAGGAATCTCAAACTCGGAGGGTAAGTCTTCGTCTGCGCCCTCTATCAAAAGACGTCGCAGCCTGATGGTGGATGATGATTTTGACTGGGGATTTGATCAGCCGCTGAATATTCCCCTTTCCGAGACGATCATTTATGAGCTTCACGTTCGCGGCCTAACCTGCCACCCATCCTCCAGGGTGACCCATCCCGGGACCTATGCCGGTCTGATCGAAAAGATCCCCCACCTAAGAGGGTTGGGAGTCACCGCAGTGGAGCTGCTGCCGGTAAATGAGTTCGAGGAGACCGACACCAACAGGACAAATCCCTTGACGGGCGAACGGCTCCTCAATTTCTGGGGGTACCACTCCATTTCCTTTTTCGCACCTAAGGCCTCATATGCCTCAAAAAACCAAAATTGTGGTTCAGTCGGGGAGTTCAAGGCCATGGTTAAAGCTATGCATGAAGCCGGCATCGAGGTCATCCTTGACGTCGTCTTTAATCATACAGCCGAGGGGGACGAGCGGGGCCCTACCCTTTCCTACCGCGGACTGGACAACAGCACCTATTACATGATCGTGCCTGATTCCGGGGCCTACTATAACTATTCGGGGTGCGGAAACACCTTGAATTGCAATCACCCGGTGGTCCGTGACATGATCCTGGACTCGCTCCGCTATTGGGTAACCGAGATGCACGTGGACGGATTCAGGTTTGACTTGGCCTCCATCCTGGGCAGAGGCCAGGACGGATCAGTGCTGACCGACCCCCCGCTCTTGGAAAGGATCGCAGCCGACCCAGTGCTCGGCAATACCAAACTTATTGCTGAGGCATGGGATGCGGCCGGACTCTACCAGGTGGGAACCTTTCCCGCCTGGGGCCGGTGGGCCGAATGGAACGGAAAGTTCAGGGACGATATCAGGAGATTTGTAAAGAGCGAGCCGGGAATGGTCTCTGCGCTGGCCAGCCGCATGATGGGAAGCCCTGATATTTACCAGGGAAGTGGTCGGGCGCCTTATCACAGCATCAACTTCGTCACCTGCCACGACGGCTTCACCATGGCCGACTTAGTTTCATACAATGACAAACACAATGAAGCCAATGGTGAGCAAGGAAGGGACGGGGCCAACGACAACTTTAGCTGGAATTGTGGATGGGAGGGGCCCTTGCCTCTCGGGGACATCATGGGTGATGCCGGGCATAGCCCTGAAGAGCTGGACCCTATTCGTCGCCGCCAAGTAAGAAATTTCGCCGCCATCTTACTACTTTCCAGGGGGGTGCCCATGATCCTTGCCGGAGACGAGATGGGCAGGACCCAGCTTGGAAATAACAACGCTTATTGTCAGGACAACGAAATAAGCTGGGTGGACTGGAACCTCACTCGTAAAAACGCAGGGTTGCTGCGATTCTTCAAGTTGTTGATCAGGTTCCGCAAGAATCATCCGGCCTTGAGGTACGGAAGCTTCACCAAGGAGGAAGGCGCGCCTGGCTTTCCTGTCACTTGGCATGGAGTAAAGCCCGGAAAGCCGGACTGGTCCTGGGAATCGAGGAATGTGGCCGTACAGATTTCAGAGAAAACCCCCAGCGCCCCGGAAATAGCGGATATCTATATCGCGGCCAATGCTTACTGGGAATCCCTCGCGTTAGAACTCCCAAGATTGACGGGGAGCAGGAAGTGGTTCAGGGTCATGGACACGATGCTGGAAAGTCCCCACGACATCTCCGAGGAAGGGAAAGAACCGAGGCTTGGTGATCAGAATGTTTATGAGATCGGCCCGCGCACGGTAGTCGTTTTAATTAGCAAGTAGTTGGGGGTCAGGTCTCAACATTCAACCTAGCTGTTGAATGTTGAGACCTGACCCCTAACATAGACCTGTTCTTAAGATAACGGAAGGAGGCGTTTACGATGACAGCGGAATGCCAAAAGACACGTACTCTATCAACAAATTCCGGCATCAATGAACCGACGGGAGACGTCTTAAGGGAGAGGATCTTGGGGGCTGTCAGTGACTTGCCTCCCATGCCGCAGGCCGCGCATAAGGCCCGAGAGGTCATGGCAAACCCGAATTCAAGTTTCAAAGACCTTGCCATTGTCTTTGTCACTGACCAGGCCATCGCCGGCAGAGTCTTGAAGCTGGCCAACTCTGCCTATTATGGCCTCAGCAAAAGAGTTTCATCGATTCAGCAGGCCTCGGTTGTCCTGGGGTATAAGACCTTGGCGGAACTCGTCACCTTGGCGTTCACTTCCAGGCTCATGGGTGAAACCCTGAAGGGCTATGGACTGAATGCCGGAGACCTGTGGAAGCATTCGCTGGCCGTTGCCTTGGGCGCGCGGTTGATTGCCACCAAGAAGAATCCGGCACTGTCAGACGATGTGTTTGCAGCAGGGCTCATTCATGACGCAGGCAAGCTGGTTCTTGATAAGTACATCCTTGAAAGAAGGCAAGCCTTCGAAGGTTGCATGGCGAATGGGCACCAGAATTTTCTGACGGCCGAGAAAAAGATTCTGGGCGTGGATCATGGAGAAATAGCTTCTGAGGTGTGCCAGAAGTGGAATATTCCTGAGCACCTTGCCGTTGCCATCAGATATCATCACTATCCGTCCCGGTCACAGGACAATGAGTTGGCCTACATCCTTCACATCGCCGACATCATTGCTCTGAGGAGTGAACTGGGAACCGGCATAGATGCCTCCTCCTACGACATGGACGACAATGCCTTGGATTTCGTGGGCCTTGAAGACGACTTGGACAAAATTATGTCTCAAATGGTAGCGTCTGTTGAAAAAACCGTGAGAACATTGTCCGCCTGATATCAACAAGAAAGGGTCAGACATGCATGTCAAATGTTGAGACCTGACCCCCTTTCATCCTTTCGAATTTTAACCTTCAGTCTCGGAGTTTTCGGCGCCTTTCGAACCTCCACAAGGGTGGAATAGAATTTGTTTTGAAGGTCGGTCACGTCATAGTCCTTCCGAACAGCGTCTTCCAAGCGACCGTAGAAGCCCTCGAAATCGACTTCTGTAAAAAACCAGAAATCCATATCGAACGAATACCGCGGCAACTCATGACACAGCCTCAGCATGGTACCTCCTCCAAACGCAAGGGGCTGGAGCAAACCCTCATGCCTGAGCCACTGAAGCATGGCCATTTCAAAAGCTTCATGAGCCTGCAATGTTTCCATAATGCCTCTCAAAAAAAGCTCGGGTCCTCAAAGGAAATAAACGGCCAAGCTTTACCAAGACATGGCGGCTTATTTTTGTCATGTCAACCGCCGAGAAGTCCACTGAGTAACGGCCCAGCGACGCGAGGTAAAGAGAATCCAACAGTGCTTTTTCCGGCAAGGCAATGAATGCCCCTTCCCTTTTCTCAAATCCTCCATACAGATCGGGCCTAATTCTTGTGAAGTGAAAGGCGAAGGGACGTGCTTCAAAAGCCCTCGTTCTCTTCATCGAAATTGACTCGAAGAAACCTCTCTGCAACTGTGTTGTTATCCCGTGGTAGGAGAGGGCCGTCTGTAAGGATATGTAAGAGAGTACCTGTAGGAAGTTCGCAATACGAAACAGTTCTATTTGGTCAAGATATGCTAGCTGTTCGGTTCGGGCGTAAAGCCCCCTCTTTAGTCGTGTCAACAACCCTTTCTTTACATACCGACTGCACAATACAGCTGCAGAAGAAGGTTTGACGCCAAGGACGAATGCAACATCTTCCAGGAAAAAAGGGCTTTCTTATCTCAAGAAGTTTTCTGTAAGACATATCGAATACAGTTATTGAATATTTCTGTTAAATAACTATACTCGACATTGTCCTCAAAAATAAGAGAAAAACAAAAAGCTGAGCCCGTCACGCCCATTCCCATGGGCAGCGAGGGAATCCTTTTTGTGGACGATGAAAAGGCCCTGGTTGACATCGGCAAACAGCCCCTTCTTTCCTGACCTCCGACCTCTGACTTCTGACTTCTGACCTCTGGCTTTTGACCTCTGACTTCTGGCTCATGAATAGTTCCTTTCCCCTTCTTGCCAACCGCCAAGAATTTGACAAATCGGGGCATCCGGATCAGATTCATCCACGGTTTTTCACCCAGATACCATACACAATAACATTACAACTATTTGGAATTAAGGCCTATTGTGCCCCTGTCGCATGATGGCACGATTCCTGCTGCCAAGAGACTCGGAGTCGTGCTTTGAGCCAAGAGGCAACAGCAACAGCGCCCACATCAACCAGAGGCTGAAAGGGCTTGCCATTGGAGAGAGACAATGACTGAAAAGGACAGGTTGCAGGAAGAAGTCAAAAAACTGCGTAAACGGATCACACAGCTCGAAAGAAGACTGGCCAAGGGCGAAAAGACCAAGAGCGTCTTGATGGCCCGTGTGGAAAGAAGTATTGATTCTGCCGGCGATCCCGACTCGATGTTTGAAAACAACGCCCTCCGGACCGAGCGCGAGCAGGCTGCGGCAGAGAAGAAGAAACTCGAAGCCCAGCTCCAACAAGCCCAGAAGATGGAAGCCGTGGGTACCCTGGCTGGTGGCATTGCCCACGAATTCAACAATATCCTGTCAACCATCATAGGATACACCGAGTTGGTCATGGAGGACGTGCCTGAAGAAGGCACGGTGCAGGCCAACCTGCAGGAGGTATTCAAGGCAGCCGTGCGTGCAAGAGGCCTTGTGCAGGGGATAACAGAGGCCCCATGACTGAAGATAACAAAAAGCTAAGGGTCTTGGTAGTAGATGATGTCAAGGAAAATATCTCCGCTTTGAATAGAATGCTGAGACCCTATTACATGATCATGGCAGCCCAAAACGGGGAAAAAGCCCTGTCCCTTTCACGGTCGGACAAGCCCCCTGACATCATCCTGTTGGATGTCATGATGCCGGAGATGGATGGATTCGAGGTTTGCAGAAGGCTGAAAGCCGATCCGAAAACCGAAGACATCCCGATCATTTTTCTTTCCGGGCTCCATGACACGGAAAACAAAGTCAAAGGACTTGAACTAGGAGCTGTTGATTTTGTGTCAAAGCCCTTTCAGCCTGAGGAAGTCATCGCCCGCCTGATAACCCATTTAGAAATCTACACCCTGAAAAAGAACCTTGCCGAAAAGAATAAGGAACTGAAAACCGCCAATGATTTGCTGGAAGAACGGGTCAAAGAACGAACGGCCGACCTGGTTGAATTAAACACCGCGTATGAACGTTTTGTTCCCCGAGAGTTTTTGAGTCTTTTGAACAAAGAAAGCATGCTGGACATCAAACTGGGAGACCAGATAAGAAAGCAGATGACAGTCATGTTCACCGATGTGCGCGGGTGGACCAGTCTATCAGAGACTATGACGCCACAGGAAAGCTTCAACTTTATCAATGCCTACCTGAGAAGGGTCAGCCCGGTAATAAAACTGAACAACGGACTCATTGACCAGTTCTATGGTGACGGAGTGATGGCTCTTTTCCCTGATTATCCCGACGATGCGCTACGGGCAGCCATGGACATGGGTGAAGCGGTGAGCGAATACAACGAAGAACGCGAAGGCAATGGTTTTGAGCCCATAGAGATAGGGATAGGGATTCACATCGGGGACCTGATGCTCGGAATTATCGGCAGCCAGGAGCGCATGCAGGGCACAGTAGTTGCGGACGCCGTGAATCTGGCTTCCCGACTGGAGGGATTGACTCGGACTTACGGGTCCTCAGTGACTCTCAGCGAAACGACTTTATCTCATTTGAAGGATCCGGACAGATACAAACACCGTTTTGTGGACAGAGTGCGGGTCAAAGGCAAGAAGCAACCGGTGTCGGTCTATGAGATGTTTGGCGGTGAACCGCCATTGGTGTCTGAGCTGAAAGAGGGGACAAAGGCGGAATTCGAAGAGGGCCTCCGCCTTTATTATGACAGGAAATTTTCAGAGGCCAGTGTTCGATTCAGCCACGTGCTGGAAAGGAATAAGCAAGACAAGGCTGCCCGAATTTATCTGGAACGCTGTGCCCATTACATGGTCAGGGCTGTTGCCGACGATTGGACCGGAGTGACGACCTTGACGGAATGAAAAAAGCCAGACAGGGCCGCCCCGAAACAGATAGGGGTCACGAAACAGATAGGGGTCAGGTCTTCAACAGGCCTGTTGAATGTTGAGACCTGACCCCTACAATTCCCTCTTGGCCCCTGACACCCGGCCGCCGATAACTATCAGTCGGCCTTTTCACTCAATCGACCTTGCACGAAAGTGACCGCTGTGGCTGACGTCTTAATCATTGATGACAATGAGAAAATGTGCGACGTGCTGTCCCGCAAGGTGAGGCGGATGGGACATGATGCCACACATGTGTTTACCCTTCAGGACGGGCTCAAGCAAGCTGCCTCCCGCGCATTTGATGTCATATTTCTCGATGTCGGATTGCCCGACGGAAACGGGCTGGAGGTGTTGCCACAGTTGAGAAACTCGCCTTCTTCACCCGAGGTCATCATTATCACCGCCCAGGGGGACCCGGATGGCGCCGAGATTGCCATCAAGAACGGCGCATGGGACTATATTCAGAAGCCTTCTTCATTGCAGGCGATGACACTTCCCCTGGCCCGCGCCCTGCAATACCGCGAGGAAAAGACGGCGAGAAAGCCGCCGGTGGCCTTGAAGCGGGAAAGCATTGTAGGAGACAGCCCGCGGATAAGAGATTGCTTTGACCTTGTGGCCCAGGCGGCAAACAGCAACGCCAATGTCCTCGTCACGGGTGAAACCGGCACGGGCAAGGAACTCTTTGCCAGGGCCATCCATGATAACAGCTCCAGGGCCGGCAAGCGTTTCGTCGTGGTCGATTGCACGGCGTTGCCTGAAACCCTTGTAGAAAGCCTGCTTTTCGGGCACACAAAGGGCGCCTTTACAGGCGCTGACAAGGCACAGTTGGGCCTCATGAAACAGGCTGATGGGGGCACGCTCTTTCTGGATGAGGTGGGTGAGCTCGGCCTTTCCATGCAGAAAATTTTCCTTCGGGCCCTTCAGGAACATTGTTTCCTTCCCGTGGGCGACAAGCAAGAAGTGGAAAGCGATTTCAGATTGATCGCCGCAACAAACCGCGACCTTGACCGGATGGCACGAGGAAGGCAGTTCCGCGACGACCTTCTGTTTCGCCTGCGCTCCCTCACCATCGAGTTGCCTCCCCTGCGCGAACGCACGGAAGATATCCGGGCGCTTGCCATGCACCATATGGCTCAGTTCTGCAACCGCTACGGCGTTGGAACCAAGGGTTTTTCTCCTGACTTTCTGGAAGCCCTTGCCGTCTACAGTTGGCCGGGAAATGTGCGAGAACTGCTCAATGTCCTGGAGAGGGTGCTCACAATGGCCGGCGACGATCCCGTTCTCTTTCCCAGGCATCTTCCTACTGACATTCGCATCCAGGTGGCGCAAGCCTCCCTCGGTCAGGCGGCTTCGCCCCAGGGCGACGTCAGGCAGACCCCGGATCATTCCAACTCACTTCCCACATTGCGAGACTTTCGACAGGCCGCCATTGCCAAGGCAGAAAAGCAGTATTTGCATGATCTCATAGCACTCACGCAAGGCCATATCAAAGAAGCCTCCCGGATATCGGGTATAGCCCGCGCCCGCTTGTATGAGCTGTTAAACAAGCACAACGTAGCCAGGTCAAACTAAATCCTTCCCTGTCAGCCTTTTACACCCTGCATTCGATGTCCGGTGAAAGTGGAATGAGTCTGGTAGGATCAGAATTTTTCCGGTCTTAGCAGACACCTGAGCATTGTTCTTGATATCCTCCAGTGGTCCGTCATGCTTCCCAACTACACTAACTAACCGGAATTACGTCATATCTATATTTAGCTCAATTTCTGGTACGCTTCTTGTTTATAGTGGTAACAGCGGGGAAGCGTATCCCCTTGTTCAGACACTTGAGAAAACTGAGGTGTGGGATGAATTTGCTGTTCTATGCAACGGCCGCAGACGGGGCCGGAGAAATGCTTCGGGGCGTGATTGAAGAGTTGGTCCCAGAGGAGAAGATAGAGGTTCACCGAACCGAGGAGGGCCTTTCGAGCAGACTTCGTAAACCGACGTATGATCTGAGCGTCGCTGTTCTTTTGGCCGCCAACAAGGAAGACCTCTTGTATTTGGTTGCCAACAAGGAGTTGATCTGGAATCTCCGCGTCATCCTCATTCTCCCGGACAGAGAGGAGGACACCGTTACGAAGGGACACCTCCTGCGACCGCGTTTCCTGACATATGCCGACGGCAATTTCCTGGACGTTGCCACCGTCCTGGGCAAGATGCTTCAAAGTCGTTACCCCGAAAACAGACACAGAAACCACTTCGAGACTCTGTTGAATTCGGGCAGAGGAATCGAGGTTTATCGTAAATCTGCTAACGCGTGTTTCAAACCAGGAAAGCCATAGGGAGACAACCAGCCATGGTCCGCATTC
>Ga0315534_1002003_pt1 | contig 13973 bp, 14 predicted proteins | sample SalMarSW160240MG_FD_203094 | JGI IMG/M metagenome (GOLD analysis project Ga0315534, IMG submission 203094) | Salt marsh sediment microbial communities from the Plum Island Ecosystem LTER, Massachusetts, United States - Salt Marsh Sediment SW1602-40 ... | reverse complement strand
CGACGCGTACCTGGCGCGCTTCCCCAAGGCCGCCCGGGGTCTCGGCGACGACGCCGAGACGCGGGTCCAGAACGCGGTGATGGTGCGTTGTCGGCCGAGACCCCGATCCACTGCGCGGGGTTGACCTTTCTTATACAGCGTCATATTCTTTCGTGCGATGGTAAAGTCATCTAAAACGGGCGACTGGCGTGAGGCCCGGCGCCGATCGGCTCGGGACGCGATCGTGGCGGGGGCGTGGGCGTTGGTCCACGAAGAGGGCCTGGCCGCGCTCACCCTGCGCGATCTCGCGCGTCGCGTGGGCATCACGACCCCGACCGTGTACTCGTACTTCGAGTCCAAGAACGCGATCTACGACGCGATGTTCGGCCAAGCAGCGGCCGACTTCGCGGCGCACGTGGCCGAGCCGTACGAGACCGATGATCCCCAGACCATGCTGCTGACCGGCGCGCGTCGCTTCGTCGAGTTCTGCACCACCGACGTCGCCCGGTACCAGCTCCTCTTCCAGCACGTCATCCCCGGGTTCGAGCCGTCGCTCGAGGCGTACGCGCATGCGGTGCGCGCGCTCGACGGGCACCGCGAGCTGCTCGCCCGCAACGGGTTCACCGATCCGCGCCAGCTCGACATCTGGACCGCGGTGCTGAACGGGCTCGTCGACCAGCAGATCTCGAACGACCCGGGCGGAGACCGGTGGATCCGCCTGGTCGACGACGTCGTGACCATGTTCTCCGACCACTGTGACTCACAACGCCCATCACGGACCCGCCGACCGGCTCGGTCCCAGACCAAGGGAGCACCACGATGACCACGAAAGTCGACGAGATCGCGCCGCACATCTACCGCCTGTCCACGCTCGTGCCCGAGATCGGGCCGACGGGGTTCACGTTCAACCAGTTCCTCCTCGACGACGACGAGCCACTGCTGTTCCACACCGGGCATCGTTCGATGTTCCCGTCGGTCCGCGAAGCGATCGAGCGGATCGTGCCCGTGGAGCGGTTGCGCTGGATCACGTTCGGTCACGTCGAGTCCGACGAGTGCGGCGCCATGAACGAGCTCCTCGCCGTCGCACCGCGCGCGCAGGTCGCGCACGGAGGGCTCGGGTGCATGGTGTCCCTCGACGAGATGGCCGACCGGCCGCCCCGACCCCTCGCCGACGGTGAGACCATCGAGCTCGGCACGATGCGGGCGCGTCACATCGAGACGCCGCACGTCCCACACGCCTGGGAGGCCCGGGTCCTGTACGAGGAGACGACCGGCACCCTGCTCTGCGGCGACGTGTGCACCCATCTCGGCGACGGCCCGGCGCTCACCGAGGGCGACATCGTCGGCCCCGCCGGTGAGGCGGAGGACGTGTTCTCGTACTCCTGCCTGGCACCCTCGACGCCGGCGACGATCGAGCAGCTCGCGGCGCTCGAGCCGCGCACGCTCGCGCTCATGCACGGCTCGTCGTTCGCCGGCGACTGCCCGGCGACGCTGCGTGCCCTCGCCGGCTCCTACCGGGAGCGCATCACCGCCGCCACTGCCTGACTCACCGATACGACCTCACCAAGGAGCCCGATCATGCCCAGCGTCGCCAGTCCGAGACTGCACCACCTCGCCCTCACCGTCACCGACCTCGACGCCAGCATGCGCTGGTACCAGGACGTCTTCGATGTCACGTTCCAGATGGACGGCCCCCACCCGGGTGGCGTCGGCAAGGTCCTCGCCGACGAGACCTGGGAGCTGATGATCGTGCTCCACCACCACGACGCCAACGACGGGGCCGAGTTCGCGGAGACGGCCACCGGTCTCGACCACGCCGGGCTCTCCGTCCCGAGTCGCGCCGATCTCGAAGCCTGGCAGGCCCATCTCGAGGTCAATGGCGTCGTCCGCAGCGACACCGCGGACAAGCCGCTGACGCAGTCGCCGATCGCCGACGAGGCCTATGGGTCCGTGCTGGTGTTCCGCGACCCCGACAACATCCAGCTCGAGCTCTTCGCTCCTCCCGCGGGCTAGGTGCTAGGTGGCACGGAGAGAGCGGGGCCCCTTCGCCCGGGAGGGGTCCCCTCCCCCGGCGCTGGGCGGGGCGGCGCGTCCGACGGATCGGTGATCGTCGCTTCGCACCTCGTCGTCCAGGGCCGGGTGCTGCGCGCAAGGCCTCCTAGGGCGGGTTGAACTGCTCCGAGAAGCGTGGCGCGAGCCAGGGCTTGCGGCCGTAGGCGACGACCTGACCGGTGAGCAGCGCCCGCGCCGTGCTGAGGCGCCCGTAGCCGGCGAGCATCCAGCCGACGGCCGTCGCGGAGATCCGGCAGTCGGCCCGCTCGGGTCGGCCGGGCTCGATGCGCAGCGTGCCGTGGTCGAAGGCGAGCAACCAGTGCGAGCTGCGCCGCAGGTGCAGGCCGTAGGTGGCCGCGAACCCGCTGCTCTCGGGCTTCACGAACGCGGGCAGGATCTCGGCGAGGCTCACGAAGCCGAGCACGGCGTCGCCCTGGTCGATCGGCCAGGCGGTGCGGGTGCTGCGTGCGAGGTCAAGCCCGTGCAGCAGCACGTCGGCGGTGTTGAGCCCGAGGATGGCGGTCGCGCTCGCGGCGACGTCACCGAAGGCGACGATCGGCGCATCCGAAGCTCGCAACGCCGCGCGCATCTCCTCGCCGGCGACCTCGAGCGCGTCGGCCAGCTCGGCCGGGTTCCGCTCGGGAGTCTCGTCGAGCAGGCGCTGATTGCCGGCGACGCCGTCCAGGCCCGGCCAGAGCGGCTCGATCCCGGTGGCCGCGCGCGTGTAGCCGCGGAAGAGCGAGAGCACGTGCGCGCCGACCTCGAGCGTGGACCACGCCGAGCCCCGGACGGGTCGGGGCTCCGGCGGCAAGGATCGGACCAGGTCGGCGAAGCGCGTCGCCGCCCGCTCGTGCGCATCGACCTCGGCATCGACGTCCATCACGGCCTCCCCTCGCGCCTCGACGATACGCCCGGTTCGTTGCTCGCTCCCTCGGTCACCCGAGAGTGATGAGCGTGATGCCGACCAGCGCGAGGACCAACGCAGCCAGCTGCAGTCGCGAGAGGCGCTCCCGGAGGAGCACGCGCGCGAGCAGCACCGTGCTCAGCGGCGCGAGCGAGCCGAGGACGCCGACGACCGACACCAGCCCTTCGCGAGCCGCGAGGATGTAGACGCCGTTGCCGGTCACCTCGAGCGCGCCGGCGACGGCCGCCACGACGACGATGCCCCGGTCCGGTCGCGGCGTCGGACGGACGGTGATCGCCGCGATCGCGGCAACGGGGACGGACACGCATCGCCAGGCGACCAGGGGCCACATGCCCTGCACCGGATCGACATCGGAGAGCAGCACGAAGATCGCTCCGAAGCAGAGTCCGCTCAGGAGGCCGAGAACGACGCCGACTCGGTGGTGGGCCGTGGACGTTGCCGGTGCGCCCGGTGGTGGATCATCGGCGTGCCAGGTCGTCACACCCACGGCGACGACAGCGAGGAGCACGCCAGCCGAGGTGATCGCGCCGGGTCGTTCCCCGTCGACGATGCCGTACCCGATCGGCACGATCGCCCCGGCGACGGCAGCGACGGGAGCGACGACTCCCATCGGGCCGCGCGCCAGCGCCGTGTAGAGGAGGCCGAGCCCGATGATGCCGACCGCGCCGGCGACCGCGCCCCGGCGGAGCGCCGCGGCGCTCGCACTCGCGTTCGCGTCGAGCAGCACGGCCACGAGACCGAGCGCGAGCCCGGTCGTCTGCGAGACGACGAGCACTGCGATCACCGAGACGCGCTTGGTCGCGATGCCACCCGCGTAGTCGGAGCTGCCGTAGACGGCGGCGGCGACGAGTCCGAGGAGCACGGCGAGGCCCGACACTCTGGTCCCTCCTTCGCAGCCCGGACCGGCGGAACAATACGTTGACTACGTTTCCGAGCGAGGACGAACGAAGGGGGTCGAGCGTCGTGGCCGAGTCGCTCGGAGTGGGCCTGATCGGGTGCGGGAACATCGCGCACCTCCATACCGCGTCGCTCGCCAGGATCGCGCTCGCCGGAGCTCCGGTCCGCGCCGTCGCCGCGGCGGACCCGTCACCAGCAGCCCGCGAGGCCGTCACGCGCAACTTCCCCTTCGAACGGCTGCACGACGATCCATACGCCGTGCTGAGTGATCCAGATGTCGATCTCGTCTACATCTGCACGCCGACGTTCACTCATCGCGATCTGTATCTCGCCGCCTTCGACGCAGGGAAGCATCTGTACGCGGAGAAGCCGATCGCGCCGAGCTTCCCGGAGGTTCAGGAGCTCTGTGCCGCGGCCGCGGATTCGTCGGTCATCTCGCAGGTGGGCTTTCAGATGCGCTACCACGCCCTCCTCGCCAAGGTGGCCGAGCTCGCGCGGACGGGCGAGCTCGGCGAGCCCATGGCATACCTCTGGCGCGACGACGAGGCGTTCCCGACCGCCGACGTCGACTCCAACCTGTCCGACTGGCGATCCCAGGCCTCCGCCGCTGGCGGTGGGGTGCTGCTCGAGCACTCAATCCACGGGCTCGACATGCTCGCGTCGATGTTCGGCCCGGCACGAACGGTCGCCGCCGCGACGCGCTCGGTGCTGGGCTACGACGTCGAGGACACCGCGGCACTCGCGATCACCCACGACGGGGGCGTCGTGGGGACGCTGGCCACGGTCTACGGCGGGGTGCGGGGCCGCGAGGAGAGCCGGCTCGAGGTCTTCTTCCGCGACGCCATCGTCGAAGTCACCTGGGGAGTGCTCGTCGACGCCCCCGAGGCGTCGATGCGGATCCAGCGTGCCGGTGAGCGTCCCACCGTCATCGACCCTGCCGACGTCCTCACCGACCTGCTCGCCCAGCAGGGGATCGAGGCACGGCCGTTCTTCTGGAACGAGCTCGCGAGCCGGGCATTCGTCGAGTCGATCGTCGGGGGTCGCCGAGCGTCGCCGAGCTTCGACGACGCGCTGCTCGCGCACGCGACCGTCGAAGCCGGCTATCGGGCCGCGGTCAGTGGCGACGTCGTTCGCGTTGCCGACGTCATGGGGAGCTGAGCTGCGTGCTGCCGAACGTGCTGATGATCGTGACCGACAACCAGTCGGCCGACTCGCTCGGCTGCTACGGCAACGTCGAGCACGAGACGCCCCACATCGATCGTCTAGCCCGCGACGGCGCGCTGCTCACGCGCGCCTTCTGCTCGAGCGGGCTGTGCTCCCCGACTCGCGCGACGATCCTCACCGGCCTGATGCCGTCACAGCACGGTGTCCACATCGCCATGCCCGACGACGACGTGTTCCCCAAGCCACCCGGCTACGACGTGACCCGCGAGTTCCGCACGCTGCCCTCCACCCTGCGCGCCCGCGGTTACGCCACCGGCATGGTCGGGAAGTGGCATCTCGGCGACTTCCGCCAGCCCGGTCACGGCTTCGACCACTGGGTCGCGTTCACCAAGGGTCACACGACCGACTTCTACGACAACGCGGTCTACAGCGACGGCGAGGTTCGTCGGGTCGTCGGCGAGCACATCGTCGACCACTTCACGGGCCGTGCGATCCAGTACCTCGACGATCGTGACACCACCCGTCCGTTCTTCCTCCAGGTCAACTACGACGGCCCGTACGTGCTCCCACCCACCGTGGTGGGCGCAGACGAGCGCAACCCGTTCTACGAGCGGTTCGCGCGCCGGTCGTTCGCGCCGTTCCCGCCGGTCGACGCCCGGCTGATCAAGAGCCTCGCCGCGCCGTTCGACTTCGACCTCGACCCGGGCGAGGAGTACACGCTCGCGAGCGCGTTCAACAACGCCTGGTGGACCGTGCGCATCCACAACGACCAGGCGACCCGCGCCAACATCGCGGCGCAGAACGCCCTGGTGGACGCGGCTGTCGGGCGGCTCCTCGCGGCCGTCGACGCGCATTCGTTGCGCGACGACACGATCGTGATCTTCACCACCGACCAGGGCAACCCGTACGGGCAACACGGCCTGTGGGGTCACCCCCAGTGGACCGATCCACCCTTCGTCCACGACGTCACCTTCCGGGTCCCGATGCTGGTGCGGCATCCGGGCTCGGTCGATCGAAGCCAGACGTGCGACCGGGTGGTGAGCCACTACGACCTGTTCCCGACCGTCCTCGAGCTCTGCGGGATCGACGGCGTCACGATCGCGGGCTCGCCGGGGCGCAGCTTCGCCGGGCTGCTGCGACCCGACGCCGACAGCGAGTGGCGCGACGAGGCGTACTTCGAAGCCGAGACCGCTCGGGCCGTGCGAACGCCCGAGCATCTCTTCGTCGCGCACCTCGAGGGCACGGGCGAGCCCGAGCTCTACGACCTCGTCGCCGACCCGGAGCAGTGGACGAACGTCGCAACCGAACCCGCATGTCGCGCGACCGTGCAGGACCTCCGCTCGCGCATCGATGCGTTCTGGTCACGATTCGTCGACCGGCGCTACGACCTCTGGAACGGCGGCACCGGCCAGGCAATGGTCTCGCGCTACCTGCTCTTCAAGCAACGGTACGGCCCGTCGTGGGAGGTCACCACCGACGTCGGCCCGCCGTTCGAGGATTGAGAGATCGTGGAGACCGCAGCGGTCATCGGCGGAACGCTCGCCGGCGCGATCCTGCTCACCCGCCGACGGCTGCGGACGTCGTCGGCGTGGCGTGCGACCGTGACACCGTTGGCCTCGATCATCGGCAGCGGCTTCCTCGTCCTCGCCCCGCTGCTCGCGGGCACGGTCGGCGAGTGGTCACCTCTCGCCATGCTCGGGATCGTCGCCGCGGGCTACGCGATGGGCGCCTCGGTGCGCTTCAACATCCTCCATGTCGAGGGGATCCTCGCGTCCGCGAGCCCGCCGCGTCTCGTGCGCGACCTCGAACGAGTCGCGAGAGTCGCGCTGGGCATCGCATACGTCATCTCCGTCGCGTTCTACCTCCGACTGCTCTCGTCCTTCGTCCTCGATGCCTTCGGCATCGGCACAGACCTCAACGGTCGCATCCTCACCACTGCGATCCTTGCCGCAATCGCGGCCATCGGCCTGCTCCGCGGCCTCCACGGCATCGAAGCCGTGGAGGTGCCTGCGGTCGACCTGAAGCTGGCGGTCATCGCGGGGCTCCTCGCCGGGATGCTCGTCTTCGATGCGGTCCACGGCTCGGCCACCCTGACGGCCTTTCACCACCATCCGGTCGATCTCGACACGCTGACCGTCGTCCGGCGACTCGCCGGCATGTTGCTCGTCATCCAGGGCTTCGAGACGTCGCGCTACCTCGGTCACTACTACGGGCGAGAGCTCCGCGTGCGCACGATGCGCGCCGCGCAGCTCATCAGTGGTGCGATCTACCTCGCCTTCGCGGCGCTGGTCGTGCCCTTGTTCGGACACCTCGGAACCGGGCCGAGAGAGACCGCCATCCTCGATGGGGCTCGATTCGTCGCGCCGGTTCTCGTGCCCCTGCTGGTGATCGCCGCGATCGCGAGCCAGCTCTCTGCCGCCACCGCCGACACCGCGGGTGGCAGCGAGATGCTCACCGATCGCCCTCGCCACCAGGGCGGGAACGTCGGCTACCCGGCGTTCGCGCTCGGCGCAGCACTCGTCGCCTGGTTCGCCGACATCTTCTCGATCGTCAGCTTCGCGTCCCGGGCGTTCGCGTTCTACTACCTCTGCCAGGCCGTGCTGACCGTCGTCACCGCGTCACGGCTTCGTCCCCCGCACCACCGCCTCATCGCCGTCGGCAACACGCTGCTCGCCGCCGGACTGCTGTTCGTGGCGCTTGCGGCTCTGCCCGGGGAATAGGACTGTTGACCTGATGCGTGCGCGAGCGTTGTTGGGAACGGCCGCAGTCGTTGCACTCGTCCCGACGTCGGTCGCCTTCTCCGCATCGTCGGGCGCGCGGCACGCCGTGGCGAAGCGGGGTGTTGCCTGCCATTCCGAGCCGGTCGTGCGCACGACCGATGCCGGCGTCGAGTTCGTGCGCGCCCCGCCGGCGTGCTTCGGTGACCTTCCGGGCTTCGACTTCAAGCCCCGCCATGTCGTGATCGACGGGCTCCGACAGGGCTACGTGGAGGCCGGGCCGCGTGACGGTGAGGTCGTCCTTCTGCTCCACGGCCAGCCGTCGTGGTCGTACCTGTACCGGAAGATGATCCCGACCCTCGCCGAGGCCGGGTACCGGGTCATCGCGATGGACCACCTCGGCTTCGGGTACTCCGACAAGCCGACCGAGATCGGCTCGTACTCGTACCTCGGACACGTCGCCCGCATCGAGGCGTTCGTCCAGAAGCTCGAGCTGTCCGACATCACGCTGTTCGCACAGGACTGGGGCAGCCTGACGGGGCTGCACGTGGTCGGGACGCACCCCGAGTGGTTCGCCCGGGTCGTCGTCGGCGACGGCACGCTGCCGGTCGTCCCCGCGGGGATCCACCCGTACCCGCCGGTCGAGGACCCCGACGCCCTGACGACCGACATCGACCCGCCGCTCCCCGGCGTCCCCGACCAACAGCCCGACTTCCGGGACGACGACGGCGAGCTCATCCCCGAGGCCGTCCCCGCCTCCGGACGCACCGGCGGACTCGAACCGGGGTTCGCGTCGTGGATGGCGTACGCGATGACCAGCGCCGACTTCCATCCGGGCGGGATCGTCGAGGCGCTGACCTACTTCGACCTGCCACCTCGGGTGGAGCAGGCGTACGACGCGCCGTACCCGAGCCGGATCTACCTCACCGGGCCGCGGACCTTCCCGTCCCTGGTCAACGAGCTCGCCGGCCAGAACCAGGGAGCGTGGGCCGCGCTGATGGCCTTCACCAAGCCGTTCCTCACGATCTGGGCCACGAACGACCCGGGCAACCTCGGGACGGTCGCAACCCAGCAGAACCTCGTCGAGCAGATCCCCGGCGCCGCCGGGCAGCCGCACGCCCGTCTCGCCGAGGCCAGTCACTTCCTCCAGGACGACCAGGGACGGGAGATCGCCCGCCGGATGGTCGCCTTCATGGCCGCCACCCCCCTTCCACCCGGCAGGCCGTGACCGAGGCCGAAGCCCGGGCCGTCCAGCCATCGATCCCGAGATCCGGGAGCTCACCCTCTCTATGAGGCCACTAGCGTCCGGGACGCGGGCTCGGTGACCCGTGGCGCGCCAGCACCCGGCCTCACACGGAGACCACGACCTTGCCCCGCGCACGACCGTCCTGGAGGTGCCGGATCGCCGCCGCGGTCTCGGCCAGCGGGTAGGTCCGGTCGATGGCGGGCATGACCTTCCCGGACTCGATGAGCTCTCGGAGCGCCGCGAGATCCTTCGCGTTCTCCGACGAGACCAACATGTCCAGCTTCTGGCGCACGAACGGCGACAGCAGGCGCGCTCGGACCGCGCGATCGAATCCGCCGAGCCACCGTCCACCCGTCTCGCTGCCGACGATGACGAGCGTTCCGCGGGGGGTGAGCGCTCGGCGAAGGCGAGTCAGGGGGCTGTGGCCTCCGGTGTCGAGGACCGCGTCGTAGCGGTGCACGCCGTCGGCGAAGTCCTCGCGGGTGTAGTCGACGACCCGGTCGGCACCCAGGGCTCGGACCAGGTCCAGGTTGTCGGTGCTCGACACCCCCGTGACTGCAGCCCCGAACGCCGTGGCGATCTGCACGGCGAACGTGCCCACGCCACCCGAAGCGCCGATGATCAGCACCTTCTGCCCCGCCTGCACCTCTGCGTCGTCGCGCACGGCCTGGAGCGCGGCGACTGCTGAGATGGGCACGGTCGCCGCCTGCTCGAAGGAGAGGTTCGCCGGCTTTCGAGCGAGCTGTCCCGTCGGGACGACCGCGTGCTCGGCGAACGAGCCCTCGCAGCTCCCGTAGACGTCGTCGCCCGGCTCGAGCTCGGTGACGTTCTCGCCGACGGACTCGACCGTTCCCGCCAGGCTCCGTCCGGGGTTGGGAGCCTTCGGTCTCCGCAGCCCGAAGCCGACGACCCGAACGACGTACGGGAGGCCGGCCATGAGATGCCAGGTGCCTCGATCCACGCTCGCCGCGTGGACCCGCACCAGGATCTCGTGGTCACCTGCCGTCGGCTGCTCGACCTCGTCGAGTCGGAGCACGTCCTCAGGGGCGGGGCCGTATTCGTCCTGGACGATCGCCTTCATCACTCCAGGCTGCCAGCCGGACCAGCTCTGGGCGGAGCACCTTGCCGACCTCCGTGCGAGGCAGCGAGTCGATGCGGCGAAACGTCGTCGGGACCTTGTAGGGCGCGAGGTGCTCACGGCAGAGGACGGCCAGGTCGTCATCGGAGACGTCGCCCCGCAGGACCACGAACGCCACGGGCACCTCGCCGAGTCGCGAATCGGGGGCACCCACGACCGCGGCATCCGACACCTCCGGTGCGAGCCGCAGCACCTCCTCCACCTGCGACGGGAAGACCTTGTTGCCGCCACGGTTGATCATCTCCCCCGAACGGCCCTCGATCCACACGAACCCGTCCGCGTCGATCCGCGCCTGGTCGCCGGTGTCGACGTATCCCTCGGCGTCGACGCGTCCTCGAAGGTCCTCGGCGTCGGTCATCGTCGGGGGACGAACCAGGAGGCGCCCGACCCCCGACGTGGGGACGCGCTCGTCGTCGACGACCCGAACGCTCACCCCCGGATGCGGGCGCCCGACCGCGCCGACCTTGCCCGGATGCTCGCGCGCGTCGCGCGCGGTCCATCCGATCACCTCACCCATCTCGGCCTGTCCGTAGCCGTTGAGCACGGTCACGCCGAAGCGCTCGACGAAGCGGACGGCCTGGAGCGGAGAGAGCGGAGCCGTGATGCTCCGGACGTACCGCAACGGCTCGAGGTCGACGATCCTCTCGTCGTCGTTGAGCATCGCGATCGCGGCCGGCGGCAGAACGGTGGAGCGGATCCCGAACCGCTTCACGAGCTCGGCGAAGGCCTCGGTGGTGAACGCGTCCATCACCACCACTGCGGCACCGGCGCGCAGTCCGAACGCGGCGTTGTAGATGCCGGCGTTCAGCGCCAGGCCGACCGGGACGAGATTCGGTGTCGGGCGCCGGTCCGCCGCGGGCGCTCCACGTCCGCGCAGCGGCGCGAGCACTCGGTCGATCATCTCGAGGTACGAGGTGTGCGTGTGGGTGATCGGTTTCGGCGCACCGGTCGTCCCGGAGGTCCAGATCACGACCGCGTCGTCGTCGGAGAAGGTGCGGGCGTCACCGCGGACGCGGATCCCCGCCTCGTCGACGACCGCGGCCGGCCGAGTCGCGTCGAGGACGCGCTCGACCTCGGCGTCGGGATACCGATTGTTCACAGGAACGAAGACCGCCCCGGCCAGCCACACGCCGACCATCGTGACGATGGCGCGCGGGTCGTTCGGCAGCACGACGCCGACGCCCTGGTGCGGCTGAACCCCGACCTCCCGCAACGACTGCATGACGGATCGGGCCGCCGCGCGTGCCGCACCGGCCGTGATCGACTCGTCGGCCGAGTGCAAGAGCGGCTCGTCGTCAGGGAACGGGTGGTCCATCAGGACCCCGGCCAAGCCCCCGTTCACGATCGGCGTCGGCAGCTCAGCCACACCTCACCCCCGGGCTCTCCAACTGGCCGGCAAGAGGCAAGTACACCAGAGACACAGACGCGACAGCGCCGCACGCTCGACGTCGGGGGGCTTGTGGACCGTGTGCCGCGCTTGACACGACGTGGGTCGGACCGCGCATCATCGGCCCGCATGGTCCGCCCTCACCGACTCGCCATCGCGGCCATCCTCGGCCTCGTGGTCGGCGTGGTCTCCGGGAGTGGGCCGGCGACGGCCCACCACGAACGAGGCCTCGGACTGCGGACGCACCGCGCCGGCGCCGCCGACGGGTACACACTCTTCGCGCCCGAGGGGCGTAGCGAGACGGTGCTGGTGAGCCTCGACGGCGAGGTCGTGCACCGTTGGCGTCACCGCGAGCCCCCGGGGAACATGCAGTACCTCTTGGCGACCGGTGACCTGCTCCGTGCCGGCGACCACGATGTCGACAACCGCTTCCTGCGCGGGAAGGGCGGCGGCGGTCGCATCGAACGCCTCGCTTGGGACGGCACACCGGAGTGGCGCTTCGACTACAACACTCCCGAGCACCGCCAGCACCATGACATCGAGCCGCTCCCCAACGGCAACGTGCTCCTCATCGCCTGGGAGCACAAGACCGCCCGAGAGGCGATCGCCGCAGGACGCAGACCCGCGCTGCTCAGCGACGGTGAGCTGTGGCCCGACACGGTCGTCGAGGTCGACCCGCACACGAACGACATCGTGTGGGAATGGCACGTCTTCGACCACCTGATCCAGGACCACGACCCGAGCAAGGCGAACTACGGGACCGTGGCCGAGCACCCGGAGCGCATCGACGTGAACTTCACCCTCGGAGGGCACGGCGGCAAGGACTGGAACCACACGAACTCCGTCGACTACAACGCCGACCTCGATCAGATCGTCGTGAGCGTGCGGCAGTTCAGCGAGATCTGGATCATCGACCATGCGACCACGACCGAGGAGGCGCGCGGCCCGGCGGGAGATCTGCTCTTCCGGTATGGCAACCCCGCCGCGTACCACCGTGGAGACGTGAGCGATCAACGGCTGTTCGCCCAGCACGACGCTCAGTGGATTCCGGACGGCTACCCGGGCGCGGGGTCGATCCTGGTGTTCAGCAACGGCCAGAAGGAGATCCGCGAGTGGTCGAGCGTGGAGCAGATCACCCCCGCGCTCGACGGTCGCCGGTACCAGCGCGCGCTCGACGCCGCGTTCGCCGCGACGTCGGCCCGCGTGTACGGCAACTCGACCGGCGAGCGGTTCTTCGGTTTCAACACCTCGGGTGCTCAACGGCTCCGGAACGGCAACACGCTGATCACCGACGGCCCGCACGGCCGCGAGTTCGAGGTGACGCCGAGGCGGCGTGTCGTCTGGGACTACGTGAACCCACTCTTCAACGGTGATCCCCACGACCGGGGGGTCAGCGCCGCCGGCTTCGAGTCGGAGCCGTGGCGACTCTTCCGCGCCGAGCGCTACGACACTTCTTACCCCGGGGTCGCACGGCTCTAGGAACTACCCCCAGAAGGCGTCCTCGGCGGCCTCGTCCGAGGTCGTCAGGTCGAGCCGACTGATCTGGTCGCCCGAGAACGCGAACGCGATCGACTCGTCGATGTCGAGGGTCTTGCCCTCACGCGCGGCCGTCGCATGGTGGACGGTGACGACCTTGTCGCCCTCGGTCTTCACGCTCTTGAGCTCGGCCGAGAACGTGCCGCCCGACAGCTCGAACAGCTTCCCGTAGAGCCCGAGGACGTTGTCGATCCCCTGGTACTCGCCGGAGGTCGGGTTGTTGCCGGGCTGCTGCTGCACGACGTCGGGCGTGTAGATCGACCGGAAGTGGTCCATGTCGCCCTCGCCGAACGCCCGGTAGCCCCCTCGGACGATCTCTTCCTTGTCGGCCATGACTGCTCCCTCTCTCGGTGGAGCGATTGAAGCAGCAGATCAGGCGCAGGGCAACCGGACGTGTCGCAGCCGACGCGCGGTCGAGGACGCGACCGCGCGTCGGCCGGCGCGCCTCGCTCAGCGGACGGTCTCGCGCCAGGCCATGGCCTGGAGCTCGATCGCCACGGCGTCCATCACGTCGACCACCGGCTCGAGCCGGAACGTGAACGCAGCCAGGGCGGTGGTCAGCGCGTGGATGTCGGCGAGGTTGTCGGTCTCGATGACCGCGTACCCACCCCAGTCGCCGACGCGCACCACGAACTGGTGGAACGTGATGCCCTCAGGCTGGTCCCACTCGCCGAACACCTCGAGGATGCGCGACTGGGCGGCCTCGTACTCGGACGGCCCGGCTCCGGGACGTTCCTCCCAGCGCAGGACGTACTTCTGGTAGGCGGGCGCTTCGGTTGCGGGGATGCTCATGGTGCGATGCTCCTCTGTCGTTCTCCCGGGCACCGGTGTGCCCGGGCTGGATTCCGATCGTGCGCCGATTCGAGCGCCCGGGCATCGGGAGGTCTCCCCATTTCTGCTCCAACCCCGTCGTGGGCGGACGCGAGTCGGGG
>Ga0315534_1002002_pt1 | contig 13975 bp, 8 predicted proteins | sample SalMarSW160240MG_FD_203094 | JGI IMG/M metagenome (GOLD analysis project Ga0315534, IMG submission 203094) | Salt marsh sediment microbial communities from the Plum Island Ecosystem LTER, Massachusetts, United States - Salt Marsh Sediment SW1602-40 ... | reverse complement strand
CCTGCTGAAACTGACCGGCTCAACACCCATAATCTCAACGCCGACATTTCGTTCCGTACCCTCCGGGCTTACCAGCGCATAGCTCTTTATAACCGGCGAAACGCCTTCAATAATGTCCTCCTGCTCGAGCAGCTTAATGAAATCTTCATAGTACACAAATCCCACTAATGATTCGGTGCCGACAACACAGTCACCCGCAAAAAGATGATTTTTCTGCTTGAAATCACTTACCAGCCCCGTCATTACTGTCATTACTACAACAACAATAAAGACACTTAGGGCCACTGCCAACACCGCAAAATACGCTATTCGGCGCTTATATAAATATCGTGCTGCTAAAATAAGTTTATACATAAATGATAAGCAAATTTTTAAAAACTCGTATTTCGAATTTCGTGCTGCGTATTGATCCTGCCCGCCCTTATTCGTAACGCAGAATGTCCACGGGTTTTGTCCTTGCAGCAACAATTGCCGGTATCAACGTTCCCGCAATCGCAGCTAATATAGCCGTCAATACAATAGTCGAAGCCCACGACCAGTTAACTTCATTGGGTATCTGGCTAAACATATAAACACTGCTCTTCCAGAGCTTCAATCCAAAAATTTTTCTTATACACTCCTCAATCGCATTTATATTCTTTGTAACAACATATCCCAACAATGCCCCGAAAATTGAGCCGATTACCCCTACACAAAATCCGAACGCAACAAAAATGAAACAGACGGAACCGCTTGACGCTCCATAGCTTTTTATTATCGCGATGTCCTTTTGCTTGAGTCTGACTATCATATAAAATATGCAGATTATCAGAAGTACCACACTGCAATCCACGACACCAAATATAAATAGCAAAATCCGCATTTGTTTTCGCAGCTCGGCAACATACCTGCTTTGCATCTCTTTGGCCGTGATGATAGTGGTCTGATTTATAAGATACGGGCTCCAGTTAAGCTGCTTGTCGGCAAAATCACCCCACACCCCCCGAATCTGTGCAAGAGCAGAATCGGTCTCGGCACCGACGGCAAGTTTAATTTGAACCTGGTTGGCAATTTGACCGTCTTCTTCGGGATATAGCTTTTTTTGCAGCTCTTCAATAGAAAGGTACACAAAACTCTTATCAAGCTCATACACTCCGGTAAATACAATATCTGCAATCCCCGCTTTTATTATCTTTCGTCTGACCTGGTCTCCCGACGCCGTCCCCGTAGTAAGAACAACTTCATCGCCTATCATCTCCTCAATCGCAGCAAAATCATATTTATCCGTCTGCTCATCCGGCTCCGCCAACACGCCTATACCCACAAACATCCCTGCTGTTTCCGCTTCACCGCCGAACTCAAAAGACGGCTCACCTGAAGATTTGCCCTGCTTAATCAGGGATTGTTGAAAACCCGTCACTTTGGCCTGTCGCCCCGGCTCAATCCCACGAACACTTACTGCCCGAACGTTACCTTTACCCAAATGCAATAAACCCTGAGCCGACAGCACTCCTGTTGCCGCCTCCACCGACCCAATTTGCTCCAGCCTTTCAATAAGCTGTGGATACTTTGAAAACCTCATCGGCGGCTCAAGAACAATATCGCCCATTGCCTTAACCGCACTCTGCTCGAAAACTGTGATAAAGCCGGTGAACAGACTCGAAACCGTTGTCAACAAGGTTACAACAAGAGCAACCGCCGCAATGCTCAACAATACGATTCTTTTCTTACGCAGGTATCGAAACCATAAAAAAAATATTAATTTAGATTGGCTATATTGTGCAAAGTAGGAAAATGAAGCAGGCCTCGTAAGGAACAAGACAAAAATGACATAAAAGATAACGTTGATAAATGGGCCTAGAGTAATGCTACCTTGACTAACCTGTGCCGTGATTGCGAAGGCAATATATATCGGTGTTAACCATAGAAACATCTGTAGGGCCCAGTTTCGCCCTTTGAGCATTCCCACGCCGATGAATACTATAATGATTGGAATGACACAAACTATGGCCAGTGCAAGTATAAGAACGGGAACTACACAACCTATGATCAATGCAAGAGAGTGTCTAAGCAGATTCGAATCTAAACCTACAAAAAATGCTATAACAAATACAGTAATTAATGGTATAAGAGCATAAATTATTAGTAAAAAGGAAATGACAGTAACACTAACAGGTCGTCGTAGACTTCCTTCTACGTGTTCTTCCGCGCTATCCATATTAGCTTGACTTTCGATTGAACCGAGCCCTTTTCTTAATGCTGCCTGACAATGCTTCAAAGCATATTGACTTATTCCTTCGTAGGCCTAAGAAGTGGAAACAACACTACGTCACGAATACTGGTAGCGCCGGTCAGGACCATTACCAGCCTGTCAATCCCGATACCCAATCCCCCCGCCGGCGGCATACCATATTTCAACGCCGTTATAAAATCTTCATCCATCTTCGCCATCGTTTCCGCCTGGCCGCGAAGCTGGATTCGAAAATTCTCCTCCTGAACCGCCGGGTCATTTAGCTCCGTATACGCATTGGCCATCTCCATCCTGGCTACAAATAACTCAAACCGTTCAGCATATTTCGGTTCGTCTTTCTTACGCCGGGTCAAAGGACACAACGACGAAGGATAATCAATCACAAAAGTCGGATTAATAAGATTGTCCTCGACCGTTGCCTCGAATACTTCATTGATAACTACAACATCGTCCATGCCCGCCTCATCAAATCCAAGCCCTCTCGCCTTTGCCCGGACAGCCTCAACATCATCAATATCACAGCCGCTATGCTCTTTCAGCAGTTCCGCATACCGTGCCCGCCGCCACGGCCGTGTATAATCAATTGTCACCTCTCTGAATTCTACCTGCATCCCGCTGCAGTTCCTCTCCACTAACAAACAAATTATCTCCTCCGTCAATTCCATCATCACGTTGTAATCGGCGTAGGCCTGGTACAGTTCCAGCATCGTAAATTCCGGATTGTGCTCTCTGCTCAGGCCTTCGTTGCGGAAATTGCGGTTTATCTCAAAGACCTTTTCCATACCCCCCACAAGAAGCCTTTTCAGAAACAGCTCCGGCGCAATTCGCAAAAACAAATCCAAATCCAGTGTATTATGATGTGTCACAAAAGGCTTGGCTGCCGCTCCACCGGCTATAGTCTGCATCATCGGCGTCTCAACTTCCAGAAAGCCCCGCTTACAAAGAAACTCGCGAATCGTAGCCACGATAATACTGCGCTTCTTAAACCGCTCCATTACTTCCGGATTCGCCCACAAATCCACATATCTTTGCCTGTAACGCAGGTCAATATCGCTCAATCCGTGAAATTTCTCAGGTGGAGGTAAAAGCGATTTGCTCAATAAAGTAATATTATCGGCCCATACGGTAATCTCTCCGGTCCTGGTCTTTCCCAATTGGCCGGCCGCTCCAATCACATCGCCAAGCTCAAGTAATTTGGCAAGCGGCCATCCCGACGAATCGGAACCGAGAAGCTTCTTGCTCAATCCCACCTGGATAGTTCCGCTCCAGTCCCGAAGAGTCATAAAAATCAGCTTCCCGATATCCCTGAGCAATACAATCCTGCCGGCACTTGTGGCCTTGCCTTCCTCGCCGGAGATGATATGACCATTCTCGAGCTCACTTAAACAGGGCCTGTTTTTAATGCTCTGGGCAGACTCAGTATCATCGTACCTATACCCATAAGGCTCGATGCCTAATTCTCTAATCCGGCTCAGCTTCTCCCGCCTTTGCCGCTCAAAACGGTCTCGACCTTCTGAGCGTACCGGCCCATTGCCTCCTGTACCTTCCTTGTTCGTCAAATCCGAATACTCCTAAGCCGACATTTTAAGAACCGCTCCCACTCGAAACTCGCGAGCCGGCCTGAATCAATTTGCTCTTAATAACTAATAATCCAACCGCCAACTGAGGGTCTGACGCAAGCGTCTCTTCGGCACTATATTTCTTCAATACCGCATTGCTCGCATCACGGCCGGCCTGAACCAACACATTATTATCCCGCTGAATCTCGCTCATCTTTCTGACCTCATCGCTTCTCAACTTGACTTCGATATCCGGCCCGACACCCCAATCTGTTCGACCTTCTTTCTTCGTCGCTTCCTTGCTTTCAACTCTCTTGCCGGATGGTAAATGATAATACGACATCGTGTATTTGAGCTGCGCTCCGCCGGGAGGATATGTTATCCCCTGCACCCTCCCCTTTCCGTGCGTCCTTTCTCCAACAAGAATCGCACGCTCATGCCGCTCGTCTGCAAGTGCGCCCGCCACTATCTCGGAAGCGCTCGCCGAGTAGGAATTTATCAGCACGACGAGTGGATAATTTGGATGTGTCCTTTCCTTACGTGCCGATATATAAGTCCACAGCCCGCGAGGACGCGTGCTTACTATCAATCCTTCCTCGATAAACTTGTCGGTTACTTCCACAGCGCTGTCCAGAAATCCGCCGCTGTTGAATCGCAAATCCAAAATCAATCCACGCATCCCTTTCGCCTCAAGTCCCAATAGAACTTTTTCCAGAGCATCGGCGGTTTCCCCGGAAAAGCTGGTAATACGAACATAACCGATTTTGTTCTCCTCATCTATCATATACAGGCGTTTGCCTACTGCCGTCCTCTGCCAGCCGCGGATTGTTGGAACAACTATTCTGGCTCTGGTTATGGTTATATCCCGTCTTTTCTCTTCCCCGAGCCTTTTTATCGTCAATACTACCTTCGTACCTGCAGGACCTGTAATCGTCCGAACCGCACACGTAAGGGACATATCTTTTGTCTCTACCCCATCCACCAGCTCTATCACATCACCGGCATCGAGACCCGCGTTATACGCCGGCGTATCAGGCAGAAGGCTTGCAACCGTCAGTTGCCCCTGCTGCTTCGAAATCTCGATTCCTATACCCGTAAATTGATTGGTCATCATCTTTTCAAATTCCTGCACCTGCCTCGGCCAAACTATAACAGTATAAGGGTCAAGGGCACTCAATGCAGCCTCTGCGAACTGTGCAATCAATACAGGCTCCGGCAATTGAGCGGTTACCTTGTTTAATGACAGAACCTTGTCAAAAACATCTATGAACTTGCTCTTATCCACGCCCGTCGGCGACTTTTCAACTTCATCTAAAATCGCCGCCAGACTCACCGACCAGGCCGAAAGCTGTTCTTTCTCAGGCGGCGAAAAACGCTCTTCGGAAGTCTCTCCCGGCGAGACCGTACTAAGGCTCTTCGATATCTCCGAAAACGATAACGCCATTACTTCACCAAGGAGCTTGCATTGACGAATGGCTTTCACCACCATTTGTCGGTAATCAATAATGCTGACGTAATGACGTGCAAGCGCTTCAATCGCCCACACAAACGAGTCCTTCTTCACACCTGTATAACGCTCCGAGCGGCTCTCACATGGGCTGTCTTGAAAAGACGCAACGATAGTGGCCTTGTCCAAAAGCTGTTCGGAATGGTCCGAATACTGGTCATTGTTTGGGTCAATTGCCGTCAGCCAGGAGTAGCAGGCTGCGTATGCCTCAAGCCATTTGCCCTTTGACTCGAATTCATTTGCCTTTTCTACCGTCCTTTGAAAAACCTGCTTCACAAAAGCATTAGAAAGAAGCTGCTCTCTCTGCGAATCATCTGCAAACTCGACTACTTTGTTAATAATCCCAAGAATTTTGGATATATCATTAACATCATTTACCTCATTTATGTCATTGACATCCGTCTGCGACCGGGACTTGCCCAGCTCAGCCATCTGCTCCTTATATGCCGCCTCCCGAGCCGACTGACGCCGAAGATTGATTAACTCATATTCCTCGATAATATTTGCCAGCTGGCCAAGTCGTGAACTCTCCGCCAATACCTTGTCGGCAGCGTCAAACTTGCCCTGGCAAATCAGCTCACAAGCTGCGTTGACAGCGATCGTTTCCGCCGACTCCGATTTCGGGGCCTCAGAAATGTTCTGTTCAGTTGAGTCTGCTTTTAGAACTACAGCGGAGGCTGGCAGGACAAAAAACACACACGAAAAAAATACCAAAAAACAGCTCAATCCAATCAAATATATTTTTTTAGTCTGCAAATCTACGGTCTCCATTCTTCACCCCAAAGCACCAAAAACGTCGATTCTTCGGCTCTCTGTGTGGGGTAAATCCGCCAATAAGTGTGGCGGATAAATTTCTACTATTTTATTTTCACCGGCACTCAGCCGCCTTGCCGGCACAACCTAAAACGTGCAGCTTATGCTTGACCATTGCCTTAATCGCTTCTCTACCCGGACCAAGGTATTTACGAGGGTCAAACTCACTTGGTTTTTCGGCAAAAACCTGCCGTATCTTTGCCGTTAATGCCAGACGAAGGTCCGTATCGATATTGACCTTGCACATGCCCATTTTTGCCGCCCTGCTGACCATCTCCTCCGGTACGCCCATTGCATTCGGCATCTGGCCGCCGTATTTGTTGATAAGGTCCACGAATTCCTTCAGGACGCTGCTTGAACCATGCATAACAAGCGGAAAACCAGGCAGCCGTTTTTGAATCTCCTCTATCACGTCGAAAGCAAGCTTAGGCTCGGTCTTGAACTTGTAAGCGCCATGACTTGTTCCGCAGGCAATAGCTAACGAGTCGCAGCCGCTCTTCTCAACGAATTCCTGCACCTGGTCAGGGTCCGCCACGTGCTTGCTCACATCATCAACTCCTACCCCTACCACATCCTCTTCTAAGCCGCCCAACTGGCCCAGCTCAGCCTCTACAACAACGTCCCGGGGGTGTGCATACTCAACTACCTGCTTCGTAACGGCAATGTTTTCCTCGAACGGCTGTTTCGACGCATCTATCATCACGGATGTAAAGCCCGCATCCACGAATTGTTTACACGTCTCAAGATTGTCCCCATGGTCCAGGTTGATTGCGATTGGAATGTCCGGATTCTCCTCAACCACAACATCAATGATGGCCCTCAAATAGCTCATACTCGCATACTCACGTCCCCCTCGCGATACCTGCAGGATAAGCGGAGCCTTCTCTTCAGCCACACCTTCTATAATACCCTGCGTAATCTCCATATTGTTTACGTTAAACGCACCGACCGCATAGCCATTTTTATAAGCCATCTCAAACATCTTTTTTGTGTTAACCAACGCCATAGAAATCTCCTTAAATTACCTTATTTTCTTTCAAAATACCTTCATCCTTAATAACGTATCGGACCTCCCTGGCCCATATATCTTTTCGGCCCAATCCCAAGCTCGGCAACACCTTCCGGCCAGACACTGAATATCACCGCCTGGCGGTCCATCGACTCATCCACCCTGAACGTAAAGCCATAACACAGACGGTGGTAACGTCTTACAAGTGTTATCTCGCTTCGGATATTCGCTCCATAGTCAAAATCATACTGCTGTGAAAATATAACTGTATATCGCGGGTCAAGCACATAGCTGGCCGCAAAAGTAAAGGCATTCGAGCCTTCTTCGCCGTAGCCGTTATCAATACGCCTCAGATATCTGCTGCCTATATAATAACTCAAATTCGGCCAACGCATGCGAGAAAAACCAACATTTAATTGCTGAACAACACCGCTCTGCATATCGTAATTCATATCACTCAAAAATGCCGTCGTATCGCTCACATTCCAGATATAGTTGGCCCCGAAATAATTACGTCTCGGCCCGAACATATCGCTGCTGCGCCTGTCCTGGGCCGGTACTACCGATTGCCCAAATCTCCTGCTGAATCTATTAACCAGCGGTATAAAAGGCCTGTTCCAGATGAACTGGTCTGCTCCCGCAGAGCTGTCACCGGAGTTCTGAAGCCACGTAACATCCATATCAAGCCGCATCCAATCGGTCGTCCGCTGCTTATCGGCAGGACCACGCTTCGTTTGCAGACGCTGCGTTACACCTACGTTCAAAATATCACGCTGTTCGGCAACCGAATCGCTCTCGGTAAAACCCACAGCCGTAACACGCGGCTCTATGATATGCCGCAATCCATTCAAATCCCACAGCCGGGATTTCACATCAGGATAGACCTTCCACATCGGCAGCGGGAAAATACGAGCGCCTGCTTCACCTATCCAGATAGTATCTTCTCTGCCCCCTGGTCCTCCATCAATATCCGTGTAGAATCCGCCGCCGTCCTCAAAGGCAGCCGTGCCGGCCACAAAGGGCACAACCTTTGCGAATCCCAGCGTCATCGGCATATCGAGCTCGGCCCGCTCCGACATAAACGTATAAAACTGCTCTGAAACTGTCGATGTGCTGCCCGAAGCCAGACGTTGACGGAACCGGCTGACCTGACTATCGCTGTAAAATGTAAACTTATCGTCAAAAAGCGACTGGCCCGTCCAGTGAAATTCCACGCTCGGCAGCTCTTCCAGCTTATCAGAAAAATCGTTTATCCTCACCTTACCCAAAAAGGCAAGGCCCCAGTTGTCCTCGATACGTTTCAAATGAACCAGTGTCTCCTGCTCCTTGCCCACATCATACTCGCTGCGATAATATCCCTCTAAGAAATTCTCGTCCGATATATAACTGACCTCGCTGGTAAGCTGCCAGTCGTAAGGCAGAAACTGCCTGTGCTGCCAGAGAAACCGGCCGCGAAGCTCTCGTGGCGGCTCAAGGTCTCTCCGCGTGCTGTGCCTGCCAAGCCTGTCCTCACCATGGTCGCGGATAACATACCCCAAAAGCCTGCCGAAATAATCCTCCTGAGCATAATCAATCTCTGCACCGCTGCCAAAGCCCCGCTTGCTGTAATAGTCCAGGGCAAGAGTGCTGTCCGTACCCTCCGTTTCCCGCAGGCCAAGCAGCCGCGCAAGGTACCATCTTGTCTCAACCGATGTGCCCCAGACATTATCATGGCCGACACGCATGCTTTTGACCGGAACATCAGGTCTTTGCAGGTTACTACGCAAAAAAGGCCAGTAGAAAAACGTCGTATCTTCAACCTTAAAACGAACATCATGCATTTCAACATCATAACTGCTGTCGCCGAGCTTGCCGGTCCGCTCATCAATGGGCGTTGCATCTATAATAATCACGCTCGATGCGTTAAGTGAAATCTGCGGCTGGTAAAATTCGCTGCTGGTCAAAGTGATATCTTCCGCTGCAAACTTATTTTCCGCCAATTGCCGCAGCTTCTCCGCCCTGACATAAATTGGAATGCCGCGGGAGACATCGAAATTCCTCATCACCGCCTTTACTGCGAGCGCCTTGTTCTGTCCGAAATCGTAGTAAATCTCCTCAGCCCGTACAGTCCGCTGACCGGAAGTCATCACAACGTCTCCGGACAGATAAACCGCCTTTATATTTTCGCCAATCACGCTTTTTGGCCCAGCTATCGGGGCGCGGGATGTCGGCTCTTCGACATACCATACAACTGCGTTATCAGCCTGCAATTCCAGCAGCCCGCCTTCTTCATCCTGTTTCTGCGACAGATAGAACCTGCCTATCACCGTCATCACATCTTCGCCCTCCTCCGTCCGTGCGGCCTCCATCTTAAGCGCTGCGTCCCCCGCAGGTTGTATATTGACCGGATACCTGAAACGGACCTCTTTCTTCCCCGGCTCGATAACTTCAACCGCTCCATTCGCTCCTCCCGTCTCCGCCGGCAGTCCAGTCCCCACATCTGCCGGCGCAGACGTCAAGAGGGGGACCAGCCCAAACTTTAGCCCGGAGAACTCACCTGAAGCGATTGCCTGTTGGTAAAGCTCTAATCCGCGAGGGTCGCCGGTCTCTCTTTTTTCCGCCGTAACAAATACCCCACCGCCAACCTCACACCGAACAACCATTGACCGGCCCTGCTCAATTACCTTTTCGCTTAAACCGCTGCTCCTGGCACTTTTACCTTTTTTAACCGACACATCACCCTGCAAATAAACCTTCGCCTGATAATCAGTGCGAATCCTGCCGAGAGATTTGCTTTTCTTTTCTTTAAGCCATACCACGGCACTATCACTGAAAAACCGATTAGCCCCAATCGACATCGAAAACTCGCCCTCAAAAAGCAGAATATGCTCACCTTCGCTTTTTCCTCCCGAATCAGCGCTCACAATCTTCTGCCCTTTCAGGTACAAATCCTCGCCGACCCATTTGCCGTAATCCAGTCCGCCAAGGCGGAAGCGGACTGCCCCATCTCGGTCAGCCGGAAAAGCCGCCGCCGGCAGCAAAACCGCCATCAAGCAAATAACCAGAGCATATAGCCGTTTCTTTCCCATACACACGTTCCACTAATACGCATCTCGTACAGTGCGCTCTGTTGGTTCTCGCGCAATACGCTTCACGCACGACGCATCGACGAAATTATAGCCAATTTTTTCCCCAAAGCCAGCAAAAACCAACTTAATAATACAGGCAGCTTGATTTATCTTAAATTGTTTTGTAAAAGCTACTTTTTCAATACGATTATGACATACACAATACGAAATGGGAATTTATGGCCAAAAATGAACGTTCCGTATATCAGAAAGAAGTCATCTCAAGGTATTATGAAAACCTTGACACGATAATGCTCGGCAAGCTCGGCGAGCTGGTGAGCGAACTTTACTTGGCCGACACCCCCGCCAAACGGGAAAGGCTCTGGCAAAGGGCACACAAGGCTATGGTAAAGCTCAAAGTCCATCCCGCAATCATTGACCACATTATGCAAAAAAGGGACGTCGAAATACTCGCCAAAAACCTCCAGGACTGGCTCGCCAACAAAAAGAAAAAATAAAAACCTTCCAGCCCAAAAGACCTAAAAATCCCCTCTATTTCAGTAAAATTCAACTATCCGCTTAGATGTTCGTCCTTGCTTTCCGGCAGGTATTCTGATATACTATACACAGGTACAGAAAGGCCAGAGGCTATCAAACAAACCGCTTTTCCATTTTTACTTTTAGGCGGATAAATATGGCTGAAGGATACCCGGACACCGCAAAAGTCTACGCAACCGAGAAGCTCGGCAAGTTGAGCATTCGCGATATGCTCGCTTATGTCGAGGAGCACGGCGTTATGCGGGTCTCAGACCTGCACATCAAAGTCGGCACACCGCCTGCATATCGTATCGACGGCAACCTCGTTAAGCTCAAAGGCATAACGGTAACACCCGAAATCGCAGCCAAGCTCATCTATCCGCTGCTTTCCGACGAAAACCTGCGCAAGTTCAACAGCCAATTCAGCGTGGACTGCTCTTACAGAGTCGGCCAACTGCAGTTTCGTATCAATGTCTTTCGGGAAAACGACGGCATCTGCGCCGCCATCCGCGCCTTATCGATGGACATCCCAAAAGTCGAGGACATCGGCTTCCCAAACGACGTCTGGAAGGACATCGTCAACCGCAAGCAGGGCCTGGTCCTGATGACAGGCATCACCGGGGCCGGCAAATCCACTACCATCGCCTCCGTCATCGACTGCATCAGCGAAAAACACGCCTGCCGAATTATTTCCATCGAAGACCCCATCGAGTACCTCTTTCAACAAAAATACGCCCTCATCTCACAACGCGAGGTCGGAAGAGATGTCAAATCATTCGTCGAAGGTTTGAGGGCGCTTCTCCGCGAGGACCCCGACATCGTATTTGTCGGCGAAATGCGCGACCCCGAAACGATTATGATGACACTCATGGCCGCCGAGACGGGCCACCTTGTCTTCTCCACCCTGCACACGCGCGATGCGACCGGCACCGTAACACGAATACTCGATTATTTCCCGCCGGGCAGACAGAGCGAAGTTCAAAATCAGCTCTCTCTCAGTCTCGCTTATATCATCTGCCAGAAGCTCGTGCCCAAAAAAGATGGAACAGGCCGGCTCGTCGCAATGGAAATCCTCAACAACAACTACGCCTGCGCCAACCTGATTCGCACAGGCAAAATCGAGCAAATTTATTCGCAGCTCCAAACCAAGGTCAAAAACAAGCCCGGCGAAAAAATGATTACGTTGGATAAGCATTTGGCAATGCTCGTAAAAGCCGACAAGGTCGATCTGCTCGAGGCCCAGAAGTGGGTCAACAATCTCGGCACCTTCGTTGACGCTATGAAGCAGGACTAATTCCGTCGTGCGTGATGCGTATTGCGTGAAAAAAATACGCACGACGCGATACGCAATACGCGATACGAGAATATGACAATCAAGTTCAACTGTCCCTACTGCAAAGCCTTGATTGCCTTCGACGGCAAACACGCCGGAAAGCGCGCCCGCTGCCAGAGCTGTCAGCAGCTTTTTATTATCCCTTCAAAAGACGACGAAAAGCCAAAAAAATTCAAAACAAAAGAAATTGAAATAGCCGAGCCTATTCCCGGCTTCTACCGCGCCGTCTTCGTTGAAAGCTGGAAAATATTCACAACCAAAACCAATGCAACACCCCTCGTGTTCGTGGCACTGGTAGTTTGTGTTAAATTCTTTTTTGGATATTTGAATTTCACGCTTACTATACCAGGGCGTTCAATTGACGTTGAGCTACCTATGCCTTTGGGGACTATATGGACTATAGCGGCGTGGGGCGCCTTGTTCTGGTATTACATGCAGTTAATATACTCGACGGCCTTTAATACTGAAGGATTGCCCCAGGTTTATCTTGGGGGCTTTAAAATATTTATATGGAATATTCTCAAGTCTATTTACATGATTTTCATTATTTTGTTTGTAGTTGAGCTGCCGTACATTATCGCTGCCGTGATAACGAAAAGCACCGGTGTCGAATGGCCTGTATTTTTGAATATCTTAAAGCTTGGATGCCTGTTCTTTTTCCCGATAGCGATACTAACCGCCGCTATTGGCAAGGACCTTACAATGTTAAGGCCGGACTATCTCTTCATTCCCGTACTCAAAGCGTTCAAGCCATATCTCGTCGTGGCTGCTTTACTCATCACTGTCGGCCTTCTTGAAATGCACACAAAACAATTCACTCCATCAGGCAAAGGGACATTATTATCAACAATCGGCTATTTATTTGTGAATCTCGTCATACAGGTAATTGCCCTAATCGCTATGCGTGCAATCGGCCTCTTCTACCGCCACTATACCTGTCATCTGCCCTGGTAAACTTGTTTAGCCGTCGCCGGAACGGCGACGACCATCATCATTCTGAACGAAGTGAAGAATCTATTTCTTAATTCGACATTCCTTGTTCGATATTCGATATTCATTACGCATTTACCCATTTGCTCATTAACGCATTTTCACATATATTTTTTATATTTTCACTTTGATTTTTTATATTTCTATGTTATTTTGTCCTTGCTTGAATCCCTGCATGTATTAGGCAGGGACCCAGACTGAGATAGTGAAGCGGGCATCTTGATGATTGCAGCGAATTATGAGATATGAAATTGTTCGTTGATAGTTGGGGATTTTTGTTTGCATTTTTTTCTTTTTTTATCTTTGACTTTAGGTTAATCTGTTAGTAGTTTATTTACAAAGACCGGATGTATCCGGGAGTGAAAACAACACGAGACAGGATTCTCTGTATACGAAATTTTCTTGCGGAAAAGTTCGTTCGTTATATATTGAATTAATAAACTTATAATAGATATGCTGTTACTAATTTCAACTATTTGTTTCCAACTTTTTCGAAAGGTCGGGATATGACAGCGGAAGTTGGTGTAATGAATCGTAATGGAATCGCGTTAGCTGCCGACAGCGCTATAACAGTAGGTCAAGAACATGAAAAGATTTACACTTCTGCAGATAAATTATTCCAACTTAGTGAAAATGCACCAATAGGGATAATGTTCTACGGTAATGTAAGCTTATTAAACATTCCTTGGGAAACTGTTGTAAAGGTATACAGAAGGAGGCTCCGAAGCCAGACCTTTCCATACTTGAGGGATTACGCAAGAGACTTTATTCGGTTTTTAAAAAGCCAAAGGCAAATGTTTCCCATAAGTGTTCAGGAAAACTTCGTTGACTTCATATCTAATGATTTCTATTCATATATCCGCAAAAATTTAGAAAAGACCCTTGAAGATGAACTAAATTCAAAAGGACCTTTAAATGAAAGACAGATAAAAGATATCTTCAGAAAATTA
>Ga0315534_1002000_pt1 | contig 13981 bp, 10 predicted proteins | sample SalMarSW160240MG_FD_203094 | JGI IMG/M metagenome (GOLD analysis project Ga0315534, IMG submission 203094) | Salt marsh sediment microbial communities from the Plum Island Ecosystem LTER, Massachusetts, United States - Salt Marsh Sediment SW1602-40 ... | reverse complement strand
ACACCACCTTTGGCGGTTCCGTCGAGTTTGGCGAGCACGATCCCGGTGCAGCCGGCAGCCTCGACGAACCTGTTCGCCTGGCTGATTCCGTTCTGGCCCGTGGTGGCGTCCAGGACGAGCAGCACTTCGTGCGGCGCTTCGGGAATCAGTTTCCGTACGGTGGACTGAATCTTCGTCAGTTCGGCCATCAGGTTTTTCTGGGTCTGCAGACGACCCGCCGTGTCCACCAGGCAGATGTCGACGCCTTCGTCGCGGGCCGTTTCGACGGCCCGGTACGCCACGCTTGCCGGGTTGCTCCCCGGTTCCCCTTTCACCATTCTGGCGCCGATCCGGTTTGACCAGATCTCCAATTGCTCGACGGCCGCGGCACGGAACGTGTCCGCCGCGCCCAGCAGAACGGAATTGCCCTGCGAGACGAACAGGTGGGCGAGTTTGGCAATGGACGTGGTTTTGCCCGATCCATTGACGCCGCACATCAAAATGACGGTCGTGCCGTGCTCGGCCATGGACATCGGTTCGTTTTCTTGGGCCATCAATTCCTGGAGTTTCGTTTTCCAGGTGGCCACGATTTCGTCGGTCGTGATCACGCGGCCGCGATAATCCGACTGAACCCGCTCGACGATCTCCGACGCGGCCTGGTAACCCATGTCCGTCTTGATGTTGATTCCGAGAAGTTCGTCCAGGTATTGTTCGTCGACCAGCCGGCCCTCGGCCTTGAACAGGTCGCGGACGTCGGTCTTGAGCAATTGGGCGGTCTTATTGAGGCCTTGCCGGAACTTTGACAGCAGGCCGCCCGGCGGCGATGGCTGCTCTTCGGCTGCCTGTTGCGGATCGGAACGGGCGGGGCCGGATTCTATTTGTTTTTTCTTGCCGAACAGAGCCATGTCGATCTCTCAGCGCTGTCGTTCCAGGAGCGAGTCGAGAACGCCGTTGACGAACAAGGCGGAGTTCGCCGAACCGTAGCGTTTGGCCAGTTCGACAGCTTCGTTAATGGCCACGCGGTCGGGCGTTTCCGTGTAGATAATTTCGAAGGCGCCCAGCCGCAGGACGTTGCGATCGGTGGCAGCCATCCGAGCCAGGCTCCAGTTCGTGGCGTTGCGTGTCAAGAGCACGTCAAGTTCATCGCGATTGCGTCGAACGCCCAGGATCAGTGAGCGGGCGAAGTCGACAAGTGTCTCGTCCGCCAAACGCGCCTGCAGGAATTCATCTGTCCGGTCCGGATGGGCCGCCGGATTCAGATCGTCCTGAAAGAGCATCTGCAGTGCGACTTCTCGTGCTCGACTACGCCGTGCCATAAGTATCGCGCCCACGGGTTCAAGATCAACGGGAGTGAGAATGTTCGGTGCGGCGCGGCTGCTCGCCGTGCAGGCCGCGCGTGGCGGGAACGGGCGGCCGCGGTGGAGGGTCGGACCTGTCATCGAGTGCCGCGGACCGGGCGGGTTGGATCACCGGCAGCGCGTCGCGCCGGCCCACCCGGCCGCTTGGCCCCCGGCTGCAACGCGCCGTCGACGCACCATCATAGTCTCTGCTCGTCGGCGCCTGAAGACAATTTTCCGAGCAGCGAAACCATTTCGATGGCCGCCAGCGCGCAGTCGGCTCCCTTGTTACCGCGGTTGCCCCCCGACCGCTGCATCGCCTGTTCGCGGTTCTCGCAGGTGAGCACGCCGAACCCGACCGGTATGCCGTGCCGCAGAGAGACTTCGTTCAATCCCAGGCTGACGGCCCGGTTGATCTGTTTGTCGTGCGATGTTTCACCCCGAATCACGGCACCCAGGCAGAGCACGGCCGCGTACTTCCCGGTTGCCGCCATCGTTTCCGCCACCAAGGGGATTTCCCACGCTCCGGGCACCCATGCCACGTCGACCAGATGGTCGGCGACGCCCTGCGCGGCGAGCGTTTCATGCGCGCCGTCGAGCAATCGCGTCGTTACCTGTTCGTTGAAACGCGATACCACAATGGCAAACCGACAAGGCGAGACTTGGGCTTCTCCCTGATAGATGTGTGCCACGCCCCACGCCCTTTCTGCTACTCCTTCATATTCATCAAAAATTCCGCGTTGCTCTGCGTTTTGGCCAACCGTGTCGTCAGCAATTCCATGGCGTCCGGGGCGTTCATGTCATTCAGAACGCGGCGCAACATACAGACGCGCCGGTGCTCCTCAGGGTCCAGCAGCATTTCTTCACGGCGGGTACCGCTGCGATTGATGTCGATGGCCGGCCAGATGCGTTTGTCCACGAGCCGCCGGTCCAGCACGATTTCGTTGTTCCCCGTGCCCTTGAACTCCTCGAAAATCACTTCGTCCATGCGGCTGCCCGTTTCGACCAGCGCGGTGGCGATAATGGTCAGCGATCCGCCCTCCTCCACTTTTCGGGCGGAACCGAAGAACCGCTTGGGCTTCTGCAAGGCGTTGGCGTCGATTCCGCCGGACAGGATCTTGCCCGAATGCGGGCATTCGGCGTTCCACGCCCGCGCCAGGCGCGTGATGGAATCGAGAAAGATCACCACGTCGTAACCGTATTCCACCATCCGCTTGGCCTTCTCGATGACCATTTCCGAAACCTGCACATGGCGCGAAGACGGTTCGTCGAAGGTGGAGCTGATAACTTCGCAATTCTTTCCCTTGACCTGTCGTTCCATGTCGGTCACTTCTTCGGGACGCTCGTCAATCAGCAACATGATGATGTAGGCGTCCGGATAGTTCTTCAGGACGGATTTGCCCATTTTCTGCAGCAGGATCGTCTTGCCCGCGCGAGGCGGGCTGACAATCAGTCCCCGCTGCCCAAAACCGATCGGCACAATCAAGTCCACGACGCGCATCGCGACTTCGTCCGGATCGATCTCCAGGACAATGCGCGTGGCCGGATGCAGCGGCGTAAGGTCGTCGAAAAAGACCTTCTGCGACAAAAGGTTGGGATCCTCATAATTGATGGCTTCCACGCGCAGCAAGGCGAAATAGCGCTCGTTTTCCTTGGGAGGACGGATGGTCCCGGAAACCGTTGCGCCGGTCCGCAGCCCGAAACGGCGGATCTGGCTGGGCGATACATAAATGTCGTCCGGGCAGGACAGGTAATGATACTCGGGGCTCCGCAAAAACCCGAAACCGTCGGGAAGGATTTCCAGTGTTCCCTCGCCGTACATCAGCCCGTTCAACTTGACGCGCTCTTTCAGGATGCGAAAGATAAGGTCTTGTTTCTTGATCCCGGTAACGTCCTGAAGATTCTCGGTACGAGCCTCTTTAATGAGTTCGGGCATCGTCATTTTCTGCAGTTCGGCGATGTGAATATCGGACTGCTTGATTTTTTCATAATGTTCGTTGGCGTCGTCGCCCTGATTGCAGACCTTGTCGATCTCTTCGGCCAGCGACAGAGGTTCCTCTTCGCGGTTCTCGTTCGGCGATCCGCTTCCGTTTCGTCCGTCGCCTCGCCCATGAGAGCGGCCGCCCGACCCGTACCGCCTCGCCCGACCGGGTCCTCGACTTCGCGTGTTGGCCATGATGAGTTGCTCCTTGACGTGGCTAAAGTCGGCGCACAGAACACGCCGGCGGAGGGTGTCAAAAAAGAATTGTTGCTACACGGATTTGCTGGGGAGAATGAGCCTCGGACCTGCCTGCCGTCACCGTACCGACTTCCTTGGATCAAACAGGTTTGCGACAGAGACGCCGAACGCACAAGCGAGATGCATGAGAACGCTGGAATTGGAAACTGAAGGGGTCAATGCATGTGGCGGAATACGGAACTGGGTTCCGTACGCTCCGCGGACAGGAGAAACCCTGCGACCCGATTCGCGGGCAGGCACCGCACTGCCGACGTGCGCCGCCAATCTAGGATAACCGTTCCGCGGAGGTTCGTGCAACTGTGGGAACTGTATTTCTGAGCCGTGCCGAGCGGCACTTGCGTGCTCGCATATCAGGCGGACACGCGTCGCGGCTCACTTCATGACAGTATACCAGAATTGTCGTACCTGCTGCTGTGTCGTTTCTCGGCTTCCGGCGTTGTCGATAACCACATCGGCCCGCTTTCGCTTTAGCTCCAGCGACTGCTGTGCCGCTTCCCGTCGTTCGAACTCCTGTTCGCTCCAGCCCCGCGAACGGCATCGGGCCACGCGTACCGGGCGGGGAGCGTCCACAAATACGATCTTGTCGCAACGCTCGTCCCAGCCTGCTTTCATCATGACGGGAGCGTCCAGAACCGCGAACCGGTGCCCTTGCCGTGCGAGCCATCGGATCTGATCTTCGATACGCTGTCTGATCAGCGGGTGCGTGTGCTGCTCCAGGTATTCGAGTTCGGATGGACCGTCCGGAGGCGGTGCGAAGACAATCTCAGCCACTTTCCGGCGGTCGATGTGCCCGTCGGGTCGCAGGATCCGGTCGCCCCAGCGGTTGTGCAGCGAACGACGGATCTCGGGTTCGGCGAGCACCGCGTGGCCTACGCGGTCTGCATCCAACACACTGGCTCCCAGCCGCTGTAGCTCCTCCGCGACAAGCGTCTTGCCGCTTCCGATGCCCCCCACGATCCCGATTACCAACATGGCCGGTACGCCGGCGGCACGAGCTGCAGGCCGATCGACCCAGTCCCTCCGTGCTCGCGAAAACGGGAATGTGTCGCAACAAGGGACGGCACCTCAACGCCCCTTGTCGGGATCCTACACGAATACTGCCAACGGCGATAGAGCAACCGCCGGCCACCGACGGACGCGACGGGCGCAATAAATGACCTGGATGATGGACGGCAACGTTGGCCCACAGAAAAAGAAAAATGAATGACGGCACTCGGAACCGAGGCCTCCGGCGTGGCCCCGAGACCGGAGTTCCGCTTGTATCGGGAGCTACTTGTCTTGCTTGTCTTCTTCTTCCATCGGCTCGCATTCCGCCCAGTTGGCCCCTGACTTGATATCCACGGACAGCGGCACGCGCAACGGGACCACGCCGGCCATCTCCCGCCTCACCAGACGGGTCAGTTCGTCGATCTCCTCGCGGGGAACCTCGAAGATCAATTCGTCGTGGATTTGCAGCACCATGGCCGCCCGCCAACCTCGTTGCCTTATGCCACGGTAGATAGCCAGCATGGCAAGCTTGATCAAGTCGGCAGCCGATCCCTGAATGACGGTGTTGACTGCGGTCCGTTCCGCCAGATTCAGCCCGCCCTTGATGGAATCGCGTACGCCGCGGATGGAGCGTTTGCGTCCCAGTAATGTCTTGACGTGCCCATCGTGCCGGCAGGCGTCGAGCGTCGAGTACAGAAACGCCTCCACGCCTGGATAGCGGGCGAAATAACTTTCGATAAACGCCGCAGCCTGTTCCCGTTCAATACCCAGAGACTTTGCCAGCCCGAAGGCACTCTGTCCGTAGACAATCCCAAAATTCACGGCCTTGGCCCGTCGCCGCATAGCGGGAGTGACGTCGTCGATGGGCACTCCGAAAACTTCCGCGGCAACCCGAGTGTGAATGTCTTCACCGGCGTGGAATGCGCGACACAGTTCGTCGTCAAACGAAAAATGCGCCAACACCCGCAGCTCAATTTGGGAATAGTCGGCAGCCACCAGCCGCCAGCCGGCGTCTCGGGTGACGAATGCCGAACGGATTTGCCGGCCAGCGTCGGTGCGGACTGGAATATTTTGAAGATTGGGATCGCTTGAACTGAGTCGTCCCGTAGCTGCTACGACTTGATGAAAGGAAGCGTGGAGGCGGCCCGTTTCCGGGTGCACGAGCTTGGGCAGTGCGTCCACGTAGGTATTCTTCAGCTTGGCAAACTGTCGAAACTGCAGGATCCGCTGCGGAAGTTCGTGCAGCGCTGCCAGCTGTTGCAGAACATCGGCATCGGTGCTTGGCCCGCTCTTGGTGCGTTTCAGAACGGGTAGCTGGAGTTCGCCGAAAAGCACGTCGGCCAACTGTCGCGTGGAGGCAATGTTGAGTTTTCGCCCAGCGAGTGCGTAGATTTCGGCTTCCAGCGTGTCGAGCCGCGCTCCGAATTGTGCGCTCAAATCGCCGAGGCGTTCGGTGTCCACACAGACACCGTCGTATTCCATATTGGCCAGCACGTCCACAAGCGGCATTTCTACATCGCGAAACAACGGCGCCATATCGGCGGTTTCGAGACGGTGCTCGAGCATGGGATACAGCCGCAGCGGAATATCGGCGTCTTCCGCGGCGTAAGGACCGACCCGGGCCACGGGCACCTCGTCCATACGTTTCTGCTGTTTTCCTCGTCCAATCAATTCCGTGATGGCAATCGGACGATGGTTCAGATAACGTTCGGAAAGCTGATCCAGATTGTGGTTTCTCTCGCCGGCATCGAGCAGATAACTGGCGACCATCGTGTCAAACTGCATTCCGGCCAGACGGACTCCGGCGTTGCGCAGCACGACGGCGTCGTATTTTAAATTCTGCCCGACTTTTTCGACGGCCGGGTCCTCCAGGATCGGTCGCAGTCGATCGAGTGTCTTCTGTTCGTCCAGACACGCGTCGCCGGGTGGGCCGGCTACCGGCAGGTAATACGCTTCCGCTTCGCGCCACGCCAGCGATATGCCTACCAGCCGGGCCCACCGCGGTGAGAGATGCGTCGTTTCCGTGTCGATGGACAGCCGGCGCTGCGAGGCAAGGCGCTCGACCAGCGCGTCGAGTTTGGCATCCGTGTCGACCACTTCGTACGTGGCTCTCCACTGCGGAGCGGGCTGGTCGGCTCCCAGCTTGCGCAACCGGTCCATGAAGCTGTGAAAACCCAGTTCACCGAAGAGTTCGACGAGGCGGGCGACCTGGAAGTCCCCCACTCGTCCGGCGTCCCAATCCACGTGCAAGGGCACGTCGTCCGACAGCCGGGCCAGTTTCTGGCTGACCAGCGCCTGGTCACGGCTGTCCTGAAGGTTTTTGCTCCGCTTGGCCCCCTTGATTTCCGCCGCGTGACGCAGGACCGAATCCAGCGTGCCATAGGTCTGCAGCAGCTGCGACGCGATCTTCGGGCCGATCAGAGGCACTCCCGGGATGTTGTCCACGGGATCTCCCACCAGCGCCTGAAAATCGACGACCTGGTCCGGACGGATGTTCCATTCGCGCCGCAACGATTCCGCATTGAATACTTCGTTCTTGCGGAGGTTGAAAAGAGATACCCTGTCGGTAATCAGTTGCCGGCAATCCTTGTCGCTGGTAACGAGATAACACGAGGCCAGCTGCTGGTCGCACAAGCGTGCCATGGTTGCCAAGACGTCATCGGCCTCGAATCCTTGGCACTCCAGCACCGGGACCGCCAAGGCTTCCAGCAGCGTTCGGATTTTGGGCAACTGAACCGACAACGCGTCGGGCATCGCTTCCCGGTCCGCCTTGTAAGGTTCGTAGAACTCGTGTCGAAACGTCGTCCCCGGGTAATCAAAAGCGCAGAACAGGTAGTCGGGATTTCCTGTTTCGAGCAGCTGCAACACGTCGCGCGTGAACCCATACGCCGCCGCCACGGGCTCCCCGTGCGGACTCGTCATCTCGGGCAGCGCGTGGAACACCTGGAAGATCAGTGAGTGTGCGTCGATGACGTACACCGAACAACCGTGGATGGGCGCAGGGTCATCCGTGTGTGGCGGCACGTTCATCATCGATCGGTCTTCGTCATCGGGCACTGCGTCATCGGGCACTGCGTCATCGGGCACTGCGTCATCGGGCACTGCCGCACGGTCGGAATGGAGCGGCAGCGATCGCTGTTGTTGACGGCGGGACATGATCCGGAAGACTCCGGGCGAGCGGCTGATGTTCGTGCGGACAAGTCGTAACCGGCCGCCGGCCACGGCGTCCTGTCCGGCACACGTAGGGGACACCGTTGGGCGAAGCGAAAAGGAGCGGCGAGTCGCTACTATAGCATGTTCGGATGTCCGCATTCAGAGGCCATGTGGCGCGCAGCCGGACTCCATGCCGCACGTTGACATAACAGGGCTCCGGACTTAGAATCAGTGGAGGTTCTTTTCCCTGAAATGGTTACGAAAAGATCCGCGGTGGCAGCGGCGCCTCGCTGCCTTTCGTGCTCGTCAAATGCCCCGCTCCCGGTCGACACGTCCGAGTAACGGCAATCCCATCTTGTTACCGCCCAGATCCAAAGCGCCCGAATCCACGGCGGTCGCCGCGCCACGCGATAAGGAACAGAATGATGGCAAGTCGGGAAAATCAAGGTGCCCACATTGCGGCCATATGCTTCGCGATCGGTTTCGTGCTGACGCTGGTGCTGACCTATGTCGGCTTCAAACAATATGGCGATCAACGCAAGGAGAACGCTCAGCTCGTATCCGACAAGCAGAAACTCCAAACCGAGATGCGGGACGTGATAGCCCAGCGCGATCGATACAAGGAAATGATCGGCATGACGCCCGAGGACCAACTGGATGCCGTCGAGGCGGCGTTCAAGAAAGACCTTGAGGATTACGCCAAGAGTCTGGCGGACGATCGAAAGTATTACCGGCCCCTCGTCGAATCGCTGGCGAACGAGAAGGAACTTACCGAACAGCGGGAAAAGGATGCCATTGAACGCGCCCGGGAGTTGAACGAGCAGTGGCAGACGCAAAAAACTAACCTCGAAAAGCAACTCGCTGCATTTCAGCACGAACTTGATGAGAGCAAGCAGGACGCCGAGCAGGAGCGAAGGAAGTTTCAAAGCGAGCGCGAACGAATTACGAAAGAAAAAGAAGAACTCGCCGCGCGGCTGCGCAGCACAGAAGACAAAATGCAGACGGAAATTGCCGCTCGCGAGGCAAAGATAAAGGAAGTGGACAACCAGATCAGGCAAATGGAAGCGGTCAATAATAAGATCGCTACGCAGGTACGCGAACTGACCAAGGGCAGTTTTGATGTGCCCGACGGCCGGATCGAGCGGGTCAATCAGGGATCACGCACCGTGTGGATCAATCTGGGCCGGGCGGACGGGCTGCCGCTGCAGGTGACGTTCAGCGTTTACGATATTGAAGCGAACAATGCGTTGACGACCCCGATCAAGGCCAAGGTGGAAGTGACGCGGTTGCTTGGCGCCCACCTGGCAGAAGCTACCGTGTTGAGCGACGAGGTATCCGATCCCATCACGGCCGGCGACAAGGTCTATTCGCCCGTGTGGCAGCGCGGTCGGCGAACGAGCTTTGCCTTGGCCGGTTTTATCGACATCGACGGCGATGATCGCGACGACCATCAGCAGGTGCGAGAGCTCATTCAGTTGAACGGGGGAGTCATCGACGCGGAGATCGGTGACGACGGTCAAGTGAAGGGCGAAATCACGGTCAACACGCGCTTCCTCGTCGTCGGCGATCCGCCGACCGAGACCGGCGAAAACTCCGGAGGTGCGGCCCTGCCCGGAAAGCCGCCGCGGTGGGAGGCCTACTCGTCGATGGTCAAGGACGCGCAGAATCTGGGTGTTGAGCAGATATCGGTCCACGAGTTTCTGGACCGCATGGGATGGCAGCCTGGGCACCGGACGGTTCGTTTGGGACCCTCAGCCCGGCCGGAGGACTTCTTCCGGCAGCGGCAGCCCGGATTGCAGCTCAATACGCCACGGTCGGAGCAGGAGTCGCTCCGACCACGGTATCCCCGCAGCGGCACGCCCTAACCCGGATCATTCCTCAGCCGAAGGGCGCTCGTCCACGGTGACTGAAAGCGTCGCACAAACCGGACGCTAGCGCGTTCCGGCTGATTGGGGAATCCATCAGCCACGGCGCGCTCGCCCCCGGTTCTTCGCTTTCTCCGAGGACTCCGAGAGGCCGCGCGTCCACGCACGGCGCGGCACGTCAGGACGCACCATGCCGGCGGACGTGGCTCGAGAAGGATCCGCGTCGGGTCACCGGCCTTTTTCGGGCGATGCTGTTTCGTCTTTACCCGTTGCAAAGAGACGATCTCGCAGCGCGCGGATCTCCGCGAACTGGTGCCGCAACTTCGGGCCGACCGCTTCGGGCTCGAAACGGTGCGGCTCAACGAACATCCGCGCGGGGTGGCGAAGCCGCTGGCCTCGAACCAGGCTTGCGAGCAGCCGTCGACTGTGATGGTCCAACTCGTGCGCTCGACATAAGCTCCGAAACAGCGACCGCGGGCTGTAATGCCGGCGATGGGCTTCCTGGCGCGAGACGAGCCGCGACAACAGGTACACTCCTGCCGCCACGGCAGCTACCAGCAACACGCCCGTAAGAATATCGGTCGTGTCGAAGCGGGCGCGGGAACCGCGGAATCCACTGCCCATGCTTCGCCAGCGCGTGGCGTCGGCCAGGCGCAGGAGGTGCCAGACCCCATGCGAAGAGGGCATCGAAAAAGCCGACATCATGTCACTCCCGTGGGCGGATCAAGCGGCGCGCGGCCGTGGTCCAGTTGCAACAGACTCTGCTCGGCTGCGGTTTGAACGGCTACGCTGCGGTCGGCCCTCGCCTGGGCCAAAGCCTGTCGAGCGACCGCCGTGTCGCAAGCGCCCAGCGCCCGCGCGGCTTCCGTTCGCACCATGTGATCTTCGTCGTGCACCAGCTCCAGGATGGAAGTCTCCAGCTGGCGGGCCGCATTCATGGCCTGAATGGCTGCCAGCGCCCGCAGACGCCGCGATCGGGCGCGGTTTTGCATCTCTTCGGCCAGCCCCGCAATCGCGCCGGGATCGACCTTCAGAACCAGCGCTCCGGTGGTGCGACGCACCTGGTCGTCAAGAGCGTCGAAGGCCGAGAGAAATCGTTCCAGCGAGAACTCTTCAAGTTGACCTCGCGCCGCGTCTCGCACCTCCTCATCAGGACTTTCCACCATTTGGATCAGCCGGGTCATGGCATTGGGAATCCCTCGCTGCCGGATCTGTACCAACGCCGCCGCCTGTACCATCGGGTCGTCGTCGCCCAACGCCTCTTCCACCAGGTTGTTGGCGTCCGCGCCGCTGAAATCAGCCAGCGCTTCACACGCCGAGCGTCGTCCGCCGCATTTTCCATGTTTCATGACTGCCCGGACCGTCTCGAACGCCTCGAGCCGCTTCATGCCCGACCAGAGTACCATGCGCACCAGGACGCCCTGGGCATCGTCGTCGAGCGTGTTCAAAAACTCGGGATCGTTCTTCAACCACGCGAACTGTGTCAAACGTTTGATATTCTGTCGCGCCGTGTCCGATGGTGAAGCGCCCAAATGCTTCAGCAAATGGTCGATAAACCACGCGTCGCCACGGTGGGCAAGAATGGAGATGGCTGCCGACGGAGCATGCGCGTCGTCAAGAAACGTCAGCAGGAGATGCAATACGGCCGGCCGATCGCTGCGGGTCAGCGCATCGAGGACCGCACGGTAGCTCCCGTCGTGTGGATCCTGCAAGATCTTCCGCAGCACTGCATTGTCACGCTTGGCCAGCACCAGAAACGCTTCCACGATCCGGTCGCATTTGTGCGTCGTGTACCGCTTGACTGAATTCTCCAGGCTTGTGATCACGTGCCGCCGCACGAGTTGCGGGTCCCTTCGCTCACGGTAATCGCGGGGCGAAGTCAGCTCGATGTACAGCCGTTCCGAGAGTTCCAGGACCGTTTCTGCGGCTTGCGCCGCGTGGGGGTGGCTGCTGTCTTCGCCCACATTGATCAGGGCGGCCGTGAGATCATATTCGGTGAACCACAGGGCTGCCTGACACGCGTTGGCGAACATTTGTGGATCCGTTCCGAGGACGGCGTCTCGAATGGCAACGGAAAGCCGGCCACGGCCCTCGCCGAGAATTTCCTTCCACCGGTCACTGATGTTGTGGAGCCGGCCCAGAATCTCCCGTTGACCGGCGGGACTGCGCCGTTTGAGCAAAGCCCGCAAGGCCCCTTCTTCGATCGTCGGGTCCGGAGAGTCAAGTGCCGGTATCAAGACGCGGACCGCAGCTTCGTTCTTGGTGTCCGCAAGGAACTGGAACGTTGTATTGAGGCCTTTGCTCACGGCTGGCTCGATCCGATCGTGTCAGGGGATTCCTACTCTTCGTCCCCATCGGTGGTCGGCGGGCGTCATCTCCAACCTAAGTGCTTGATCTTTCGGAGAACCTTCAAGCTCCTCAATCGCTAGGGTCTTCCACGGTCTCCGAAAGTCCTTGTGTCGCTTGCATTTCCCCGGTAACCGTCCACAATGGTCGCAGTGGGTCCACAGGTGCGACGGAGACGTTCAATCATGCCGATTTCAGGGGATGCGCGGGAAGTTCTTGACCAAGAGATGCTGAGGATACGGGCAAGACTCTTGGAGCTGGGTGCTGCGCTGGACCGCGTGGAACGTGCCGGGCCGCAGGCCGTGGACGACCCCCGATGGGAACAGATACGCGAGTCGCTGGAAACGCTCGCCTCCGAGCGGACCGCCCGGACCGAACGCATTCAATTGTTGTTCAGCCTGCCTTATGACCCCCAGTGGCAGGAACGTTTCTCATCGGCTCTTTAATACGGCAGGCAACGCCATCTCGGGCGCTGCGCAAACACTCTGAAGCGCCCCATCCACGACGGGATACCGGCCATGAACTACATTGATCCACACATTCACATGGTTTCTCGCACAACGGACGACTACGAGACGCTGGCCAGGATGGGATGTGTCGCGGTCAGCGAGCCCGCGTTTTGGGCGGGATACGACCGCCGTACTGTGGAAGGCTTCCGGGACTATTTCTTCCAACTTACCGAATTCGAATCGAAGCGGGCCGCCGGCTACGGCATCCAACACTTCACTTGGCTCTGTATGAACGCCAAGGAAGCCGAGAACGTCAGCCTGTCTCGCGAAGTCATGTCGATCATCCCGGACTACCTCGACAAACCGGGGGTCCTGGGGATCGGCGAAATCGGTCTGAACAAGAACACGCGCAACGAGATGACGGTCTTTCAGGAACATGTGGAGCTGGCGCTCAAGACAAACGAGCAGATTTTGATTCACACCCCCCATCTCGAAGACAAATACCAGGGAACCCGCATGATTTTGGATGTCCTGTGCGCGGACAGCCGCATTGAAAGGAGTCGCGTCCTGGTGGATCATGTGGAGGAACATACCATTCGCCCCGTGCTGGAAGCGGGCTTCTGGGCGGGCATGACCTTATACCCGGTCACCAAGTGCACGCCGGATCGAGCGGTGGACATGATCGAAGTGTATGGACCCGAGCGGCTGATGGTGAATTCCGCAGGCGACTGGGGGCCGTCCAAACCGACGGCCGTTCCGGATTTTATTCTTGCCATGCGTCGTCGCGGGCACGCGGAGGAAGTCATCCGCACTGTCGTGTACGACAACCCGTTGAAATTCTTTGGCCAGAGTCGCCATTTTAACTTCCATCCGCGCAGCGTACGCGCGTAGCTGGATTGCGTCAGAAGCCTCCGAAGCGTGACTGCTGGCATGGCGGCGCAACGATGTCGGCCCCGCTTCTCTCTCTCGCGAGTCTCATCTGTCGGCGTTGTCCTGTCCGATAAGCAGGATGGAGGAACAAGGGCGATGTGGATCGTGAAAGCATTCAGGCACGTGCCGTCGTGGCGGCATGGGCGAACGAGCCTGCGGGGCGCAACGACGTGTGGCCTGGCCATGCTGTGGCCGCCGGTGTGGTGCGCGGCTGCGTTGGTGCCCGGCAGCGGACAACACGTCCAGAACGTGGGCGACGACTTCGAAGAACCGGATTGGTCTTACCGCTACCACGCGCCCAAGAGCAGCTACAACATCGACAAGAGGATCCGACAGCCGGGAGGTGGTTCGGGGAACGGGCGTTGGTCGGAAAGTGCGAAACGGGGGCAGCCAGACGTGGTCCGTCGCATACCGACTCCCCCCGGCGGGCTGGACGGAAGCGTCGGCGCGTTGCTGATGCAGTCGCGGTATACGGGTCTGCCCTCTCGCACGAGCCGGCAACGCAACCAGGACGATCTTTTGATGCGGATCCAGCCCCGGCTCGGCGGATACCTGCCGGCATCGCGGCAGCCGAGCGTCGTGGTGCGCGTCTTCTTGCCTCCGTGGGAGCAATGGGAACAGCGTCGAGGCACCTCGTTTGCGCTGCGCGCGGACGTCAAGGGCGTCAAGGCCCGCGGACGGAAGCAGGAGGACTAC
>Ga0315534_1001999_pt1 | contig 13985 bp, 11 predicted proteins | sample SalMarSW160240MG_FD_203094 | JGI IMG/M metagenome (GOLD analysis project Ga0315534, IMG submission 203094) | Salt marsh sediment microbial communities from the Plum Island Ecosystem LTER, Massachusetts, United States - Salt Marsh Sediment SW1602-40 ... | reverse complement strand
CAGAAGACTATATCAAAAAAATTGATGAATTGTATTCAATCGGGGGAGATCAGCTTCTTTTACAGGGGGGTATGAATCCCGATCTTGGTCTCAACTTTTATACAGACCTGCTCATGAAACTTAAGGATCTTTATCCATCGCTTAAGCTTCATGCTCTCGGACCACCTGAAATAGTTTATCTTGCCGGGAAAGAAAAAACAACCTTCCATGATATTCTTTGCCGTTTAATAGAATCCGGACTGGATTCACTCCCCGGTGCAGGAGCCGAAATTCTATCCGACAGGGTTAGGAAAATTGTGTCGCCGTCAAAGGCAACAGCAGAGGAATGGATTGAAGTGATGAGGATCGCACATGAACTTAACCTGCCGACTTCTGCAACAATGATGTATGGCCATATAGAGACAATTGCCGAGCGGATAGAGCATCTTATCATGCTCAGGGATCTTCAGTCAGAAAAAAAGGATGCTCATTATGGATTCATTACATTTATTCCCTGGCCTTTTCAGGATGAAAACACACTGCTCAGGAATAAATATGGTATAAGAAGCAGTTATAACAGGCCGGACTACATAAGAATAATAGCCATCAGCAGGATCATTCTGAATAACATCAGGAATATACAATCATCAGTACTTACAGTTGGCAAAGAGACCGGTATGCTTTCGCTGCATGCCGGAGCCAATGATCTTGGTTCGATAATGATGGAAGAAAATGTTGTTAGTGCTGCAGGTGCAAAATACAGGTTCAGCGCAGAAGAACTTCAGTCGATGATCAGTAAAGCCGGTTTCATACCGCTGAGAAGAAACCAGAAATATGAACTCTGGAAATAAAAAAGGGGCACCTTTAATGCCCCTTCAATAATAACAGTAAGTATCTTATTATACCTTTTCCTTTTCTTTATCGTCCTCGCCATCAATTTTTGAGGCCTTTTTAAACTCCTTCATTCCCTGACCTATACCTTTGAACAGTTCAGGAATCTTACGACCGCCAAAAAGCAGAACGATAATAAGTAATACCAGTATTATCTCGGTTAGACCAATCTTTCCCATCTCAGTAAATATTAAGTTTTATACAAAGTTAATAATAGTTTGATAATAGCAATCAAATAATAAATACTATTTCCTGATAAGCCTCATGATATCGTTACCATTAGCAAGAACAAGTAACGACAATAATATTATCATCCCCGCTATCTGTGCGTATTCCAGGAATTTATCGCTCGGCTTTCTGCCTGTTATGACCTCAAATAGAAGAAACATCACATGACCTCCGTCGAGTGCCGGAATGGGCAAAATATTCATAACAGCAAGAATTATTGAGAGGAAAGCTGTCAGTTCCCAGAATGACTGCCAGTCCCACTCGGCCGGGAAAATACTGCCTATAGTAATGAATCCGCCCAGCGATTCATAGGCTTTTGTATGCCGGGAGAAGATAAGCCTGAACTGTTTCAGGTAGTCTCCGATAGATTTAAATCCTTTGGCAATGCCTGCCGGGATTGACTGGAAAAACCCGTAGTTAATGGTTTTGAGATCAAAAATTTTATCCATTGTCAGATAGCTGCTGCTTATGCCAAGCATACCGGCAACCGTAGGTGTAACAGTTATATCGACAGGCCTATTCTGGCGTATAAGGTTCATTTTTACCGGCCGGTTTTTATTCTTTGCCAGGTATTTCTGAAATTCGTCAAACCATTTAAATTTAATATCGTCGAGACCTACAAGTTCATCATCAACGAGCACTCCCGCTGCTTTTGCGGGTGATTCTTTCTGAAAAGTAGTAATTATATATGGACCAAAAGGTGCACGTGGTTCAATCTGTCCCTCTCTTTTAAGCACCCTCTTAATATAATCCATGGTGACGTCAATGTTCACCACTTCTCCGTCACGATCAACCTGTATTGTTTTACGGTCGTTCAATACTATATCGGAGGTTATCTGAAAGAAGTTTTCAATATACTGGTTGTCAACTGATAATATCTTATCTCCATTTCTGAGTCCAAGTTCATATCCCACCGAATCAGTAACAATACCATATTTGACGTTTGATGTGGGAAGGTATGTTGCACCCCAGGCAAAAAGAACAAATACATAGATCAGCAATGCCAGGATAAAATTGAACAAAACGCCACCGGTCATTATAAGAAGTCGCTGCCATGATTTTTTTGACCTGAATTCCCATGGCTGCGGCGGCTGTTTCATCTGTTCACTGTCGAGCGATTCATCAATCATACCGGATATCTTCACATAACCACCCAGAGGAAGCCATCCTACACCATATTCCGTTTCGCCTCTTTTAAATTTAAAAAGCGAAAACCATGGATCGAAAAAAAGGTAGAATTTTTCAACCCTTGTTTTAAACAATTTCGCCAGGACAAAATGTCCCATCTCATGAATAATAACAAGAATTGAAAGGCTTAATATAAACTGAAGTATTTTAATCAGTACCGTCATCTTTTATTTTGAAGTTTATGTATGAACCCCTCGGTCGCTTCCCGTGTTCTCTTATCTGTTATCTCAAGTGACTCAAATTCGGGGGCCGCAATATATGGAATTTTTCCCAGAGAATATTCAACCACATCGGGCATTTGCAAAAATCCGATCTTCCCCTCAAGAAATGCTTTTACTGCAACTTCATTTGCAGCATTGAGGATACATGGCATATTACCTCCCCTGTTTAATGCTTCGTAAGCCAGTGAAAGGTTTCTGAATTTTCCGAGGTCAGGTTCCTCGAATGTTAAGGAATTATTTTCCCTGAAGTCCATCCTTGGCAGATCTGATACAAACCGGCGGGGATAGCTCAAAGCAAAAAGTATCGGGATCCTCATATCGGGCATGCCAAGCTGTGCTTTTACGGAACCATCAGTGAAATGGACAAATGAATGAATTAACGATTGAGGATGGATTGTGACCTTTATCTGTTCAGGTTTAAGGTTAAAGAGCCATTTTGCTTCAATCACCTCAAGACCTTTATTCATAAGGGTTGCTGAATCGATAGTCACCTTGTCTCCCATATTCCAGTTGGGATGCATAAGAGCATCTTCCGGCTTAACTTTTTTAAGCTTCTCTTCAGGTATATTCAGAAATGGGCCTCCGGAAGCTGTCAGGGTTACCATTTCAATATTCTTATGTTCTTCGCCTATAAGGCATTGAAAGATAGCCGAATGTTCTGAGTCAACAGGGATTATGGTACTTTCCGATTCTGAAACCAGTTTACTAATTATTTCACCAGCCACAACAAGTGTCTCCTTGTTGGCAAGTGCGATTCTCTTGCCTGCCTTAACTGCATTTATTACAGGTTTAAGTCCCGAATACCCGACAATAGCCGCTAATACCAATGATGCATCTGACCCGGTAACAACCTGAGCCAATGCTTCATCCCCGGTATATACTTTAATACCTGTACCGTTAAGCTCCTCCTTAAGTTTCTTATAATGATTCTTGTTACTAATTATAACACTATCCGGCCGGAATTTTTTTGCCTGTTGTATAAGCAGGTCAACATTATTGCCGGCCACCAGGACAGATGCCTTAAATTCATCCGGGTATCTCGAAATAACGTCAAGTGTTTGAGTTCCTATTGATCCTGTAGAACCTAATAGTGCAATTTTTTCCGGCATACGGATTTGATGATTATTAGAAAATAATATGTTTTTCGGGGTCAAGCGGGGTTCCCTTGTACCAGATCTCAAAATGGAGATGAGGCCCTGAAGTATATAACTCGCCTGAGTCGCCGACTATTGAAATTGCTTCTCCGGCACGAACCAGATCACCGGTCTCTTTAAGCAGGCTTGCATTGTGTTTATATACTGAAACGATATTGTTGGAGTGTTGTACTTCTATGACAAAACCCGTCTCCATCGTCCAGCCGGTAAAAATTACAGTACCGTCGAGGACTGCAGATACTGTTGATTTTGGCCTGGTAACGATATCTGTCCCTAAGTGTCTTGTTCGAAGATCAAACCTTGCCGATATTATACCTTTTACAGGGGGGAAAAAATGGAGTCCGGCGAGGTTTGTAACCGATTCCTGTGGTGTTGGCTGCAAGGTGAGATTGAATCTTTCTTCCTGCTCTACCTGAGCTCTCAATGCAGAATCTTCAGGTGAGTTTTCGAAGGTAATTGCTTCATAATCGCCTGAGGTATCCTGAATTGAAAAAAGATCAACTGGTTCATTTCCGGAAATGATAGCATTAAGATTCATAAAATACTTATCCCTGACGGCTAGTTCCCTTTCGAGAGAGTCGAGACGAATAGCACTCATCAGGATATTTCGCCGCATAACAACATCGGGATATCCGGGAATGAATTCGCGCAGGTTGGTGAAAGCTATCAAAGAGGCAGTGGCGGCAATAATGAACAGTACCAGAAAAGTAATTATCAGAAAGGCATTATATTTAGTAAGCCTTATCCTCCAAACCTCTGCAAAGGTTGTATCATTGATAACTGAAAATCTGTACTTATCGCGCCAGTTGCGTTTTTTCTTATCGTTCTTTGCCATTTTTCAATGTTTGACCGGCATGCAAAGATAATAATATTATTCGGCTACCGGTTACCGCTTTGCCCACCGAAGTCAGCCTGAGCCTGCCTAAGGATTACGAAGGTGGGGCTACCGGCTAACAGACACAGTGTTTATATAACCTTTACGGATTTATCTTCGCTCTGCCACAAACCATGTTTTGTACAGACTGCCATAGCAGACAGGTTCATGGAAACCTCCGGGGCGACGATATAAAAATCTATCTCACTATGTGAGGGTTCGGAGCCATAGACTCCGGCAGTATAACGAGTTTCGGCAAGCAGGGTCTCCCTGTTCCAGAGTTGTATCACGCTTATGAAATGATCGTGATCGTCCGGATGGGTGTATTCTTCTCCGAGCTTTACTTTCACACAGAATTTTTCGCCCCGTTTTACCTGGTCGGGACAAATTACATGTGGCATGTGCCTGTCGAGATAATCACGTTTTATTTCTTTTTCTTCTTTTTCTATTTCGGTAGCTTTAAAGACTCTTGGCATGGTTTTCTTTTTTAATAGAACAAATTTAGTATTTAAATGTTTTTCTCAGCCTGGAATGTTGTTAAAGAAGTAACTGTTGGCAAAAAGCAATTTCTAAAAAAGCATAATATATTTGTTAATTGGCATATATGTATTAAATTTGCACCCACAATAATGCGGGGTGGAGCAGTGGTAGCTCGTTGGGCTCATAACCCAAAGGTCGGAGGTTCGAATCCTCCCTCCGCTACAAAGAAAAAGCCCGGTGCGACAGCACCAGGCTTTTTTTGTTGATGGCCCGAACTGCAAACGCAGTTTGCGAGAGAGGGACAGAAACAAAAAAGCCTGAGGTACTGCGCCAGCAGTACCGGGCTTTTTCTTTGTTAAGCTCTCCTCAGAGGATCGCGAGCGGAGCGAGCAATCCTCCATCTCATGAACTCACCCCCCGGCCCCCTCTCTACTGAAGCAGAGAGGGGGAGACTTTTTAAACATATTCTTATTTGCATACTGTGGCAAAGCTTTTTCATTGGGCTGTTACTCCCAGAGTATCAAGCGAGTGCAGCGAGCTTAATCCTTTTCATCTTCAACCCCGCCGGGGTTGCCAACTTCACCATATACGCTACCACAGATGTAACTGTGGCTATTGGACTTAGACACCTCCGGTGTCCTTGCCGAAGGCGGCTGCAGGGCTTTTTCTTTGTTAAGCACCTCCAGGAGGAATAACAGGGCTTTTCTTTGTCTTATTATAACTATTTTATCAATTGTGCAATCCCTGTTACTGTCCTTAATGTAATTTTTGGATTGCTGTCACCCCTGGTAAAGCTTTTCCTGTTGTATTCATCCTTCTTTCCGAAATCTGAAGAAGTATTGTAATTTTTAATATCATCCAAAAAGGTCTCTTCTTTGTCAAATTTAAATGGAGAAGTAATTCTACCCCCATCTGTCATGGCGATGAACTCAAAGTAACCTGTTACAGGATGACTGTTAAAATTGACCTGTGCTTTATTAAAACTGGACCCCACGTACAGGTCTGCTTCAGGTTCCCGGGCTAGCGAAATTTTTACAATTCCCATTCCAGTACTGAAACTACTTTTCCCATTAACTATCAAATCTTTTGTTCTGATCGATCCGATTGCAGAACTCAGGTTGAATGAACCCTTTGAATGTTGAATTTTAGCTTCCAACATGGCAAGCTGTAAATTAATAGATCCCTCGACATTATTAATACTAAACCGTCCCTGACCATAGACAGCCTTTAGAACTCCGATAAAACCGTTTACTTCAAATTCACCTGAACTCCCGATGCAACTGATATACATACCATGAGGAACAGTGATTATCAAGGTACACTCTTCAAAATATGTTTGCGTAGGCTTGTGTGGGTTATAATTCAGGATATTTGCCTTCAAATAAATTGCCCTTTGCGTTTCTTTCACTTCGAACTTCTCATCTGGTTTGGCTATATATCGAAGCTTTATCTCTATCTCTCCTGAATTGGAACCGGTAATAAAAACTTTTACTTTCCCCATGGTTTCCAAAGACAATGTGTCTTTTTTTGGGAATTTCCAGGCCTCCTCTTTCAATTCCATGGAAGGTAATCTTGCGGAGACTGGGTACGATTGAATTATTAATGTACCAGGAAGTAGAAGTAATAATTTAATCATTAATGCTCTGCTAAGTGTTTTCATCTTACTATTTTTTCAATTTTTTATTCATATCTCAGATTATTAACCGGGTTATCGCTTATGACCTTATAAGTCATTATACCACTGATGATAATAAACGATCCAGCTACAACGACAAGTGCATACAGGAAAACATCAAATCCAATCTGAGTCCTGTTCATATATTTGGTGAGCCATTCATTTAAGATAAGGTAAACAATGGGAATTGCCAGACAGGAAGCGATTATAAAAGGAGGAATGTATTCGTTCATGAATACTTTAAGGATACTTTTTGTATCAGCCCCAAGTATTCTTCTTATTGCCATCTCATTGATCTTTGAGGTTGAAACAAGGTATGATATCGAAATAATACCCAGCAGCAGCAGAAAAAGGCTTATTATTGTAGAAATAGCGAGTGTTTGTATAATTTTTACCTCCTTTGAATAAACATTGTTGTACTGGTCATCCATATAGAAATAAGAAAATGGAGCAACCGGATCTATCTGTTTCCAGTTTACACTAAGGAATTCTAAAGCCTTTTCTGAAATGTTGTTAGTAGTCTTGAAGATCAGATGGAAGTTGTTGCTCAAAGATGCACTGTTCACAACGAATGCCATAGAACCGGGAGTCCTGTCCGTTTTGCCGAAATAGATATCTTTCACAACCCCGACAACAACTTTTTCATTATTTCCCCAGAAACCAATAAGTTTTTTACCAACAGCATCTCCTCCGATTCTTTTCGCAAGCTGCTGATTTATAATTACTGCCGAAACAGAATCGGTGGAAAAAGCTCTATCGAAATCACGACCTTCAACAATAGTAGCTCCAATCGTTTTAAAAAAATCAAAATCAACACCAAGATAACCTGTGGCGATTACTTCTTCGGATCTCTGTGAAGACAACCTGACCTGCGTCACATTTGATACAGGACCCAGGGGATAGTTAGAAGCAGAGGTGAAGCCGGTAAACAGGGGGCTGTTCTGAACTAACTGTGATGCAATTAGTTTTCTCTGTCCTGGTGAATTTACTCCCTTCAGGAAATTATTGGTAACAATAAGATTTCGTCTTTCAAAACCTAAATCCATTTCTGTAATGTACTTTATCTGCCTGGCAGAAATAAGTGAGGCTGCTATCAGACCAACAGAAGTAAAGAACTGAATTCCTAACATTATTCTTCTCAGATTTATTGAATGCCTGTTTCCGGCAATTCTGAGTTCAACTATTCTTGACTTCTTCAGCTTAATTGCTTCAGGAATTGTAGTATTATTTACCAGAGATGAAGAATAAAGACCTGGAATCAGGGGAAGAATAAAGGTCAGGATGATGAGAATGATAATTATCTTAATACCAAATAAATCATTAATACTCAAACCTCCGGATGTCAGCTCTGATAAAGTACTCCGGAAAGAGATGATCAAAAGAGCCGATATAAAAGATGCAGAAAATATATAAATCAGATTTTCAAAATAGAAACGTGCAAATACAATTTTTTTGGTCTCCCCATAAGTTCTGCTTATACCTATCCTGAAGATTTCAGAAATGTTTTTACCTATATCAAGGATCATATAATTTCCCAAAGCTATAATCAGAATAAATAAAGCTATCCACGGCAGAAAAAGGACTAACTGGATATTCCCGCTGTTAAATGCATGACTTTGCATTATATCACCTGAATGAAGATAAATGTCCGTAATAGGTTGAAGAGTAATAATAAGGTTGTTATCCACATTGGAGCTTTCCGTAATTATTGTATTCAGTAACTTCTCCGTTTCATCCTTGGATTTTCTGTCTTTTAGTACAAGAAAGAGATTTGCAATCTGATAATTATTGTCAGTAAGAAAAACCGATGTCCTAATGGCTTCAGTTGAAATAAGATAATCGATCTTAATAAATGAGTTTGTCGGGATATCTTCAAAGACTCCACCAATAGTGAACAGTTCGTTATTGTCTACAGTAATTATTTTACCTAATGGATTATCATCCTTATAAATTCTCTTTGCCTCTTTTTGAGATATATATATTTTATCAGGCGAATCGAGAAACCCGGTTCCATCCGTAGCTGATAATTTCCATGAGAAGGCATTAAACAGACCGGGATCTGCATAAATTACAGGTTGGCTCACAGGATCATTTTTTTCTGTTTTTAAAATGCAGTCAAGGACAATTATCCTTATAATTTTTTCAACCTGCGGTATTTTGTCGCTTAATAAATCTTTTGCTGCACCTGGCAATATTGCCGTATTTATATTCTGTTCCTTGTCGTGCATAATTAATCTGAATATCTTGTCCTTATTCGCATGGTATTTGTCAAAAGAATATTCATTAATAACTATAGTAAGAAACAATGAGAAACATATCAGGCCTATTGAGAGGCTTATTATTCTTATAAAGGGATAAATACTTTTCAGTTTAACGGACCTTAAACTGTCCCTGATTATAAATTTTATCATAATAGTGGTTTTAATATTTATAAATTCTAAAGCAATATTACGACAGGAAGGACTGCTGTACAAAAGAAATCTGTGGTTGGCCTTAAAAATGAGATAATTTGCAAAATGAGATGGATCAGAATAAATTGAAAGGCAATTTTTAGTAACCAGGGGCTGAAAAGTGTCAGTTTGAAGGTTTTTCAATCCATTTATAATATTTTTCTTGTCAGTTACAGCAAATTTCAAGCAGGTTATCTGATTATTAACATTATAACAATCTGATTTCTTAACTTTGATTTTATGAAAAAGATCAGGTTATACCATATTATATTACATCTCCTTTTCTGGGTATTGTATACCCTGGTTTTCTATGCAGTAAGCACATATTACAATATTAATACTGTTATCCCCTTTAATATTTTTATTACTGCTGCTGTACAGATCGGCCTGGTCTATGTAATAAGATATTATCTCTATAACAAGTATTACCAGAAAGGGAAACCGGTCATGTTCTTCTTTCTGTCTCTTTCCCTGGTCCTTTATTTTATCCCGGTAGTATGGATCATAGCCATGATTATGTCAGGAATCAATGTTAGTTTTTCATTATTATTTACCATTGACCTTCTTATTGTTTACCTTGTAACTCTGGCGATTGTGTTTATCTCCGTATCTATCATGCTATTACGTGAAAAGGGAAGAGGGAAAAGTGAACAGGCACAATTTGAGAAAGAAAAGAGGGAGATGGAACTTTTTGCCCTGAAGAATCAGATCGATTCTCATTTTATATTCAATACGCTTAATAACATTTATGGATTAGCCTTAAAAAAGTCAGATCATACTCCACAAAGTGTCCTCTTATTGTCAGAGATCTTAAGCTTCGTAATTTATGAGACAAAAAACGATTTTTATCCGCTCAGTAAGGAAATACAACTTATCAGAAACTATATCGAACTTGAAAAAATGAGATATGGAGAAAGTATCAGCATTGATTTCGAGGTAAATGATATAATCGATAATTCATTTATAACTCCATTGATACTGTTTACTTTTCTGGAGAATAGTTTCAAACACGGTGTCTCGAAGACCGTGCATAATCCATGGGTGAAAATCAGATTAAAATCGAGTGTCTCCGAAATCTTCTTCGAAATTGAAAACAGCATACCTGAAAATCCGGACAATTCAGGACAGGATGGAAATAAAGGAATAGGCCTGGAAAATATAAGAAGGAGGCTGACTCTGTTATATCCGCAGATGCATAAATTAGTAACAAGAAAGAGTGAAAACTCTTTTTATGTCGGGCTGTCACTTTTCAATAACTATTAGATCGAATATATGAAGACAAAATGCGTAATTATCGATGATGAACCTATTGCAAGGGAGATAATCAGAGACTATATTTTGAAAATTAATGAGCTTGAGATAATTGCGGAATTCAAGAAAGCTACTGAAGCAATAAGTTTTTTAAATGAGAACAAAATTGACCTCCTGTTCCTTGATATCAATATGCCCGAAATATGCGGAATACACTTTGCAAGATCTTTATCCAATCCTCCTGCAATAATTTTTACAACAGCTTACAGGGAGTTTGCTGCTGATGGCTTTGAACTCCAGGCTATTGACTACCTCGTAAAACCAATTCCGTTTGACAGGTTTCTGAAAGCTGTTAATCATTACTTTAAGCTGCATCGTAAATCAGTTGAAATGACCACGGCTGAAACCCGTGAGAAACCGGAAGAAGAGTTCATTTTACTGAAAGACAACAAAAAAACTCATAAAGTATTTTTAACTGATATTAAATATATTGAAAGTGATGGAGACTATATCAGGTTTATTTTGCAGAGCAGAAAAATAATGGTGAGGGGAAGTCTCTCCTCCATGGAGGTCACGCTTCCTCCCACATTATTTCTAAGGATACATAATTCATACATGATAAACCTGAAAAAAGTCAATGCAATAACCTTATACTCCGTAGAGATTGATGGTACTGAATTACCAATAAGCAGAAGTCATAAAGAAAAAGTTTTGAAGATCCTTAATATAAAGCCTCACTAGTCATAGTGACTGATAATGAGTGATGAATAATATTACTACATAAAGGATAAAACCTTTCCCAGCTTAATAATACTACCTATATCTCTGATTAGGGATTGGTTAGATATTTCAAACCTCTTGTCTACAAAGAAAAAGCCCTGTCGCGAAAGCGACGGGGATTTTTGTTTTTGGCCGTCAAAAGCTTGCTTTTGTAAGGGACGAAAACAAAAAGTCCCGCCAGACGCCGAAGGCGGATTCATGGGTTTTGGTTTGGGCTGCTATCAATAAAGGATCATGAAATAATCCTGTCCCCACTACTAGCGTGTCTTCCTCATCAGATTTGATGGGGAATCCTTTCTATTATTTGAGAATGAACCTTTTATAGCGAAGAGGGCAGTGACTTTTGAAGTTAGATATTATGTACTTCCCAAAATCCTGTGGTTTCACTCTCCCTCGAAATAATCCCTTTCTGTTTAAGTGCATCAATATGCTTCTGAATTGCTGACGGATTAATATCTAGCTTTTCCGATAATGCTTTCCTAGATATGGATGGATCATTAATTATCAAATCAAGAACTTCTTTTTGTCTATTTGTGAGATGACCAACTTGACTACCTACTTGACCACCAACTTGACCACCAACTTGACCACCATTTATAGGTAGAACCATTCTCAAAAAGTTATCGGTAAAGGTGAAGCAACTCTTATTGTAACTTTCTAGTATTCTGGGCACTCCAGAACCTAACTGTTCTACTAAATCAAGGTCCTTAAAAACACGCATCAACTCTTTGTTTCTTGGAACAGAATAACCTTCGAAGAACTCTAGCTCGCTTAAACCTTCAGGTAATCCACCCACAGAAGTAATTTCGATTCTATCAGGAAATAGTTCAAATTTTAGGTCTTGCTTTCGAGATTTGATTCTTCCAATGGAATTTCGTGTACGCTTCGCAAAAAGTTCATCAATCATTTTTTGGGGCATGGGGTCGGCTGCAGTTCCATTCCTGATGAAACAACCTTTTTCTGTCATTCCAAATTTCTTCTTGAAATAAGGTTTTTCTGAGCGCTGAATTCTTCCAATATATTGGATCAGTTTTCCTTCAAATGCAAAGGGATATACGATGAATAGGCATTCTAAGTTACTGATGTCTATACCTTCTCCAAAATACTGACCTGTTGATATTACAAGTTTAAAATGTCCTTGCTTAATTTGGGCAATTTTACTTTTCCTGGTGCTTTCGGAGTCATCACCGTGAATAGTAATAGTTTCATATTTATCTTTCAGATATAAGTTTAATATATCGACATGGGCTTTTCTTTCAGACAGGACTAGAATTGTCTTAAAACGATTAACATTCTCTTCAATATCTTTAATTATCAAGGAATTTCGTTGGGTATCATGAACAAGAATTCGGGATATGGTTTCGTAATGGTCAACTTTATAGTCAAATGGTGCGTACAGGTTTGTTTCAATTATATTTATTTCGGTCTGAATATTACTCTTCGCCAGGTACTCATGCTGATTTACTTGATGAAGAATATTACCGATATATACAAATATTAGTTTCTCGTCATTTGTTTTTCTTTTTGGAGTTGCTGTTAGGCCATAAAGGTAGAATGCATTAAAATTTATAATTGCCTCCCTAAAAGATTTTGCAGGTATATGGTGGCATTCATCTATGATAATAGTACCAAATGCGTTTGAGAGTTGTGAAAAATCATCTATTCTGGCTAAAGATTGGATCATAGCAATAGTGATTGATTTTCCTATATTGGTTTTTTGATTACCAATCTGACCAATTTCCTTTTTGGGGATTTTAAGGAAGTTTTGAATCCTTTCAATCCATTGATCGAATAATTGTTTTCTATGTACAATGATTAAAGCAGGCTGTTGCTTTTCAATAATTATTTCAAGACCAATTATAGTTTTCCCAGAACCAGGAGGAGATACAATAACACCAAAATCTTTTTCCCGAACTTTTTGGAGGGCCACCTCCTGATGATCCAAGAGTTCAATTTCAGATTCAAGTTCAATTTTGGCTTTTTTCTGCCGCTCATCAATAATCCTGAAAGGAATATTTTCTGTCTTACAAAATTGAACTAATGTTGAGGTGAATCCTCTTGGAATCATCACTTCCTTATCAGTTTCTTCAATCAGATTGAAATATTTTTCTGTTTTAAAAGTACTTTTTCCAAGATTCTTTTTTGCCAGGTAGTCAGAATTATAGAAGTTAAGTTGCTCCCGGAGGAAAACGATAAGCTTCCGATTTAGATGGATTCTTTTTAAATATATTTGGTTGCTGATTCGAATTTCTAATTCAACCTTATTGCTAGGGTCAAAATTCGAAATAAGCACTTCCTGTGGATTTTCAATAAAAAGAGTGTTATACAATTTTTTTAATGATTGGGTTGATACTTTCGAGATTTCAGAAAGAAACTCCCATTGATTTTCATAAGGTGTAAATGTTGCCGCATTCAAGAAACATGAATTACCATTTAACAATGAATTGCCCTGTAATGTGAGAGCTATTAAATTCCCAATTCCTTTTCCGGAGTGGAAATCCTGGTTTGGAAATATTCTGTCGAAACTTGGCTCTTTTTCAAAATGGGAGATAATATTTGCCTGTTGAAGCAATTCAAACATAATTTTCCTGCTTTGGATGGCAGGGAAAGCCTCTTCAAAGAATGCCCATAAATGTCCTCCATTTCCTGATCGTGATTTTTCTATATAGGATGAAATTTCATATTTCTCACAAGTTTTATAAAGTTATAAAATAGATACATCCCAGTTTGTTTTATCAAAATCCACAACTATGAAATAAGAAGTATTATCTTCTAGTAATGGGTAAATGCCATGGGTTGCTTTCTCTTCCAGAT
>Ga0315534_1001996_pt1 | contig 14000 bp, 11 predicted proteins | sample SalMarSW160240MG_FD_203094 | JGI IMG/M metagenome (GOLD analysis project Ga0315534, IMG submission 203094) | Salt marsh sediment microbial communities from the Plum Island Ecosystem LTER, Massachusetts, United States - Salt Marsh Sediment SW1602-40 ... | reverse complement strand
AGATGAAACAGGCGCTGGGCGTCTCGGAACCCGCCGCTCTTGAATCGCGGCGCGCTGGACAGGACTTTCTCGAGCCGGATCATGGACGCTTTGATTTCATCTTCCAGCGTCTCGGGCATGATTCGCCGCGACCAGCCGTCGCCGGGCCGGTCGCGCTGCACGCCAGCGGAGGGCGACGGCTTGCTCGGCGGCGTGACCCGGCGGCCGCCATCGACCGCCAGCACGCGTCGGGCGTCGGGCAGGAAGGCATCCAGTGTTTCCTGCGTCCACTTGGGCGGCGGCACTCGGCCGGGATCCCGCCGGGGCTCCGCCGTCAACAGCGGGCAAGGCAGCAGCAGCCATGCACCGACGGTCAGTCCGCACGGTCGGCAAGTGTTGGCCGTCCGTCGCACTGCCGTCACCGGACGATGGTGACGGGCCGGCCCCGTCTCGCGTTGCGACCCGCATCGACGGCCCATCAGGCGGGCCCCCTGGCCAGTGGTCGGTTCCATGTGATACGCTCGGAAGTCCCCGTCGACCTACGCGATTTATCAAGTCCCATCATGCCGGACGGATGCCATCGGGAAACGCGGGTTGGCGGTTGCATTACCGGTTTTTGCATTGCCTGTTCTTTCAGGATCTCTTCCGTATGACGCTGCTCGCGAACCGTTGCCATCACGAAGGCTGGGCACGAAGGAGTTCCCTATGATCACTCAGGAAGCCGTTCTGGCACGGTTGGAAGACGCCGGGCGCCGAGGCGACTTGTGCGCTGCGGCCGTGGCCAACATTCGCGACTGGTTGACGGAGCCACGCTACGCGCCGTACGCAAACGACGTGATCCAACATATCGAGGATAACAGATGGCGCGAATTGGATGACGCTTTCTGGACCGTCATACCCTTCGGAACGGGGGGGCGGCGCGGAAAAATGTACCCTATCGGCTGCAATGCCATCAATGACCGAACGATTGGGGAAAGCGCCCAGGGACTGGCCCACTATGTGCGGGACCATCGGCCGCAGGGTGCGGAGTTGGCATGCGCGATTGCCTACGACACGCGACACCAGTCGGATCACTTCGCCCGCTTGTGCGCGGAAATCATGGCCGCCAACGGGTTGGACGTCTATTTTCTGCAGGGGCCCCGCAGCACTCCCGAATTATCCTTTGCCGTCCGCCTGAAACGCTGTGCGTGCGGCATCATGGTCACGGCCAGTCACAATCCGCCCAGCGACAACGCGGTCAAGGTGTACTGGTCCAACGGCGGACAGCTTCTCCCGCCTCACGACAGGGGAGTCATCGACTGCGTGATGAATGTGCAGGAGATCGAGCGGGTGCCGTTTGACGAAACCGTCTCGACCGGGCGGATCACGGTATGCCAGGACGAAGTCGACGCGGCCTTCATCAACGCCGTTGTCGCCCAAGCGCACGCCGGACCGAGGGACCTGCGCGTGGTGTATTCGCCGCTGCACGGAGTCGGCGCCACGGCCGTCTGTCCGGTGCTCGAAGCGGCCGGTTTTCGCGATGTGGAAGTATTCGCACCCCATGCCGAACCCGATGGGGATTTTCCCAATGTGCCCGGTCACGTGTCCAACCCCGAGAATCCGGCTGTCTTCGATGCCATCGTCCGGCGGGCGGCCGAGGCAGGGGCCGACCTCGTGCTGGCCAGCGATCCGGACTGCGACCGTATCGGATGCGCCGCGCCGACAGGTTCCGATGCTTCGTCGTGGCAAACGCTGAGCGGCAACCAGATCGGCGCCCTGTTGACCGAATACGTGCTCATGCGGCGCCAACAGGCGGGCACTCTGTCGCCGGAACATTATGTCGTAAAGACGCTCGTAACGACCGAGATCATACGGCGGATCGCCGACGCCTACGGCGTAAGAACCTACGGCAACCTGCTGGTGGGCTTCAAATGGATCGGCGGCGTGATCGACGATAAGGGCCCGGACCGTTTTGTGTTTGGAACCGAGGAATCGCACGGTTACCTGGTGGGAAGCTATGCCCGTGACAAGGACGGTGCCGTGGCCGCGTTGCTGCTGGCTGAACTGGCTGCCCAGTTGAAGACGGAGGGCCAGACGCTGCACGAGAAGCTCGAGGCGCTTTTTTGGCAGCACGGTCCGCACGCCGAGCGCACGCTGTCGCAGGCCTTGCCCGGCGCGGCGGGCATGGAGCAGACACAGCAAATCATGGAACGTTTGCGGACCGAGCCGCCCCTATCGCTGGGCGGCATGGCCGTGGCCCGGGTCCGCGACTACTTGAACCAGACCGTGACGCCGCGCGGCGGATCGCCGCAGCCGCTGGAGGGCCCGCAGGGCGACCTGGTGATCCTGGACCTGGCCCGTGAGGGCAACTACGCGGCCGTTCGCCCCAGTGGGACCGAAGCCAAGATTAAATTCTACCTGTTCGCGTACGATCCACCGGAACAGGTTGGCGATCTGGGTCAGGCCCGGCGGGACCAGCAGCAACGCCTGGACGCCATGGAAGCCGACCTGCGGCTGGTGATCGACGCCGTTTGCGTGGGCAACGCGTAGAAGGTTGGATGCTGCTGCGCGATCTCTGTCGTTGAAAGCAGCAGACAAACGGCTGGTCGTGACTCGGCAACAGCCTGGCGCCCGCGCTGATTGTTTGAACTCTGTATTGTCAATGGCGATGGGCGACCAACGGGAGCCGGTGAATGCAGAAGCCAACCGGGTGTCTCATCACCGTTTTCAATACAGTCTCCAATAAGATATTCGCATATGGTGATTTGGAACGCCGTTTGGCCCTATAATGCCGGCGTAACGGGCAGATGCCGACGATCGAATGGCAGGGGAATCATGCCGGACGAAATTGAATCGTGCGACGAGCCGCCGGCTGGTGATACGTCGGTATCGGAGAGCCAGGTTGAATCCTTCCAGCGGGCCGCCGAGAAGGTGCGCGGTTTTCCGGCCGCGCCCGGTGTTTATCTGTTTAAGGACCGCGCCGGGCGCGTGCTGTATGTGGGCAAGGCAAAAAACCTTCGCGCGCGGGCTACCAGCTATTTTCTCAAAGCGGCGGCCGAAGACCAACGTACCAGGCACCTCGTGCAGGAGGTGTGCGACGCCGATTATGTTGAGGCCGAGAGTGAAGTCGATGCGCTGTTGATGGAAGCGCGTTTGATCAAGGACGTGCAGCCCAAACACAACAAGGAGTTGAAGGACGACAAGAGCTTTCCGTATCTTCAAATCACGACACATGAAGATTTCCCGCGTGTGGAAGTCACTCGCACGCCTCGTGATCGCGGCGTCAAACTATACGGTCCATTTGCCGCGGCGGGATCCTTGCGGGGGGCGGTTCAGGTCTTGCAGCGGATTTTTCGGTTCCGCACGTGCGACCTGGATATCGACGAAAACGACCCGCGATGGCAATGGTTTCGGCCCTGCCTGCTGGCCTCGATCAATCAATGCACGGCCCCGTGCAATCTGCGCGTATCCAAGGAAGACTACCGGCGCGATGTCCAACAGCTGCGGATGTTTCTGGATGGCAAGCGTCGGCGATTGCTGTCCGATATGCGGCGCGAAATGAAAGAGGCCGCCGGAGAGCGGGCGTTTGAAAAAGCCGCGCGACTGCGCGACGAAATCCGGATGCTGGAAACCCTGGGCGATCGCGGAGATCTCGATACGCACGCTCAACCGGAAGTTTTTTACATGGATCCCAAGAAGGGCCTCGTGGGGCTGCAGCGCGTGTTGAAACTGGACCGCCCACCCCGCACCGTCGAAGGCGTGGATATCGCGCATCTGGGCGGAACGGAGACGGTGGCCAGTCTCGTGCAGTTTATTGATGGGCTTCCGTTCAAACCCGGCTACCGGCGATACCGCATTCGCACGGTTTCGGGCGTCGATGACTTCGCGAGCGTACACGAAGTCGTCGTCCGCCGTTTCCGCCGATTGGAAGAGGAACAGACTCCGTTTCCGGATGTGTTGCTGATCGACGGAGGCAAAGGTCAACTCAATGCCGGTTTGGCGGCCTTCCGCCAGCTCGGCATCGATCCGCCCATGGTCGTCTCACTGGCCAAACGTCAGGAAGAGGTCTTCGTCATGCATCAGCGCGATTCGTTGCAGCTTAGCAAGCACTCCTACGCGCTGCGGCTGTTGCAATACGTCCGTGACGAAGCGCATCGATTCTCCCAGCATTACCATCACATGCTGCGGCGCAAATCGACACTCGGAGAATAGTCCTCCGTCGAAGGAGCAAACGTTGCGTCGGTTTATTCCCGGCGCCGCGTGTAATCGATTTGCATGACCTTGACGAATTGACCCGGAATTGCCGGGTTGGCCATGGACATTGTGAACGTGCGATGATCGTCGTCCACGTATCGGGCCTCGCTCTTGCTCTTGACCGTTTTGCGGGTCTGCGGATCGCGACCTTCGCTCATCATCGTCATCGTCTGCGAGGACGGGTCGTACGTGCCTTGCATCGTGCTGAGAAACGGGCTCATCGAATCGACCCATGTTCCCACGTATTTCTGCTTGATCGGGTCGAACCCGAATTGGCCGTGGCCTTCGAAGCTCTGACCGGCAACCGTGCCCTTGAAATCGCTAATCAGCCACAGGCCGCCTTCCATGATCCGATTCGTTTCGACGCCGGGCGACGTGAGCGGATCGGCTTGCGGGCCCTGGGACCAGATCTTGACTTCGGCATCCCACACACCAACGTCTCTTTTCAGGACATCATGATGCTCGGTCACCGGACTGGGGATGGCCGACACGGATTCCTCGGCCCTTGCGCGCCACGAAACGGCCAGCGCGAGCACCGCGACCGAAGTGAGCGCTGCCAATGGTTTGAGCCGCATTTTCATTGCTCCTTGCACGCGCCGCGTGTCGCCGCGTGTCGATGATCGTTTGTGTGGCGAAAACATGCTCGGGCATTCTATCACGAGGTGGACCATCCTCGCAGCGTCCCGTCGGATTTTTTCAGCCAGACCGTCCTTCATGGCGCCGGCAACGCGACTGGCTCGGGCTCGCGGCCGCTACCTGCGGCATTCCATCGGCGAATCGCCACGGCGGTCAGATGGCCCCCGAACGCCAGCGATATCTTCAAGGCGTGTTCGACGGCAATCTGTCTACCGATCAGGGGGATGTAATCCAGGTCGCACTCCGGGTCGGGATCGGTCAGGTTGATGGTCGGCGGCACGAAGCCATCGCGCAGCGCCAGAGCCGTGATGGCCAGTTCGACACTGCCCGACGCGTTGACCAGATGTCCCAGCATCGACTTGGTGGAACTGGCGCACAGCGAATCGGCGGCCGGCCCCATGGCCCGTCGGATGCCGCGTGTCTCGGTGGCGTCGTTTTGCCGCGTACCGGTACCGTGGGCGTTGACGTAACCGACATCGCAAGGGGCGATCCGGCCGTGACGGAGCGTGATTCTGATCAGTTCCGCCAGCGCCTCGCTTTCCGCGTCCAGCCCCGTGACGTGAAAGGCATCGGCCAGCATGTGGCCTCCGACAATTTCGGCGTAGATCCGCGCGCGCCGCGCGCGAGCGTGCCCGAGTCGCTCCAGCACGAGCATGGCCGCTCCTTCGCCCATCACAAAACCGGAACGGTTCCGGTCGAAGGGGCGGGCCGCGCGGGCCGGTTCCTCGTGTATGGCCAAAACGCCCATGCGATAGAAGCCCGCCGCGAATAACGGGTGAATGGCCTCGCTGCTGCCGGCCAGGACCATATCGCACTGGCCATCGGTGATCGCCCGGACGCCGCTCAGGATGTCGATAAGGCCGCTGGAACAGGCCGTCGAGTGGCAGATCCGCGGACCGAACAGGCCGAAATGACGCGCTACGGTGGCGCACGCGGCATTGGGCCACCACTGTTTCCACCACGGCGGCTGTCCCGGCTCGAGGAGATCGGTCCGGTCGAGCTGCTCCAGGACGAACGCCGTGTCGCCCATGTGTCCGCTTACCGCGCAGCCAATTCGGTCGCGGTTGAGTTCCGCGGGCCGGCAGCCGGCGTCCGCCAACGCCTCTTCGGCCGCAATCAAGCACAGCGGAATGTTCTTGAGCGCCTTGTTTGTTGGATCGGGCAACGTGACCGTGGCACCCAGCAGCAGACCGTCGGGGACCGCCGGCACGCCGCGCAAGACGTGCACGCCGCTGGTTCCTGTTTGCACAGCGCGCCACACGGCTTCTCGATGGCCGCCTACCGATGCGATCATTCCGATCCCGGTAATGACGATCCGCTGTTCGTCGTCAACGTCTGTGGTCACGTTCGTCAGCTTCGGACGAGCTGCTCCGGGGCGTCGAAGTACTTGGGTTGAGGTGCTTGAGTTGGATGGTCTCGTTCGGCGAATCGGTCACGATCCGGGACAGCCTCGGATTGTGAAAGAATCAGCGGCCAGCGAAAAGGTCTCTTTCCGGCCCGTTCACCGGCCGCCCGCCCGGCGGCGTAACGTCCAGCGGCTGCCGTGCTTGATGCATCGCGAGCGGCGGGCATCATCGGCCGGGGAGAGCGGAAGAAAGTTTTTTATGGTGGTGCCTTGAAAACAGTCGTTGATCGATTAAACTCGAATCGTGGGTATTGAGCCCATTTTACTGTTGGATGATAGAAATCAGTGGGAAAACAGCCCATTTCGGTAACAAGGAGGTGACGGGGCGCGTCGCCGCGAGATCAGCCGGCGCCACTTTCCTGTTTAGGAACACGATGCACGGTTGGCCATGGCGGATCCTCAGCCGTTTGTCCTGGGCGAAGTGTCGCGGACGCTCGACGAGCGGTTTCGCCTGTCGCTGCCCGCGGATCTGGTGAAGGCTCTGGGGGCCGAGGGCGATCAATGCATGCTGGCCAAGGAGCGGAGCGGCTGCCTGAGCTTGTGGAGTGTGGGCAAGTGGCAGGAAAAACTGGATCGCGACGTGAAACTGGTGCGGGCCAAGATGGAGGCCGGCCGACTGGAAGGCCGGCTGCAGGACATTCAATTGCTCGGCCGCATGTTGTCGTCCCGTCATCGGTCGGTCCCGCTCACGGCGCGCGGCCGAGTGCTGATTCCGGAGGGATTCCGCGAGTTTCTGGGTGTCGAAGCCGGCGGCGATGTGATGGTCGTCGGCGCGGCCGTGTGCCTCGAACTCTGGAACCCGGCCTGCTGGTTGGAATACCTGGAGCAACAGTTGCCCGAATTCCGCCAGGTGCTCGACCGTTTGGCCGAATGATTTCCAGGCGAACAAGCGACCGTGTCCCGGTGCGAAGGTTGTTGTCCGTGTAAACCTGTCCGCTATTACTCGGCTGGGAAAGCAAGTCACCACGGAATGGTCCGTTTGGAACGGATGCCCTATGATCCTTCGCACCGGGCATGGCGCTTGATTGTTGACCGCGCCGGAGTGCTCCGCGTCGTCATGGTGCTCCGCGTCGTCATGGGCCGCATGGGCCACGCCGCTTCCGCACTGCCGGTTGCCCTGGGCAACGCGCTGCTGTCCGGTTTGCGTCATTGCGCCCCGGTTACGGCGCGCCGCTCTCGTCCGCGTCGGCCTGCTGTGGCTGGGCCGCGGCATTCGTGACGCTCACAAACAGCATTCGCAACTGGTGCAGCACCGACTCCAGCCCCTGGGCTTCCTGGGGAGTCAAATTGCCCCGCGTTTTCTGTTCGATCACCGCCAGCGTGTCCACGAAATAGCGTGCTTGATCCAGGTTGACGGCCGCGCGGCCCGTGGCGGGGTGAGGCAGCTGTCCCATGCTGACCATGGCCTCGGTGGCCAGCGTCGACACGAGCGTTTCGAAGCAAGGCGGCGGCATGGGACCGGGCGCCTCTTCGCCGCCGCCTTGATCTTGTTCTTCGCCGGACTGCGCTGCCTGGGCGGCCGCCTGGCGTTCGGACTCCACCTGGCTCTTCCAGTCCTCGTCGACGATGATCTTCTTTTCTTTAGAAGGTTCCTGCATCGGGAGACCTCGCTGCTTCTCCGCGCGCCGACCGCCGTTGGAGTGCCGCGTCGATGAAACCCGCAAACAGTGGTTGGGGCGCTGTCGGCTTCGACTTGAATTCAGGGTGGTACTGCACGGCCACAAACCAGGGATGATCGCGGATTTCCACGACCTCTACGAGCGTGCCGTCGGGGCTGGTCCCGGCGAACAGCACTCCGTGGGCGGCCAGCTGCTGGCGGTAGATATTATTGAATTCGTACCGGTGGCGATGACGCTCGTAAATCGTGGGTTCTTCGTAGCATCCATAGGCCCGGCTGGCCCGGTCGAGACAGGCCGGCTGGGCGCCCAACCGCATGGTCCCCCCTTTGTCGGTGATCGTCTTCTGTTCGTCGAGCAGGCAGATGACCGGATGGGGCGTGTCCTTGTCGAATTCCGTTGAATTGGCATGCTGCAGTTCGCACACGTTTCGAGCGAATTCGATCACCGCGCACTGCATTCCCAGACAAATGCCTAAAAACGGGATGTTCCGCTCGCGGGCCCAGCGGATGGCCTCGACTTTCCCTTCAATGCCGCGTTCGCCGAATCCGCCGGGCACGAGGATCCCGTCGTAGCTCGACAGCAGGCGCTCGGGACCCTCGCGTTCGACTTCTTCGCTCCGGATGCGGTGCACACGGACCTGGGCATTGTGGGCGATGCCGGCATGGTCGAGCGCTTCGAAAATCGATTTGTACGCATCGCGATGCTCGGCGTACTTGCCCACCACGGCGATGCTGATTTCGTGATCGGGATTGCGGAGTCGCCGGATAAGTTCGCGCCAGTCTTCCAAATCCAGCGCATCGGCGGGCAGTTGCAAGCGGTCGACAATCAGGCTGTCGAGCCCGTGGTCGACAAGGCTGATGGGAACTTCGTAAATGGAGAATTCCTTGTCCTTCTCCTCGATCACCGCTTCGATGGGCACGTTGCAGAACAGCGCGATCTTTTCGCGGTCGTCCCGGCTGATCTGACGTTCCGACCGGCAAATGAGGATGTCGGGCTGAATACCAATCTCCCGCAACTGGCCTACCGAATGTTGTGTGGGCTTGGTCTTGAGTTCCCCCGCGGCTTTCAGGTAGGGCACGAGGGTCAGATGGATGTAGAGGCAATTCTGCTTGCCCACGTCCAGCGCGAATTGGCGGATCGCTTCGAGAAACGGCTGGCTTTCGATGTCGCCCACCGTGCCGCCGATTTCGGTGATCACGACGTCCACGCCGCCGGTGGCGAGTTTATGGATGACGTGCTTGATCTCGTTGGTGATATGCGGGATCACCTGGACTGTTTTGCCCAAGAATTCGCCGCGCCGCTCCTTGTTGATCACCGACTGGTAGATCTGCCCCGTGGTATAGTTGCAGTCCCGCGTCAGGGGGCTTCGGGTGAAGCGTTCGTAGTGTCCCAGGTCCAGGTCCGTTTCGCTGCCGTCGTCAAGTACGTACACTTCGCCGTGCTGGTACGGGCTCATGGTGCCCGGGTCGACGTTGATATAGGGGTCCAGTTTCTGCAGGCGCACGCGGAGGCCTCGTTTTTCCAGCAGCATGCCAATCGACGCGCTGGTCAGGCCTTTGCCGAGAGAACTTACCACGCCGCCGGTTACGAAAATATGCTTGGCCATCAGCGACTTTCCAACCTCCGTGTCCATGGATCACGTGGCGAGAAATCGGGAGTGTCGTTTCCTTTCAACCCCCGTTCTATGACCTATTTTAACCGGTTGATCTGTCCTGGCGAGTGTCGCCTGGGGGCCGGTGCGGTCCGTGGCGCGCGGGGCGTGCTATATTTTCGGGTCGCCCCAATTCCGCGGATGGTGCGATAATTCATTCAGGTGCACGGCTGCGGGTGGACATCCCGCCGGCACGGAGCGTGAGGGACGGCCAAGATGTGCGGAATTGTCGGTTACATCGGGCATCAGCAGGCGGTGGAGATTCTGATCGAAGGGCTGCGTCGGCTGGAATACCGCGGCTACGACAGTTCCGGCGTGGCGACCGTTGATCCCGAGGGCCGCCTGGCGATTATCAAGTCGGCCGGCCGGATCGAAAACCTCGAAGCCTGCCTGGCCGCTTCGCCTCTTCCGGGAACCGTGGGTATTGGCCACACGCGGTGGGCCACGCATGGCGGTCCCACCGATGAAAACGCACATCCGCACCTGGGAGCCAGCGGCGTGGTGGCCGTGGTGCACAACGGCGTCATCGAAAACTTCCGCGCGCTGAAGTCGCAACTGGAACAGTTGGGCTATGCGTTTCGCTCCGGCACCGACACGGAGGTGGTGGCCCATTTGATCGCCGAGGAATTGAATCGCGTGTCGGACGACGACACGCGCGCGGGGGATCAACCGTACGATCATCTTGTACAGACGATGCAGCGGGCCATGGCGCAACTGCGTGGCACCTACGGGCTGGCTGCCGTGTTCCGCGACGAACCCGGGGTAATTATCGCGTGCCGGTTGGGCAGCCCGCTGGTTATCGGCGTCGGGCACGGCGAACATTTCCTGGCCAGCGACGGGGCGGCACTGGCCGGCCGCACGGACAAGATCGTCTACCTGGCCGACCACGAACTGGCGGTCGTCAGCGCGGACAGTCTCCGCGTCCGCCATGCCGACCAGGGGCACGTGCGCCACGCGGTGCACACGGTGGAGGCCCAGCCCAATACGCTGGATCAGGCCGGTTATCCACACTTCATGCTTAAGGAAATCTGCGAGCAACCGGACACCATTCGCAACGCGCTGCGCGGACGGTTGTCGCACCACGAAGCAACGGCGGTGTTCGGCGGCTTGAACCTGTCGGCCCACCAGCTTCGAGCCGTCAACCGCTTCGTCCTCACGGCGTGTGGCACGAGCTGGCATGCGGCGCTGGTGGGAGAATACGTGGTCGAGTCGATCGCCCGCATCCCCGTCGAAGTGGAATACGCCAGCGAATTGCGCTATCGCAACCCGCCGCTTGACCACCGCACGTTGTTGTTCGCCATCACGCAGAGCGGCGAGACGGCCGACACGCTGGCGGCGTTGTCGGAAATGAAGCGCAAGGGCTACCCGACGCTGGCGATCTGCAACGTCGTGGGCAGCTCGATCGCACAACAGGCCGACGGCGGCGTTTATTTGCACGCCGGTCCGGAAGTGGGCGTGGCGTCCACCAAAGCCTATACCTCGCAGTGCGTCGTACTGGCGCTGTTGGCCCTGTACTTCGGTCGCGTGCGGCACCTGAGCTTCGAGGGGGGCCTCCGCGTCATCAAGGAGCTCGAAGCGCTGCCAGACCAGGTGGCGCGCGCCCTGGAAACGAACGATGAAGTTCGCCGCATCGCGGCCAAGTATGTCTCCTGCGACAACTTCCTGTACCTGGGACGGCTGTATAACTTTCCGACGGCTCTGGAAGGAGCGTTGAAGCTCAAAGAGATCAGCTACATTCATGCCGAAGGGTATCCGGCCGCGGAGATGAAACACGGACCGATTGCGCTGGTCGACCAGCGCACACCGAGCGTGGTGATCGTGCCGCAGGGCGCAGTCTACGACAAAGTGATGGCCAACCTGGAAGAGATCAAAGCGCGTGGCGGCCCGGTGGTGGCGGTGGTCAGCGAGGACGACACGGGTGTTGCGGAACGGGCCGACGACGTGATCCGTGTGCCCAACGTCGCCGACTTCCTCCAGCCTGTTGTCACGGTCGTGCCGTTACAGCTGCTGGCCTACCATATGGCCGTGCTGAGGGGATGCGACGTCGACAAACCGCGTAATCTGGCCAAGAGCGTGACCGTCGAATAGCCGTGCCGGCCGCACCGCTTTTGTGTATCCGCCGGCGATACGACTCACGCCTCAACGACCTCGCGCATTTTTTCCAGTCCTTCGCGAGCCGCTTCCAGCGGATCGCGCGCCCACAGGTCTTCGCGGAATAATTCCAGCGACAGATAACCCCGATAACCGGTTTGCCACAACAGGTCGACATAGCGCGGCAGGTCCAGGTGGCCGTCGCCCGGATAGACACGATCCTCGTCGTGTTGCTGTTCGCGCGGGGGAGCGGACGGCGCATCGTTGAAGTGGCTGATGGCGATCTGGTGTTCGTCGAGTTGAGCGATCGATTCCATGCTTCCACCGCCTCGGAAGACGTGGAACGGGTCGAGGATGATTGACGCCTGGGGATGCCCGCATTGACGAACGATCTCGAGCGCGTCTTCGATGGTGTTGAGCTGGTCGACAAAGCCGAGAAACTCCATCGCCGGTTTGGGGCCCAGCGCGATTCCCATTTCGAGGAGCTGCCGGTAGCGCTTCGCGCCCCGCTCATAATCAGCCGGACCCGAGGGCGGCGAGGCAATGACGTGCAGGGCGCCGAGTTCGGCGGCCTGCTCCAGCCGACGGCGGCATTCCTGCATCGCTTGGGTGTGTACTTCGCCTGTGGTATCGAACCAGTCGCGCAAATAAATGGTGGTCGGCACCGCCAGACCGTGGTCATCCAGGGCTTGCCGGATGTCCCGCAAGGTTCCCTGCGCGCGTAGATGCGCGTTGATATCCCGATGCCACAGTTCGATGGCTTCATAGCCTGCCGCGGCCGCGACCTCGATCTGCCGCAGCAACGGAGTCGTCTGGATGGTACTGGCGTTGAGACAATAGGGGAAACGAGCCACGGCAGCTGCTCCTGGGAGGCGGGCAACGTGTGTTGCTGTGAATAGCGGCACCGGGCTCGGCTCCCCGTGCCGGGGGTGCACGTTACGCGACCAGTGAGGGGGCGTCAAGCGCTCGGGCTCGGCCCTTGACCGGGAACACGATCCGCGGGTTGAGTTGGGCGCGACGCAAGGCCCGATTATGGAAAGACCGTTGCGCGATCAGAATTCTTGAATCTGTGCACAACAAAGTGTAGCCGCAAGGTCTGCCTGCAGTGGATCGCCTTCGTCTCTTGGTCGGCGCGCGTCCCGTTGGTAGAATAATCCTTGTTTCACCGTCGCCCGCTTCGGTAACGGCGGCGACGGCCACGCACTCCGTTATCTGCTCCAGTTGTTGCCTCGGCTGCCTCGGCAGCGGATACTTCATCAATGGAGATTCGCTTCTACTTCGATCCTGACACCGGGTTGCCGCACATTCACGGACACGGTGTCAGCGAAGACGAGGTGGAAGACGTCTTCAGGCGTCCTGGCGAGGACCGTCCCGGATCCGAAGGTTCACGTGTGGCACTCGGCCAGACCCGTGGTGGGCGCACTACCTGCGAATTATTCATGTACTAAATCCAGAACCCAATAGCGTTTTCGTGATCACGGCTTATGAACTCAAGGGCAAGGCGCTAGCCGCATATCGGCGCCGGAGACGTAGGAGACCACAATGATGGACACTCCTTTTCCACACGAATGGGACGAAGAACGCGTTCGGAAAGTTCTTGAGCACTACGACCGCCAAACCGACGAACAAGCCGTAGCGGAGGATGAAGCTGTATTCGCCAACCAACCAGAGACGGTCATCAGTGTCCCCGTTGATCTGGTTCCTGCTGTACGCGAACTCATCGGAAAACAGCAATCAACGAAAGGCTGACAGATAACACAGCATGGCCGCAAGGCCGCTGCGCGGACGCCTTCGGTCGTCGTGCAACGGACGACGGCGTAACAGAATTGTTTGATTGTTTCCGGTCGTCTCCTTCGGAAGCGGGGCGAGGGCCATGCCTCTCGTATACGAGTTTCGACACTTCTTGTCTTCCAGAATGAAAGGAGTCTGGTTCAGCAATTTCCCGTTTATCGGAGGCTCGCTGGCGATCTCTTAGAACGTCTGGGACTATACAGTCTGGGTCACGTTCGTGCTTCTTACCGCTGATACCCTGCATTGGGAAAGCCGTCGGAGAGCCGTACCGGGGAAAACCCGACGTCCGGTTCGACGAGGGGGACTTGAGAACTTCGGCATGGCAAGGCTGGTGTGGGTTCAAATGTCGACCACGCACATCTATGGCGACCCGCCTGAAGCAATCTGCGATGAAAACTCAGCGTTCGGATATGGCCTTGCGCCGTTTGTAGGACGCGCTTGGGAGGAGGCGTTCAAGGCTGCCGTGCTTCCTCAGCCCTCCGTGCCAAGATAGACGAGACAGCTGCCTCCTCATTTATTAATGTAGAGGGCGAGGAGGTAGGATTTCATGGAGGTTACAGGAAGTTCGAGGAAAGAAGAGGACCAAGGGGATATG
>Ga0315534_1001994_pt1 | contig 14010 bp, 12 predicted proteins | sample SalMarSW160240MG_FD_203094 | JGI IMG/M metagenome (GOLD analysis project Ga0315534, IMG submission 203094) | Salt marsh sediment microbial communities from the Plum Island Ecosystem LTER, Massachusetts, United States - Salt Marsh Sediment SW1602-40 ... | reverse complement strand
GGCACATGAGCAGTGTCGCGTTACACCCTGACATTGAAACCGGTGAATGAGTCATGGTATACAAAGTGTAAAATGATTACTGGCGGGTATCCGGGTTTATGCCTTAGTAGATATTATAAAAAAGAGAAGGAGCGGTTTGCAAAAACCGTGACAAACAACTTACCCATATTGTCCGTGTTATATGTAGGGTTTGTTTTAAAACTGTCATGATGTACAAGAACGCTATCGTCAAGTTATTAGTCAAGGCATTTATAGATAGGGTTGGACTGTAAACCTCTTCCCGCAAACTTTGAATTTATCATTGATTTAGGATGTGAGATTTGCGGGATGTGGTTTACAGTGAAGGGTCGGCCCCTCTGGAATAATCTGTCGTCTTGATAATATATGCCCAAAACAAATTAATTATTCATGGCTGGAATAAGGTGGCAGTTGGAAAATTATATATATGCTTATTAGCGTTTCATTGGTTGTTTTCATTCTTTGTTTTCTTTTAAATAAAAATCTACCCAGGCATCTATTTGCTTTACAGAATTGGGGCGTAGAATTATCTTCAGTTCTTTGTCCATCATAAATATTGTAGGTGTAGCAAACACATAATAATCATTTACGGCTTTGGTATTCCATTTCTTGTAATTGCACATACTGACGAAAGGAAATATACTGGAAAAATTTCCGAATTGATTTTTATCGGTATCCAAAGAGATAAAAACTACTTCTATACCTTTTAATTTCCATTTCTCGTATAGCGGAAGTAGTTGGCTTAGTTCCTCAGCACACTTAGGGCACCAGCTGGCTCCAAAAATAACTACTTTATAAGCTGATATAATATCTGATAACCGGCCCGGCGTTTTTATTACCGAACCACTTTCTAAAACATCACCGCTAAAAACAATATCGGGTGCTGTGTTCCCTTTTTTCATGGCCCTGTACGACTCTAATTGTTTTGCCAGATCATCATTTATAGTACAGCTATTTTGTGTTAATATTTTAATAGCCAGATATTCTGATACTTCAAATAAGCTACGTTTCTCCAGTAAATTGAATAAATGGTCGGTGATGAGATTGAACTTATTTTCATCAGCCAGCAGATTCTCTATAAGGTGGTCGACGGAGATTTTCATTTCAGCATAAACTGAATCGAGAGAACGACCTCTGTTTTCGATCAGCCAGAAATGGCTCTCGATGGCATCGCTCAGGAGCCCGCTCTTGTAGAAACGCTCGTCGGTATAATCAAGTGTTCTGAAGGCCGTAATTGCGGACGGAATCTCTTCAGTTCGGTACTGGGCCACAACAGAAACCGAGCTGATGAATTTCCGGATTGGCAGATACCAGCTTACATAGCTTCCCCGGGGTAGATTACTGAGAAAGTCTTTATCTTCCTGCCGGATACGCTGAATCTCAGTTTCAATTGACTGTTGTGAATTTTTCTGAGAAGCAAAGAGGGGATCTGCTTTGTAGATCTTTCGAAGGTATATCCACGCACTGAGGGTTTGTTCCCGCCTGGGTTGTTCGGAGGCATATTGTTCAAAAAGCTGATTCTCTTTACCTTTCAGAATCTCTATGGTTTCAGGAAATGCCAGTGACTCTCCTCTCAACTCAATATCTTCCCCGCTCAGAATCACAAAAAAGGGTTTGTTGTCTTCTGCTATGAGATAACCCATGCCGTAATCGGCTTGCGGGTAATGCAGCCGAAAAGTGCCGTCAGCGGCAATGGTGGAGGAGTCTATATCATAATGCTTCATCCCTTTAAAGCCCATCAACTTTATTTTTTCATTGGCCAAAAGGCTGAATCTGCCCGTAATGGTTTGAGCGGCAAGACCTGAACAGAAGGACATTGATATAAGAACTACAACAAGATTAATTATCATAGTTACTAAATTTATTCGTTTAAAGAAAGGGCGTGGCACAAACAAGTGGCCTTGAATCCTTGAGACAACGAACAGAGAACCCGTTCGCCCGGTTGTTGGTGTTCATGTTGGCATTGGTGCTGTTGAAGTTCAGGTTGCGAGAATTGGTACTGCTAACCGTACTTGACCAATAGTAGCCGTTGGAGCCGACATTGTTGAGCGAACCATTGCTGTTGTTGCGGTTGCCTGCCACAGGCAATAAAACATATCTTTTGCACATCGTAAAACAAAACATCATTTTACAACTGTTTTCACCTATATCCCGCTTCTTCCATTTGAAGATGCAAGACGATATGTTAGGATTTAAAGCTGCACACCTCATATTCTTGTTTTTCATTCATTAATATGAGCTCCGGCAGTGTATTTTTGCCAGGAAGCCAATTGTTTCGACAATTCTTCCACCTGTATGTTTAATGCTACAAACCCTTTCATTCCTAATACTTTTAAGTCTTTGCAAATGCGCAGAAGCAAGCGAACTACTTCCACATTCTGCCTTGCCCCGTCTATGTATTGAGAGCGATTTTCTTTTTTGCTTCTGTTGGCTTTGTAGATATTGATAAGCATATCTGTTGTTTCGTTTTTAAGTCTTTCGCCAATGGTATATTTATATTCTCTTGAAAATACTGCCGTGCGTTCATAAATCTGTATCAACAGATCGTATCCTAATTTGTAAACCGGTAGCTCGGAGAAAAGTGCCATTGCCAAAAATCTTCGTTAATAATTACTTTATTTAAATTTTTACCTACAAAATAAAAATCGTAAAATCGTCTGATTAGTTTGCCCAACATCACTTTTCTGAGTTTATATGAATTGGCATGCTGTATTATTCCTAAATAAGAATTGAGCTTTGCCCGAATATCGCATAGCTGTTGCCAACTGAACTGCGGCACAACTGCCATGGTTTTATTTATTTCCTGAATAGCCTGATAAAAATTGTTTTTGGTGCGGTTGCCAATATAATTGCGGTGAGGCTTGATGATTTGACCTAAAAAAGGAATTCCCTCATCAATTGATTTCAAAACTATTTTATTGGGGTGCAAACGCAAACCTACCTTTGATGCCTGCTCTTGTAATTCAGGAATAACATTTTCAAGATAATACTTGTCCTGGTGAAAAAAAATCATATCATCCACATAACGACCGTAATGTTTTATTTTCAATTCCTTTTTCACGTAATGGTCAATGTCGTTTAAATATACATTGCCAAAAACCTGTGATGTTAAATTGCCAATGGGTAAACCCGTATCGCTTGGGTAATTGAATAAGCTTTTAGATGCTGGCAATCCAACCCAATCGCTTTTACTACCTTTAATACGGCAATTTTTTGCAACTGAATTGAAAATGGTTTGATGAAGTAAATACAATAGCGTTTCCTTGCTAATGCCTAAAAAACTTTGCTTACCGTTTGGCAACATACTTACTATTTTTTCATAAATTATTTCATGCTGCATATTCATAAAGTATGCTTCTATGTCTAATTTTAAAACATACGCATCTATAGTATAATCCTGACTGCAAGAACGCATAAAGCCTTTGGCCCGGTTGATTCCGTACAAAGTACCTTTGCCCATACGGCAACTGTAAGTATCGTTAATCAACTTGCTATTAATAATAGGATAAATGCACCGATAGATGAGATGATGAATAACCCGGTCGGTAAAATCGGCTGCAAAGATTTCACGCATAACCGGTTTGTGAATGATAAATGCTACGGATGGTTTGGGGGTGTATTTTCTTTCGTGTATTGCTTTTGCCAATTGTATTATCCCTTCTTCCTGGTACATCTCAAACCTTAGCTGGTTATGAGTATTGCGTTTGTTTTTGCGGGCTTGCAAATACGATAAATGTAATTGAAATAACAGAAGCTCAAAACTTTCCATTGAAATCAGCCTTGTGTTTTAATGTGATTTTTCAACTCTTGAATAAATACCAATCCCTGCATAGGCGTGCTGTTAGCAAGGTCAAATTCCTGAATCATTTTTACCAATATTTGACGATTCGTATAATTATATTCTGATTGCTTTTCTGCAACAACAAGCTCTTTTGCGTTTGCTAATGCTTCTTGATATTTTTGATAGTTGGCTTTTATATTCTCATGAATATAAAACACCACGGTTTCAGCTTCTTCCTTATACGAGGCGGCATTAATGGCTATTTTGATAACATCCAGGCTTAAATTCCCATTTTTAACTTCGCTCATTGGAAAACCCAAACTCAACACCTCTGCACCAACACTTTTTACAAATTTGGCATTTACTTTATAGTTTTTTACCTGTTGTGAAAAAACCATGGCGTCTTCGTTGTAGCACTTGTAAAACAAGCCTTCTTTGTACATGGTAAATGCTTGGGTATTTAAACTATTATTTACTTTTTCTAAGAGGGTCATTTTTAAAATATTTTCGACCGCCAAAGGCGGCATTAAAATCCTTCCACCCTAAAGGGATGGCAGGATAAAGTGTCAAATTGTCAAAATAAATCAAAGTGTCAATCCTTGAGACAACGAACAGAGAACCCGTAAGCCCGGTAGCTGGTGTACATGTAGGCACTGGCGCTGTAGAAGAGCAGGTAGCGAGAACTGGTACTGCTAACCGCACTTGACCAATAGAAGCCGTAGGAGCCGACACTGTGGAGCGAACCATCGCTGCTGAGGCGGTAGCCTGCCACAGGCAATTTAAGCGGTGAGGCAAAGGCCCCTGCTGCATTGTTGATGCTCCAGCTTAACCGTTCTGCATCCCACTCAGCATCTGTTGGCAACCTATAACCGGCAGGGCAAGGGTTGTTTACGCCACTTACACCCTGCCATAAATTGGTGTTTTGGGGGTTGCGCCAATCGTAAGGGCTGTTTGGTGCTAAAATAAAATTAGCATGTCCGGGTGCATCTGTACCTGAAAGAGTAGTTGTTGTTCCTGATGTTCTTATTTGATGCCCATCGTTGCCACGTCCCCATTGGTATAAATGGCCGTAAGCATCAGCGTCAGTACTTGATCCGGCAACCCTTAAAGCTCCAAGGTTTCTGTCCATCCATTTTTTGCCGGTAGTTGGGTTAAGTACTTCGCCAAGGCCTACTGCTGTTGTAGTCCATGTAGGCACTCCACTGATAAATGTTAAAACTTGCCCTGAAGTACCCGGTGCAACGTTTATCCACGCAGAGCCGTTCCAGTATAGTATCTGTCCGGCTGTAGTGCCATTTGGAGCTAAATCTTTACCTGTTACTTTGTCAACTTTACCGCTCAAATCCTGGTCGCCAGTATTTGTACCAGAGGTGCTCCCAATCACCGTTAGTTGAGCATCAGTGACATAATTTTTATCTGTAGAAACAGCAATATCATCAGTTGTTGCATCAGTTCCAGCAGTAACTAATCCTTTTGCGTCATAAGTAATTTTTGTTTTTGTTGCTCCTGTAATTAGGGCATTGGGCACTACACCAACATTAGCACCTGTGGCAATACCAGCAAGCTTCGTCTGGTCAGCAGTCGGATAACTGTTTTTTGCCGTGTTTGCTAAAACAGCTGGGTTATCAGTTACGCTTATTTGAAAATCGCTGACTTGCGAAGCAGTTATTGTTCCACTTATTTCTTCCGCTTTTTTTGCAGATAACGAGTACGGGACACTTAATATTTGACTTGTTCCTGTTATTGTGTAAGAGTTTAAGGGTGCTTCAACTGCTGTTTCGGTTTTAATGAAATAAGGTCCGGCAGCCCAGTTAATGGCTGCAAATGCAACCGGGTCGCCGTCGCCGATCTGGATCGTTACAAGGCCATTGGCATTGGGTGTTGGTGTTTGTACCTCAACATATTTAACATCTCCACTCTCAGAACCTTGTAAAATGCTTATTTTCATTCCTACCTGAGTTATAACTAGATGGTTACTCGCATCACGGATTACTGCCTGATAACTCATTTTTTGAGGAGACTGAGCAAACAGACTTGCAGTTAATAATACTGCGGCCATAATTGTAAATAATCTTTTCATAATTATTTAGTATTTAATTATTTTAAATGTTTTTATCAGTTTATTATTATCTGTTACCTTTAGGAAATACACTGAAGGCAAAAAGTTTTGCATTGAAATATCAGAATCTTTACCTTCAACTTTATTGCTAATTAAAACATTCCCGTTAATGTCATACAGATGATATCTGAGATTTTCGGTTTCGTAGTTTTCCACTTTCAACCTGAGTAAGTCTGTCACAGGATTTGGATAAACAACCATCTCAAGAGAAATGCCTTTAGCTTCTTCAAGAGTGGTAGGGACAGATATTTCATAAGGTTGTTGCACACCCTGGGCAACAGAGCTTCCGGTACCTGTGTTGGTGGTATAAACAACCTGTCCGACGGAATAACTTACTGTCCCTCCGCCTCCCGAAGCATTACCGCCTGAGGCAGGGATAGCATTCTGAGCCTGTATTGCGGAACCAAATCCAAACAGGCAAAATGCAATAAGTGCTATTAAAGCTTTTTTCATGTTTCTTATATTTTGAGCTTAAAGAACATATTTACCAAAGGTAAACAAGAATTTTATTGAAGGCAAGTTTATTTTAACACAAACATAATCTGCACAATGACCTGGTTATAAAATTCATCCATATTATGAGAAGCGTTCGTTTGGTCCTGGTTAAATTGTCTCTGGTTAAGCAGGAACTGTCTCGGCTCATCGTTTGAGACGAAGCTTTGTGTCATGACGTAATTGTTGTTGTCTCTGTGTCCAGACTAGTTGTCTTACTAGTGAAGTCCGGGTAGGCAAAAAAGCATGTGTTTGGCAGCAGTGTCGGGTGTCGCGATAGCGGCTGCCAAACTCTTGCTTGTGCGTTGGAAGTCCTGGTATATGTATGGAAATCCTTGCTTTTTAAGTTATATGTAGGGTAACTGTCATACTAGTCTATCTATCAGGCATTTAAAACCTTACATATAACGGCCCGGCAATAAAAAATAGTTAACGTTGCTGAGTGAATGTAGGTTGTGGCCACAAAATTCTGTTTAAGGCAGAGTCCCGGCACACAACCATAATGAACGAAGCATGGCACGTGTTTTTGCCGTCCGGGTACAAATTATCTGAGTTATACGAGTGTCGCGGTACAAGTTTGCTGGCGAGCAGGTAACAAGTCAAGGTATACAAAGTTTTATAGAAAGCAGGTGTGCAATCCGGGTTTGTCATGATTTACCAGGCTGTCTAAGTGGCAGATAATCGATGCAAAAACCGTGACAAGTTAATTTTTTTTATTGTCCGTGTTAGCGTTTCGTTTGTTATAATAATTTTAAATTAGTTTTTATTTATTCAAATCCTTGAAGTTATTACTTATTTTTTTTGGCGATTTGATTAAGATATATAAATAATTAATAATCATTCTTAATTTATCTTCTTTATCCTATCATTCCTTAATAAATAGGCATTTTTTGGTGTTCTCCAAAAAGCTATTCGCATCCTTTGTAAATTATTAAAACGAAATGGGTAGGTGATTTTATCCTTTTGATCTAAAATAGGTTTGTTTTGTACATGCATATGTAAGTGTGGTACGGAACTGTTTCCTGAATTTCCAAGGCGACCAATATAAGTTCCCAATGAAATGGTATCACTTGTCTTAACAGCAATACTTTCTTTTTTTAAATGCCCTAGGAAAACATATTTTTCATTGCCTACATCAAGAATAATGAAGTTGCCTCCAGCATTTATTGTATCAGGATGAAACATTAGATCACTTTCAATACTATCAACTATTTGGGTAACAATTGCATTGGCTGGAGATAAAACAGGCTCATTATAGGAATAGAAGTCTGTAACAGAGTCCTCCTTTTCTTTATAAAAACGATTATCTGAACCTAATTTAAGGAAGTCTATAGCATACTTATTCACATAGTGAGGATTTGTCTGCAGGCTAGCCCCAGCATGACCTGCTATCCATATCCCATTGAAAGGTAATTCCAAAACCACACATTCTTCTTCAGGTGGGAAAGGGTAAGTTTTAATCAGAACTGAAAATAAGTAAATTGAGATTGAAGAAGATAAAATAAAAAGAAGTCCAATAAATATTTTCCGTTTAAAACCTCCTTTATTGAACTTTTCAGAGATGGAAAAACAAAAGTAAATCTCCAAAAAGACCCATAATATAAAAGAGAGAATAAAAAAGTAACGTGCAAAATCTCTTACTGTAGAAGAACCCAGAAAAACGACAAATAAATAATAGATAACTCCAGGAAGTAGAAATATCAATGATATTACTAGCAAAATCTTAGTAACCTTAAAATAAACAGATACTTCATTGTGCCATAATGGAATTCTTCCTTTCCTTTTATAAATATTTTTATACAATCTAAAAAGGATAATTAGTAGAAGTAATAAACTAATTATGCTAAAAGCTATTGTCAAAATTATTTCAAATTTGTTATACATATTCCATAAATGTTAATGATATATTTTTGTACAAAGAGGAATTACAATTAATTCTATATCATAAACTTTACACATTAATAATTAAAAGACGTAATTAAGTTCTTTACGCTGCTTATAACATAGGTTAAAAACTATTTACTCTTTAATTCTGGGTCTTCAAATTTTTAGAAAATGTATGCGGTCTTCTGTTTTTTTATGGTATGATAGTCAATCTTATAAGTGGCTGTAAATGAACGCTAACGGCCCGGCAATATGATTTGTAAGCGTTTCCGCACCGACCTGGAAACAACAATCTGAGCAGGATTTATCACGGTGCGGAACGGCGTGGTTTTTGCAGTCCGGGTACAAATTGCCGGGAGTATACGAGTGTCGCGGTACAAGCTTAATAAGTTATTGATAATGAAATATGTTATAGTATTTTAAAATAGAGCACTGGAGCAGTGTCGCGGTACAAATTTACATCGAAGCTAGAATTGAGTCAGGGTATACAGGCTTTATTGGGAGCAGATGCGGGTATCCGGGTTTATGGATTAGTAGTTATTTTTAAAAGAGTAGGAGCGGTTTGCAAAAACCGTGACAAACAACTTACCCATATTGTCCGTGTTAGGCTTAGATTTTATTTTTTTTGTCCCCTTAAACTAATTATGGTTTGAAACCAATTATTTTACGTTCTTTTAATAATGTCTCATCCTTCTTAATTTGTTCAAGTTGTTTAAGGTATTCGAAAATTAAAAGGATTTTTTCATCTTGCTCAATATCCTTTTTTTCAATGGATTCGAGTTTCCTGAGTATTTCCTTATGTGAATCAAGCAGTCTACGCAGTTTGGTAAATACTCTCATTATTTGAATGTTTACCAGAATTGCTGTATCACTATTTAAGACACTTGAAAGCATTGCAACTCCTTGTTCAGTGAAAACAAATGGAGGTTTTCTAAGCCCCATTCGATCATTGTCGGACATCACAATTTGTGATTTCCAAATATTCATTTCTTCACTTGTCATCTGAAACATAAAGTCGTCAGGGAATCTTTTTATGTTTCGTTTTACGGCCTGATTCAGCACCCTGGTTTCAACTCCATAAAGGTCAGCAAGATCACGATCTACAAGCACTTTTTGATCCCGGAGTAGAATTATCTTGTTGATTATTAATTCATCAGGAAGTAAGGAATGTTTTTTCATTGTCATTATGTTATCAGCCAAAGATAACTTTTTGCGATTGGAAATCACAATTTGTGATATCCAATTTTCTAAGGATAAAATCTATCCCAAGGTTTTGAATCAAACGGTCAGGTTTTATCTTTGGCTGTTACTAAGTAGCAGGGTGTTAACAATTTAAGCCTAACGGTTGACAGCAAATATAGTTAATAATTGGATTTGCTGATTTGTTGTGCCCATGTTGCTTTCACATATGTTTTGCCTATCCAGATAATATATTGTAAATTGTCGATAATGCCGATATTGGCAGTAGAATAACGTGTTTTAGCCCGTTTTTAAGGAGAGCAACAATGAAAATAGCATCTCTACAATTATTAGCTATCACTGTTCTTATCCTTGCTTTGACCAGCTGCGAATCTCCTTCATCAACGCATCCTGACGATATTATTGGCATACAGGATGTGATTCTTCAAGAAGGAAATCCCCTTCCGAAATCTCAATTGGTGGCTAAACCTTCAGGAGAAATTGCAGATAACCGCATAGGAGCTATTATTAGCAACTTCGAACCGTATGAGGGCTTGTATGGTGGTGGCTTTGAGATAATTGCTGAAAAGGGTTTTAAGCGTGTGGAGTTCACTTTCCAAGAACCTGAACCGCCAATTGATTACAGCCAGGATGAATTCTTCATTCCCTCAACATTCGACGATAACTTTAACACCCTGGTGGTCCAGAACGGTATTATTTCCGCTTATATCCTCAACTTTTGGGACAAAGCGAATCATCCTCAGGGATGGCAAGGAATTACCTCACGATTCACAACGGAGGAAGAAATTTTGCGTTACCTTGATTATGTGCGTTTTATCGTCCGTCACTTCAAGGGGCGCATTCAATACTACAAGATTTGGGATGAAGCAGACAATTGTGCCGATCCTGTTCAATGTGTAAAGCCGGCTGAAATGATCAATCTGATCCGGCGGACAGTTCCTGTAATCCGTGAAGAGGATCCTCAGGCAAAAATCGTAGTCGGCACAATCATTTTATTATACTCACAAGACTATTTATTCGAATTGCTCAATTCAGACATTATGCCTTTGGTTGACGTTATAGCTTGGCAAAACGGGGGAGTCGGACCTGCGTTAGAAGAATTGGAAATTTACAGAGACATTTACTTCAATTATCCATCTATCACCCAGCAGATAAAGGATACGGCTTTCGAGCACGGATTTACCGGCGAATTCTGGGCTTCAGTGCAGTGGTGGCCCAGTCATCCCAGTCATCCCAATTTTGTTTATCCTGAAAGAGAATACATAAAGGTCAAGAACACTACCCGGGCCATTATTAATGAGCTGGGTCTGGATATAACAATAAGAGCTATGGGATCAGACTTCGAACCGACAATAGTCAATCCGGCGCTAACGAGCTTCTTCACGATTATGGCCGGGGCTGTAACCGACACTTTGACCGCCGGCATCGAGGGGGATGAAGCAGATATAGGTGATATTAAACAGTACGGCTTTACTTTCCAAAGCGACAGCTCACATCAGCTGATTCTTTGGAAGGACATAGAACCACAGCCACTTGCCAATGTTCCTGGTGTGCCTGTTACCATTACTTTCGTTGGCCTTGCAGGACAACAGGCAATAGGCATTGATGTGCTCCACCATTTTTGGCAGCAATTGGTTACATGTGACGTAGGTGAAGATCTCGTTATTCATGGGTTACTTGTCAAAGATAACCCGATAATCATACAATTCTCAAACGCTTCGTCTCCATAACCATTATTCTGAAAGATCACTGGTATTTTGCCTCGATTTATGCAGGTAACTATGGCTGGACAAAATCGGACTAACTCCCACTGCACCTGATTGGGCTGAACGCAACTCGAGTTTAAGATTGGTGCGGTAGTTGAGACTATCTCGTACCGAAAGTCACTTTGCAAACCTGTCCGGCGGGTAAGCCTGGTCGTTGTTATCTAATACAACAATTAAATTCTATTTCATTACAGCAAATAGGCACAACGTCCCGGCAATAAGGGGCGTTTGTGTTACCCGCCGCAGTCTGGCCAACGTATTAAAAACAGTATTAAAAACCGTAGTTAAAGCCGTTGTTTGAATTGCCAGACAAGGAGGGGGCGGCGAGGTTTTGTCGTCTTTGCCCTACGTGGCCTTCTTCGACCACCGAATAAGTTTAAATTTAATAACTTTAACCCAGTGAATTATGGAAGCAAAAAGACAGAAAATGATATTTATAAATAAATTACGTGAAATACTTAAACAGCCACTTCCTCTCAACCTTAATATAGTAAAGAATATTTTTGGTTCGATAACTTTTGGCGCATTTGTCTTTTTCTTTCTTATTATTTTTAAGCCATTCGGATTGCAGGCATTATCAGGTAAAGCTTTAATTACAGTTACAAGTGGCTATGGGTTAGTTACAACAGGTTATTTAACGATTCATTCGTTTATAATGGTCACTATTCTTCATGAAAAAAATTGGACTGTCGGGAAAGAAATATTAAATACTTTAATAATAATTGCAATGATCGGGTTATGCAATTATTTATATCATTCATTCTATTTTCCTCAAACTTTTGTTTTAATTAAACTAATAGAATTTCAATTAGAAGCGCTGGTCGTTAGCTTTCTTCCTATTTCCCTTTATACAGTGTTAAGACAAAATTATCTACTTAAAAGGTATATAAAGGAAGCGGAAGAAATTAATCGGAAGGCAAGCTGGAAATTTTCTGATAACAGGAATGATGAAGCAGTTGTCATTTCGGCCCAAAACCCAAAAAATGATTTTACATGCAATTTCAGTGATATATTGTTTTTTCATGCGTTGGATAATTATGTTGTTATTCATTTCATTAAGGATTCAGATTATATAAAAGAAGTAATTCGGACAACACTTAAGAAAGCCAAAGACGATCTTAATGAATATCCCAATTTTTTCCACTGCCATAAAAGCTACATTGTAAACCTTGATAAAGTGATAAAGGTCAGCGGAAATGCGCAAGGTCTGAAACTTCATTTTGATCATGTTAATGAAATCATACCGGTTTCACGTCAGTTGCAACAGGAATTCAAGCATATTTTTGGCATAAATTGAAAAATCTCCTGACTTTAGGATATAAAAATCTCCAAAGTCATCGATTATTCTATGCCCTGAGGATTTTCCTGAACCAAGCAATTATCTGCAACTTGCCACATTTTTTTGCCAAACACCACTTATAATTGGCAAGCCCTTTTATCTTCTGTACTTTACCGATAATTAAAAATTTATATATAATGAAACGCATATTTATTTTGTTGCTACTGAGCAGCTTCTTTGCTACCGGTCAAAGCCAGACAGAATCATTACCGAAACCAACAGGAAAGTATTTTGTTGGAGTAACCTACCTCAGTTTTGTTGATTATAACCGAAAAGAGTTATTTGATAATAATCAGGAAAAAAACAGGGAAATCACAGTGAAGGCATGGTATCCTTCTGATATCAATTCTGATTTAGAACCATACCTACTGAATTCCGAATCAGAATTTGCAATTAAGTATCTTCAATTTCCTGAAATATTCAGAACCCTGAAAACAAATTCAAGCCGTGAAATACCTGTGTCTTCAAAAGAGAGAAAATACCCGGTACTGATATTTTCTCACGGCTGGGGGGAGCATTATTCCCAGAATTCAGTACTGATGGAGGAGCTGGCAAGTCATGGCTATATTGTTTTTAGCATTTCCCACCATTATGAATGTAAATTTTCATCATACCCTGATGGACGATTTATCTATATTGATATGAATAGCCAAAGGTTACAAAAAATTATGGGTGAAATGGCAAATCCTAAAGTTTTGGCACTGTTACAAAAGTTTTCCAGTGTAAGTAATGACGAAGACCGTCTTCAGGTTTTTGCCGATATGGAAAAAATATTATCTACGGGTCTTTTAGAAAGTTTGAAGTATTGGGCAGAAGACATTTCTTTTTTCATTGATCAATTAAATGGATTATATAATGAAAACAAAATTTTTAAAAATAAGCTGAATCTGGACAGACTTGGAGTTTTCGGAATGTCTTTGGGTGGTCTTGCATCGCTTGAAGTAAGTCTGTTGGATAAAAGGATCAAGGCCTGCCTAAGTATGGATGGTGGATTACACGGTTTAATATTAAAAAGTAAGATTAATATACCTACTATGTTTTTGAATAGTAAAAAGTATTTAGGGTATGATAACATTTTCATTAACAGGTCTGAAATGGATTGTTACTCTTTAACTGTCAAAAATGCAGACCACTATAATTTTTCTGATTATTCCATCTATCCTGTTTCATCTGCTAAACCTCTTTTAGGATCTATTGATGGGGTTCAAGCTATAAAGATTATGAATGTAATGGTTCTGAATTTTTTTGATAAATATCTGAAAGAGAAACATAACATTGACTTAATAAAACATGCAAAATTATTTACAGATATCGAAATAGCTGGAAAAGACAGTAGCCTCGACCATCGTTGGCCGGAATAAATTGACCATCAAAAGCCGAAGCTAAGTGTCTGTTGTTGAGTTGTATATGT
>Ga0315534_1001992_pt1 | contig 14024 bp, 11 predicted proteins | sample SalMarSW160240MG_FD_203094 | JGI IMG/M metagenome (GOLD analysis project Ga0315534, IMG submission 203094) | Salt marsh sediment microbial communities from the Plum Island Ecosystem LTER, Massachusetts, United States - Salt Marsh Sediment SW1602-40 ... | reverse complement strand
CTTCAATAACGATGCCTTCAGCGGATCGGCTGGGATTAGCCTTTAGGTCGAGAATCTCGGCTTGCAGGTGAATGGCTTCCAGCAACTTGTCGAGATTGGTCCTCTTTAGTGCGGAAACCGGCACTTCGAGTGTTTCGCCCGACATGCTCTCAACGACGATCTCGTGCTGCAACAGCTCGTTGCGCACACGGTCTGGATCAGCCTGCGGTTTATCGATCTTATTGATGGCGACAATGATGGGCACGCCGGCCGCCTTGGCGTGATTGATTGCCTCGATAGTCTGAGGCATCACCCCGTCATCCGCAGCGACGACCAGCACAACGATATCCGTAACTTTCGCACCACGCGCCCGCATGGCGGTGAATGCCTCATGGCCTGGCGTGTCAACGAAGGTAATCTTGCTGCCCGACGGCGTCGTCACCTGATACGCGCCGATGTGCTGCGTGATGCCGCCTGCCTCGCCCGAGACGACATTGGTCTGCCGGATCGCGTCCAAGAGCGAAGTCTTGCCGTGATCGACGTGCCCCATGATCGTAACGACCGGCGCACGCGGCTCCAGCGACCCCGCGTCGTCCTGCTCACCGAGGAAGCCGGTCTCAATATCGGACTCAGAGACGCGCTTCGCTGTATGGCCGAAATCCTGAACGATGAGCTCTGCAGTATCCGAGTCGATCACATCGTTGATCGTGTGCATCTCGCCTTCTTTCATCAAGAATTTGATGACGTCGACGGCGCGTTCTGTCATGCGGTTCGCAAGTTCCTGAATTGTGATCACCTCTGGAATGACCACTTCGCGCACGATCTTCTCGCGCGATTGGGGAATGCCCATCGCTTTGAGCTTTTCGCGCTCGCGTTTGCGCTTCAGAGATGCAAGTGAACGTTCCCGCTGCTTCTCGTCGAAGGCGTTGTTGATCGTCAGTTTGACACGCTCGCGGCGCTCGTCGGCTCGGACGGCCGGCGCACGAGTGCCTGGCTTACGGCCTCTTGGCCCTGCGCGTCCTTCGTCTTCGTCGACCCTGGCCGCAGCAGCCCCGCGGGGACCACGTCGCGACTGTGGTGTTTCAGGAGCCTCTGCGTTTTTCTCGGATGTGGGCTTCGCACGCTGCGGGGTGGCGATCTCGATTTGCTGCGGCTTTCCGCCTTCACGCGGTTGCAGTGCGGGGTTGAGTCTGGACTTCTCCTTGGATCCTGCAGCCTCAGCCTTCGCATGCTCTGGTGCAGCAGTTGCAGTGTCGCCAACGGCAGACTTGTTTTCGCCTGCCTCTTTCTTCGCGGGCGCCGTCGCAGCAGCAGCCGGTTTCGCTGCAGCCTCAGCCGGCTCTGCTTCGGCAGCCCGCTTCGATTTTGCGACGCTCTCTTCGCGCTCGGTTTCATCTTGGACGCGTGCCGCTGCAAGAGCACGGGCCCTGGCTTCGCGTTCTTCCTCTGAGAGCGTCCGACGACCAGCCGCCTCACCCACCTGTTGCTTGGCAGGACCCTTAGCCTTCGCTGGCTTCTTTGGCCCAGCGACCTTTGGCTGCGACTGCGTAACCTCGGGCTCGGCCTCTTGCGCCGCTCCAGGTGTCGCCAGCTTACGTGTTCTGCGCTTTTCGACGACGACCGATTTTGAGCGGCCGTGGCTGAAATTCTGCCGAACATGGCCGGACTCGACCGTCCGCTGCAGGGATAACGGTTTGCGGCCGCCCCCGCGGAGGGTCTTCTCGGTGGTGTCCTTCGTTTCCGTCATGCTCTTCTCGTTAAAAACCCAATATTTATCGTGTTTCGGCAGGACTAGGATGTGCCAAATTTCGACCGATAGCGCCTCAAGCGCTCGGCCTCGCTGACAAACCGCATGGTAGCTCCGCCTCTCGTGAGGCCAGCATGTACCACATTTGGCCGCCCAATGGCCAAGCTCAATTCATCAATAGTGAGCCAATCGACAACAGGTGCCGATACGTCGCTATCGCGGCAGATCGCCTCGAACTTACGGACCAGCTTGCGCCGTCCATCTTCGGCTGCGTCGGCACCATGGACCAGAACATCAACCTTGCCGCTCTTGAGCAGCTTCTCCACTTTTTCAAAGCCGGTGGAGACCAGCCCCGCCTTATTGGCAAGCGAAAGGGCCTCGAGCGTACGTCGTATAAGTAGTTGCTCTACGGTCTGAGCCAAGTCCTGCGGCACGTTAACCTCGCGCTTCAGGCTCTTGGAGAATGCGTTCGACTTGGCCGCCCGTTCGACGTCTGACTTCGTCGCCGACACCCAGACACCGCGGCCAGGCAACCGGCGCGCCAGATCAGGCACCAGCCGGCCATTGGGATCTACGACGAAGCGGATGAGGTCGGCCGGCTCACGTTCTGCACGCGTAACGATGCAGCGCCGAAGTGAGCCCGAAAGCTCTCTTCCGCCATCACGATCATCGCCTTCGTGCTGAACCTGCAAACTGATCTCCCAAAACCAAACATCACCGTCTAACCCTCGACGGCAGTAGACTTGCCGTCACCGTCTTCGCCGTCAGGGCTGGCCTCATCTTCGGCGGCATCCACTTCTGTGGTTTCCACTTCTGCGGCTTCTACTTCGGCGGCATCCACTTCTGCCGCTTCTACTTCTGCGGTTTCCACTTCTGCTGCTTCGCCTTCTGTGACTTCGCCTTCTGTGACTTCGCCTTCTGCGGCTTCGCCTTCTGCGGTCTCAGCTTCTGGCTCCAACTTAGGCAGCAGGTCCTCTGCCTTGATCCACCCTGCCAACACGCGGGCAGACATGATCATTTCCTCGACTTCGTTGCGGCCAATTTCAAAACCGTCGAGAATGCCCTTGTGGCGCACGGGCTCGGCATCCTTTTCGCGCTTGCGCTCAGTCCAACCAAGAAGATCGTCGGTCGCACAGTCAGCCACGTCCTCGACGGTCTTTATGTCGTTCTCGCCAAACGCGACCATCATTGCTGTGGTCACGCCTTGGATCTTTGCGACATCGTCCTCCACTCCAAGCTCACGCCGCTTGGCGTCTCGGTCGGCTTCCTGTTTCTCAAGGTATTCGCGTGCGCGTGACTGAATTTCTTCAGCCGTATTCTCATCGAAGCCCTCGATGTGGGCGATCTCTGATACATCGACGTAAGCGACTTCCTCAATCGAGGCGAAGCCCTCCGTGACAAGAAGCTGCGCAATCACCTCGTCCACATCGAGCGATTCCATCAGCATCTGCGAGCGCTCAGCGAATTCCTTCTGTCGGCGCTCCGATTCCTCCTGTTCGGTCAGAATGTCGATGTCCCAACCCGTCAGCTGCGAGGCTAGTCGCACATTCTGACCGCGCCGACCAATGGCAAGCGAGAGCTGGGTCTCGGGCACGACGACCTCAATGCGGTTTGAATCCTCATCGAGCACCACCTTGGTCACCTCGGCCGGTGCAAGCGCGTTGACGATGAAGCTTGCCGCATCTGGATTCCATTGGATGATGTCGACCTTCTCGCCTTGAAGCTCGTTCACGACCGCCTGGACGCGCGAACCGCGCATGCCGACGCAAGCGCCGACGGGATCGATCGAGGAGTCCTTCGAAATCACCGCGATCTTGGCTCGGCTGCCTGGATCTCGCGCGACGGACTTGATCTCGACGACGCCGTCATAGATCTCGGGCACTTCCTGCGCGAAGAGCTTCGACATGAACTCCGGCCGTGCACGCGACAAGAAAATCTGGGGGCCGCGTTGCTCGCGGCGAACATCATAAATATAAGCGCGCACACGATCACCGTAGCGCACATTCTCGCGCGGGATCATTTCGTCGCGGCGGATGACGCCTTCCGCGCGGCCAAGGTCGACGATCACGTTGCCGTATTCGACGCGCTTGACTGTGCCGTTTACGATCTCACTAATGCGATCTTTATACTCACTGTAATGGCGCTCGCGCTCGGCCTCGCGCACCTTCTGCACAATGACCTGCTTGGCGTTCTGTGCTGCGACCCGGCCGAAATCAAGTGGCGGCAACGGCTCTCCAATGAGATCACCGATTTGTGCTTCGGGATTGCGCTGCTTTGCATCTTCCAAATTAATCTCAGTCGAGTCGTTCTCGACCGTCTCCACAACCGACAGCACGCGCGACAACCGCGCCTCCCCGGTCTTGGGATCGATCTCACAGCGGATGTCGTTCTCCGCCCCGTACCGCGACTTCGCGGCCTTCTGGATGGCGTCTTCCATCGCCTCGATGACGATCTTGCGATCGATTGTCTTTTCGCGCGCAACCGCTTCAGCGATTTGCAGCAGCTCTAGCCGATTGGCACTAACTCCGGCCATTGACATCGTCGTTCGTCCTCCTCGTGGTGCCGGGCGCTATACATCGTCGCCGGGACCGACATCTTCTTTCGTTTTCGCGCGGCGCAACGCCTCGCGGATCAACTCGTCTGTAAGCACTAGCTTGGCATCGGACACAAGTCCGACCGGCAAGCCAATAACATTGGGTCCGGTCTGATCGAGATCGACTTCGATCCTAATCTCACCGTCCTCGAACCCCTCCAAGGTGCCGCGAAACCTCTTGCGGCCATCGATTGGTTCCTTCAGCTCGACTTTTGCCTCGTGCCCTGCCCAATCCTCAAAGTCCGATGGGCGCACCAGAGGCCGGTCGATGCCCGGGGATGAAACCTCCAAGCGGTAACTGCCCGGTATAGGGTCATGTACGTCCAACAATGGCGATATCTCACGCGATACGGCCTCACAATCCTCGATGACCATCGTACCGTCGGGACGCTCCGCCATGACTTGTACGGTCTGGCCTTCCCGGCCTGTAATCAATACACGCACCAATCGAAAGCCGCGGTCTTCAAGCACCGGCTCTATCAGGGCCGCTACCTTTCCCGCTACGCCGGTCTCATGAACAAACCGATCTCGCAAAGCGCTCTCTTCGCCAGCCTCCATAACCTGAGATATCCGGTTGCTTCCGCTCGAAGATTTCGCTTCAAGACAAAAAGAGCGGACCCCCGAGGGCCCACTCCCTAAAGTTGAGATGATCATGAGCACCGGAGTTTTACGGGATCTCGACGCCTCTGGCAACCCAATTGTGGCTGTTTAAAGGCGCGAATTACGCAAGAACCGCAAGAAGTAGCATCGCCGTCCCTGCCCACGTGCCTTCGCCTCATACCGGGTCTGTGGCCAATCCGCGCCGCGCTCGCGCCAGTCTTGGGGCCCCTCGGCCTGCCACGTGAAAGCACCGCTAGTCCGGATGCTGAGCAAAGCAGTTCGCGCATAGTCGCCGATGTCGGTTGCAATCCTGAGTTCAGCCTGGGGCACCATGACCTTGGCCAAGAGATTGAGCAGTCCAGGCGATACGAGCCGGCGTTTGGCATGGCGCTTTTTCGGCCACGGATCCGGAAACAAAATGTAGACGCGCTGCAGAGAGGCCTCAGGGAGCCAGCGCAAGAGCGGGCGCACGTCATCTGCAAAGAGTCGTACATTTTGTAAGCCATGCTCCTCTATCGCTATCAATGCCTTCACGAGCCCGTCCAGATAGGGCTCGCAGCCAATGAACCCCACGTCCGGATTGTTGCGAGCCTGCCAGACGAGGTGCTCCCCGCCGCCAAACCCAACCTCAAGCCGGACCTCAGAGATCTTGAGCGGAAACAGCGCCTCTAGCGACTGTGGCGACGCCTCGGCTAGATCCACTTCCAACTGCGGAAGAAAGCTATCTAAGTGCGATTGCTGGCGCGCGCTCAAGCGCCGCCCGCGCCGGCGTCCGAACGAGCGCAGCTCATGTACTTCAACAATGGATGCCTTGTTCACATCAGGCGCCAGCGCAGAGACATCACTTTCGTCAGGCAACGGCCTTCTTGAGCTCTTCTGCAAGATCGGTCTTCTCCCACGAGAAGCCACCGTCCGCATCGGGTGTTCGCCCGAAATGACCATACGCCGAGGTTCGCGCATAGATTGGCTTATTGAGGTCAAGGTGTTCGCGAATGCCTCGCGGCGAAAGATTCATGACCTCGCCAAGAACCTTTTCGAGCTTCGCCTCGTCAACGTTGCCGGTGCCGTAGGTGTCGACGTAGATCGACAGCGGCTTTGCTACACCAATCGCATATGAAAGCTGGATGTTGCACCGGTCAGCAAGCCCCGCGGCCACAACATTCTTGGCGAGGTAGCGCGCAGCGTAGGCGGCCGATCGATCGACTTTGGTTGGATCCTTCCCCGAGAACGCACCTCCACCGTGGGGCGCCGCGCCACCATATGTATCAACGATGATTTTGCGGCCGGTCAGCCCGCAATCGCCGTCAGGACCACCAATAAAGAACTTGCCTGTCGGATTAACGTGCCACACCGTTTCGCCAGTCAGCCACTCCTCGGGAAGAGTCTTTCTGACGTAGGGCTCTATAATCTCGCGAACTTTCTCGGACGGCAGATCTTCATCGACATGTTGGTGAGAGACTACGATCTGCGTGACGGCGACTGGTTTGCCGTCCTCGTAACGAATTGTGACTTGGCTTTTCGAGTCAGGCCCCAGGTAACGGGCCGGCCCCTCTTTCGCACGTCTGGCCTTGGCCAAGTCGCGCAAAATATTGTGCGCATAGTAAATCGGTGCCGGCATCAGCTCTGGCGTTTCGGTGCACGCATACCCGAACATGATTCCCTGGTCGCCGGCCCCTTCTTCACGGTTCCCACCCGAGTCAACGCCCTGCGCGATATCCGCAGACTGCGGGTGCAGGAGAACGTCGACCTTGCACTTTTCCCAGTGAAAACCTTCCTGCTCATATCCGATGTCGCGGATGGCCATCCGTGCGACGTGCGAAATCCAGTCCATGGTGACGGTTTCCGGGCCGCGCGTTTCGCCAGCAATAATCACTTGATTGGTCGTTGCCATCGTTTCGCAGGCTGCCCGAATAGCCCAAGGGTCGATACCGGCCTTCGGACCCTCGCGGTAGAATAAGTCAACGATCTCATCTGAGATTCGGTCGCACACCTTGTCGGGGTGCCCCTCAGAAACTGACTCGCTTGTGAATAGGTAGGAATTGCGTGCCACAGAGGGCTCCCATTATTCATGGTTCATCGCGGAAAAAGCGCCGGGGTTGTCTCAAGCTTTGCGCGACGGGTCAAGGCGGCGACCCGAATCGGAGCGCAATCGGCCCTGCACCGCACCCTATCAAGCTGCAAAATTAAGTGATTTGCTATGCTCCGAACTCGGAGCACATCTAGGCTTGCTGTCCCTCGCCAGCAAGCGCGCGAATAAGCTCTATGATTGAGCGTCGCACGCGCGAGTCGGTAACACGCACGAAGGCCTTGTTGAGCTCCAGTCCTTCGCGGCTGCCGAGGAACTCCACCGCATAGTTCTCAGCGGGCTGCTCTCCGAAACCGGCAGACGCGCCAGTCCCGCCGCTGGGGAGCTCGTCGTAGAAAAACTGCACCGGCACGCCCAGCACCTTGGACAAGTCGAATAGGCGGCTCGCGCCGATCCGGTTTATGCCCTTCTCGTACTTTTGGATCTGCTGAAACGTCAGCCCGAGGTGCTCACCCAGTTTCTCCTGGCTCATACCAAGCAGCATTCGCCTTAGCCGAACGCGGGCACCTACGTGAACATCAATCGGGTTGGCACGACGTGAGCTGCGATCGTCTGCCTCACCTTCGTGCCGCGCATCTTCTTTTGACATCTTGGCATTTACCTTATGACGTCCCGAACCACGTCTTTTCTTTATTGCGCGCCGAACAACCGCGTTGTCGAGGGTGCAAACGTCCTAAACAACATTCATCTCCGCCCACAGACTAATCCTTATGACGGGAAGTGTCGCAGCGAGCAATGATGGTGTGTGCGTCAGTTCCGCCCACGGAACGTTAGTCCAATTGCGGTTGCAATGAAGCAAAAGGCAAGACCTACGAAAGTCCAATCACCCCATCTCGCATAGACCGAAGGTGGAAGTGCCGCAGGGACCTCTGCGTCAATCACGCCACGCTTGTTGAGACCTAGCTCAACAATAACGGTGCCGTAAGGATTGATGACTGCCGATATACCATTATTTGCCGCTCGGATAAGTGGCAGTCCTTCCTCTACTGCACGCACGCGCGCTTGATGGAAGTGCTGGTTGGGTCCAGTTGTATTGCCGAACCAGCCATCATTCGTCAGGTTGATCAGAAGTTCGGGTCTCTGCGCGCCCTGCACCACGGCAGCAGGAAAGATCGCCTCGTAACAAATGAGCCCGGCCACCGGTGAGAGACCTGGTATCGAGAGCACAGGGCGCGGCGATGGGCCGATCGAGAACCCGCCGCGCCAGCGCGTAAGTTGTTCCAGACCTAGCGATTCTAATGTGCTCTGAAAGGGTAAGTATTCGCCAAAGGGTACAAGGTGGATCTTGTCGTAGAGCGTCGTGAGGGCACCGTCCTCGTCAAAGACCATGAGGCTGTTGAAGCCACGTCTGGGAGCACTCGGATCGGCTTGACCTGACTCTTCCAACCTCAAAGCCCCCGTAATCAGCTGGGTGCCATCGGGCAGAAGCTCTCCAATCGCCGCCAGCGCCTCTGGATGTTCCAGAGGTAGAAACGGCATGGCTGCCTCTGGCCAAACCAGATGCGTAACACCAGCAAGGTCATCCTGACGTCCCAACGGGTCGAAGCGCGAAAGTCTAAGCTGATCTTGAAAGATCGAAGCCTGCTTCGTCGGATCCCATTTGTCTCTCTGCGGCACACTCGCCTGTACGATTCGGACTGAGGCACCCTCGTGCATTGGCACGGCCGCCGTACTCAGGCGCCAAAATCCAAACCCGAACAGCAGAAGAAGTGCAACGAGCGCCACGGCAAGGCCTCGCGTCGCGGCCCACTTCCGACCGCCGCCATCGCGCGCGTCTGCGGCAATGACAAGCGGGCTTGCGAAAATGAACACGGTGAAAAGCGTCAACCCATAGATGCCGATCAGTGCAACGGCCTGCATTAGCGGCAGCGGATAGGTGAGCGCATAGCCAAGAACGTTCCAAGGAAACCCCGTCAGAACATGCCCCCGCAACCACTCGCAAGACGATAGCGTGAGGGCGAGGACAAGAATGCGCGCAGCTCCCACTGGCCACATGAGTCGTGCTGTAGCGGTGGCGAGGCCCGTAAAGAGAGCAAGCCCGGCGGGCATCAGCGTCACCGCAAAGGGAAGCAACCACGCAAACTTATCGGCCTCGACGAGAAACGCCTCGCCAATCCAGAACAAACCAAAGAGAAAATACCCAAAGCCGAACCACCATCCTGCAGCCGCTGCGCGGCTGATTGACTGGCGCCGCAGCGCAGCTTCCCGACGTGGCGGCAGGGCGGGCAACGACGACGCGTCTTCGCCCCTTGGCCGGGAGCCGTCGATCAGCCAGACGAGAACCGGCAGTGTGGCGAACAGCACGGGCCAAAAGAAGAAGGGCGCCATCGCAAGCACTGACAGGCTGCCAGCCCCAAACGCAATTGCGAAACGACGCCAGCCCTCTAGTTCAGAGACCGATCGCGCCGCAGCTCCGACCCGACCGACCATATCGCGAGCCCCCGTATGGAAACGTTCGCTTAATGTGTTGGGAGAGGCAGCCATAATGCGCCTTAAGCCTTCCCGGAGCCCGCCGCCGCCGCAGGCGCCGCACCGCTGGGCCGCGGTTCGTGGATCTTGACCTTCTTCAGGCGGCGCGCATCGGCGTCGAGCACCTCTAGCTCCAAACCAGATGGATGACGCACAATTTCACCGCGAGCGGGGACTCGCCCCAACATGGCAAACAACAGTCCGCCAAGTGTATCGATATCCTCTTCCTCTTCGGGCGTGAGGAGCTTTAACCCTAAGTGCTCCTCCAACTCTTTGACAGGTGTGCGTGCCGACGCAACAAGTCCAACCTTTGGTTCAACGGAAATGTGGGCCGCCTCCGCAACGTCATGCTCATCTTCGATTTCGCCAACAATCTGCTCGACGAGATCCTCGATGGTAACGAGGCCGTCCGTGCCCCCGTATTCGTCAACCACGAGCGCCATGTGGATGCGCGTCGTTTGCATGCGGATCAACAGGTTTGTCGCCGGCATGGAGGGCGGGACGTACAGTACGGGACGGCGGATCTTGGCAACAGAGATAGGGCTCGACAGATCCGTGCGGCCGAACTCGAAACGGCGGACCGGATCGAGGCCGGACTGTACTGGAGCTTCTACGTCCTTGCCTGAGGATTGCGGTGATGATTCTGGTGACTGATCTGAAGTCTCGACTGCAGCCTCGTTCATAAGCCAGCGAAACAGATCCTTGATGTGGATCATTCCTCGCGGGTCGTCGAGCGTCTCGTTGAAAACGGGGATGCGAGACACACCCGCCTCGCCGAAGGTTTGCAACAACTCCGACAATGGATCGCTATCCTCGATGGCGATAATATCGGCGCGCGGCACCATGATGTCGTCGACACGGAGTGCGCCAAAGTGGAGAAGTCGGCGCAGCATCTCACGCTCTTCAGTCGAAAACGCGCCCTCGGCGTCGGCTTCCTCTTTGAGGGCGAGTTCGACAAGCTCACGCAACGTGGGCGAGCGCAATCCGAAGCGGGAAAGTAACGATGTAAGAATGCCCTGCCGGCCTTCTGATTGAGCAAGATCTTCTTCTGCCGGGATGTCAGTGCTGTCTTTGGTTGAGTCAGTACTCATAAGGAATTCGCACGCTCTGTTAGATCACCATGCTTTTCATAAGGATCTGGAATACCAAGACGGGCGAGAATGCGGACTTCGAGCGCTTCCATCGCCTGGGCTTCCTTCTCGGTCTCATGATCATACCCAAGAAGGTGCAATAATCCGTGCGCCATCAAGTGCTGCAAATGATGCACGACTGGCTGATCAATGTCTTCGGCCTCGCGTATTACTGTTTCCTCAGCAATTACGACGTCGCCCAGAAAGCTGATTTCGCAGCCGGTTGCCGAACCTTGTGCACCGGCAGGAAATGACAAGACATTGGTTGGTGAGGACTTACCGCGAAATCTCGCATTGAGATCTGCGACCTGCGCGTCACAGGAAAGAGCGACGCAAGCCCTGCATGGGCCCAAGTCCAGCTCAGCCGCCACCGCCTCGGCCACCGCACTGACCGACTCGGCGAGCTGATCAAGCTCACCCCAAGTGCCCGACTCGTGAACGACTTCGACCTGCAAACGACTTCGCTGCGGCTCTACATCGCCAGAGGCGCACTCCTCGCCCTCGGGAGGGGTTAGGCTTGTTACGGGTATCGTCGGAGGCATCGCATATCTAGCTTACTGCTGCTGATCGTAGGCTTCAACAATCCGAGCAACGAGGTCTCGGCGGACCACATCGCTGCCTGAAAAACGGATAGCCTCGATGCCAGAAACATCGGCCAGCAGTGAGACGGCCTCATCAAGGCCGGACTTCATTCCATAGGGTAGATCAACCTGGCTTGGATCACCTGTAACAACCATCTTCGCATTCTCTCCCAGCCGGGTGAGAAACATCTTCATTTGCATGGGGGTCGTATTCTGGGCTTCGTCCAGAATGACATATGCGTTGGCCAGCGTACGCCCGCGCATGAAAGCCAATGGAGCGATCTCGATAGTGCCTGTGTCGAGATCGCGTTCCACTTTTTCAGGTGGCAAGACATCGTAGAGCGCGTCGTAGAGTGGTCGCAAATAAGGATCAACCTTTTCGCGCATGTCGCCGGGCAGGAACCCTAGTCGTTCGCCTGCTTCGACGGCCGGGCGCGAGAGGATAATACGCTCAACGAGCCCACGCTCGAGACAGTGCGCAGCGTAAGCGACAGCTAGGTATGTTTTGCCGGTGCCCGCAGGACCGATTCCGAAGACAAGATCCACTTTTTCGAGCGCACGCATATAAGTGCTCTGCGCTGGTGTGCGCGCCTTGACGACCCGGCGCCGTGTCGCGATCTGCGCTTGGCCGTCACTTGGCCCGACCTCTTCGCGCATATGGCGGATCAGTCCATCAAAGTCGCCAGCTGCGATCTGATGCCCTTCCACCGCACGCTCATAAAGGCTTTCCAGCACACTGCGTGCGACATCGCAGGCTGCCTCGGCACCGGTGAGAATGACGACATTGCCGTGAGCGTGCGCTTCGATCCCAAGACGGTCCTCGACCAGTGCCAAGTGGCTGTCGTACTCGCCAAGGAGCCTCGTTAGGTGCCGATTGTCTTCAAATGGCACAACAACGCGCTTTTCTGCGATCGGTGCCTTAGGAGATCTGCTTGCCCCGGCTACCGGGGACCCACGAAATGTTGCCAATAGGGGCTCCAGAAATCGTCCGCTACGAATCGCCGCTCGATCCAATTAGTCTAGCACATTGCACGCCGGATCGGTGCGACCCCCGAATCGACGCCGGACTAGAGTAAACGCTCGATCAAGCGGGATATATGACACCTGACAAACTATTGGGGCCGGCAGAGGAAATTTCAACAGGCACCATACGACCGAGCAACTCGAGGCCGGCCTTTGCATGGACGGCCTGTAGGTAAGGCGAACGCCCGACAAGCTGCCCCGAATGCCGGCCGGGTCGATCAAAGAGTACTGGCATCGTGCGCCCGACAACGCTCTCGTTAAAGGTCAACTGCTGACGGGTGAGTAGCTCTTGGAGGCGCAGCAGACGTTCGGTCTTGACCTCTTCGGGCACCTGATCGGGAAGCTTGGCCGCCGGCGTGCCGGGCCGGGCGCTGTATTTGAACGAGTAGGCCTGGGCAAACCCCACCTCGGAGACCACGGCCAGACTTTCGCGAAACTCGGCTTCGCTTTCGCCGGGAAAGCCCACAATAATGTCCGTCGAAAGTGCGATGTCTTGGCGCGCGGCACGGATTCGGTCGACCAGCTTGAGGTATTCACTGGCAGTGTGCTTCCGGTTCATCGCCGCAAGTATGCGATCGGCGCCCGCCTGAAATGGTAAGTGGAGATAGGGCATCAACCGCTCTTCATCGCCGTGGGCCTCAATGAGATCGTCTGCCATGTCCTTGGGGTGGCTTGTCGTATAGCGCAGTCTCTCAAGGTCCTCGATCTTGGCAAGCCGGCGTATCAGCTTCGCCAGCGACCACGCTGCGCCATCAGGCCCTTCACCGTGGTAGGCATTCACGTTCTGCCCGAGCAGCGTAATCTCTCGCACGCCGCACTCGACAAGGCTGCGCGCCTCGTCCTCGACGTCAGCGACGCATCGCGAATATTCCATTCCGCGCGTGTAGGGTACGACACAAAACGTGCAGAATTTATCGCAACCTTCCTGCACCGTCAGGAAAGCTGTCACCGAACGGTTCGTCGCGCGCTTTGGGAGCTGCGAAAACTTCTCTTCTTCCGGAAACTCGGTTTCGACCAGCGACCTTGATTCAATCTTCGCGCGGCGAAGAAGCTCTGGCAGGCGATGATAGCTTTGAGGCCCAACGACCAGATCGACAAGCGGCGCGCGCGCCACGATCTCGGCGCCTTCGGCCTGCGCGACACATCCGGCAACAGCGACAACAGTGTCCTTGCCCGAGGCGCGCCGTTCGTCCTTGATTTGCCGGATGCGGCCAAGGTCTGAATAGACCTTCTCTGCGGCTTTCTCGCGAATGTGGCAGGTGTTGAGGATGACGAGGTCAGCGTCTTCGATTTCGCTGGCCTCGGAGTAGCCCTCCGCAGCGAGCACCTCGGTCATGCGCTCGGAGTCGTAGACGTTCATTTGGCACCCGAACGTCTTGACGAACACCTTTTTCGGCCCGGCGGGGGCACTATCGTAAGCCACCGCCTCAAGGCTTAGCGGATTAGTCTCTTCGTCGGTGTCCGTCTGTGTGTCTGAAGTCGGCCGGTCTTGCATTTCACCCACACTCTTTCAGTCACCGTGCATGGAGCATTGTGGGACTATTTTGTCCAGCCACGCTCAGTGAAATCAGTACCACCGGACAGTCAAACCCACTTTTGTTCCTTTACACCGGGTGAACGCGCGATCACGGATCCCGGCGTGCGGGTCGCCAGCGAGGCAACAACCAGCTCCTCATGCCGGGGTTTATCCCTCAGAATGCGGACAACATGCTCGCGGACCTGCGCTTCCGTATGGCGCGCCAGCTCCTTGCGATCTGCGAAATCATCAAGCGGAACAGGCGGCCCGATATGGATGTGTGCATCGAGCGGCCCCGCT
>Ga0315534_1001989_pt1 | contig 14027 bp, 11 predicted proteins | sample SalMarSW160240MG_FD_203094 | JGI IMG/M metagenome (GOLD analysis project Ga0315534, IMG submission 203094) | Salt marsh sediment microbial communities from the Plum Island Ecosystem LTER, Massachusetts, United States - Salt Marsh Sediment SW1602-40 ... | reverse complement strand
TTCATCAGCTGCCTTTGATGAAATACTTATAATGGGAAAACTTCTGTACCCTGTTTTCTCAGGCAGGGTGTATCTGATATTGGGATTCCAGTATCTGGGTCTTTCTTCTGCAGGGGACATGTTAAGAAATTCATTTACCTGACGCAATCCGGTGGTGGCCATTTCAGGATTGAAATCAATAATCCCGATAGCTCCCATTTCCCGAAGCATTCTTTCAGTATCTCTCATTGATGCTGATAAATCGGACGTCGAGAGTCTTTTACGGGCAAATTCCGGCACACCGGAGATTCTAAGGATAAATTTGCCTTTTACATTGATGTTGCTGAAATCATCATATTTAAGAGTTTCATTTTTGAATCCGTATCCAACAAAAACTACCGGTGCTTCAAGTTCTGTTTGCCTGTTTGAAGACCTGAAAAAGAAATCTGTGTTAAATATCAGGTTTACAGTACTGGCAGAAGAGCCATCACTTGATATGATCTTCATCTGGTGTTCATCTCCCTGAACAGTTTTTAATAAAGTAAACTTCTGGAAATATGTTTTTTCACTCCTCATATTATAGCCCCATGTATTTATATTGTCACCTCCAGGTTTAACACCATAAAGCTGTAACATGCTGGCAATATAATCGCCGGCAATGTATTCACCTTTTTCTCCGGTTTCCCTGCCTTCGGTCCAGTCAGAGGCAAGAAAACCCATCTGCGCCTTAAGCACATCCTGCGAAATGGCTTTCAGTCCTTTTTCAACATAGTTCTCCTGTCCGGAGCAAGGTTGAAAGGCCATAACAGCAAATAGCAATATGAAAATTCTGAACTTTTTCATTTCTGCAGACTGTTAAATTTAATTTTTGATCACCCTAAGGTAAAGAATAAAATAGACCGGACTGCAACTTTTCAGCTATTTCCGGCGTTATATATTCATAAATTATTATCATAAATTTACATTTATCTGATTAATTGAAACTTAAAACTTGAACTATGAAAAAGCTACTGGCGTTTACATTTACAATCCTCCTTGCTTTGCCAGCACTGGCTCAGTTGGATTACGGAATAAAAGCAGGGTTAAGCAGTACCTCAATAACTATGGATGATATTAAGACTGTTTCTTCCGGGACTCACGATTATACCATTGAGGAGATCGAAGGAATGAATTACGGATTTCATGGCGGGTTGTTTGTACGACTTAAGATTACGAAACTCTTTATTCAACCTGAATTGCTATTCTCAACACGGACAAATGAATATACGGTCACGGATATGCTGACCTCCAATGCGACTGATGTGAAACAGAGATTCAGTAAGATTGATATCCCGGTAATGGTTGGAATAAAGCTTGGTCCGGCCCGTATCAATGCAGGTCCCGTGGGCTCATTTCTTATAAACACTCCCGAAGAGCTGATAGATGATCCTGATATTGAGGCTATATATGGAAGAATGTCAATTGGTTACCAGGCGGGTGTAGGCGTTGATGTTATAAATAAGCTGACTATTGATCTGAGATATGAAGGAAGCCTGAAAAAATATCAGACTAAGATTGAAAATGCTGCCGGCACATCAGTTAACCTGGACGACAGACCAAATGCTATCTTGTTAAGTCTTGGACTTATGTTCTGATATACGACCTAATTGTATAGAATGGTTATGCCATGATTCATTTTCTTACTTTTTCAACAGCCTCATATTTTTGATAGTTGAAAAGTCCCCTTTAGGGGATTTCGGGGTTTTATTTCGATAATAACATTTTGGCTGCGACAAGCAAAAGGAGTACTCCGAAAATCTTCTTTAAGACATTCTGAGGTATATTAAGTGCATACTTCGAGCCGAAATATGAACCAATCAGAAACGCTGCCGCCAGTATAAGGGCAAACTTCAGGTTTACCTGTCCCGCCTTCCAGTAATTCAAGGTAGCAATAACACCTATAGGAGGAAGCATTACCGCGAGACTGGTCCCCTGTGCCATGTGCTGACCTAAACCCATGATAAATACAAGAGCCGGAACCATGATTATGGCACCTCCAATGCCAAACATTCCCGCTACTACTCCTGTTATGATTCCTATTACAAGGAGAAGAATTAAAATTGAAACAGACATATCGTTTTTCATTTTAATGAATATTTCAGATTGAATTATGTAAAAATAGGAATTAATATATTAATGAAGAAGAGAGGGTAGAAAATGAGAAAGAGAGAGTGGCGGAGTGAGAGAGGTGGTAAAAGATATATTTTGTAATTGATAACAAATCCATAAATTTGACACTCCATGAAATAAAGATGAGAAGAAAAATATATATAATATTATTCTCAATAGCAGGATTGGTTTTGGTCTTCTGTATATTATTGATTTACAATGCTATATTTGGGTTAAGAATAAAGCCGGATAACCAGGAATCCACCCTGTATATCCCTGGTGGCTCAACCTATAGCCGAGCTATTGATACAATAAGTACTAATCTCGACATTAAGAACATAAAGCTGTTTGAATGGATTGCTGAAAAGAAGAATTATCCAGCGCTTGTTAAACCCGGACGTTATGTCATTGACAGAGCCATGAGTTATAATGGACTGATTAACCTTTTACGTTCGGGAAAGCAAACACCTGTAAGAGTGACTTTCAACAATATAAGATATCTTACTGGCCTTGCAGGAAGAATTGGCGGTCAGATTGAAGCCGATTCTGCCTCTATCATGGATTTTCTTTCCAATCCTTTAAACTACAGTGATGGTGGATTTACGAAGGAGAATGTAATTTCCGTTTTTATTCCAAATACTTATGAGTTTTTCTGGGATACAGATGCCGGAGAACTCTATGAAAGGATGCTTAACGAGTATAACAGGTTCTGGAATGAAGAGCGTGTCAATAAAGCTAAAGCACATAACCTGTCACAAGCAGAGGTTTCTATTCTTGCATCCATTATTGATGACGAAGTGACCAAAGCAGATGAAAAACCAAGGATAGCAGGTGTTTACCTGAACAGGATTAAAAAAGGAATTCCGCTTCAGGCTTGTCCTACTATTAAATTTGCGCTGAATGATTTCACGATCACCAGGGTATTGAAACAACATCTTACGATCAACTCTCCCTATAATACATATATGTACCGGGGTTTTCCTCCCGGACCAATAGGTTGTCCGACAATTGAAGGTATTGATGCAGTTCTCAATGCAGAAAAACATGAGTACCTCTATTTTGCTGCAAAAGCTGACTTTTCAGGATATCATAATTTCTCTCGGACACTGTCCGAACATAACAGGTATGCTGCCGAATATCAAAGGGAACTTAACAGAAGAAAAATTTACAGGTAGCCTATATTTAAAAATCGTAATTTGTGGAATAAATATTGGGATTCATCGCTTCATTACTTTGCGCTCTGAATGACAATTGTTATATAATTAGTTGATCCTTAGGATCAACTATTAAAGTATAGATATAGTTAAAAGTTATATATTTGATGATCGAGATTGCATACAATGCTAAAACCCACTTTACTGATTAGCCTCCTGGTCCTGACTCTTTCGGCCCTAAAAGGTCAGGTTGCCTTCCCTGACCTGGTAGTCAGGGCATTTGGAAGCGATCAGTACCTGGTTAACGGAATCCTGTTCTGCAATCAATACTGGGGGATCGAGGGTCATCCATATTTTCTTGACGACAGGTTGCGGCTTGGCTCAGTTTGTATCAATAATCAAAGATATGAGCAGGTTATGCTAAGATACAATCTGTACTCTCAAAAGGTCGAAATATATTACCGGACGGTAACAGGTAACCCATACTGGTTCATGTCAGTTGCAGAGCATATGCCATCATTCTCATTAGAAGGACAAGAATTCATATATATGCAGTTTCCGAATGAGCCGCCGGGATACTACCAGGTGATATCACTTGGAAAGACTTCCTGCTATATAGGCTGGAAGAAAGATATGGAACCTTCACCCAGTAATAGTTCCAGTACATATAAGTTCAGCCCTCCGAGAATCAGATACTGGCTTAAGTATGACCAGCAAGTTGTATCATTTCATAACCGGAAGACTTTTATAGAGACTTTTCCAGTTCATCGACAAAAAGAGATTTCAAAGCTGCTGAAACAGTGTAAGTTCTCCTTTAAACAACCCACAATCCACGAAGTGGAGGCGATGATCAGAGCCGCCATTCCATTAAACGAAACGAACAATCTGCCATGAGATGGGTCTCATTTTTATATTTAGTCAGTTTACTCAGCCTGTTTCAGAAGTTGGAGAGCCAGGAGAATACGCTTTTTTTCAACGGCAATCTCGAAGAGGCTACGTTTTCTGAATTTGCAGAAACCATAAAAATGCAAACCGGTGTCACTTTTTATTACCGTAACTCCTGGGTGCAGGATATCAGAGTGACCTTGTCCGGATCAGGTCTATCCCTTATATCCAAACTTGACTCCATCCTCGAACCGGTGGGATTGTACTACTTTCTGGATGAATGGAACCATTTGTTCCTTACAGATACAAGCAGGTTGTTGACCGGATTACCAGAATATGTAACATCTTCAGATTTTGAAATTTCCGGTACCAGGGAGTCGGACAATCGATCAGTTCCTACTGCTGAACAGAATTATATCAACGGAAGGAGGATCCCGGAGCCGGTAACTATTCATGTAGGATCCGGAGAATTTGTTACCGGTGGTAAAAGGGTATTGATAAACGGCAGAATTACTGACGGTGAAAGCGGTGAACCTCTCATAGGGGCCACATTGTATATTGAGGAAATTAACAAAGGGACTTCGACAAATTCTGATGGGCTTTTCAACCTGATTGTTTTGCCTGGTACCTACGATGTTGAGTGCAATAATATAGGCATGGAACCTCTACTATTAACATTGATAGTGCATTCAGGCGGGGATCTGTCCCTTACTATGAAGAGAACCCTTATCCCATTGGACGAAGTAGTGGTAAGGGCTAACAGGTACCAAAATGTAAGAGGAACTCAGATGGGATATGAGAGACTCAACTACAGTATATTCAAAGAGATACCCTTGATCATGGGTGAGAAGGACATTATGAATATTGTAAAAATGCTGCCGGGGGTTCAAAGTGTAGGAGAAGGTGCTTCCGGTTACAATGTGCGTGGAAGTGGAGCAGATCAGAATATGATATATATTAACAAGGTACCTGTATATAATCCCACTCATCTTTTCGGCTTTTTTACCTCCTTCAGTCCGGAAATTGTGGCAGACTTTACACTATACAAGAGTAACTTGCCAGCTTCTTTCGGAGGGAAGTTGGCTTCCTTTTTCGATATCAGGACATTACAGGGAAATATGAAACGTTTAAGTGCCCGGGGAGGGCTTAGTGGAGTTTCAGCATATGCTGCAATGGAAGTACCTGTTCAAAAGGATAAGAGTTCAATTATACTGAGCGGAAGATCTACCTATTCGGACTGGTTGCTAAAACGTATGCCAGACCCCCTCCTCAGGAGCAGTGAGGCTGGATTCAACGATATCAGTAGTGTATATACCCATATTTTGGGGGATCGCACCCGGATCCAGGTATTTGGTTACCTGAGTACAGACCGGTTTAAGTTGGGGAAGATCAATACTTTTGCGTATGGCAACTCGGGCGGCTCGGTGGATATACGTCATATATTCAATCAGCAAATCACCGGAAACTTTGCATTTGTATATAGCCAGTATCATTTTAACACCAGTGACATTCAACAACTTTCAGGTGGGTACAAACATAGCTATCACTTAGACCACACCGAACTGAAAACTGATCTCATCTGGGTGTCACTGGACCGGCTCAAGCTGACTTTTGGAGCCAGTTCGATCTATTATCATATGAACAGAGGTGTTATTGAACCATATGGTAGTATATCCATACGAAAACCTTTGGATCTGGGAAGAGAAAGAGGGATTGAGACAGCTGCCTATGCAGGCAATGAAATAATCCTGAATGACCGCTTTACTGCTTATGTGGGGTTGAGACTTTCCACATTTTTGTCACTAGGTCCCTCCGTAGTCCGGATATATAGTCCCAGTATGCCTTTGCTGGTAGAAAACATTACTGATACGCTAAATTTTGGCAAGGGCGAAATTTCAAGAATGTATTACGGGGTAGAACCCAGGCTTAACATGAGATATCTTGTTGGTAACAATAGTTCGCTTAAACTCTCATACAATAGGGGATCCCAATACCTTTTTATGCTTTCCAACACCGTGGCCCTTACTCCTACAGACCAATGGAAATTGTGTGATTACCACATTGGCCCTCAGTACCTCGACCAAATATCCATAGGGTATTATAAGGACTTCCCCAGAACCGGGCTAAGCACATCTGTTGAGATCTATAGGAAATGGGGACATCATATCGTAGAGTACCGGGACGGGGCAAATTTCATAGAGGGCCCTTATGTGGAAAGCGAAATCCTTCAGGGCAAGCAGAAATCGTTTGGAATTGAGACCATGATCCGTAAGAATTTCGGATCACTGAATGGTTGGATGTCATACAGTTATGCCCGGTCTTTTTTACAGGTAGATGATCACGTTACCGGGCAACAGATTAACAATGGAAAGCGCTTTCCGTCTAATTACGACAGGCCTCATAGTTTTACGTTGGTAGCCAACTACAAACGGGGGAGACGTACAAGTTACTCCACCAACCTAGTTTATATGACAGGTCGCCCGGTTACTTACCCTGTGTCAATATATTACGAATATGGTATCCCATATATCCATTATTCAGACCGGAACAGATACCGGATACCTGACTATTTTCGGATCGATATCTCAATGAATATTGAAGGAAACCTGAAGAAAAGGAAGTTATTCCATAGTTTTTGGATGTTAAATGTATACAACCTGACAGGGAGAAAAAATATTTATTCAGTCTTTTTCAAAAATGTAAAAGGGCAAATGATAGGATACAAACTCTCTATCTTCGCTCAGCCAATTGTATCAGTATCGTGGAATGTTAAACTTGGGAATTATGCCAGCAAATAAATACCATATCCTCATGCTGCTTTGTGTTATTTGTAGCTCATGTGTAGAGCTATTTGAACCCAGGCTGGAGGAATCCCAGGAAGTGCTGGTGATCAGTGGGATGATCAGTGATAGGCCTGGCAGGCATACAATTACTGTGTCTTTATCTGCTCCTTATCGTTGGCCCGATTTTCAGGGGATGGAAAATTGTATGGTATCTGTCACCGACCAGGATGGGAATTTGGCTTATTATATCGACGAAGGGGAAGGCACCTATACCGCAGATATTCCCGATTCCTTCCTGGAAGTGGGTGATGCTGTGAGATTGCATGTGCAAACTCCGGATCATGGTGAATACTGGTCCTCCTTCGACACCATCCTTGCCTGTCCAGATCTTGACAGTGTTTATTGGGAGTTACAGTACATAGAAACATCTGATCCGGATATAAATCGTCCCGGTATACAATTCTACCTGGATATGTCGGGAAAACCATCCGACTCCAGAAATATTATCTGGCGCGTTAATGAAACTTGGGAATATTGGGCCTCCCTCATTGGTAACTACATCATGTGGGACTGGATGCATGTAGAAGAATTCTGGTCCGGAAAGATTTTCAAGTGCTGGAAAAGCTATCCCTTGGATCATATTTTTACCATGAGTACACGAAACCTATCTACCAATAAGATACGAAAAATGCCCCTGAACTTTGTATCAAATGAAAGTGATCGACTCCAGGTCACCTACAGTTTGCATGTTCAGCAGCAGTCCCTGTCCCTGGAAGCTTATAATTACTGGCAGAGGATGAACGAGCAGGCAGTTTCATCCGGAGGCTTCTATGATAAGCAACCCGCATCAGTTGTGGGAAATATTTATAGCTTAGATCACCCAGAAGAGTTAGTACTGGGTTTCTTCTATGCCAGCCAGGTTAAGGAGCAACGAATCTTCGTTCATAATAACGATCTATTTGATTTCTTTATCCCTCACATTGACTGTGAATATGAGCCAATGCAAACCCTGGGGCAAAATACCAATATTGAGTTCCCGATATATATCTATTTCCCCGGACCTTTTAAACCAGGATATTGGGGCCATAAGGAGTGTTTTGACTGCAGACTGCAGGGTGGAGACACTATCAGACCTAAAATATGGGAGTCATGGAAATAATTCGTAAGCTCTTAAGCATTTTTATAGTCTGTTTGAGTTTCCTGGTTACTTCAGGTGTGGATCTGGAAGCCCAGACTTCACCATTCGATTCAGCAGGTTTCCGCGAAGCTGGCATGATTCATGAAAATGTGGATTGCTTCACGGACCGTTCCCTTTATATTACAGAAGAATTGATAAGGTTCAGAGCCTATGTGCATTGTACAGGTAATCCTTACAACAGAGAATGGAGTTCCGTCCTATATGTAGAATTGCTCTCGGCCGCAGGAGGACGGGAAGTATACGGGAAATTCCCGGTTCACGACCACGTGTCGACCGGAGAGATTGTCATTCCGGCTGGAATATTGACGGGTAACTATTTTCTTAGATGCTATACCAGATGGATGCGGAACTGGGGACCGGCAGAGTATAGTTATATACCGCTCAGAATCATAAATCCGAACAGACCGGAATTATCCAGGGAGATACCGGTGGGAGACACGGAAGTAAGCCTGTCCAACAAATTCGTAAGGAAGGATTTACTTGAATTTTCTGAGCATTCCACCATGAACAATAGGGGTGATACTATTACGCTGGGCCTTTTTGCTGCCGGAAGTGATTTTTATGGGATGGCGGAAGGATGTATTACCGTAGTACCTGTCGGAGTAAAACCTGCAGGTCCCACTACAATAGCGGGGCTACAAAGAGAGGATCTAAAAAATTTTCAGGTAAAGTTTCTGCCCGATATTTTTGGTGCCACCATATCAGGAACTGTGTTTCAACCGGGTGCGGAACAGCAAATTGTGAAGGATGCCAGGATTCACTTTACACTGATAGGAGACCAGCAAGATTACCTCGTGACCAATTCCGATTCATATGGTAAATTCTCGATCACCCTTCCTTACCGGGAGGGGAAATTGACACTTCTTGTTCAGCCTGAAAATCCTGATACTGGAAGGGTGAAGGTAAAAATTGACCAGGATTTTGATCTGAGGAATCTGCTTATACAGACCGGGACATTCAATATTGACAAAAAGGAAGAGCAAATGGTTACAGCCATGGCACGGAAGGTTCAGCTTTCCAGGATCTACAGGAAAACCGATTCTACACGGGAGAAGAGGACGGTGCATATGAGGGTGCCTTTTTACGGCTCACCAACCTTTTCAGTAAACATGGATGAATTCATCCTCCTGCCTACGCTGGAAGAGGTATTTATAAACCTTGTCCCTAGCGTCATTCCTGTCACCCGGAAGAACAAAACTTCCCTGCTGATTAGGAGCGAAAATCCTGCTATTTCCATATATGATCCACTGATAATGATTGATGAGGTACCTGTTTTCAATATGGCTCAGTTTATGTCGATTCCTACCGATAAGATAAGCAGGATAGATGTTATCGAAGATGTATATTTGAAAGGAGATATTCGGTTCGGTGGAATCATCAATCTTCATTCCAAAGAAAAGGATATGGCAGGCATCGACCTGCACGAGAATTCCTTTTTTATTGATTTCCTGGCAATGCATTCACCTCCCTCTGTAGTGGAAGAGATCGTGTCGCAGTATGACCGAATGCCCGATACACGGAATACCCTGTTATGGATTCCCAAATTGCAGGTTAAAAGAGATAACGCGTCATGGATATCTTTTATAGCACCTGATTATCCGGGAGAATATGTGGTTCTTTTCCGAGGACTGGATATGCTGGGGGAGCTCATCTCCGCTGAATCCACCATATACATACAGTAAGTTTCCTGGCCATTATTGGTACCAATGATCCATAAATAAAATCATGGTTCTTATATGTTATTTTAGTTGCTAACATATCAGCAATAATTCTGGATGCAGGATCAGTCATAATAGGTGAGTATAATATATTTAATGCTATGATATACATGCCCATTGAACTAATTAGCATTAAAGGGATCATTCTTATTTTTTGGATAAATATTAAAATACAAAAAGCTACAAACACCTAACACGGATAATGCATATTCCAGCCTGCGGTTGGATGTCTTGCAGGACAAAATTATTGCCCTATTGCCGGACCATTAGAATTAAGTAGGGGCTTCCAGCACATTAGAGAGATTTAAAGTTTGAATCCCAAACCAGCCTAATTGTTAATCAGATGGGAGAGAAGGGAAAATGGTTTTCAAAAGCCATTTTCCCCAATAACTTCAACTTCTCTTTCCAGGTAAACTCCGAATTTTTTAAAAACTGATTCCCTGATCTTTTCTGAAAGGTCATATATCTCTTTCCCCGTTGCTTTTCCATGGTTTACCATGATAAGGGCCTGATTTTCGTGAACACCGGCATCACCGATCCTCTTACCTTTCCATCCGCATTGTTCGATAAGCCAGCCGGCCGCAAGCTTGATGCCTCCTGAAGGATCAGTGTATAGAGGAATGCCAGGAAATTTATCTTTAAATTTTTGAGCTTCCTCAATACTGACAACGGGATTTTTAAAAAAGCTTCCTGCATTTCCAATTTGCGAGGGATCAGGTAGTTTGTTTCTTCTGATATTAATAACAGCCTGTCTCACAGTATTTAGTGATAATGGCCCATTTTTTTCTGCCTCCTCTCTTAAGGAACCATAATTGGTATTAAAGATCGGATTGGTTTTCAGCCTGTAAAAAACCCTGGTAATAAGATACTTGCCTTTCAGATCATTTTTAAATATGCTGTCACGGTACCCGAACCGGCACTCTTTATTACTGAATTCTCTTATTATACCATCATCAAGAGAGACAGCCCTGGCTTTGTATATTGTTTCGGAGACTTCAGCATCATAGGCTCCGATGTTCTGTACAGGGGTTGCTCCGACTGTCCCCGGGATCAGTGAAAGGTTTTCAATTCCTCCATATCCGTTATTCACACACCACTCAACAAATTTATCCCAGTTCAGACCGGCTCCGGCTGATATAATTACAGATTTTTCATCCTGACCTTCTTTTTTGATACCTTCCATTGCAGGATGTACAATCGTTCCATTGAAATCATTGGTGAAAAGAATATTGCTGCCCTCGCCAAGGATGAACAGATTTTGGATTGACGATTTTCTATTTCTTAAATATACAGCAGCCTCTTCTTCGGTTTTTAAATCAACAATGTATTTTGCCTTATAATCAATACCGAAAGAATTATAATTCCTCAGAGATATATTATGTAAAATCACGTAAACAACTTTTATGCACAAATATAAACAACTTGCAAACATTAAATTTACCAGGTGTTTTAATTACCCGATAACAAAACCTGCAAACAGGATTAGCCTAGTCCTTTAAAAAATGTAAATTGTGCCAGAATAATTTTCTTAGGTTAGTATTTGAAAATGATATATTAATTCATTATGAGCATAATTGAACTAGAGAATATCACAAAAAGTTATGAGAACCATGTTGCTGTTGATGATTTGTCTCTTCAGGTCCCGAAAGGAAGTATATACGGATTCATAGGACCAAACGGATCAGGAAAAACAACAACCATAAGGATGATAATGAATATCCTCTATCCGGATAAAGGTAAAATACTAATATCCGGGAAGGAGCATACAGGCAGCCGGTATGAAAATATCGGCTATCTTCCGGAAGAGAGGGGGCTTTACAGGAAAATGAAGGTGAAAGAGCTGATCAGTTTCTATGGTGAACTCAAAAATATGTCTAAACCGGGTAAAGAAACAGATTATTGGATCGAGAGATTTGATCTGGTAAAATGGGCCGGAAAGAAAGTTGAAACCCTGAGCAAGGGAATGACGCAGAAAGTACAGTTTATTATCACAATAATTAGCCGACCTGAGATAATAATTCTTGATGAGCCTTTCAGCGGACTTGATCCTGTTAATACTGAAATCATAAGGGAAGTGATCCTGGACCTCAGAAATAATGGTGCAACAGTTCTTTTCAGTACGCATGACATGGCAGTCGCTGAAAAAATGTGTGATTTTATTTTTATGATATACAAAGGAAGAAAAGTCCTCGACGGTACTCTTGAAAACATCCAGAAAAAATATGGACAGGATACTATTCGTATTCAGACAGAAGGGGGTATCCGTGTTCTGGAAGGTGTGCCTGGTATTGAAAAAACAAATGATTTTGGACAGACACAGGAAGTAAGAATGTCGCCTGGCACTGATCCGCAGAAGATATTATCAATTATTATGGACAAAACCAGGGTGACAAAGTATGAGATTGCATCACCCTCTCTTAATGATATTTTTATTCGTATAGCCCGACCCGAAAAAGAACAAGACCATGAATAAAGCTCTAATAATTGCAAAACGTGAATATCGTGCTGCAGTAAGAACGAAAGGATTTATTATCACTATATTGCTTCTGCCTCTATTTATGGGAGGAGGTTTACTGGTATTTACCCTTTTTAAAGATAAGGTTGACACCGCTGATAAAAAAATTGCTGTTATCGATTATTCCGGACAGTTCAGGGAGGACCTTATTGCAAGTGCTGAATCATTTAATGCAGCAACAGCATTGAATGAAAAAGGACAAAAAACATCTCCCTCTTATTTTTTTGAGTTTGTTGATCCTGATATCAATGATCCTGAAAGTCAAAAACTTGATCTGAGCAACAGGGTGAGGAACAAGCAGCTCCATGCCTTTGTTCAGATCGGTAAAAATGTTATCCATCCTCAGCCGGATGATGACCAGTCAAGGATTTTCTATTATGCAGAAAGCTCAGCTATTGATAATGTGAGGAGCTGGTTTAGCAATATTGTAAATACTAAGATCCGTGAAATAAGGATAGTTGAGCTCGGCATCGATAACGAAAGAGTAAAGGATCTTTTTTACTGGGTGAACGCTGAAGCGATGGGACTTGTTAACATCGACACGAAAACAGGTAAGGTCTCAGATGCAAGGAGAACAAATGAGTTACAGACAATCCTGGTTCCATATATTCTTCTTCTTCTGATGTTTATGATGCTCATGATGTCGGCAGTACCGCTTCTTACAACAGTAATGGAGGAAAAAACCGAACGCATTGCTGAAGTACTCCTTGGCTCGGTCACACCCTGGGAATTCATGACAGGCAAGATCATCGGCAGCCTTGGCGTTTCGCTTACAACCTCAGCCATCTATGTGGCCGGAGCATTGTTTACACTCAACAGAATGAATATGTCGGATTTAATCCCTTATGACATACTTCCATGGTTCTTTGTTTACATGATACTGGATATCATTATGATAGGATCAATAATGGCAGCCCTTGGTGCTGTATGCAACGATTCAAAAGATGCCCAGGCAATGCAGTTTCCTGCGATGTTACCAATTATACTTCCATTATTTCTGATGATGCCGATAATCTTAAATCCCCTGAGTAATATGGCTGTAGGGTGTTCGCTTTTTCCGCTCTGGACACCCATGCTGATGCTCTTACGGCAATCAACATCTGTTACTATACCTCTCTGGCAGCCTGTTGTTGGTCTGATAGGTGTCGTATTATTCACGGTCCTGTGTGTCTGGGCTGGTGCCCGGATCTTCAGATCTGCAATTATCCTGCAGGGGAAAAGACCAAAATTCGGAACACTGATGCGATATATACTAAAAGGCTGAAATTTTATAAGAAAAAATCTTTATCCCTCATGCCGCATATCGCATATGGCAAATAATACATCATAAATAATTCCCCCTTCGTCAAAAAGAATTGTACCAATAGCAGTTTTAATTTACATTTATTCATTATAAAAATTAACCGGCCTCAGTGTCGAAAAATTTTTAATCATGAAAACAAAATCCTCTCTCTTATCTTATGTGTATTATTTATTATTTGTTCTCGCTCTCAGCCCTCCGCCATCAGCCCTAAGCCAGGTCCCCCATGGATTTAATTACCAGGCCCTTGTGCGGGATGGGACAGGTGAGATCATGGCTGAAGAAGTACTTGATGTACAGATCGATATTGAGACTGCCGCATCCACACTTATCTGGAGTGAGACCCA
>Ga0315534_1001988_pt1 | contig 14034 bp, 7 predicted proteins | sample SalMarSW160240MG_FD_203094 | JGI IMG/M metagenome (GOLD analysis project Ga0315534, IMG submission 203094) | Salt marsh sediment microbial communities from the Plum Island Ecosystem LTER, Massachusetts, United States - Salt Marsh Sediment SW1602-40 ... | reverse complement strand
GAAGCGATCTGACAAATTCGCTCGCCTGAAGAAAATTTCATATTTAAGTAGTCATATATCGCTACATGTTCGGCAACAACCAATATCTATTACGTGCCAGATACGAGTTTTCACACAGCCTCGGCCAACAACAGAAACTAGATACAACATTCATTATATATCTATAGAAGTAAGGACAATGATCTCACACCACTTTTTTAGTTGAATACGATATCGGCAAGGGCTATGTCACTAACAAGATCATCCATGACTTCATTTGCAGAGATTTTAACTTTTTCCCAAGTCTCAACGCTTGCATACCCCAATTCTTGGATCTTTTTGGAGGCCTCGCGCTTTTTTGCATGTAATATATCAAGTTCCTTGGTATACCTGGCTTTTGTGTCAGATTCGGCATTTACAGCCATTAAATCTAAGAGATAAATCTCTACGTCACATTTCTCAAGTCGTGCCATCATTTTTTGTTTATACGTCTCATTTGTTTCCATGTGCTATTCCTTTAAAAGAGGGTTACAATTTACTCTCAATCAATCAACTTTACTATCAATTGGTTATCAACACCTTTTACCCCTGCAACAGTTCCTGCTATTTCGCTGGCCTTGTCACTATGTAGTTGCGAATCAACGGATCCGCTCAGTGTTGTCACGCCATCGGTGGTTTCAACCCAGATCCTCAATACCCTGAGATCTGTATCACCTAGTATGGCAGTTCTAACTTTAGCCGTGATTTCCCGGTTATCTAGGGCATCGCTGACCATGTTGCTTTGTGTTCGAGGATTCTTCGCTGTCCCTATCATCTTGTCACCGATCTTCCCGGCCGTCTGGTCTATCGATTTACCTATACTTTCTGCCGGGTGATTCTTGTTGCATGCGGCCATCCCAATAACAAGCATAATCGTAGCCCCTGTTGCAAGCAGTCCTGTTGAAATATTCATTCGTAGTTACCCTTTTGTGTAATAAGTATTAAAAATGTACATGTTGGTTTATCTATTCTTTCCTATGGCGATTTCCTGGGTGCGTCTGGAGTCCCTCTCTGCATAGCAAAGCGCATCTGTAATGTTTTCGTAACGGTGTTTCTTGTAGGCGTATATTACTTTTATTGTTGACGTAATTCCGTAGCGCGTCATCAATTTCTTTTCTTCCTCACTCACGTGAATCTCCTTGGGCTGTATGTATGCCGTTGCTTGGATAAAGGGGACTGCTCTCCAGCCCGGGCCACGGTTCACAGACCTAATATTCATACTTGCGTGTGGTCCGGTGACGGCAGCATTCGCCGTTACATTTTGAATCATCATTGGGTTGCTCTCCTCAGGTGTGTGTTCATCAGATCATTCCCTCATTTTCAGCACGCTCCAACGCTCGAAGATCACTTTCTTCCAGGCAGTATCTCAAATTCCGGTCAGGCGTCCCGTGTTTTGAAGCAGAGTGCTGGGAGGTGTTGTGAAACACCGGTGATAAAATATGAGAGTCAGAAATATCTATTTCAGCCACGTACGCATAATTGCAAGCATTAGAAGCCTCCCGATCGTTGTTAAAAATTTGTGACATTGAGTTATCCAGAATAGATTGCATACAGGGCGTGGTGCCTGATCCGTACTAACGACAAGTATTTACACAACTGCAGTTGGCAGATCAGTGCCCGTGGGAAAAGAGTTTTACGGAGCTGCTAAGACTGTTAGTTCTATGTTGTGCGGCAGGATAACCTGTATCCTGACCGGTGTAGTAACAGATACAGTGTCCTCTGTTTGCAGTATTAAAGCAAATGTATTGTACAAATGAGATGAGATTGCTCAATTCAAAGAGGCTGCGCCTTAAACCCGTTACCCCTGGTACAAATCCACCTCGACGTTGTGCTCCCTGCGGTCATCCACAAGGGGGACTATGCCTTGCGGACGTCCAGCTTCATCTACGCCGGATCGCTCAATTACGGTACCGTCAACTGTCACATAGGTTGCATGTTCCGGATTTTCACTATGACGCCTGACGGTAATGTGGTAGACCGTCTCGCGATAGCGGTAGTGGATTATGTATGACTCCCAATAGGCCGGGATACACGGCATAATGCGCAGATGGTCTACTTCCAGGTACAGACCTAGCAGTGTTTCCACGGTCAGCCGGTACATCCAGCCTGCCGCACCTGTGTACCAGGTCCAACCGCCCCGGCTGGTGTGCGGTGGTGTACCATAAATATCTGCGCACATGACATACGGTTCGACCTTATAACATTCGATTTCGTCTGGCCCACTACCGTGATTGATGGGATTAAGCATGGCGAATAATTCCCAGGCACGGTCCTTGTCACCCATCATGGCAAACGCCATCGTTGCCCAGATCGCAGCATGGGTGTATTGACCACCGTTTTCGCGGATACCGGGTATATAGCCCTTGATATAACCGGGTTCAAGATCTGATTTATCAAAGGGTGGCGCGAGCAACTGGATTAACTGTGCATTGCGGCGCACCAGGCGTTTATCCACTTCTGCCATCGCCTGTCGTGTTCGTTTGGGATCACCACCACCCGACATGACAGCCCAACTCTGGCTGATCGAATCGATTTGGCATTCGTTATTTTCGGACGAGCCTAAGGGTGTACCATCATCAAACCAGGCGCGCCGATACCAACCGCCGTCCCAGGCATTGGCTTCAATGTTGTCGTGCAACAACGCAGCCTGCTTGACGCAAACATCGGCGAAGGCCTCATCGTCCCGGCTACGTGCAAGGTCTGCAAACAGTCGTAGATTTTCATACAGAAACCACGCAAGCCAAACACTCTCGCCCTTACCGTCACGACCGACGAGATTCATGCCATCGTTCCAGTCGCCGCAGCCCATTAGTGGTAGTTGATGTTTACCGAAGCGTAATCCATGTTTGATTGCACGCATACAATGTTCATAAAGACTCGCTGCTTCAACCGAACGTTGCGGCTGGTCGTAGTATGCCTCTTCGTCCGGCGTCAATTCACGGCCCTCCAGGAAGTAGACTAATTCGTCGAGAACTCCCGTATCGCCGGTCGTCTGGACATAGCGACAGGTTGCATAAGGTAACCACAGATAGTCATCAGAAAAATGTGTACGTACGCCATGGCCGTTAGGTGGGTGCCACCAGTGTTGCACATCACCCTGGGTAAACTGGCGCGCGGCGCAACGAATCAGCTGCTCGCGTGCAAGCCATGGTGTTGTGTGGATCAGTGCCATGGTGTCCTGTAATTGATCGCGGAAACCATAGGCGCCGCCGGACTGATAATAACCACTGCGACCCCACAGCCGGCATGACATTGTTTGGTAGACCAACCAACCGTTGGCCATCACGTTCAACGCCCGATCCGGTGTCTCCACATTCACCGCGCCCAGGGTGTGATTCCAGTATTCCCACACCGATTCCAGTGCCTGTCGTGCGCCCGCCGGTCCGCCGAATCGCTGAATGATATGCTGTGCTTCGTCGCTGTTGAGGGCCGCGCCGAATACAAACACGATTTCACGCTCTTGTCCATCGGTCAGTTCGACCTGGGTCTGTATCGCAGCGCACGGATCAAGTCCTGCCCCGGCTCTACCCGACAAACGCTCACGGTGCATTGCCGCCGGGTTGGCCAGTGAGCCGTTGCGGCCAATGAACTCTGAACGGTTTCCGGTTACTGTTTGCTCCAGCTCGCTGAGATGTTCATTACTGACATGGGCAAAAAAAATCCGATTGGCGCATTCTCGGCCATAAGCATTGCGGGCAAACAGCGCCCCACTGTGCGGATCCATTTCGGTGATAATGTGCATCATATTGGCATGCCGCCATTCACCGAGCACCAATTCCCAAAACCCCGCCAGTGATAATTGGCGTGGTCGTCCTGAATGATTGCGTAGCTTTACCACCGCAAACTTGACCGGTGCGTCCATGGCGACGTAGGTGAACAGTTCCGAAGCGATACCGGCTTCGAAATGTTCGAACGCGCTATACCCAAACCCGTGCCGGCATACATACCCGGATTGGCCGCTGGCAGGCAACGGTGTTGGCGACCAGAACGCGCCTGTTTCCTCGTCGCGGATGTACAGCGCTTCACCACTGGTGTCGCTAAGCGGGTCATTATGCCAGGTGGTTAACCTGAATTCGTGAGCATTACCCACCCAGGTATATGCGCTGCCGCTTTCGCTGACGACCGTGCCAATGTGCGGACTGGCGATGACATTGGCCCACGGCGCCGGCGTGGTCTGACCGGGTTCAAGGGTGATGACGTATTCACGCCCGTCGGGTGTGAAACCCCCCATGCCATTGACGAAAATGCGTTCGCGCGTCAACAGTGGATGGGATGGTTCGGCTACCGGTTGCAGCGATGGCACTAGACGGTCCGGCACCCGTTCTACCGGCATACGGCGTTCCACCTGCTCGGCCAATGTCTCGGCGCTGTCGGTGAGCACAACACGGGCGACAGTCTGGAACAAGACCCGGTCTTCCTCGGAAAGTTCTTCGGCGCGCCGCAGGAAAATCCCGCCCGGTTTGTCGATGATTTGAGCCTCGGGTCCCGCGTTGATCAGTCCCACGATCTGGTCTTGCAGTACCGCACGGTAACCGGAGAAATCCTCGTTCAGTATCACCAGGTCCGCAGCCAAGCCTTTCATCCGCCAATAGGCGTGTGCTTGCAGTACCTGTTTTACAAGTTCGATACGGTTCAGATCACCAATGCGCACCAGGACGATTGGCAGATCGCCCGACACGGCAAAGCGCCACAGTCCGGATTGTCCCAGCTGGTTGCGGGTAATGACGCTTGGCGCAGTGCGGCGCAAGGCATTGCTATAAATAACGGAAGTAGCCAGGCGGCCATAGATCTGTGCATCGGCTTCGCTGGCATTGATGTGGCGTAGTACCTCCTGGCTCTGAAACCACGCCATTTCAAAGGCACGCTCAATGAAGTGCCGGTCACAATACTTCTCAAGCAAGGCCATCGCCGCGTCACGCGTATACGCAACACCGGAGATGATCTGCACGGTCGACGATTCGTCGGGTAACAAATTGATGGTGTGGCGGATTGCCACGATGGGATCGAGCACCGGACCGTCTGTGTTCGACAACCGTTGTGATAATCTCTTCGAAGATTTAGAAGAACCATCACTACTATCCATGACCACCGGGTTGGCTGTCGTTCGACCGCGCCCGATAAATTTGGCGCGGTCGGTCTCGAAAGATGGCTCGCCGGCAACCGCGCCAGGCATTGCTAACAGGTGAAACATCCATGGTACCTGTTCACCCGGTGTGCGGCGGCGGCGCGTGCAGAGGATCGCCTGCCGGTCGGACAGGATTTCAGTTTGTACGAACAGGTTACTGAAAGAGCGATGTGCCAGGTCGGCATTCAACGGCGCCAACACGACCTCCGCATAACTCGTCAACTCGATACGACGGGTACGGGGAGACAGGTTGGTGAGTGTAACGCGGCGAATCTCGACATCGTCTTCAGGAGAAACACTGATCTCGGTGTGCACATCGATCGCCTTATCGCGCCGCCGGTACTCGGCTCGCCCTTGCACGAAGATTGCCTCATAATGATCGGGTTTGCATAATGTTGGTTGATACGCACTTGACCAATAAAGCCCCGTGTCGTGGTCGCGCAAATAGATAAATGTACCCCAGTTATCGGCAGTGGCGTCTTCGCGCCAGCGAGTCACTGCAAGGTCGTGCCAGCGGCTGTAACCGCCACCGGCGTGGGTCGCCATGATGTGATATCTGCCATTGGATAACAGGTGAACTTCAGGTATCGGCTTGTTCGGGTCGGTAAACATACGCATGATCGCGCCGGTTTCCGCGGCCGGGCGAGCGACGGCACTCACTTCAGCAGCGTGCGGATGCAAGGTGGCGCCTTGCTTCGGCACACGTTCCTGCAGCAGCAATTCCGTTGCCCGTGCCAGAGGGTCAGACATAAAGCGGCGCTCCATCGGCCGATTGAGTAATACATGTTCCAGGGCCAACAGGCTCATGCCCTGATGATGCGCCATGTAGGCATGCACTACGGCGTGATTCTTGCCCCGTGGAACTCGCGATGGCGTGTAATCGATCGCCTCGTAAAATCCATAGTCACCGAGGAATCCATCGGCGGTCAGTGTCTGCAAGTTGCGACACGCTTCTCGCGGCATTACCGTCAGTGCCAGTGCGCTGGCGTAGGGAGCGATGACCAGGTCATCGCCCAGTCCACGTTTGAACCCCAGGCCGGGTACACCGAACGCCCGGTATTGATAGATATGGTGCATATCGGTGGCGTTATAGCAGGACTCGGAAATACCCCAGGGCACGGCGCGTTGCCGACCGTATTCGATCTGGCGCGAGACTGCTGCCTTGCAGGTTTGCGCCAGCAGGGTGTTTTCATAACTCGGCAAGAACAACTGCGGCATGAGGTACTCGAACATCGAGCCACTCCACGAAATCAGACTCACATCGCCGCCATGACTTGTCAGCAAACGGCCAAGTGCGAACCAGTGCTTCTGCGGTAACTGTCCCTGCGCGATGAGCAGGAAACTCGCGAGACGTGCTTCGGATGCCAGCAGGTCGTAGCAGGACGGATCACGGCGCCGTTCGCCCACGTCGTAACCGATGTTCAACAAGCCACGCGATGTATCGTAGAGAAATTCAAAATCCATCGCCGCCAGTTCGCGACATCGATCCACCAGATTGTCGATAATACCGAGCCGTTCCTCTACATTCTTGTAACGTGATCCTGTCGCTCCGGCAGACGAATGTGTTTCATCATAAATGGCCCGCTCTCTGGCCAATTCCGCCAGAGTCGGGATGCTGTTGAAATGTTGAGCCTCCTGTTCTGTCACTGGCACAACGTATTCAAGATCATCTCGAAGTGCCTGTGATTGGCGGTCGAATGCCTGCGCCCAGTAATAGAGTTCACCATCAATATCGATGTCCGCCGGTAACCATGCAACCAGCCCGCCGCTGATACGGTGTATTTTGTCCAGTATGCTTTCAGCGGCAATCAGAGACTGTGGTAATTCGTCCACTGTCAGCGAGTGCAGTGTTTCCTGCATAATCCTGACCTGCTTTGCAAGATCCGGGGCAGGTGACGAGGGTATGTGTGCAGCGAGTACCAGCAAGGTATCCTCCAGCCCCTTAAAGGTGCTTGATGACAGTACCGGTTGGTGTTTCAACTCGGTAAGACCCGCCTGCAGGGTTAGCAGGCAGCCGACAAGGTTGCCACTGTCCACCGAAGATACGTATTGTGGATGCAGTGGTTGCAGCGTGTGCGTATCGTACCAGTTATAAAAATGGCCGCGGTAGCGTTCCAGCTCTTCCATCGTGGCGATAGTGTTGTTGGTGCGACGCAAAAATTCACCGGCGCAAATGTAGCCGAAGTCATATGCCGCCAGGTTCGCCAATAATGCCATTCCGAGATTCGTAGGCGAGGTCCGCGTGGCAATAACCGGGGCTGGGATTTCCTGAAAGTTGTCAGGTGGCAGCCAGTTGTTCTGCGGGCCGACGAAATCAGCAAAGAAACGCCATGTCCGTCGCGCCAATACCCGCAGAAATTCCAGTTGATCAACAGACAAGTCAGCTTCGGGCGCGTGTAAGGGTTTGCTGATCCAATTGGCAACGGCGGGCGATACCAGCCAGAGCAATAAGACAGGTGCCCAGGAGAACCACTCCGCAGAGTGGCTTTGCCACATTGCATAAGCCAGCGCCAGCGCCACGACAGGCGCGAACCACATCTCACTAAAAAAGCCACCCAGGGTATGGCGTGCATTACGACGCGCATAAGATCGCAGATGCCAGAGTAACAATCCGCGACGGGTGAACAGCATACGCACGCCCGAGTGTAGAATCGCATCGAGACAAATCAACGTGTCATAAGGCAAAAAAATCAACGTCAGCAAGGCAAGTGCCAGCGAACGGCCCGCGGATTTGCTTGTCAGGATCAGGTGCGCCAGTAAATCACGTTCTTCAGGTTTACGGATGAGTTCTATTGTTGTACTCGTCAAGGTGTGCAAGAACAGGACACCCGTTACCAGCAGGGTCCAGAACCACGTCGGTCCCGGACCATACAGCCAACCACCTGCCAGCAAGGCAAGCAGTGACGGTGGGACGAGACTGCGCCGCAGGTTGTCGAAAATTTTCCACACTGACAAGGCCGTCAGCGGATTCGGTTGGCGCCTTGCTTTTGATGTATCTGAAAGAGGTGATCCAGGCACGCGCGAACGCAGCCACCCGGCAATCTGCCAGTCACCGCGTATCCAACGGTGTCGTCGGCTGGCCTCCATAGCGAAACTGGCCGGATGCTCTTCAATGAGATCGACATCGGTCACGAGTGCCGAACGCGCATAGCCGCTTTCCAGCAAGTCGTGACTTAGAATGAGATTCTCCGGAAAGCGTCCATCGACGGCCTGACGAAAAGCGTCCACATCGTAGATGCCCTTGCCGATGAACGAGCCTTCTCCGAAAATATCCTGGTAGACGTCCGATACCTCGCGTGTGTACGGATCGATGCCTGACTCTCCCGCGAACAGTTTGGTAAACCGTGACTGACTTGCGCTGGTCAGGCTGATAGAAGCGCGTGGTTGCAGGATCGCGTAGCCTTCGACGATGCGTCCCTTGTCGGCATCGTACACCGGCCGATTGAGAGGGTGAGCAATGTAACCTACCAGAGTGCGTGCCGCGTCGCGTGGCAGTTGCGTATCGGTATCCAGTGTAATTACATACTTGATCGAACCGAGGATGGAGACATCTCCGGCAATATCCGAGAATGCAGTTTGCCCCTCACCCTGCAGCAAGGCATTGAACTGCTCTAGTTTGCCGCGCTTGCGCTCATATCCCATCCACACCTGTTCGTATGGATTCCACACCCGCGGTCGGTGAAACAGATAATAGATGCATGGACGATCTTCGCGGTAAGTCGCGTTGAGCGCCTGGACAGATGCGTGTACGTGGGCGAGCAATGCGTCATCCTCTGGCAATATTTGTTCTTTCGCGTCACGGAAATCCGTCAGCAAGGCGAAGAACAGATTAGCATCGCGATTACCGAGATAGCGGATCTCCAGGGCTTCAAGTAAATCATCAATCTCTTGCGTGCTGCCGAGCAAGGCAGGAACAACAACCATCGTGCGGTGGCCCACCGGAATACCTTGCGAAAAATCCAGGCGAGGTAACGAGCGCGGTGGCAAGATGAGTGTGACCAGCAAGTTCACCAACGGGACGACCAGCGCTGATACACCGATTAAACCGGTGATTGCAAAAAACCATAAGCGCCAGTCGTTCAATTCGAGAATGGAGGGCTCAAATCCGCCAAATGGGAACAACACAACTGATGCCGCCAGCATGGTAAGCAACAGGATGGACCCGAGGTAAAGAAACAGGCGGAAATGCCGGCCCACTCGGGCAACACGTCTGTTCAATGGCAAACGGCATCTGACCGCTCGCTCAAGGCTCTGCCGTCCATCCTCAATCAGGTAGTATCCGACATGTGCGGTGCGGTTACTGGTACCCAATTGCTCTGCAGCAGTCTGCGCAAGGGCAATGGCTTGACGTGCCACCTCTAATTCAGTGTGTGTACAACCTCGAGCCACATCTTCTATCACATGTCGATAACGGTCGCGGGTGCTAAAATCCTGGCTGGCGTGTATTCCCGTCGGGTCTTCACGCAAGGTCTGTTCGACGACGCTGAGCGACTCGACGTAATTTCTCCAGTCCATTGCGCCGATGAAACGCAGGCTACCGATACTGTTCGCGATGGAGATCTGGTTCGCCGCAGCTGTGCGACCGGCCGCCGCTGATAATTGTGTTGCGGTTACCCCTTGTTCGTGTAATTTATGCTCGACCCATGCTTGTACGAAGCCCATCGCGGGTCCCTGCGCCTGGAGTCTCGCGTAAAATTCCTCCACAAACGGTGCGGTCAGGGGCACATCGGCATTCGCAAACTCGGCCAACAGCTGTATAAGCTGTTTCGGTTCCTGTTCGGCCATCTCTAGCATACGGTCTGCCCATGTGATGGCCACGTCGAGTTCCTCGCGGCGACGCGCGATACGCGCTCCAACACGGCGCAGGTTTTCCAGCAGCGCCAGCTGCAGCATGATCGGAAATGCCCACAACTCACCCAGCATCAGCGGTTCAGTAGTCTGGTAGGCGGCGATGAATTGGGTGGTGTTGTCGCTGTCGACACGGCCGTCCATGTGAGAGATCAGTTCCAACGCCAGGTCATAGATGCGCGGGAAACCGGCTGACGGGCCGTCAGCCAAGCGCGGTAACTGCCGGCTGTATCCACGTGGCAGATGCCGACGCGCCAGACCGATCTGTTGTTCTATCAGATAGAAATTATCGAGTAACCAGGCCTCTGCCGGTATGATCCGTTGTCCCGGCGTAGCGGCGGCAGTCACAACATCGTATGCCACCAATAATACGCGTTCATTATCCGCCAGTCGTGGCAGCAATCTGTCCGGACCCGGGTGCGGATCGATATTATGCTGATCAGCAAGCGTTACAGCGTGACGCTTCAATTGCTCGATGCTGAACAGCTCCGAGCGCAGTAAATCAGTATCCCGATCGCTACGCAATGCTGAACGTGCGCGCGCCGAAAATCCTGATTCTATAATGGCTATGACATTCTCCTAACTCGCACTTGGGGTAATCAGCTCAGCACCGAACTTATGATCCATGCCTGCAATGGTATCTTTGTTCTTTGCTCATGTAACCTTTTGCTTATAACAGGTTGTTAATCTTCAGGCCAACCATTGCAATCCATCCACCGAGCCTGAGTTGGGGATTTCTTGCGGGCGGCGGCTTACTTGGCGGCATCGGTTTCCTATGGCATCGTTTATCGCCAGCCTGGCGTTTGGTCCAGAGCTGATCAATGCCGCCAAAGCGGGAATATTGTCGGCATCTATTGCTTCTGCGACAATGGGTATCGCGTTGTTGATTTGGTTGTCACCGCGTGTAAAGCGGCAACCCGATAAACTGAAATAAGTTCATTTTCTGCTTCCGCAATTCACATAACACTATATTCATAAGTCTGCTGCTTGCCGATTACAGATGCCCGCGAATTCGCATGGCTATGATGAATTGGATTGGAGAAATTCATTAAGCGTAGAATTGTTTCCACAACATAATGATAAATAAGGAGTAACTTTGCCAAGAATCAGGCCTTTGCAATTGCCCAGTATTTGAGGCTGATTTGCCAACTCAGTATTTTGTTTTTTGCTACAACTCGGATATCCATACCCCTACATCAAGGGTGGCACCCGGAGGCCCAATAAACGAACCGGCGATTGGCGGTACCGATTCAGGTAACCTTGCCACTGCAACGGCAATGTGATTGTTTCCTACGATTTCCCCGCTGGTGGGATCGAACCCTTTCCACCCCGCGCCCGGCAAGTATACTTCGGGCCAGGCATGTGTCGCACCGAAATTAGCCGTTGACGGTGGAGCATGCAGGTACCCACTGACAAAACGTGATGCGAGTCCCAGGTACCGTGCCGCTTCCATGAACAGGTATGCAAAATCACGACAGGAGCCGCTACCACGAGATAAGGTATCCATAGCGCTTTGCACACCGGGTTTCTCACGTATTTGATACAACAGAGACTGATGGATATGGTTGCTTATGCGCTGTAATAAGGTGTATGTCTGAATCCGTTCAGCGGATGTCCATATATTCGCTACCCATTGAGCCAGCATGTTATTAACCTTAGACTCTAGTAAATCCAAATAGGGTGACAACAGCACTTTGTCCTCAGGTGTATAGGCAAACGGATAGTCGATTGCATAATCGGTCACCAGAAAATCAAGGGGTTCCTGGTTATATTGCTGAATGATGACTTCGCTCTTAATCATCAGCTGATTGGCCGGCAAGTCGAAGGTTGCTATCGCGACAGAATTATCTTCCACGTCGCGATGCCAACGCAGGATAGCAGGAGGTGTGATCTCCAGCATAGATGATTCGATGCGCAATTCATGACCTTCTCTCGGGCGCAGGAGCAAAGTATGTGGTTCGAGCCGGACAGCGGCAGAGAAATTATAATAGGTACGATGAAGAATTTTGAATCGCTGCATATTTTGTCCTACTTTTCAATAGATGGCGAAAAAAACATAGGACAATAAAGTCGATTAATGATGATGCACGCCTAGCGGTGATGATACTGACACAATTATTGTGATACAGACAACTACCTCGATTACACACACAAGCCGTCTTACGGGTTTCATTGCTATGTTCGAATGACCAATTATTACCTGGAAGCGTAATAAATAAGGGTACCAGAAAAACGGTAGGCATTTATATTTATTGGCGATTCCGGGATTTACACCATATATAACCCGTTCATTACCCCTTTTTCAGGAATGGTGGCCTATAAAGTCCGAGTTCGGCTGTGTGTAAATGCCCACAGTTTGATTCAAGAAAAATTATGACACAAGTGGGTAATGTGAATCTTTCCACATCTTAATACCGCCATCCAACGCGATTGTGCGGCGGTAACCCATGTCCTGTAACATAGCGGCTGCCAGGGTGGAGATCTTGCCGAACTCGCAATAGACCAGGATGCGCTGGGTCGGGTCGGGGAGTATTTCGTTGACGCGCAGTTCCAGCTGGCCGCGTGGTATATTGATCGCTAGCGGTATATGGCTTTCCTTGTAGGCGTCTTTCTCGCGCACATCGAGTATGATCATGTCATCCGTATTGGCTTCAATCTGCCGCCTGAGTTCTTCCAGTGACATGAATCTGATCTTTGATGCGGCCTCCGAGATCATCTGTTCCACGGTCTTGCCACCTGTGCGATTGGTGCGCAGTGCCTCGGTCAGGTGCGTCGGCATGCTCAGATCCAGTTCGCGCATCTGTCGGACGAATTCATCCCGTTGCCGTTTCTGCAGGCGCGGATTGTTGGCGATCTCTTCTTGCAGCGTCGAACTGCTGCGGTTCTTGTAGTCGTGTCCGGGGAATACCATCAGATCCGGGGACAGTTTGAGCAGGCCTTCGAAGAGACTGTCGAATAGTTGCGACGGATCCCCACCGGGAAGATCGGTCCGACCCGTACCGCCGATCAGCAGGGTATCACCCGTCAGTACCCGGTCGGGCAGTATCACGCATAACGAGTCGCTGGTATGTCCCGGGGTATGCATCACCCGCAGGCGCAGCTTGCCGACGATAACGGTTTCGCCGTCGTCCACCGGCATGGTGACAAATGGCGCAACGCTGCTGCGGTGCATGACCACCATTGCATCGAGTTTCCTGCCCAGTGTATGGCTGGAGGTGAAATGATCCGCGTGGGTGTGCGTGTCGAGGAGATATTGGATGCGCAGGCCGGCACGACCTGCTATCGATAGATAATGATCTGTTTGGTCACTCTTCGGGTCGATGATGATGGCGTTGTGTGTATCGGCGCACCCGATCAGGTAGGAAAGACAACCGCCGCTGCGGATTTGCTCGAATATGATGTCGGACATCAGTCGACCCTCCCACGGTCAGTGTGTAGTCTCACCGTTATGAATTGAAATAGTCTCTGGTATTCGGATGGACCATCTGTCACCGAGTAGTTCCTCGACCGCCCAGCATTTTATCTTGGAATGCTGATCGTCGCAGGAGACCATTATCTCACTTTCCAGATCGATCACGAACACCAGCACGACATAATGGGTGGTGATGTCGGGTATGTCGAGGTAGTTGTCTTCGTACATGTGTTCACTGGCGCCGAGCAGGCCGGGATCGTGATCCGACAGGTCCAGACCGATCTCTGTTTGTGATATCCGCTTGATGGCATCCCTGATGGTCTCGTTCTTGTGGATCCTGCCACCCGGCACAAACCAGAAACCTTGCGCAGGTCTGTTGGTCCGGTTGCCGAGCAGGACATCTTTGTTAGGGTTCCGGATGATCAGGTCGATCGAGGCCAGCGGGAAGGAATCAATGATCTCGATGAATTTATGGTTCTCAGTGTTCATTTATATTGTCGGGATTGTGCATGTAATTCCCACCCTGAACCGTATACTGTCGAGAGGGTCGTGGATCATACCGGGATTACATGGATGATATCCACCATAGGTCCCTGTATGTAAGTAAAAATGTCGTGGTGTTATTTCTTCG
>Ga0315534_1001987_pt1 | contig 14037 bp, 13 predicted proteins | sample SalMarSW160240MG_FD_203094 | JGI IMG/M metagenome (GOLD analysis project Ga0315534, IMG submission 203094) | Salt marsh sediment microbial communities from the Plum Island Ecosystem LTER, Massachusetts, United States - Salt Marsh Sediment SW1602-40 ... | reverse complement strand
GGCACCGGGTTCATAAATGAGCCCACAAAGAGTGCGGATCGCGAAGCATGCCCTTGGGTATGGAAGCGAGGCGAAAGGTTGTTGGCTAAGCAGGATCAGAGAGCAGGGTCGCCACGTCGGCCCTTGACAACTCAGGCCTTCTCATGGAAGACGTTATCCAGCGGCATGGGCCGCAATCGTCGATCAGGCACGCACAGGTTGTATCTTCGCTAGCTCCCGTGCCTCCGATTCCCTTGCCTGATACAGATCCCAGCGCAGCTGGAGGTTCATCCAGAACCCTTCTGTGTTGCCGAAATACTTCGCAAGCCGAAGCGCGGTGCTCGGCGTGATGCCCCGCTTCCCATTGATGACCTCGTTCACCCTTTGATAGGGAACACGAATCCCATCAGCAAGCTCTCGCTGTGTCAGATTCATAGGATCAAGGAATTCCACTAGCAACATTTCGCCGGGATGAGTTGGTTGGCGGTAACTTGGGACTCTGACCATTCTTATCTCCCTTCTACCTGCACTAGTGATAGTCCACGATCTGAACTTCCTCAGGCCCAGCTTGTGTCCAATGGAAGCAGATTCGATACTGATCATTAATCCTTATACTGTGCTGCCCTTCTCGGTCTCCAAATAACGCTTCAAGCCGGTTTCCCGCAGGCACGCGCAAGTCGATAATTTCAGTGGCGGAATCTAACTGATCCAGCTTCCGAAAAGCGACCTTCCAGATTGCACGAGGACAAACCCGACGGGCAGAAGCTGAGTTCATCCCGTTGAATAGATCTTCGGTGCCTTGATCGGCGAAGGTCAATATCACAGTATCATAATAGCACGGTTATCATGCTATAGAAAGAGAACGAAAACGCCGATGGATAACAGCCTCGAGCTGTGGCGCCGGGGTTCTCAAACTGGCTTGGATTTCTCAAAACCGGCAACCGCTCCTTAGCCTCCAAATCGCGCCGCATCCCCGGTCGCCTCCAGCGAGACATTAGACAGAGCCCATTTCGGTTCATGATCTAGGCAAGCGCTTTCACTTCTTTCTTGATCTGATCACCTAACTCCATATCGAGGACCTCAAGGTCATAATGCGCCTGGAGATTAAGCCAAAATTGAGGTGACATCCCAAAGTAGCGACCAAAACGAAGTGCTGTGTCAGCACTGATGGAGCGCTTGCCATGGACGATCTCATTCACCCGGCGTGGATCAACGTTGATGTCCTTGGCTAGCCGATATTGTGAAATCTCCATCGGCTCGAGAAATTCCTCAAGCAGTATTTCGCCAGGATGAATTGGATCCATGTCTCTTTTAGCCATCTACACCAACCTCACTTGTGATAATCCGTAATCTCCACGTGATAGGCATTGCCTTCTCGCCACTCAAAACAGATTCGCCATTGATCGTTTATCCGAATGCTGTGCTGGCCTTCCCGAATCCCCTTCAATTTCTCCAATCGATTTCCCGGGGGAACGAGAAGCTCGGAAAGCTCAGTGGCAGCATGGATCATGAGCAGCTTGCGAGCACCTCTACGCCTGATGTCGTTTGGCAGCTTCTGAGGCCGAACACCATGAAAAATGGCCTCAGTATCGGCATCTGCGAATGATTTAATCATCTGTTGAAATAATAGCGCCTTACACTATTAGTGTCAAGCACAAAGAACAGGGGCTCTGTCCTAACAGCCTCGAGATTCGCGCAGTATCCAGAGGAGAGGCGCCGGGGGAAGGCACTCACGCGAAAACTGAAAACCTTCCTGCACAAGCATATCTTTGTGAATTCGCGCTCCGCAAGCCAGTCACACGTTAGAAAATGCGGGTAATCATATTCTCAACCTGCACGGAGCTCCTTCGTTTGAACGCTCGGCGACTCAGCATGCGTAAAGCATGCTGGTTACCTGCCATAGAGGAATGATCAGTAAAGGTGTGAAGGTGGAACGTGTGTTATTCAACAACGATCACCCGTCCGACTCCAGCTTGGATGAAGTCATCGCTGTACTTCTCCTTGAACTTCTCGATCGCCTGTTCTCCGGTACAGTGACACGGAGCGACCTTCTCAACCTCCAATTCCTTGAATGCTGCCGTTATAGACTCCAATTCCGCGCTGCTTTTATCGCCCAGGTGGAATCCGCCCAACACCAGGAATACAGGTTCGTTAAAGAGTTCCTTTGCCCGTGCGACCATGGACACCACCCCAGGATGGGCGCAACCGGTGATGATCACCAATCCTTTGCCAGTTTTAATGACCAGGGCTTGTTCACGGGTGCCGGCGCCCATTTCGCCGGTTGTGAACACGTCCTCCGCGAGCGATAAACCGGGCAACACCTCGACGACGGATGCGATCTGCGAAACACGGTGCTTGAATCCAGCTGAGAAAGAAGGAGGCAGATAAACCGTTGGATGTACACCCTGCCCAAGGAGCCCTTCCAGACCACCGGTATGATCGGCATGTGCGTGGGAAAGAATGATGAATTGAATCCGGGATGGGTCGACCTCAAGAATGCGCATGTTCTCAAGCAACGTCGCGGCATCACCGCCGGTGTCGAAGAGGTAGGTGTTATCATTGTGCTCGATAAGCGCTGCAAAGCCCCACGCTGTACGCAGGCGCGAATCGTACGGGTTGTTGTCGTAGAGAATCGTGATCGTTAATGAATCGTCCTTTGTTGGTGTGCTCATATATGTCTGCTGCCCTTCTGGTTTCTGGGTGGCGGTGGGGGGTAGCGGGAGAAATGAGGTCGGTTCCAGTTCAATATCTGGATTGAAGATTGTGGACTGTTGCGGACCAGCCTCGGAGGTAGGTAATAGAGTGGAGGGTGTTATCGGAGAAGGCAGTTGACACGCACCCAGAAACATAAGGACGATCGCACAATGCACGATCGAAGATTTCATGCTTCGATAAGCCCTTTGGTGTGTTTTCTTCTGGTTCCGCAAACGCCGCTCCGATACATCCTGTGATTATGGTGAGGGAAGATTTTTACGGTCAGCATCCGCATGATCCACCTGGCTTTTGCACAAGCCCCTGGCGTGCTGGTTTTCCCTCAGCCCCTTCGAACAACGTCTCTCTGAAAGCGTTCAACAACACAACACGGCTTGCGACTCAATGTAGGTCTGCAAGATGCTGCTCCCATAATACAGCCCATTGATGATTCCAGGCTATGATCGCATTGATTCGGCGTTTTCCAGAGCTTTGATGATTGTTTCCGCGGATTCTCTAAGCTTGAGCCCGTCCCAAGGGGTTCCCTTGAGCCATGCGACCGTCAAGGAAGGTTCTTCTCGTACGACACCGATCGGTTCCAAGCCTGCTCTGCTTAGTTTATCCCGCAAGTAATCTTCCATCTCCGGGTCTCTGACCCTGTTTAAGATGGTTAACACATCCCGGACTTTGCTGATGATCTGTTCGGGGGGGTAAATTTTCTTCGTGGCATTTGACCCTTCTCCCTTGTCTGATCCTAACTTAACAACTGGATCAGTTTTTGGGGGGCAGGACAAATGGAAATAAACGGAAGATAAGGGAAATGAAATTGTATTGGGAGCAGTATCGATCACGTGTTCTCTGTAACTTTGTTTCAAAGTCTTGGTCACCCCGCTCTCTTCAGAGAAAGTTACCCGTGTCCTTCAAATATTCTGTTAGCTCCAGTAACGAAAGGCGTCCGTTGCATATTCGGACGCTCATACCCGATCCTATTGTGCATTCAATTTCTCCTCTCAGAAATGCCGGCACCAGGAAGTCTTTCAGCATATGCCACGCGGTTTCCACCGTTTCGTGGAAATACCAAGAGTAGCTTGGACGGGTGCCTCACCCCATCCACGCCATCAGCTCGTAGTCGAATGAGGATGGTGTCCCGTTGGTAGGCGCAGCCGAAGCTGGTTTCGAAATGGCTGCGTAGGGGCAACAGGATGTAATGAATTTCCATTCTATCGAAGTAATACCTTCCTCCCCGAATATCCCTGCAGTCCATGGGAGCACGATCGGCTTCCAGGTGCGACATAGTCCCCCGCATTCACCTCAGTGTGCGCTCCGCCACGGCAAGGATGCGATCCAACTCATGTTCCTGCGCCTCGTCCAGTGCTTCTACCTCATGCCCCTCCAGGATGCGTAGTGCTACCTCCTGGGCTCGATCGACAAACCCCTTGCGCCCTTCTTTCTCCCACAGATCCATGCTCCGTCGATCCGCTAGCTCCGGGATGATGATCTCGCCGGACTTGAGGAACTCGACCGTGTGCCTTTGAGCAAGGAAGTTGCGCGAGCTTTCCATAGCGTTGTTTATCACCTCCAGCGCCAGTGAGTATTCGTCCACTCTCATCCCTTGGATCACCCTGCGCACAGAAGCTGCGATCTCGTTATCGCACACCATCTGAGCGTATGAACCGGCCACGCCGCCCGAGGTCTCACCTATGCCAGATAGCTCGTCTGCACCCGCCAGCGCAGGCAACAGAGCATTTAGACACCGCTCGTAACCGTTCTGTAGGCCCAACCCATGTGCGTTCGTCGCCATTCCGTAAACGTTCACCGGCAATCCATAGCGGTGACCGAGTTGAACTGTAGCTGCCGAAGCTAGTCCCGACTCCGGTCCCCCGTCCATCACCAATCCCATCCTCGGTTCGATGAAAGCAATCCTTCCACAGTAGAAAACGGGCAGCCCAGGGTGTACCAATTGGACCAGGACGATCGAGGCAAGAAGCTCTGCATTCTGTTGGACGAGAGCTCCGGCGATGGACAATGGCGCAGTCGCACCCGCGATCGGGCACGGCAAGGGTCCGAACGGGATGTTGAGCCTGGCCACCTCGATCATTGCCTTAACATGCTGATCCGGAAAGGTCAGAGGACTTAGGGGAGATACAGCAAGCGTGAGATGTTCGCTTGGAGTTCCGAATACCTCCACCATGTTCGCTACTATGCGTACCTCCTCTGCGGTTTGCACTCCTGGTCCATGAAGTGGTTTAACCGTGTTTGGAAGTGTGTGGCGGTACATCGCCAGAGACATGATCGGTCCAGGCACATCCTGCGGCGTGAAGAAAGGCGTGACCGTCGTGACACTGTCGAGTGCGTCCAACAGCCGCGCGCTATCCCGCACATCCTGGACGATCGCTTTACGATGTCGGTTGCGCTCGTCATCATAGACGTCACGCGCCCCACCAAGATTGTGCCAATGCAGTTTATCTTCCCCGAGCAGCGCCACCAGTCCACCACGCCCTCGGAGAGCGACGGTAGATGGGCACTGTGCGAGGGACTGTTCGACAAGCTCTGGAGGGATCTTAATCCGATCCCTGTCGATTCGCCCACCGCCTGCGTGCAGAACCTCGCGACCCTCCGGCTGGGTCAACACGATGCCCGTCTCCTCAAGGACACGCAACGTGGTCCGGTGCATCTGGGAAAGATCGTCTTCCGAAAGTGGGTTCCATGGTTTCATAGACATCACCCTATCTGAGATGCTTGATACGACTCAAGATGGCCCTCCCAAAGCCCCACCCTCAAAGCCGATACGCCTCATACGTGTTCTGACACGAAGAACCTGACGCCGCCCACAGCACACTTTCTGTGATATCCATCAGTAGTGAAGCCTTCAGCATATGGTCATCGTTTTGAGACTCAACAGCCCCCCTATACATGAACATTTCCATACCCCCATTCAAATGCACCCACGCCTTCCCCAGATCATTCCTCTTGCAATAAATATAACCCAGGTCATAATGCAACAGAACAAGGATGGGAATCTGGCCTCTAAGTCAAAGGGTCGCCAGGAGCATCTCCTTGACCAGCCATAAAGTTCCCTACGAAGCCCGTGTGCGCTCAAGAGTGTGCTTCGCGAGGATGTGGCATGATTTTCAATCGATGATGAGGGTCGTGGCGGTGGAATTTCCTGGTCTGGGTGAGTGCCCCGGCGCCTCTCCTCTGGATACTGCGCGAATCTCGAGGCTGTTAGATTCTAAAAGACTGGGCTGTGCTTAGCCCTTGGCCAAGGCAACAGAAGGAGGTGGGCGTGAGTGAGTCCCAGCTACGCTCCCGGGATGAGATCCCTAGCCAATACAAGTGTGATCTTCAGGCACTCTTCGAGTCAGAGGATGCTTGGAGAGTTGAGGTCGCTGCGATTCGACGCGACCTCCAAGGTCTGCAGATGTTCCGAGGACGACTCGCAGAACGTATGGCCCTTGTGGCTGATGCTCTTGAGCTCACCTATGCGTTGAAGGAGCGCGAATCGAGGGTCTTTGCATACGCACAGTTTTCGCACCTTGTTGACACCACCGACCAACGGGCCGCGGCTATCTACCGAACTGCTCAGACCTTACGTGCCCAATTCCAAGCATCGGCAAGTTACATTGAGCCTGAACTCCTCCGAATGGGCGCAGACGCACTCCTCCAGTTACCGCAGAACGAGTCCAGGCTTGTGTGCTACCGGCATTTTTTCCAGAACCTCTCGCGAAAGCGCGCTCACGTCCTTTCTGAGGAAGTTGAACGTATCCTTGCTCTACTCGCGGACCCTTTTGCCGGAGCAGAAGCCACCGCAACTTTCTTGCTGGGGAGCGACATAGCGTTCGACAATGCTCACACAGTTGAAGGACGCACGGTCCCGATAGCCACGCAGACAATGGATCACCTAGTTGAGTCATCTGATGTGCAACTCCGACGGAGTGCCTATCGGAGCCACACATCAGGGTTGCTACAATTCAGGAATGCATTCGCTAGCACTCTGCTCACATCCGCGAAGCAAGGCGCATTCAGGAGCCAGGTGCGCGGTTTTAACTCCTCACTGGCTGCTGCTTTGTTTGAGGACAACCTCTCGCAAGAAGTCTTTGACAACGTCATTGCCTGCGCCAGAGAGCATGCGCCGCTCTGGCAACGGTACTGGAACCTGCGGCAGAAGGCGTTGGGTTTGGAAACTCTGGAGCCGGGGGACATCTGGGCGCCTCTCTCACTGGAGCAACCTACTGTTGGCTACAATGAGGCTGTCGACTTGGTATGTGAAGCTCTATCTCCCCTGGGATCCGAATACACAGATGTTCTGCGGAAGGGTTGCCTTGAAGACCGATGGGTCGACGTCTACCCCTCAAGTGGCAAGTGCCCGGACTGGTTGTCTTCCGATGAGCCCGGCGGCCCCCCTTACATCATCCTCCACTACTCAGACACCCTCCTTGATCTCGGCGCCTTCGCACATGAGTTGGGTCACTCGATGCACTCGTTCTATGCCTGGCGCGCTCAACCAATGGTCTACAGACCGTATTCGATGCTTGTCGCCGAGGTTCCATCTAACTTCCACCAGGCGATGTTGCGATCCTTCCTTCTCCGCTCAAAGCCGAACAGGGCCTACCAGCTCGCAGTCATCAATGAGGCAATGTCCAATTTCCATCGATACTTGCTGGTAATGCCCACTCTGGCCGAGTTCGAATCACAGATCCACAGCAGAGTAGAGAAGGGCCAGGGCATCTCCGCAGATGATCTTGATGGTCTACTCGCCGACCTCGTTGCGGAAGCTTATGGAAGCGAAATGGCGTTCACCAGGGATAGGGAAGGTGCCCAATGGGCGCGTTTCCTTCATCTCTATGCCCATTTCTACGTGTTCAAGTACACAATTGGTATCGCCGCTGCCCATGCTATCGCCGAACGTGTCCTCAGCGACAAGCCAAACGCAGCAAGTGACTATCTTCGGTTCCTCGAAGCAGGGGACTCCGTCTATCCCGTCGAGGCACTTAAGATCGCTGGAGTTGACATTACCAGCCGGAAGCCTATCGATGCCGCTTTCTCTGCAATGTCGCAGATTCTTGATCAGCTCGAGGCCTTGATCTAGCCCCAATGCCGCTACGAATAGCGTGCCCCGAAAGTACTGTACGGGCATCTAACATCTATGAAAGCGCTGTAGTTGTCAAGTTTGGATCGCAGCAGAACGCAATGGAGACGCGCTCAACCCGAACGGGGCCTTGCTCGGCAAAAGAGTCTGCACAGATTCAGCAATAGCGGCAGGCTTACCACCATGTTCGCGCCACCAAGCGACAGGACCAGCAATTTCTCGAATAATCGATGTGTGTGCGGGAGCGTAGCAGAGGTGATTGTCTGACTGACGCCAATGATTGCGGCTAGCAAGCTACTAGTCTAGTGCAGGTCAGCCAGTTCACTTGGTTACGAGTTATAACACTAATTATAACTTTATGGATTATCTTTGGAATATTGACTTCCATTCCCGGTGCTAGTCAATGAACAATGAGTCTTCAATAATAAATCAGATCTGCAATACATCCGTAGCCACCGATGCCCTTGAGGATAAGCGGGAAATCCCAAAGAACATAGCACCCCGAGTGGCTGGATGAAAGCTCATAGAATCTTGTGCCGATACTGAAATCGGGGACTTACAAGTCTTCTGTGATCTTATCGAAAGTTTCAACGCTCACTGCGGGTAACGTGGAAAATCCTACGCCCAGCATTTTTGACAACGCAACCGATGTTTTCATGGCTTGCTCTGTATTGGGTAGATCCACTATTAAGACCAGATCTTTTTCACCAAGCAAAGCATAGGCAGCCGTCAATTTCCCACCATGCTTCTCAATCAATTCCTTCGTCTCATTGGTGCGCTTCGAACTTATTTTCCTAATCGAGTCATGCGAGTAACTTCCGAACATAAAATACGTCGCCATGATTTACCCTCCTTGGCCTATAGTTCGCTCTACGGTACGAGCCCAATCGAGTTCCTTGGGATTTCCCTTACTTAGTATATAGAAAAAATAACTCCCGGTTTCGACAGTATGCCGTATAACAGCCTCGAGCTTCGCAAAGCACCCAGCGGGTCGCGTAGCACACAGCGTGGAGGTGCCAATGCATTCACCCTGGCCACGATTTCCCAGCTTGCACTCTCGATCCATCGCTTACAAATCGCGCCGCGCCGTCCATCCTGCACGTTCTTAGCAGGATCCCCGGTCGCCTGCCCCTAAACCCAGTCTCGGGACAGGGCAGCGAGATTGGAATGAGAAGGCCGATACCTCCCTCGCATAATGCCCTATTATGGGCTCACTAGATCAAACGCAGTCTACTTTCGTAGCTGCCAGACAAGGAGATACCGACCCATGAATAAGATTAGCATGTTTTTTGTAGGATTGGACCTTGGAGACAAGTGCTCCTACCTCACCATTCTCGACCCGGAGGGTGAACTGATTGAAGAATCACGTCTACCCACCACAAAGGCTTCCTTCCAGCGCAAGTTCTCCACTCTCCAGCCCTGCAGAGTGGCCATGGAGGTCGGCGCCCACTCTCGCTGGTCAAGACACCTGCTTCGTGACTTGGCCCACGACGTCCTGGTCGCCACCGTTCGTGCAGCTTGACTGCAATGCCCTCAAGCTGCGGACGATCTATCACAACCCCCGTAAGGGCGATCGTGCTGACGCCGAAACCCTCGCCCGATTTGCGCACCTTGATCCTGCGCTGTCCCCTGACGGGGATCTATGACTCTCGCCCATCCATCACCGATCGCCCCAGGCTCAAGCCGATCTCGCCGTGCTGCGCTCGCGAGATGCGATTGTCCGTTCCCGCCCCTTACTCATCAACCATGCTCGCAGCATCGTCACACCTGCCCTGGCGGGCGGTGCCAGGGAGAGCACCGGGGCACGTCTGTCTTCCTGCTCCGCGGATAGCTTCGCATCTAAGGCAGCACCAGCCATGCCAGAAGGGCTTCAACCCGCATTGCTGCCCATCTTCGACACCATCGCTACCCTCACCCATCAGGTCCGTGAATACGACAGACAGATTGAGCAGCTCTGCTAGGACCCGTACCCGGAAACAAAGCTGCTCCGAAAGATCAGCGGCGTGGGGCCAGCCCTGGGCCTTGTCCCCCGCAGAGACCAATCCGGTGATCAAGGCCCTCAGCTGCGGACACTTGCACCTGCGCTGCAAGTTCAGGTGTCACCAAGGCCGGGGACGCTTACCTGCGCCGGATACTCGTTGGATCCGCTCAACACATCCTAGGGTATTTTGGACCCGATTGTGATCTGCAACGGCGGGGATTGAGGCTGGCTGAACGGGGAGGCAAGCCTGTCCTGGCCAAGCCAGGGAACGCCAATCGCGCAGCACGCAGAGCGAATGAGAGCTGTGGTGGGAATGAACAGGCGCCCGGAATAGTGTTATTTCTGTATACAATGAGAGGGATGGAGGCCAATCGGGAACTACGGATCACAAGCGGCATCGCCCTCATCTCGGCCGGGAGCCTGGTGTACGAGATCGCGCTCACCCGCCTGCTCGCCGTTCAACAGTTCCACCACTTCGCCTTCCTCGTCGTGAGCCTGGCCGTTCTGGGCATGGCTGCCAGCGGCGTCACGCTCTCGGGCCGCGAAGGCTCAATCCGGCTGCACCGCGTCTCAGCGGCGTACGGTCTCACGACGATCGCGGCCTACCTCGTCATCAACCTGTTGCCCTTCGACTCGTTCAGCATCGCCTGGGACGCGCGCCAGGTGTGGATCCTGCTGCTCTACTTCCTCGCCGCCGGCGTGCCGTTCCTCTTCGCGGGTCGGGTGGTGGGTGCGGCGCTCGTGCGCTCCGGGGAGGGGGCGTTCCGCCCTTACGCGGCCAGCCTGGCGGGCTCGGCACTCGGATGCCTGATCGCACCCCTCATACTCGCGCTGGGGGGCGTCGAAGCGGCACTCGGCCTGGCGGCTGTGCTCGGCTTCCTGGCAAGCTTTGTCTTCGCGGCCGCTGCCAGGCCTCGCGCTGCGGCGCTCCTGCTTGCGGCGCTCTCCCTGACCGCATTCACCCGGCTGCCGGCATGGCTGCGTCTCTCGCTCTCGCCGTACAAACCCCTGCAGGTCGCGATGCTTTCACTCGATGCAGAGGTCACGCTCTCGCGCTGGTCGGCCACCTCGCGCGTCGATGTAATCGAGAGCTCAGGCATCCACGTCACCCCAGGTCTGGCGCTCTCCCTGGACGTGGATCTGCCCGAGCAGGCCGGGCTCTTCCTCGACGGCGAAGGTCCGATGCCGGTCACTCGCGCCGCGGCCCGCACTCCAGCGACATGCGGCCTGGCAGAGCGTATGCCGGGCAGCCTGGGTTATCTCCTCCGCCCGCAGGCGTACGCACTCATCATCGAGCCCGGCGCAGGGTTGAACACGCTACTTGCGTTCTCGATGGGTGCGGCGCATGTGGTTCAACCGACGGACGACCCGCTGGTGAAGGAGGTCATGCTCGAGGACTACCGCGAGTACTCGCATGGCCTGTTCGCAGATCCGGCGCTCGAGATCAGCACGCGCACCAGCCGCGGGACGCTCAGCGAGGAGCGGGGGCCGTTCGACGTGATCGAGTTCGCCCTGAGCGAGGGATTTCGGCCGGTCACCTCCGGGGCGTTCAGCCTCACGGAGGACTTCTCCATGACGGTCGAGGCGATCCAGCAGGCATGGGACCAGTTGGAGCAGGATGGGCTGCTCGTGATCACGCGCTGGATCCATACGCCGCCGAGCGAATCGGCCCGGGCCTGGTCGACAGTCCTGGCTGCGCTCCGGGCGCGGGGCGTAACCTCTACAGGGGAGCATGTGCTCGCCTACCGGGGCATGCGCACGGCGACGATCATCGCCTCCCGAAGGCCGTTCTCCCCCGCCGAACTCGCCACCGCTCGGGCCTTCCTGATCCATAACCGCTTCGATCCTATATACCTGCCGGGCCTGCGAGCGGAGGAGTTGAATAGGTTTAACCGGCTGCCCGAGCCGGTCTACCACCAGCTCTATGCCGCTCTGCTTGAGTCTTATGACCGCACCGTGCAGGAATATGATTTCAGGCTTGAGGCTCCGAGCGACGATCGCCCCTACTTCTCTCATTTCTTCCGATGGAGCCAAACCCCACAGGTCCTGGCCTCGCTGGGCCGCATCTGGCAACCATTCGGCGGCAGCGGCTACTTCGTGCTCCTCGCCCTGCTGCTCCTGATGCTCATCCTTGCAACCGCGCTCACCCTCCTGCCTGCAGCACTGCTCCGCCGGAAGCCGGGAGCAAGGCCGCCTTCCGGCGCGCTGGCCTACTTCGCCGCGCTCGGGCTGGGCTACCTGGCCGTGGAGATCCCGCTGATCCAGGCCTTCGGCCTGCTCCTCGACCGGCCGATGACATCACTCGTGACCGTGCTCTTCACGCTGCTGCTCACCTCGGGGGTAGGGAGCTTCCTATCGCCGCGCATCCGCCTGCGGACCGCGCTCTGGATTCTGGCCGTCTTGCTGCTCGTCGATCTGATCTTGCTATTGCCCTTCACGCATTGGGCGCTTCCCCTGTCGCTGCCTGCACGCATAATGCTGGCGAGCCTCTTCATGCTGCCAACCGGTGTTCTGATGGGCGTGCCCTTCGCCGCCGGATTGGCCATGCTGGAACGACGGGCGCCGGGGTGGATCCCCTGGGCCTGGGCGGTGAACGGAGCCCTCTCAGGCGTGAGCGGTGTGACGGCCGCGCTCATCTCGCTCGATGCGGGCTTCCGGGCGACGCTGTTCGCCGGGTTGTGCGCGTATGCCCTGGCCGCCGTGCTCTCTTCACACCTATCATCGGGCGGTCTGTCCGGAGATCTGGCGCGGAAAGGGGGGTAACCGTGAGGGTTGGTCTTCCCGACAGATAACTGTGATTAGATGCGGGGAGACTTTACGCCGTTGTCAGTGCTCTCCGGTGAGCGGGACGAAGCGGACACCCCCCAGGCTGACGGATTCGAAGTCGTCCTCACTCACCCGTTCGATCCGCCACAGCTCCTGATACCCACCAACCGGACCAACCGGGATGACGAGCACGCCCCCGATCTCCAGCTGCTCGAGTAGCGGTTGGGGGACATGATCGGGCGCGGCGGTGACGAGAATGGCGTCGAAGGGGGCAAAGTCTGGCCATCCGTAGTAGCCGTCAGCAAAGCTCACCTGCACGGCAGCATACCCTAGCCGCTCGAGCCGCTGCGCCGCCTCCACGGCGAGCGGCTGGATGATCTCGATCGAGTACACATCGAGCCCCATCTCCGCCAGCACGGCTGCCTGGTAGCCGGAGCCGGTCCCGATCTCAAGCACACGCTCACCCGGTTCGACATCCAGCGCCTCGCTCATCAGGCCGACGATGAACGGCTGGGAGATGGTCTGCCCGTAGCCGATCGGGAGCGGGTAATTCTCATACGCCTGGTCGAGGTAATCTTCAGGCACGAAGAGGTGGCGCGGGACGGCGCGCATCGCCGCCAGCACGAGCGGAGACTCCACGCCAAGCGCCTCGACCCCGGTATTGACCAGATGCTCGCGCACATTCAGAAAGGGATCACCGGCTTCGCCCGAGGGGGTGGGTTGCCGCGCTTCAACTTGCACATCTCTACCTCCCGGCCGTATGGCGCAACCGGCCGAGAGGAGTATCAGGCATGCGAAGGCGAAGGTTTTTCTGGAGTTCATGTGGACACCACGATTTCATTGTAGACCAACTCCAGCCCGAAAGAGGAGGACGTGATCCACCCTTTGCCAATTAGACCGCGATTTAAGCAGTGAATCACAAGAAGGGACTCTTCAAGTGCCGGGTGCCTCTGAGCACGATTCTTTATTCTGTTTCCGCTAATGGAATAAACTGGCTGCTCGATAATTCGATTAGCCAGCTTCCGATTATCTCTATACTAGGTTACCGCAACCTACTTCTTTTATTATGATCGAGCTACTAGGATCTTCATCCCTGAGAATAGATCTGTCCATAATTGAACCGGGGATTTAGATATAAGGATCATACTTGAACAGTTTGTTAATTCGGGCGATGGGTGGTGAAAAGACTACGGAGACCTCACGGCTCTGAACCGTATACTTCGTTCTTTCTAAAATTACAGGTTATTCAGAATCCAGCATAGATCGAAACGGTTCGAACCTTTCTACAATATGATTCTGCTTGGCTATAATAACGGCCGGCTTTCCGGAAATTTCGAAATAGCCAATGAAAGCTTTATAAGACCTGTTTCAGTCAGTGTCTGAAAAACTAGGAGGCACATCAATCCTTCGTTGCGATGAAGTCGTAGTCGAACGACAATATGAAATTCGGTCATGCCCAAATCATCCACCATTAATGAGGCCCTTTCTAGATGACCCCTTCCCCACAATCGGATAATACAAAAATCAAGTT
>Ga0315534_1001983_pt1 | contig 14061 bp, 6 predicted proteins | sample SalMarSW160240MG_FD_203094 | JGI IMG/M metagenome (GOLD analysis project Ga0315534, IMG submission 203094) | Salt marsh sediment microbial communities from the Plum Island Ecosystem LTER, Massachusetts, United States - Salt Marsh Sediment SW1602-40 ... | reverse complement strand
TCAGTCAGCGAAGGTTTGAGCAAATCTAATGCTTCGCGATGATGAATGGGGTAGCAGAGCTGTTCAGGCATCGCGGCCTCAATTCTTCCGGTCTCCCTAAGTGCGCGCGTTATAAGACGCGGACCTATCTCACCCCAAGAGGCCGCATCCCGAATACGGGAGGCCTCTTGCAAACAGTTATTCATAATTGGATCGCCATCCTCGAATCGCAAGACAGCTCCGTTGACTATCTCGGCAGATTCAAACGCAAAAAACTCCTCATACTCCGGTATTTCTGAAGATAGGCAAATGACGTCCGTGTCTATCCACCATCCACCCCTCTCATAAAGCATTTTGTAACGGAACAAATTTGAAAAGGCGGAATGAGATCCGGCACCTGCGCCCTTCTTGTACGTAAAATATTCGTTCTTATTGAGGATTTCTTGCGCATCCTTTAATTGCACTCCCGCGGGCACGGTGAGTGATGAGCAGTATGTATAGAGATGAATGGCGTGACCAGCGTCCAAGAAAGACTTGAAACACAAAGTCTCGTAGGGCGTTAAGGGACCACCGATCCATAGAGCCTGGAATGTGTGCTTCATTAGGATCTCTAACTTCCAGAACGGCTCAACCAGTGCCGAATCCATGAGAGGGCTCGTCTAGACAAGGTCTGTCTCTTGCAGGTCACATTCAGCAATTCCAATGCTTTGGTCATATCTGGTTTCAGATCAACGGCGCGTCGTAGAGCGGTCTCCGCCTCGCGAAGATGTTTGCTGTTGCGCAGGACAACGCCGAGGTTGTAATGATATTTCGCGCTGTCTGGAACAAGGTCCACCGCGCGACGCGCGGAAGCGATCGCTTCTTTCGTGCGCCCTTGTTGAAGTAGCACCTGACTGAGCGTGCGATGGGCTTCAGGGAAGCGTGGATTAAGGTCAATCGCATGCCTCTCGGCTGCTTCCGCCTCGTCGAGACAGCCCAGCCTCCAGAGAAGTTTCCCAAAGCTGTCATAGTACCTCACCTTGTCAAGAGTGCAGTCAATCGCTCGTCTAGCTGACGCAATTGCTTCCTCGTTACGGCCTTGCTCAAGCCGCACCAAACTCAGGGTGCGGTGACCCTCGGCCAGACATGGATCAAGTCTTAGCGCCCGCATCACAACAACCTCAGCATCACTTTGAAGTCCAACTCGGCTGAGTAATTGACCGAGATGGTTCTGGATCCTTACATCTTCGGGAGCACAGGACACGGCCCGCCTTGCTGCATCAATCGCATCTTCTTTCTGACCCTTTTCTACCAGAACCTTACTCAGCGTGCAGTGCGCATCGGCAAGAGTCGGATCAAGCGCAATAGCTCTTCTAAGTGCATTCTCAGCGTTATCCAACTTTCCGCGCTTCTGCTCCAGTCGTCCAATATAGCTGTAGAGTTGTGGATCATCTGGGTTCATCTCCACGGCTCGTTCGGTAAATTGCAGCGCTGCTTCGTATCTCCACCTATGCGCGTTGGGGTAGGCGAAAGCGAGGTAAGCCTCGCTGATGGCTTGCCGAGCTTTCTTGCTGGCAAACCGCGTAGAATCTTCCGCGTAGTCATGCCTGAGAACAGCTTTGGGAGAGTATAGAAACCCCGCTGGACCGTGCGTCTCGTACATCCTAGACCAAAGCGCTAAGCCTTCTCCTCCAGCAAGAAGCGTATCAAAGCCTCCGCTCTCGAGGAAGGCCTGTCGTTTCCATATCGAAACTCCCTCTGCGTTCGGCACGCTGTAAATTACGGTATTACCAAGATCGTAATGTTCGGCGGAAGCGGGAGAACCAGATTTCGGTAACACGCGCCCTCTTACGGCAAGAGCGCTGGTTCGCAGAATTGTTTCAGTGAGCGCTTCAATTGTCTGATCCTCAATAAATCCGTCATCATCTAGAAAAATAATGAATTCGCCTCGAGCTAGCCGAGCTCCAACGTTTCTACCTCCGGAACAACCATAGTTGAAGCCGACATCTATCCAGCGATAGTGTCCGATTTCCTTAGGAATAGCCTCCTGCCTGTTTAAATCGCCATTGTTGACAAATATGAGCTCAAACTTTTCGTCATCGCCATAGCGCGACAGCCGGCGCAGCGCTTCGGCGAGATCAGGATGCCAATGCAGAAGAACAATGATGATGGAATATCGCGGAGCGGTTTTGCGCTTTCGGTCGTAGACGCTGATATCTGACCAAACAAGTTCCTCCGCTTTCTTAGCGTATGAACTCGCAACCCGAAAATCTTGCTTCGAAAGAGCTCGATGCGCTTTCTCAAAAATTTTGGGAGATGAAGTCATCAGAAACCTAAAAAGATGTCAGGTAGGGGCTACTTGCGCCGCTATCTCTAGCTTGATATCTCGCTCCCAGTTCCTTATACGGGCGTCATTGATCCGAGTAGCTCATCTGATCAATGCGTTAGCTTGCATCCAGGCTCATTCGTGATGAGAGGTCTTGATATCAGGAATTTGGATCTTTCAGTTCATTGTAGCCGACTTGTTTATTTCGAGTGATTGGCTCCGCTCGTCGTAGCGCGTGTCACCGCGACCAATTCCTGAATAGCTAAAACCCGCTGCTTCAGCGAGTTGTGGTGAGAAAACGTTGCGAAGATCGACGAGCACGTTGCCCCGCATGTGCTGGAATATTTCCTCGAGGTCAATGGCTCTGAACTCATTCCATTCAGTAAGTGCAACGAGCATATCCGCATCTCTTGCGGCCTCCGTGGCGCTCGTAAACCACTCAACACCTGGCAGCAAATCTTTACCCTGCTTGCGGCCCTGTGGGTCGCAAACGTGGATTATTGCGCCTCGTGACTGAAGCAGTGGCAGAATGACGAGGCTAGGCGCTTCTCGCATGTCATCTGTATTGGGTTTAAACGTGACTCCTAGTACTGCAATAGTCTTGCCTTGTACGATCCCACCGGCTGCTTCCTCGATACGGCGAGCCATAGCGATTTTGCGCTCAAGGTTTACTTTCTCAACTTGCTCGATGATTGTAAGAGGGGATCTTGCCTCGCGCGCAGTTCTGATTAGGGCGCTTACGTCCTTGGGGAAGCAAGAACCTCCATAGCCAGGTCCTGCGTGCAGGAACTTCGGACCAATCCGTCCGTCTGCGCCGATTGCGTTTGCAATTTCGTTTACATCTGCGCCGACCGTCTCACAAAGGTCTGCCAACTCATTAATGAAGGATATCTTCAGAGCTAGAAAAGCGTTGGCCGCGTACTTTGCTAACTCTGCCGATTCTCTGGATGTGAAAATTATTGGAGCGTTGCGTAAGGCTAGCGGCTCATACAGGCGATCCATGAGCTCTCGACCACGCGACGTATCAACGCCTACCAGCACTCGATCTGGATGGGTGAAATCTCGAATGGCTGAACCTTCACGTAGGAACTCAGGATTGGAGCAAACGGCAAAGTCGAGTTCCGGCCGTAAAGTTCGTAGTCTGCGCTCGATTTCACGACTTGTGCCGACCGGGACAGTGGACTTGGTGGCAATGACGATATTCTGCTCGCAATACGGGGCGAGATCTTCGACTGCTTGGAAAATATAACTAAGATCTGCATAGCCATCGCCACGACGGACCGGAGTGCCTACCGCCAGGAGCACTATATCCGAGCCACTTACAGCCTCCTCTAGTGAGTTGGTAAAGCGTATTCGGCCTGCCGCAGAGTTTCGCTCAACGAGGTCATCAAGGCCCGGCTCATAGATCGGCATGCGCCCCTGTTTCAGGTCTTCAACACGATTTGCGTCCTTGTCAACACAATGAACGTTCCAACCAAAATCGGCGAAGCAAGCGGCCGAGACCAAGCCAACGTAACCTGCACCGATCATACATATTTTCACGGCAGAATCCTCACTCGTAGATGGATTGACGGTTTTCTCTAAACTTGCGTAATGCCGACTGCAAGCATCTTTGGAGCAAGGCAAGGCCTCAGCAACGGGCGTCCGTGGTCTTTATCCAAGCCCCAAGCTTCTAAGACTCTCTCTCCGCCCCGGCTGGGCTGGAGGTCGCGGCACGTCACTTAACCGCGATTCATGGGGTGGCGACACCCGTTAGGCCGCCCTATCCCCATCTCCTTCTGTGGAGGTTTATCCAACATCCAAAACGGCTTTATGCCGTCATGAGGAAAGTAAACCGGCTTGACGGAAAGACGGCTCGGAGGGATTTTCTCATACATCCGACGGAGAGTAGTATAGTGGTCGGTGCACGCGTAGAAGAGCGGCCAGTAACGATCGACGTCAAATGGATCAGTCTGCGGCCACCGCCACTCGGCTCCCGAAATGAATGGGACCAACCACTCGAAAGCTCTGCATATGCCTCGGCCATCTCGAGCCGAAAAATCCCAAAGATTTTGTCCGCAACGCTCAGCAAGCAGCGCAAGATTGATCCAGCTTTGCAGGTTGAAGCACACGTAGTGAGCGGTCTGCGTCCTTTTGAGTTCGGCGGGTTGGCTGCCGTCGGGCGCGAAGTGTTCGAGCATCCTCTCCTGACTATCGCGAAGGGTTGATAGCAAAAGCTTGGCGTCCCCAAGATAGGCGGCGATGCAACTGACCTGAAGGTCATAACAGGTTCCGTGGTTATTCTTTGCCCGCCGTTCCTTCATTCCTTGGGGGCTCGCCTCGAGCCAATTGAGATACTCTCGCAGCCAGTTCGAAAGTGCTTTCTGGTCGGTCTCGTCGAACGCCGCCGCCTGAGTCAAAAGTCGGACGGCATCGAGAAAGAAGTACAAATCTTTCATCTCGATGACGCCAAAACTCTGCCCCTCATCGTTGTCGTGGCCGCGGCGAACCTGAGCGTATCGCAGGTGGGGATTCATTCGGCCATCAGGCTCAACAAACCAGCGGCGCACGAGCTTTGCCCCGTGCTCTGCATATCGCGTTTCGCCGATTGCTTTCCAGGCCAACGCCAGGATCGTCGTATCATCGAAGAGGCGCTGAAGCCGCGTGCGATCATACTTTTGACTGTCGGGTTCGAAAAGTTGAGTACCGGGAACGCGATCGCCATCGCGGCGCACAAAGGGGAGACCGTCACGTGTCTCCGGATTCGGCCACCAGTAGGGTGCGGGATGCCAGTAGTCGTGGCGGTCGCCACTTGGCGGCAGGGTAGTCTTATCGACGACTGAGTATGGACCACGCGCAAGGGCCACGTCGGCTTCCGCCTTAAGTCGCTCGAGCAGCAGCGCCTCAGCTGTACCTTCGACGGCACGTCCGAGCGCGACGATCGCTGCCTCGTCATATACCGTGAGCCGCGGTGGATCGATGCAAGCCTGAAGCGCCAGTTCATCCGCATGGCCAAGCGTAGCGATAATGGCTTCTACTCGCGCCTGACCTCTCCCTATCAGGCTCGACTTTGATGCAGTCTCAAGGTCCGGTCGGCCGGAGGCCAACCGCGCCACCCATCCGGCCTGCGCGAACTGATGCGCCTCGGCACTTGGTTCCGCACGAGGGAGATCCCACGCGTCGTCGTACCATCTGTCCCAGTCGCCAGGTACGCCCAATCTCCAAAGCAACTCTACCTTCGGCCTGCGGCCGTAGGGCACCGCTTCGTCAAATTCTTCCTTGGCGTCTCTACGGAATACAATCTGGGGCTCCTCCGCTGCCTCAGGAGAAAACCCAGGCTGCAGTAACTGCCGGTTGTCGGTGACGCGAGCCATCGGAACTGCGAAATACTTCAGGTAGGGCGCCTCGCGAACGGCCTTCATCAAACCAGACCACCCCGCCTCTGTGACGAAGCAGTTGCCATCCCATGGCAGCACCCACTTAGCCCGGCGGCGACCATCGCGTAGGGCCGCATTTCGTGCACCGTTATTGTTCATCACATAGTTGTTCTTCAGTCGGCAGACACGAACTTCGGCGCGGCTCCGAGGGTAGTCCTCCAGTTCTGCGTAGTCGCCGCGCAGGAAGAACCCGTGCGGGAAGCATTCGAAATCCCAGGGAACACGACGGTAGGCGTCCTTGTCGAAGGGAATATGCTCGTAATCCTGCCCACGCTCCCTCAATAAGGCGATGACAGCCGCCTCCTCCTGCTCATCGATGATGCGATTGACCACCCATCGTTTACTGCAGTTCTCAAGCGCCGGTTCGTTGTCGAGTATAAACTTCAGGTTTTCTCGGGATTGACCCTTCTTATGGCGCGGGTAGAGATCGTTGCCAATCACCCTGGAAAGAACGAACGTGTCTGGCTCGAGATCGAGCTTCCTTCGCTTATACTCGCCCTTGAGTTTAAGCACTCTGGCGCCGCGGCGAATTGAATTCTCCTTAAGCCACTTGCCTCCACGGCTTCCTGCTTTCTCCATCAGAGATCGCAAGCCGCACACTACTTTTCTTTGGCGCAGAGAGTTGGCGTCACGGAACTGCGTCGCTAGGCGAGTAGCCGTGCGCAAAGGCGCGGTAAATTTCCATGAACGACTGGCGTAGATCTCCGCGAGCTCCATGTCGAGGCGGGCCTGCGCGGCTTCCGCAAGCTCGAGTCTTTCCTTGGCGCTCTCAGGGTTCGCCGTCGCCTCGTTTGGGTCTTGTTGAAGGAGTTGGCGCGCTTGCTCCGCTTCGCTTAATGTGACTTCTTGGCCTGACGTCTTCTCGGCGTGGGCGCCGGCTTCAAGGCGACGCAGGTTTTCATCTGAGTTAGTCGGCTCGCTTTCGGCCTGGGCCCGCGCAGCAGCGAAATTGGTCAAGAGCCAATCTTGTGCCAGTTGCAAGGCTTTCCCTTCGGCCTTCTCGGAATCCCACATACTTATCCCTAGGCGCTTAATGCTTCTGCTGATCTGCGCCATCACCGCCATCGTAAAAGCAATGTCGGAAGGACATGAGCGGCTTAATTCTTCCGGGAGGGTGCCGTCGGTCTCAATTTGATCGAGGATCCGACCAAGTGAAGTCGAGGTAATGACCTCCTTCGCCTTTGCAGGTTGATTGCAAAACAGAGCATACGCAATGCACTGAAGGCCAAACCAGATGCCGATATTATTTCTGGAGTTTGCAGCGTGCTTGCCCTGGTCGCTGTTGCTCATCCAATCGAGAAGCATGGAAAACCATCGTCGCAGTTCGACATATTCGCTGGGCGTGAGGGCTCCACAGTGTTCCAGTATGCGCAAGGCCTCGGTTACGTAGACCAACTGCCGCGCCTCAAAGAGGCCCTGACCTTTTGAGCCTTGTCCCGATGAGCCTTGTCCCTGCGTCACCTGTGCATATTCGAAATGGGGACTTTGGCGAGTTTTTGGATCCAGAAACCAGCAGCGCACCAAATCTGCAGCCTTGGCGCTGTATTTCTTGTCCCCCGTGAGATAGGCCGCGATAGCTAGGTTTAGGACGCGTTCGGCGAAGACCATCAAGCGGCGGGCGTCGTAGCTGTCGGCGCAGAGATCGGGATCGGCTTGGCCGTCACGGGGAACCCAGCTGCTCTCGCCCACATTCGCCCCGGACGTGGACACGCTAAAATAGTCGTGCTTGTCCTCACTGGGAGGCGTCGCTCCCTTGTGGACGACCGACAAAGTCGGCATATCCAGCAAGCGATCAACGGATTGAGCCAGCGCCTGCACCGCGGCGCGGCTCGTCCTATCGCCGGTGGCAGCAAGATGCTGAAGCGTTGCGAGCCGATCGCCGCGTAGCAGCACCAAGTCCGGAACGTCCCCCTTCCCAGAATCGACTGCATCGCCACACCAAGCGCTTCCCAAAGCCCCCCCTAGCAAGAGGTCGATCAGAAGCGCCTTCTCGATAGAAATTAATCCATCGGTCGGCGAACTTGTCATCATGAGGAGACCGGCTTGGCTCGAAGGCATTCAGCGCGTCGAGTGGTGTCGCTCTTACTACGGCCAGTTTTGCATCTCCAGCGCCAGCTAACCAATTCGAGGACAGTTCAGCCGGCCGAAATTGGGCTGCTGACATTCCTCTGCTGTTCGCCGTCACTATTGACGATAGGCGCAGCGCTATTGGAGCCACTTTGAAGCTGACCCCGCCCGATACCCCGATAGATAAACCCTACGGCCTTTGCCTGAGCGGACGAATAAACATTGCGCAAATCCACGAGCACGTTACCCCGCATCACCTTGCGCAATTCCATAAGATCGACAGCGCGGAACTCGTTCCATTCCGTGAGAACTACGAGAACGTCGGCGTCTTTGGCTGCCTCAAGAGCATTGCTGCACCACTCCACCCCCGGCAGTAACTGCTCGGCGTTCACGCGTCCCTGCGGATCGCACGCTTTGACAGTGGCTCCCCGTGCTTGAAGCATCGGCACTATCACGAGGCTAGGGGCCTCGCGCATATCGTCCGTATTCGGCTTGAATGTCACCCCAAGGATCGCGATTGTTTTATTACGCACCGATCCATCCGAAGCTTCTTCGATGCGCATCCCCATGGAGATCTTGCGCTCGGCGTTTACTTTTTCGACCTGCTCCACAAGCGTAATGGGGCATCTCGCCTCACGCGCCGTCCTGACGAGGGCGCTGACATCTTTAGGGAAGCATGAGCCGCCGTAGCCCGGACCGGCATGCAAGAACTTCGATCCGATGCGGCCGTCGGCGCCGATGGCGTTCGCCACCTCCCCTACGTCGGCTCCGACCATCTCACAGAGATCGGCCACTTCATTGATGAAGGTGATCTTCATAGCGAGGAAGGCGTTAGCGGCATACTTGGCGAGTTCCGCCGACTCGCGAGTCGTAAATACTATCGGCGCCTTGCGCAGCGCCAACGGCTCATACAGCCGCGCCATGACTTCTCGCCCGCGCGAGTTGTCGACGCCAACGAGGATCCGGTCTGGGTGGGTGAAGTCGCGGATAGCAGAACCCTCGCGCAGGAACTCGGGGTTCGAGCAAACCGCGAAGTCCACATCGGGACGCAGAGCTCGCAGGCGCCGTTCGATTTCGCGACTGGTTCCAACCGGAACGGTCGACTTCGTGGTAACGACGATCTCATGCCCGACATACGGCGCGAGATCCTCTGCCGCCTGGAACACGTAGCTCAGATCGGCGTAGCCGTCGCCGCGGCGCATCGGCGTGCCGACGGCGAGGAAGATCACATCCGCTCCCCGCACGCCTTCCTCAATCGACATAGTGAAGTGCATGCGGCCGGCGGCTACGTTCCTCTCGACGAGGTCGTCGAGGCCGGGCTCGTAGATTGGGATCTGGCCCTTCTTCAAACCCTCGACGCGATCATTGTCCTTGTCGACACAGGTGACGTTCCACCCGAAATCGGCGAAGCAAGCGGCCGATACGAGCCCCACGTAGCCCGCACCAATCATACAAATCTTCACGGCAAACTCCCCATAAATGCCCTTTACTATAGCATGTTGACTACTCTCTAGAGCCTGCGGCTCTGAGCCGCAAGAACCCATTGCGACCTTCAAGCGACGTGGCATTCCCAGGCTCTAGCGGCGCTCGGGGAGGCATGAGCACCTCGAGGAGCCAGCCAATCCTTCTTTTGCAGACAGGATCCCCTCCCACGACGGCGTGGCTAGGATCGCCTCCTACCGATCTCAACCCTGCAGCGCCGCGGCTCCTCGACCGCCGACCCCAACGAAACCATCGCCGCCGTCAAGCACGGGCGAGAAGTGTGAAATTCAATCGACTAGACTAGTTGAGAGTGTCCACCCTGTAGCGGGTGTGGCCATGGCCCTGGCGGCCGCGATTTTGCGCGATGCCGACCCCGGACTCCCCCAGCGATGCTTAAGCGGCGCAGCAAAACCCGCGTGCGATGTCAACCCAGATCATCCTCAAGGGCTCTGTCCGCCACTAGCGGGTTAAGCCGCGGGTGGGCCTTGGTCCACACCGCGGGCCTGTTGAAATGAAGTCTCGCGTTCTCCTGACAGGCGTCCAACCACGCTTTCAGGGCCTCATCGCTTATTGCGGCGGGCACTTCGTGGGCGACCACTTCTACCTGATCGGCCTCGACATCGGGGACGAAGCGTTGGAACACTTCTAGCACGGGCGCGTGCAGTATCACCAATCGATTGCAGGAAATGCGCTCTCCGGTGACGATGAACTGGACCTCTCCGCAATCTTCCAACTGACGAAATACTGGAAGGATCTGGCCAGCCGGATCGAAGTCAAAAGACGCCATCTGAATCAATCCGACGCGGCGCCCCTGTCGACATTCTTCTTTCACGTGCTCAATGTTGCGTGCCGTGACTCGCCCCGGAATCCGAAAGTCCGAAGCGAACACGACGTCGAAAGCCCGCTGCTCGCCCTTGGCGACCTCGCGCACCGGCCACATCGGTTCGGGAACCGCAAAAAGGCGTGTCGCTTGCGGGAATTCATAGCGAAGCTTTCCGCTTTCTCGATGATACCGACGAGATGCCTGGTGGTAGGCGAGACGGGCTCCCATGAAAAACCCGTGGAACCCGAAGACACTGCTGCCTGTCAATGAGGTCTCGGACTGCCGCTGGAAGGACAAGGGGCCCGCTCCGGACAAGCTCGCCACCGATGCACGACCAAAGGTCAAGCGGATGCGCTCGATGAATTCAGAGTCGGCTCCGAAGCGCACGGAGTCCCAAAAGCCGAGCTTGGCCGTGACTGGGTCTCGGCGAAACATCAGAGACGACATATTGTCGAAAATGTAGAAGCCCGGGTTACCACGCCTATGAAAGGCAAGCTCGCTCGTAGATCGCGCCTGCTGTGACATGTTTGCGGCGATACTAGGGTTGCATATTAGGTGCCGTGCCTGGGTCTCAAGTTTGCTAGGATGCGACCAATCATCGGCATCATGTGTGGTGACAAACTCGCCTGACGCCTCTAGCAGCGCGATGTTACGGGCAACATAGCTTCCGCGATTTTCCTTGGTACGAATAAGCCTGACGCGCGGGTCGCGTTTTGCGAAGGCGCAGACAACATCTGCTGTTTCGTCCGTACTGACGTCATCGACGACCAGAATTTCCAGGTTTTGCCACGTTTGCGCAATCAGCGCTTCGATCGCGGTTGCGATGTGATCGGCTGCGTTGAAAGCCGGAACGATCACGGTGATCTTTGGGCCCTCGGTCGATTGAGGTGTCCCAGCGACACCGAGTCTGTCATATAAAGCTCTGCCGTCATTTGGGCGTAAGAAGAGCGGCGGAAGATCGTAGACGCCTAATGCATCATTAACTTTAGAGAGCCGGTCCATTGGGTCTGACCGGAGGTTAGCCTCGGCCAAGTGAAGGTCCGCGTGACGCTCGATCATAAGTGCGGAAGTGAGAATTGCTTGCGCCGTTGTCAGGTCTCCGAGCGTCGCATGGCACTCCGCACGAAGTATAGCCTCCCAGCGGCGCTGGTCCCCCTCGATGATGTCGTCGATCCCGAGGTCGAGAAGAGAAAGCGCCATTGCAGAGGCTTCTACCGATTTCTGATTGGCGTACCACACGGCGAGTTCCCAAATCGCGAGCTGCCGCTCGATCGGATTGGAGCTCTCAGATAGACCTTTGAGCTCGTCGAGGGCTCTCTCGACAAAGCCAAGTTCGTTCAATCGAAGCCTGAGCTCGTAGATCCGAACGATTGGATCCTTGATGCCAAGGGTTCTCTTTGCCACGCGTCGGAAAGTCTCGGGGATAAGGACGCGAAAGTCGGGGGGCAGAATGCGGCGATAGAGAGAGAGGCCCGCTGACACGGTCGCGCGAGCAGTTTTGGTTGATTTCGAGCGTCCACGTTTCACCGAGAGACTTCCTGTACTTGACGTGGAGGGGGAATGTGCGACCCAGCTCATCTATACGTTGGAAGACCCGTCGTTCTCAAGTAGCTCCGCACGACGAGGTTCTTCGCTGGAGGAGTGCAGCGCGCTGAATTATTGTGAGCGCCCCCAAAGCAGGCTCCATATCTGTCGGCGAAAGGCGCGATTGTCGGTGACGAACAGCCGGGCTGCGCGAGACACAAGCGCAAGCCGTCCGCGCAAAGAGCGCCTCTCTTGCCTAAGGGTCGCTTGCTCTTGGCAGATTTCTTTCGACCGCCTCTCGCGATATTGGCGCAGCAGCAGGTCGAATTGGTTTGTCGCCTCCGCTTGATGCGCAACCGCCGCGGCGACGCGCCCAGGCGTTCGTGCATGCGCTCGCAAATCCTCGAAGAGCCGCAGATAGCGCCCACCGATTTTCGCGGCGTTGAACGTATCGGCGACATACTGATGCAACTCTTCCGGGGGAGCTTGCTCTTTTGACAGTATCTCGGCGAGCGCGGCGGCCACACCATCGATATCGTCGACCGGCACCGCGCAGCCACGCGCGCCTTGCGCAATCTCCGGGATCGCCCCCACCTGAAAGCCTACAATAGGGGTTCCACACGCCGCGGATTCGGCGGCCGTGTTCGAGAAGGTCTCCTCCGTTGAGGGAATGAGGGTGACGTCGGCGGCGGCGTAGAACCTCGCTAGCTTTTTCTTGTCGGTGATGAACCCAACATTGACGGTCTCGAAAGGTACGTCCAAAGGCGCATCGAGATCTCCCGCACAGACAATGACGCAGTCTTGAGTTGGCGTTCTATGTGCGAGAAGCCGAAGCGCCTCCACGGCCTGCGCCGAACCTTTCACGGTGCTGCTGAAGGACGGTAGATAGGCGATCGCCCTGTTTCCCACTGGAATTCGGAATTCCGCTCGCGCACGCTCCCGGTCATACGGCTTGAAGATAGAGACATCCATCGGGTTTGGTATCTTCTCCACCCGGCAGCTCCGAAACAGCGGCGACTGCTCCACGAGGCGATGCGTGTGGTCGCTTAAGACGACGATCGTGATGTTGTCGGTCCACAGCGTGCGTTTCGCCTCAAAGGTGGCATTAGGTAGCGGCATTTCTGAGGGAATGAACTGCGGACACGACAAGCAGCTTTGCTTCCAATTCTCACAGCCGTGAAAAAAGTGGCAGCCACCAGCGAGTGGGTTCATGTCTCTTATCGTGAAAACCACTGGTTTGCTGCTGCGGGAGAGGCGCTCGATATTCCGCAGAGAGAGAAATCGCGCGAACCAGTGCAAATTGAAGATGTCCGCCTGCGCGATTATTTGATCGAGCTCAGCGTCCGGAATGCCGGGCGGGTCCACCGAGAAAATGGTCGAGCCTGGAACCCGTCTGGGCTGGCACCCCTCCTTAGCGTCTCGCAGTCGCCTGATCCCAGGGTGCCTGCCGGGCTCGGCCTGGCCGACATAGAGCGTGGAGTCGGCGCCCCTCAGGCGCAACGCGTCGTGCACGCGCAGAGCCGCGTAGCCGGCGCCACCGGTGACCATCGTACTAAACATGGCGATGCGCAGGCGCTCCGCCGCCATAGGCGTTCTCCAGTTTGCGCCAGGGTCCTGAGCGCAAAAACAACCGTCGCGCGCTTGTATACTAGTCCGGTACCCGCCTTGCCATGGAGAATGCCTTCCTGCGATTAAGGCGCCGGCACACCCATTCATCTTGATTTGCGTTGGGCCGTCGAGGCAGGGTGCGGGATCATCTCGGAGCGACCCACTTGCCAGCCGTCTCGGTCATCATTCCGGTCTTCAACCGACAAGACGTCCTACGGCGGGCCGTCAGTAGCGTACTGGCGCAGACGTTTCTGGACTACGAGCTGATCGTGGTTGACGACGGCTCGACGGGACGGGTCATTGACGCGCTTTCCGAGGCGCGGAATAGGATCGATCTCCGCCTCATCCACCACGGCCGAAACCGTGGCGCCGCAGCGGCACGCAACACCGGGGCCCGCGCCGCCACGGGTCGCTACCTCGCCTTTCTGGACTCCGACGACACGTGGCGCAGCGAGAAGCTAGCGCGGCAGATCGCTTTCATGGATACGGAAAAGCGCCGCATGTCCTGCACTGGCTTTGCATTGATTGGCGAACACGGCGTTTTTGATCGGCTTCCGCCGAAGGTTAGCGACCTCGACGAAATCCTTTGGGGCTGCCGCATCTCACCGGGCACCACCTTGATGGTGGACCGCACCCTTTGGGAGACCACGGGACCGATGGACGAGACCTTAGGACGGTTAGAGGACTGGGATTGGATGATGAAAGCTGTCAGGCATGCGCCGTTCGCCGGCTTGCGCCAAACCCTCGCCGATGTGCATCACGACCGCTACGCGCACGTCAACGAAGCGAAGTTCGTTGCCGCGGCTCGAAAGATTGCAGACTACGCTCGCGAGGGACGCTACGGACTTTCACGTTCT
>Ga0315534_1001982_pt1 | contig 14063 bp, 11 predicted proteins | sample SalMarSW160240MG_FD_203094 | JGI IMG/M metagenome (GOLD analysis project Ga0315534, IMG submission 203094) | Salt marsh sediment microbial communities from the Plum Island Ecosystem LTER, Massachusetts, United States - Salt Marsh Sediment SW1602-40 ... | reverse complement strand
TGCCGACCGGCCTTCGTATGCGCAGAATACGTTAGTCTAAACAATCGCGGTTGCCACGACCAAATTGTTTGCGGGTACAAAGCGGCGCTGGCCTAATATTCATCTGTCCAATGCGTGATACCAATCAGGGGGCGGAAAACGGATACGCAGAGCCTGCTTCACCGCGACTCATCTCGATTCTACTTGAGCGGCCCAGTTTATGGCGTGGCTATCACGGGCCCCTATCGTGTGCTCTCCCTGGACTACAGCTATCCACCGGCATCGGACGGACTACGCAAACCAGCCACTGCTGTGGGCGCAGCACCGTCATTAGACTCTGGATCCGCCGAGTACGTAGGAGGTGCACGGGGAATTGGGGCATCCTGCGACATCCGAATCATCGACGCGGTAGAGAGAACCTTGTTGCTAGCCAAAACATTTCGCAATGACCACGCAAAACGACACAGCTCGGAGGGACATTCGAGGTGCGATACTCCACTGCAGAGGTCACGATTTTTCTGAAAAGGCTCACGCGGATTCCTATAGACAGTCAACAAAGAGGAGGGCGCGATATTGTGCGACAGCGAGCGAGCGAGATTTTCCGAGACGCCCACGGACCGCGCCATCATTACAGCCCAGATTTCCGAGCGAAGGCGGCGGCATTGAGGACAGTATTGTCCGCCTATCACGCGTGGAAAAAGGGGCCGCTTCCGGAAAACCGTGCCGCTCCGCCGATTCTCGCCCGCGGTCTATACGGTAGCACGCCGACCTTGGACTTACAGAGAGTACAACCAGATCGATGGAATAAGGACTGGAATAGGGTAGTTATGGAAAAAGAGGAAATGATTCAAATGGTGAAGGAGACCTTTCCTGAAACCAAGGCACCGAATCAGGAGTCGAATCGACGCGTCCTGCAACGATTGTATCTGGGTGTTATTGATGAGCTGTTTGAACAGGACGGGGACAGAAAGGAGATGGGACCGATAGAGGGCGAAACAGGTGAGGCGGAATTGGGATCGATCGAGAGCGAAACAGTCGAGGCGGCAACGGAACCATCGATTTTCTCCAAGGAATACGTGGGCAATAAACGGCGTGAGTCGCGTCGGAGCCCCCGCCCGAAGCTCTTGTGGAATGGATAATTTGGTACTCGTTTCCGACGTGGCATGATGCGATCCCTTCCCGCGATAACTGGGAATTTCCCAGTTTCTCGCCATCGTGTTAGGGTCGCACTGCCGACCGTCGGCAGGTAGTAAGCGAATACTTCGATAAGACTTGAGGCTAGTGGGCGGTACTGGACTCGAACCAGTGACCTCTTGCATGTCAAGCAAGCACTCTAACCGACTGAGCTAACCGCCCGTTCGTGCCGAGCGCCCTCCATGATACCCGCCCGCCGATGACACGCCAGATGGGAACCCACCGGGAGACTCGGGAAACAACTCGCCATCCCGCTCACCATCCGAACGGCCACCGGCGCTCGCCTCCTCGGAAGCCAGGGGCGGCCATACCGCGGCGTCGTGCTTGCGGACGCGTCCGGGCGGACGCGACCCGAGCCCTTGCGTTTGCCGCCACGGGGCCTGTTCGCGCCGGGTTGCGTCGCACCCACGCGCGGCGGGGTCGTTGGCCCGCCCATGGTTTCCGGCGCCCGCCGCCGTCGGCCCGGTCCAGAACCGCTTTGCCGCATGCCGGTATTGCGCCTATACTTGACTCCCCTCGGCGCACGGCAGAACCGTGCCGGGGCCCTTTCGGTGAATGTGGTTCGCCATGATTTGTAGCCATGGCACCTGCTGCCACCAACCGTATTCAGGCCAGGGAGACCATGTTGCAAGTAATGCTGCCCGACGGCACCCGTCGTCCCTACGCGACATCCGTGACTCCGGCGAAGATTGCTTCCGATATCAGTGCCGGCCTGGCCCGGTCAGCCGTCGTGGCAGAAGTCGATGGCCAAGAATGGGACCTGCACCGGCCGCTGCCAGCCGATAGCCGCGTCTCCGTGCGGATTCTCACCCGACGCGACCCCGAAGCACTGCGCGTCATGCGGCACTCGGCCGCGCACGTCATGGCCCGCGCGGTGATGCGGTTGTTCGACGGCGTGCAACTGGCGTTCGGCCCCACGATCGAAAACGGTTTTTACTACGACTTTCAGATCGAGCGGCCGATTTCCGAGGACGATTTTCCCGCCATCGAAGCGGAAATGGCCCGCATCATCGAAGCTGACGAGGCATTCGAACGGATCGAAAAGCCCCGCTCCGAAGCCATGGCCGCCTGCCGCGAAATGGGCCAGACACTCAAACTGGAACATATCCAGGAGGGTTTGGCCGGCGAAGGGAGCGTGTCGTTCTATCGCCAGGGTGAGTTCGTCGATCTCTGCCGCGGTTCGCACGTGGCAAGCGCCAAGGCCATCGGCAAGGCCTTCAAACTGCTCTCGGTCGCCGGTGCCTACTGGAAAGGGGACGCCAAGCGCCAGCAGTTGCAGCGGCTCTACGGCACGGCGTTCTTCGACACCGCGGAGCTGGACGCGCATCTGGAACGCATCGCCCAGGCCAAAAAACGCGACCACCGCGTGCTGGGAAAACAGTTGGGGCTGTTCACGATCCATCCGACGGTCGGTTCGGGGCTCGTGATGTGGATGCCCAAAGGCGCGATCGTGCGCGGATTGCTCGAAGAGCTGCTGCGCGAAGAGTTGCGGCGGCGCGGATACGACGCCGTCTATACGCCGCACATCGGCCGCGTGGAACTCTACGAGACGTCGGGGCATTTTCCCTACTATGCCGACAGCCAGTTCGCGCCGATCGAAATGCAGCAGGGTGAGCGGTACCTGCTCAAACCGATGAACTGCCCCCACCATATCATGATCTACAAAGCACAGCCGCGCAGCTATCGCGAGCTGCCCGTGCGACTGGCGGAGTTCGGTACAGTCTATCGCTACGAACAGTCGGGCGAGCTGGCCGGCATGACTCGTGTCCGCGGATTCACGCAGGATGACGCGCACATCTTCTGCACCGAACAGCAGGTGGCGGACGAGTTCCGCAGTTGCGTCGAGATGACACAGAGCGTGCTCCAGTCGCTCGGCATGGACCAGTACCGCGTCCGCCTCGGTCTGCGCGATCCGGAAAGCGATAAATACGTCGGCGACGCGGCCAACTGGGAGCGTGCCGAAGCGGCGCTCGAGGAAGTCTGCCGCACCATGGATCTGCGGGAAGTGACCAGCGAACCGGGAGAAGCGGCGTTCTACGGGCCCAAGGCGGACTTCGTCGTGACCGACTGTATCGGCCGGGAGTGGCAGTTGGGCACCGTGCAGCTGGATTACAATCTGCCGAGCCCGCAGCGGTTCGGGCTGCAATATATTGGCCCCGACAACCAGCCGCACCAGCCGGTGATGATCCACCGCGCGCCGCTGGGGTCCCTGGAACGCTTTGTGGCCGTGCTGATCGAACATTTTGCCGGTGCGTTTCCGCTGTGGCTGGCTCCGGAACAGGTCCGCCTGCTGACCGTCAGCGAGAAATCCGAAGCGTACGCCCGCCAGGTCGCCGCGCGGCTGGCCGACGCGGGCCTGCGGTTCCACGGCGATTACCGGGCGGAAAAACTCGGTGCCAAGATCCGCGATGCCCAGCTCGAGCTGATCCCCTATATGTTCGTGGTGGGTCCGCGCGACGCGCAGGCCGGCACCGTGTCGGTGCGGGACCGCATCGATGGCGACCTGGGGGCGATGCCTGTGGAACGCGCACTGGCGCGGCTGGCGGAGGAAATCGGGGCCAAGAAAGTTCGTCAGGTGGCGACCGACATCACCGCGGGATTGAGCGACAAGGGCCGAAGTAACGAGTACTGAACAGGTTGAGTCGTCAGGTGCCGCGGCGCCACTGCCGCCCCGCGCGGCGTCGAGATCCCCCCCGGGATGTTGACGATCGGTCAGACGCAATTGATACTCTGTAGTCGGGCCGGCGCCGCCCGCGGGGTAAACATGTCTTTTTGGGAGGGATGCAACGATCGAACGCCGCCAGCAAAGGATCAATGATCAGATCCGCGTCACGCCCGTCCGCGTCATTGCCGAAGACGGGCAGCAGCTGGGTATCATGAGCACGGCAGACGCCTTGGCACGCGCGCGGGATGCCCGATTGGATCTGGTAGAAGTGGCTCCCATGGGGGACCCGCCGGTTTGCCGAATCATGGATTACGGCAAGTTCAAGTACCAGCAAAAGAAGCGCCAGCACCGCAGCCACGCGCATCACAGCAGGAACAAAGAAATTCGGCTGCGGCCCAAAATCGGAAAGCACGACTTCGACTTCAAAATCAACCGCGCGCGAGAATTCCTCGTCCAGAAGGACAAAGTCATCTTCTCGGTCGTCTTTCGCGGACGGGAAAACGCGCACGTGGACGAAGGCTTCAAACTAGTCAACAACGTCGTCGAGTCGCTGGAAGACGTGGCCAAAGTCGAGCAGAATCCGGCGCTGCACGGCCGGCGGATTGTGCTGATCCTGGCGCCCAAATGAGTCACTACGTGTCGATCAGGTGGAAGTCGACCACCACGGGCAGGTGATCCGACGCCCGCCGTGTTCTGGCGGTGCGGATCACCTTCGCGCGGCGGATCCGTATCGCTCCCCGCAGAAAAACCTTGTCGAGCGCGCCGACGGGCATCCAGGCGGGAAACGTCCGAAATCGCGACGCGGGATGTGTCACCAGGTAGAAGTCATGCTGCTTGAGGATCCTCGGGGCCAGACTATTGCGCCAGTCGTTCAAATCGCCCGCGATGAGCGTCGGCAGGTGGCCGGAGCGTTCGAATAGCCGGTGCTGGACGAGCCGGGCGATCTGCCACTGCCGCTCTCTGTCGGACAGGCCCAGGTGCGTATTGGCGATGTGAACCGGGCCCTCGTGGCTCTCCACGACCACCAGCTGGGCCCCGCGCGGTTTGCGGTCGGCGAATCGCAGCGAAATGTCGTGATGCTCGAGCACCGGCCAGCGGGAAAAGATTAGATTGCCGTAACCTCCATACCGGTAACGCACATTGGTCTGAAAGTGGCTGCTTTCCGGGCGAAAATATTCCGTCAAAACGCGGGGTTGGTCGTCGAATCGCGAGCGTCGCGTGCCGCGCGCGACCTCCTGGAGGCACACCAGATCGGGGTTCTGCGATTCGATGACGTCGATGATCCGCTGCATCCGGTAACGCCGATCTCGGCCGCCGATACCTTTATGCATGTTGTAGCAAAATAGCCGCACCGCTCTTTTCCCCAAGCTCCGTTGCTTTATAATACTTGATTCCGGCAAACCCCCCAGCAAAACACATGTTCCGGCCATGCCAAAACAAAAAACACACAAAGGCACCAAGAAGCGGTTCCGGCTGACGGCCAGCGGCAAGGCCAAGCACCGCCAGTCGGGCACGAGCCACTTGGCGGCGCGGATGAGCCAGAAGCGAAAACGCAATTTGCGGGGCACGACCGTCGTGTCCGAAGTCGCCGCCGATGCCATCCGCGAAGCACTGTGCGGCCACAGCTATTGATGCCACGAGTCCTCCCAACGACAGGGTTGGTGAAACGCCATGAGAACTCTCAAGGGAGCCGCCCGCAACAAGGCGCGACGCAGGCTGCTGAAGAAAGTCAAAGGCAATCGTGGCGGGCGAGGCAACCTGCTGCGGACGGCCAAGGAAACGCTGTTGCGAAGCGGGGCATTCGCCTACCGCGATCGCAAGACGCGTAAGCGCAATTTCCGGCAGCTATGGATCCTGCGGATCAACGCCGCCACGCGCGAGCGCGGAATTCGCTACAGCGAGTTCATTCAAGGGCTGGACAAAGCCAACATTGAACTGAACCGCAAATCGCTTTCGGAAATGGCCATCCATGACCCGGAAGCTTTCGATGCCGTGGTGGCCGCCGTCATGGAGGCCCTGGCTGCCTGACAGCGCCGCGTGCAGCGATCGGCGGCATTCGCAGGCAAAGGGTGGGGGATGGCAGGCGCGGTCGGACTTGCCGAATTCCTGTCACGCGTCGACGCGTTGAGACAGGAGGCGGTGGCAGCGTTTCATGCCGCGTCCGATACCGAGTCGCTCGAGAAGGCCCGCATCGCGTACCTCGGCGCCAAAAGCGGCCGGCTGCGAGCGCTGCAAAAGAACCTGGCGGGACTCGACAGGGCCGACAAACCCCAAGCCGGCCAGGGCTTCAATCGCGTCAAGCGAGATTTGGACGCCGCACTCGAGGCCGCGTCCAAACGAATCGCGCAGCCAGTCACCGCCGAACGCTCGGCCGGCATTTTCGATCCTACGGTCCCCGGCAAGCAACTTTCGCTGGGAACCATCCATCCGGTGACCCAAACCATGCTCGATGTGGCAGAGATCATGGGACGGCTCGGGTTCACCGTCGCCGAAGGCCCCGAGGTGGAAGACGAATGGCACAACTTCGGGGCGCTCAATATTCCCCGTTCGCATCCGGCACGCGATCCGCTCGACAATTTCTACCTGGCAGTCGGCGGAAAGTCGTCACCACGCCAGATGCTCTTGCGAAGCCAGACCAGTACCGTGCAGATCCGCGTCATGGAACGGACGCGTCCTCCGGTGCGGATCATCTCTCTGGGCCGCGTGTACCGTCCCGACACGGCCGACGCGACGCACTATCCCATGTTCCACCAGATCGAGGGACTGCTGGTCGATCAGCGCGTGACCATGGCCGATCTGAAGAGCGTGCTGCGGCTGTTCGCCATGAGTTACTTCGGCGGTGATGTGCACATCCGGTTCCGCCCGTCCTTCTTCCCATTTACCGAACCGAGCGTGGAAGTGGATATGAGCTGGCACGAGGGTTGGATCGAAATGGGTGGCGCGGGGATGGTCGATCCGCACGTGCTGCAAGCCGTGGGCTACGATCCGGAGGACGTCACCGGTTTCGCATTCGGGTTGGGTGTCGAAAGAATCTGCATGCGGCGGTACGGACTGACCGATATCCGGCACCTCTACGAAAACGATGTGCGCTTTCTCCAACAGTTTTAACAGTGTCTAACAGAACATCGGGGATGCATTGTTAGGGATGCATTATTCATGACGCGGGTTTGCAGACGACCCGGCGGTTTTGTTAGAGGCTCTGAGAATCCCCCTCCGATATTGGCATGCTTGTATCCTGGAATTGGCTGAAGCAGTACGTCACGCTGGACATGCCGTTGGCGGAACTGGAAAACCGGCTGATGATGTCCGGCTTGAACCACGAAGCCTCACGAAAGGTCGGTGACGATACCGTCATCGACCTCGAAGTCACCAGCAACCGGCCCGACTGCCTGGGGCACATTGGCGTGGCCCGCGAGATCGCCGTGCTGTGGCGGCGAACGCTCAACGTACCCGACCCGCGCCCGGCTGGAGACAGCGCGTCGGTTGCCGACCTGGCCCGCGTACGGATCGACTGTCCGGATTTGTGCAGTCGCTACACGGCGCGCGTCGTCCGCGGCGTGCAGGTCGGGCCGAGTCCGGAGTGGCTGGAAAGGCACTTGAACGCGGTCGGAGTCGGATCGATCAACAACGTGGTGGACGTGACCAATTACGTATTGATGGAATGTGGTCAGCCGCTGCACGCCTTCGACCTGGAAAAGCTCGCCGGCCGGCAGATCGACGTGCGTACGGCCCGACCGGGCGAAACCTTTTCGGGCATCGACCACCGCCAGTATCATCTGGAACCGAAGATGTGCGTGATCGCCGACGCGCATCGCGCGGTGGCCCTGGCCGGCGTGATGGGCGGGGCGGACACCGAGGTTTCTCCGCAGACAGCGGATCTGCTTATCGAAAGCGCCTGTTTTGATCCCGTCTCGGTACGCACCACGGCTCGCGCGTTGAGCATGCACACCGCTTCGTCGTACCGGTTCGAGCGCGGCGTGGACCCGGAAGCCATCGACTGGGCCAGCCGGCGGTGCTGTGAAATGATCCTGGACTTGGCAGGCGGGACGCTCGCGTCGGGATGCGTCGACGTCGGACCGCCGGTGCCGGCCGCGTCTCCGATCACGCTGCGACTGGCGCAGGTCGCGCGGATCCTGGGCATCACGATCGCCCCGCAAGCCATCCGGGAGATCCTCGCGGCCTTGGGGCTGAAAGAAACGCACGCGGATGCATCGTGTGTGCAGGTGGTTCCGCCGAGTTGGCGGCGCGACCTGACCCGCGAAATCGACCTTGTGGAAGAGGTGGCCCGGATTCACGGCTACGAAGAGATACCCGAAGACGCGCGGGTGCCCATGACTGCTTCTCACCGGAGGTCCAAGGACCGGGCGCTGGATCGTATCCGGCACGTAGTGACGGCGGCCGGCTTTCACGAAGCCATGACGGCCAGCGCCGTCGACGAACAACTCGCATCGATCGCTGGCCCCTGGTCGAGCGCCGAAGCCGTGCGTTGCACGCCCCCCGTGTTACGCGGTTCCGACCGGTTGCGGCAGAGCCTCGTCCCCAGCCTGCTCGCCGCCCGGCGATCGAATGAGACCCTGGCCAACGACCCCATCGAACTCTTCGAAATCGCCCATGTCTATTGGCCTCAGCAGAAAGACACCGTACGCGAAGAGGAGATGCTGGCACTGTGCAGCGGTCGGGAGTTTTTCGCTGCCAAAGGCGTGGTTGAAAGCCTGACCGAGACTCTTTCACCCGGCTGGAGACTGGACACCGCACCGATCCAGCACGGACTGCTCGAAAGCCAACACGCAACTGGCCTGGCGCATCGCGGCACGCTGGTCGGGTACATCGGTCAACTCAGCGCCGCGGGACTGGAACGCATGAACTTGCGACGGCCCGCAACGGTCGTGGAATTGCGCCTCGCGTTGCTGCTCGAAGCAGCCGTCGAAGTAAAACGCTTCGCGCCGCTGTCGCCCTATCCGGCCGTCGTCCGGGACAGGAACTTTTTATTTGAAGAACAGGTGCGGTGGGCGGACGTCGAACGGGTGGTGCGCGACGCGGCCGGCACGCTGCTTGAGAATATCGTCTTCCAAGAGACGTACCGGGACGAGGAGCGGATCGGCCGCGGCACGAAAAGCCTGCTCTTCCGCGTCACGCTGCGGTCCCATACCGAAACTCTGACGCGGGAACAGGCCGATGCCGCCTGTGCGCGGGTTGACGAACAACTGCAGTCCCAACTGGGCGGCCAACTGCGGTGATTTTCTCACTCCCGGCGCGCCGCGACATCCGCAGATCAGATGGTCGTATCGTGGAAGAAATTATCCGGCATCGGGTTCTCGGCGATTCGCCCCACTTCGTCGAGGGTTCGACGCTGACCGACGGCGTGCCATGGGCTGACTTCCTTGAGTTCGGGCATGATTTCCACCAACTGATCGACGAGCATCTGGGCCATCCGCTGCACGGCCTCCGATTCGCTGCCCGATAGAATCGCCGCGGCGGTCTTCATCAAACGCACCATTCGCGCCCGTTTCAGAACGGGCTCGGACAGCGGGCCTTCTTCATCCACGAGCAGGTCAGCCAAAGGAACTTCCAGGAGTTCTTGCCACCGGTACAACTCCGACAGCCAGAGATCCGAAGTGTCCGCCTCCTGGCGCCGGATTTGATCGACCGACTGATTCATGCGGCGGGCCGCGCAACGCAACGATATTCCTTGCTGAAGCCGGATTTCGTGAAGGCGATGGTATCGGCGTTGGGGTGCGTTGGCCGGTGCAACCGGTTTTGCCATATGAGCGCCTGTCGTGTCCACGTTATTCCATTGACCTGTAGCCATGCCACCTACCTCCTTGCCTGCCATTGGAAGCAGACAAAAAACCAAAGAAGTGAACCTCAGAGAAGATCTTCAAGAAAAGATGCACGGCCGAGACACACCGACATCGCCTGCGGTACGGCTTCGATGGCCTGATGTCAGTTCGCGACCTGCCGACCGGCAGGAACGAATCGCCGAACCGAGCAGGACAGTGATGACGTCACGAAGCGCGTGGGCAGGCTGGTCGCGAGACATGTGCGAGGCATTACTGCCAGCTTACGATGCCGTGCGACTGTTCCTCCCTCAATTAGTGGTCAGCTCGCCTCTTCCGGGGTTACCGGCGTTTGCCAGAATCCGTGAAGATGTCGTGCCCCGTTGCTGACCAGCCGCTCAAATGCGCCCACGGCGTAGGAAGGCGTGTGAGATAAGAGTGAACAAGGTTCGCCTTCCAACGCACCCGCATGATAGGAAAGGTTTGCCACGTTGACAAGATTCGCCGTCAGGGGCTGCCGATGCCGGTATACGACCAACGGGGGGCATAAGAAGCGAAAGGCCCCGCAACCCGCGTGACAAGCCGCTCGGCGTTGCCGCCTCAGGGCGCAACTAATTGCGCACAATAAATCTTCCTTTCCCGCCGGCCCGGTGGCGGGGACGACTCGACGCCGGCCCCGCGACGCATGCCTGCAACCGTCATCGCGAAAGATTCTTCGCGAATTTCACCCGGCATGATTGGACACTTGGTACGCGTGATCGAAAGATTCCGTGGCCGTCGCGCGCGGCTTGTTTTCCGTCCACGGGTCTGCCAGAATGCCGGTCATCACGCCGGGCAACGGTGCACGTGTCGCGCGTCCCCCGCCAGAATCTGCCATGCAAGCCGAAGAAAAACTGCAAGCGCTGGGCCTGGAACTTCCTCCACCTCCGCCGCCCGCGGGCGTATACAAGCCCGTGGTGATCGTGGACAAAATGGCCTATGTATCCGGTCACGGGCCGCTGCGCACGGATGGCTCGATGATGACCGGCCGTGTCGGAAGCGATACGGATCTGGCCGGCGGGCAGCAGGCCGCCCGTCAAACGGCGCTTGCCATACTGGCTACGCTCCGCGATCAATTCCAGAGCCTGGATCGCGTCGAGCGGATCGTGAAGCTGCTGGGGATGGTCAATTGCACGCCGGACTTCAAGGAGCATCCGGCCGTGATCAACGGCGCGAGCGAACTGTTTCGCGAGGTGTTCGGCGAAGAGAACGGTGTTGCCGCCCGAAGTGCCGTGGGGATGGGGTCGCTGCCCGGCAACATCACCACGGAAATCGAAGCGATCGTCCAGCTCCGTTAGCAGTGCCCGAAGCCACCGCATCGGCGGCCGGCCAGGTCGGTGGCCGGCGCCCTAGTCGCGCGGCGCGTCAGCGCTCGAGCGACGATGCAGGAACGTGGCCAGCCCAAACCCCAGGGCCAGGTTAGACACAGAAATAATGATCAAGTACGTCCACACGGCGAGAACTCCGCGGATCGTGCCATCAGTACTCGGTATACCGACTATCTTTCTCCGGATCGGGCCTCATTCGGCAACGAATAGCCGACCCGAGCCGGTTTCTCGTTCGTCACCTGGCAAAGTGGGGGGCGAATTCGGAGGTCATGATCGACTCACCAAAACCGTAGAACATCCCATCTCCGTCGTCGCGCCCCGATACCTGTCTGGACGACTTATGCCGATCACGCGGAGGCCAAGCCGCCGGCGCGCTCGGGGTGTGCCCGTTTTACCGGTCGATCGGAGCCCGGGCCGGCTGGGCGGGATACCCAGCGCGTGACGACGTTGGTTCCTGCGAGGTTTGCCAGCCGCGTGCGTCGGTCTGTTCCATGCGCCGGCGCGCGGCGTCACCGGGTAGTTGCATCGATGTCAACTGACGTTTCGGCGGCGCGTGGTTGGCCTCGGTCAGCCGTTGGACCAGTGCGTCCGAGACGTCCTCCAGCACAACGATCTCGCTCGAGGCCCGCGGATCCGCGGGCCGAATAATGCAAATCACTTCACCGCCCCGCGATCGACGAGCGATTTCGTTCAAGGCGGATTTTTCTCCGGCACGCAACACTCCGGAGCCGAGCGCGTCGGCCACGGCCGAAGACGGTCCGGCCGCCGCGCCGTTGACGGGCGCGACCGCGGTTGCGGTCGCAGCGGCGGCGTGCGGTGTTGAGGTGAAGGTCGAGGCCTCGCGCGCTTGAACCGGGGCCGGCATTTGCCGGGCCAGGCGGGGAGGCGCCGCCGGTTGCAGATCGGCAACTGTGGCCGAATCGTCGCGCGCGTAGACATACTGAAGGCCCAGCCGATCCAGTTCGGCGTGGATCGATGCGAGTCCCGCGTAGAGACCTTCTTTGTCCTCTGCATCGGCCGCGAAACATACGCCGACCAATCGTCCGACCTCGTTGAAGAGGCCTCCCCCGCTGCGACCTTCGACAGGTGTCCCGGCAGCTTCCACGTTGGGCGGACCATCGTAGCGGTCGACCGATGTCACGTGGGTGCGGTGCATCGTCGGGTCGCCGCCGTGGTTGCAGCCCATGGTCAATACCCGCTGACCCGCCTCGATCGGCGTGTCCTTGGTCGCCACCGGTGCGACGACAACCGGCAACGCCGTTTGAATCGCCAGCAGTCCCAGGTCCCGGTCCAGATCGTAGCTGATCAGCCTGCCCGGCACGGATGCCGGTTGGCCCGGCCCGAACAGATCGACGGTGATGTGGCCTTTGCCCTTGGAATCGCGAAACAGATGGCCGCACGTCAGCAGCAGCGCTTGGCCGCTGCGGGCGTCGATGATCGTTCCAGTCCCGTACGATTGGCCCTGCGGGTCGTCGACACGAATCCGAACGGTCGCCTGGCGCAACGCCCGTTCATCCGCGCGGATTGCCGGTGGCGTCGCGGCGTTGGCCGGCGCGGCCAGCGCCGACGGGGCCGGACGCGTCCCGGCGGAGGGCGCGCGGGCTAGCATCTGTTGGAGCCGCTCATAGGGCGCGGCGCCCACCTGCCGCTCGACTTCCTGACCGTCGACCAACAGCACGAAGCAAGGTACCGAGGTCACGCCATGCTCGCGGGCCAAGTCCCGCTGGCGGTCGATATCGATCTTGCGAATCGAATGACCTTCGTGGGCCAGCCGGTCCATTAACGGCGCCATCTGGCGGCAAGGCCCGCAGTATTCGGAATAGAAGTCCAGCAGCACGGTTTCGCCTGCCAGCAGAGGACAGGCCCAGGCCACCAGAGCGGCGATCCTGAGAAGCGAGAACAGCGGTTTGAGCGTGACCATTCGTTCCCTCCCTGGAACATGGTGTACGAACGCCGGTCTCCGCGCGGCGCCACGACCGCGTCGGTGGCAGCGGGAACGTTCCGCTGTCACGAACCGACGTTAGCTGGCGAGCAAGGCTACATCCCTGTTGCCTCGACCGGATTGGCCCCCGCATCCGCGGGGCGCACCGAAACTCGTATCCCGACGTCACCGGCGCATTGAGATTCGTGTCGACGAGTTCTCCCGAAGAAAAAAGTCAGACGCAGGCCCGCGCCGCGTGCGATCGCATCTCGGTTGCGGCTGCCCGCCGAGGGGTGCCATAATGTCGTCCGATTTGGAAAATATTACAAGACCAGCTTGGTGCCATTCTGGATGCCCGTCCGCCGATTCAAACGGTAGAATCGGCCTGTCGTGGGGCCCGTTTCGGCCGATCGCGTCCGACGCATCGCCCGACGGGCGTCCCGGCGGGAGTTCGCCATGCATACCGCGTGCCACGGGCCGCCGGCGGGCGGCAAGGCGTCGGACGACGATTTGCTGGTCGTTGGTGGCCGCATAACGTATCCGTTTGCGGATTTCAATTTCTCGCCGCGGGACCCTGGCGGAACCAACCCTCATGAATACGTCCATCAGGAATACGCGTCGCCTCCTGGTGACCGCAGCGTTGCCGTACGCCAACGGTCCGATTCACATCGGGCATCTGGTCGAGTACATCCAGACAGATATCTGGGTGCGGTTCCAGAAGCTACGGGGTCATCGCGTGATCTACGTCTGCGCGGACGACACGCACGGGACTGCGATCATGATCCGGGCGCGGCAGGAAGGCCGTTCCGAAGAGGATTTGATCTCCGCGATGCACGAGGAGCACGCGCGTGATTTCGCGGATTTCGATATCGAATTCGACTACTACGGCAGCACCCACAGCGAGCAGAACCGCAAACTGTGCGAGGATTTCTGGAGCCGGCTCCGTGCGGCCAATCTGATTCACGAAAAAGGTGTCACGCAATTGTTCGACACGCGCCAGGGAATCTTCCTGGCCGACCGATTCGTCAAGGGCACGTGTCCCCATTGTGGTTTAGAGAACCAGCACGGCGACAGTTGCGAAAACGGGCACACCTACAGTCCGGCTGAAATCAAGGATCCTGTCAGTATTCTTTCGGGCACGACGCCCGAGCTTCGCACAG
>Ga0315534_1001981_pt1 | contig 14071 bp, 7 predicted proteins | sample SalMarSW160240MG_FD_203094 | JGI IMG/M metagenome (GOLD analysis project Ga0315534, IMG submission 203094) | Salt marsh sediment microbial communities from the Plum Island Ecosystem LTER, Massachusetts, United States - Salt Marsh Sediment SW1602-40 ... | reverse complement strand
CGGCGCCGCTAACGGCATCGGCCGCGCGCTGGCGGATGCACTGGCCGCACACGGCGCCACGCTGGTGCTGCTGGACAGGGATGTGCACGGACTGGAACTGGCCTATGACGAGATCCTTGCCGCCGGTCACGCGGAACCGGCGCTCTACCCCATGGACCTGTCGGGTGCCGGACCGGACGACTACACCGCGCTCGCGGCAACACTGGAACGGGAATTCGGGCGGCTCGACGGGCTCATCCACAATGCTGCCGAACTCGGCGCGTTGATACCGATCAGCAACTACGAGACCGAGCTGTGGTTCAGGATATTGCAGACCGATCTCAACGCGCCCTGCCTGCTCACCATGGCCTGCCTCGGGTTGCTGAAAGCGAGCCTGGATGCATCGATCATCTTCACCAGCGACGCCGTTGGCCGTCACGGCAAGGCCTACTGGGGCGCCTATGGCGTCGCCAAGGCCGGCCTCGAGGGCTTCATGCAGATCCTGGCCGACGAGCTGGAAGCCAATACGCCGATTCGAGCCAACAGCATCGATCCCGGCCCGGTGCTGACCGGCCTGCGGCGCATTGCCTACCCGGGGGAAGACCGCGCCGAGCTGAGCATGCCGGCGGACGTGGTGCGGCCGTTCCTGTTTCTGGCCAGCGCGCAGAGCCGGGGCATCACCGGGCAGCAGCTGAGCGTGGCCGCGATGCCGGGGAACTGAACCGGCCGCGTACGGCACATACCTGTACGAGTCGGGTACCGCTCACCACCAGGCCAGCAGGGCGTCTCCCTCGAGCTTGTGTTCGAAGACGGTCAGGGGGCGATTGCCGATCTCGATACACTCGCCGCTGGCGATGTCGAAGGCCCAGTGGTGCTTCGGACAGGTCAGACGCGTGCCGTCCAGCGCCAGGTGCGGGATATTGGTGACCTGGTGCGGGCAACGGCTGTCATAGACACGCAGGGTATCGCCGTCCCGGTAGACGAACAGGCTGCGCCCGTCACAATCCAGGTAGGTCACCTCACCGGACGGCAGCTTGTCCAGCGTCGTGATGCTGTGCCAGCGGGATTCCGCAAACAGGTTCTCGGGCCGGAACTCCGGGATATCCATGTCCAGCAGGATGTCGATTGCCCAGACGATCTTTGCCAGGCCCAGGGTCGGGAAGGCCATGAGCAGCGCATCCAGCACCTCGTTCGGTGTTGCACCGTTGCGCAGGGCGCGTGTCAGGTACTGGCGGAAACCGCCCTCGGTCTGGGAATCCACCTTGGTAATCACCGAAATCAGGTCGCGCGTGCGCACATCGAGATGCTTGCCGGCCTCCTTCAGAAACTTGAAATAGTGCGTAATGGCATCGGGGCGCGCGGCCACCAGGTAGTTCAGGGCGTCACTCATGGGTAGCTCCGGTTCATGATCCAGCGAGGGTGCAATACTAGTGTGTGTTGGCACGCAAGCCAATAAACCGTGCGGCCCGGCGCGGAGTAGGCGGATACTGGTCAAGGTCTGTCACATGTCCGGACTCTGGCGGGAAGACCTGGAGCTCGAGACAAACCCCGCCGGGCGGCGTGGTCATCATCAGGGCAGCATCATGCCCCGAATGGTGAAAAAGATAATGGCGGCCAGCAGGCCCGACACGGGTACGGTTATTACCCAGGCAGCGGCTATCCTCAGCAGCGCCGAGCGTTTCACCAGCTCGCTCCGGTAGATTTTTTTCAGTGCCTTGCGCTCCTTTTTGCTCAGTTCGGTAGTGGCCTTGTGTTGTTTGAGATGCTCCAGCATGGTGCCTTTCTCGGCCAGCGGCGCCGCCTCGAACCTCGACATGAACGCCTCGACCTCGGCACGGTCCGAACCCTGGTGATGGTGCTCGATCTCACCAACCATGCGTGCATAGGATGCCTTGAGATACTCGCGCAGAAATCCCACGCCAAAAATGGCGCCGACCGCAATGTGGGTGGAACTCACCGGCAGGCCAAGGTGGGTTGCGATGATGACGGTAATGGCTGCACTCAGGGCAATACAGAAGGCGCGCATCTGGTTCAGTTCGGTAATCTCGCTGCCCACCGTGCGAATGAGCTTGGGCCCGTACAGTGCAAGACCGATGGCAATGCCCACTGCACCGACCATCATCACCCACAGGGGTATCGCCGCCTTCTGGGCGATCAGGCCCGAGGCGATTGAATCGTTGATGGCGGCCAGGGGCCCCACCGCGTTGGCCACGTCGTTGGCACCATGGGCAAAGCTCAGCAGTGCCGCGGCAAAGATCAACGGTGTGATGAACAGCCGGTCGACGCCCTGTTTGGAGTTCTCCAGGCGGGTGGCTGCACGCGCAATCAGCCACCTGGCAAGCAGAAATACGGCGGCGGCTGCGCCAAAACCAATGCCCAGGGCGGCCAGGATATCCACCTTCCAGATGTGCTTCAGGCCCTTCATCACCAGATAGGTGCCGAATGCCCAGGCCATGATGGCGATCAGGATGGGCACCATGCGTCCGGCAGCCGTGACCATGTCGGTCTGGTAGGTGATGGTCCGCTTGATGAGGTAGAGGAATGCCGCTGCAATGATGCCGCCCAGCACCGGAGAAATGACCCAGCTGGCGGCAATCTGCCCCATCTTCGCCCAGTTCGCGATCCCCCAGCCGCCGGCTGCGATACCCGCGCCCAGCACCCCGCCGACAATGGAATGGGTGGTGGAGACGGGTGCGCCGAGTGCCGTAGCAAGATTCAGCCACAGGGCGCCTGCCAGTAGTGCGGCCATCATCAGCCAGATAAAGACATCCGCATTGGCGATCAAATTCGGATCAATAATCCCTTTCTTGATCGTCCCGACCACATCGCCACCGGCGATCAATGCGCCGGCCGCCTCGAAGATCGCGGCAATCAGGATGGCACCGGTCAGGGTCAGTGCCCGTGATCCGACGGCGGGCCCTACGTTGTTGGCTACATCGTTGGCACCGATGTTCATCGCCATGTAACCGCCGATCATGCCCGCAATAATGAGCATGTAGCTGACTTCGCCGGCACGCGATCCCACGAACAGCATGATGCCGACAATGAACAGCAGGGCTACGCCCAGGCGGAAAAACTCTTTGCGGCCAACCCAGGTCGCATGTTCTATTTCGGCGATCCTTTCCAGTTTCATATACGGCACTCCAGGTAACATGCAGGGTTGTCAGCGGCTATCCCGATATCGACTCACACGAGCCGGATTTTGTCACAACTGTTTCAAGAGTATGCCATTGAATAATCAACCTTGCCGAAGCTGCAATGATCCACGTCAGAAGTGGTCCAGCGGGATGTCAGCTTCTGCCATGGCTTGTATAGGCAATATCCGGAGATGCCTGGCGCTGGCAGATGTTTGTGGAAGACGGTCAACATACCCCGTGCGGCGGTCATATATGGCCAGTACCGCATCGCTCCGGCGTGGAGCGCGATGATTTAACCGGGTAGTGAGGGTGATATGCGGGATAAACGCGCCCGCTGATCGTCCGGGCCGCTGAGAGCACAGCGGCCCGTCATCAAGGGCCATTCCCTGTCAGGGGTACCGAAACGGTCCTGCAGGACCTGCGATACTGCAGCATCGACGCTGTCTCAGAACAGCTGGGTGAAGCGTGCGTAGAACGTATTCTCGTCGACCTGCGGCAGGCTCTTGTGCACCAGCGGACGGGCCCAGTCGAGGCGCAGTTTGCTGACCAGCCTGCCTGAATGCCTGTAGTTCAATTCCGCGCCCAGCCCGGCACTGTAGATATTGCTCTCCAGTGTGGAACCTGTCACCCGGTTATGGACGTACCCATAGTCCATGAACGGTCCGGCCTGTGCATACCAGCGGCTGTCCGGGATATCGAACTGGCGGTACAGGTCGGCATTCAGCGAGGCGCCGCTGTCACCGGTCGACTGGGCCGGTTCATAGCCGCGGACACTGCCATACCCGCCAACCGTGAACAGGTCAGAAGACAGCACGACGTCGGTGGCATACTGGCCCTGCAGGACCAGCGAGAGATAATCCCGGTCCGTCAGGCGTGCATTGGTATAGAACAGCGATTCGAAACTCCAGACGCGCGGGTTGCCGGTCTGACGGGTTGCATCTGTCTCGCCGATACCATCGGCGCCAAAGGCATCGATGCCCTTGCTGGCCCGCAGGCTCAGGAATGACACCACCCGGCTCTTGCGCAGGGTAAAGCTGCCTTCGGCGAACAGCTTGGAAATGGTATCGGAGGTATCCGGGACGCCGGCCAGAAAGGAATCGTACTCGCCACGCTCGATACCACCGCGTATCACCAGCTTGCGCTGGCGCTGGTTGATCAGCGCACTGGACAGCGCGGCCTGGAAGACCTCCGACTCACCCGATGAATCGAGTGGCGTGAAGACGTCGCCGATACTGTTGTCACTTCTCAGGTAATCGAGTTCCAGCTGGAGGTTGTGCAGCGGCAGCGGGAACATCGCCTCACCCTGGACTGACCAGAAGTCGTCATTCGACTTGCGCCCGGTGAAACCAAGAGACTCACCGATACCCATCAGATTGCTTTTCTGCAGGCTGAGCCTTGCTACCGTCCTGCCGGTATATTTCGATCCGTAATTATCGATCGAGAATATCTGTACATCCTCATCCGTTTCGGACCGGCGGACCAGGAGATCGAGATCCGTGGTGCCAGTTTCCTGTCCCGGCCGCAGGTTCACCGATGCGCCGATATTCACCAGCTCGTTGATGTCCTGCAAGGCCGTTTCGACTTCTCGCTCGTTGAACACATCACCGCTGTTGATCTCGCCGATGCGCGAGTTGGCGATGCGCTCATTCAGGGCGTCGTTGCTAACGCTGATCTGCCCGATACGGCCGGCAATCACGACCACTTTCATGGTGCCGCCGGACAGGTCCTGCGGCGGCGTGGTGACCTTGACCAGGACATACCCTTCCCGGAAATACAGACTGGTCAGTTCGTATTTCATCTGCGCAATGTCATTGCCGGTGATCGGCCGGTTCAGATAGGGTTCCACAACGGTCTGCAGGTCATGCTCGTCGAGCAGCAGCGTCCCGTCGAACTCGATACGCTTCAAGGTGGCGAGTGGTGCCCCGTGCGCGGACGGCTGCACCGGCTGCGGCGCCTCGATCGGCACCTCGACCTCATCCCCGGTCAGCAGCGGTGGCAATTCGACCGGCGGCCGGTCCACCACGCCGGGTAACACCTGCAGCGAGGGTGGCGCGGCGGACAGTGTCGGCGCAAACAGCAGCGCCAGGCAAAGCGCCGTTATTGCGCGGCGTAGCGGCCTTGCCTTGCCGTGCAGTTGCGGTTGCAGCTGGTTCATCGTGTCTATACTCCCTACACATGGTCCGTTACGGGTGTGAGCAGGCCCTCCTCTTGCCGAATAAACAAGGGCATACCACACAGTTGGCCGGGTACTACTGTTTCGATTCGCACGACCTCGAAATCAGGCGATCGAAATAGTCCGCACCGCTGATGGTGAAGGCATCCCTGCCCGCCGCGACACAGCCACCCGATGCCGTGGGCGGCAGCAAGGTGCCGGGATCGGCACCGGCCAGGATGGCCGCCTCGACAGCGCTGTCCAGCGCCGCCATCCGCGGCGGCCGGGTCGCATCCGCACCGGTTGCCACCAGCATCTGGCCATTGGCATCAAACCGCAGTGGCTTGTCACCCGGCCAGTCCGGGCCAACCGGATCGAGGAACAGCCCGGCAGGCTGTGTCTTGGTTTTGGGCTGGATGTCGATTTCACCATGCAGCGACTCGATAATCAGCTGCGCGAGATGCGCCGAATCAATCGAACCGCTATTGCCGGCACTGGCTGCGGCCAGGTCAATCAGCCCGTCAATGCCTGCATTCACCGGTGTGCACTGGTCCTGGTAGCAGAGCTGCCATTTCGAGGAACGGCCCTGGACAAATGCCGGATCGGCATCCGCCAGCGGGTCTGCACCCCGAACGCTTATATCACCGGTCGCGATCAGCGCCGTGACGGCCGCGGCGAGCTGATTGTAAGCGGCGGGACTCGGCTCGCCGTTGAGGGTTGCCTGTTCCTGCGCCCTTGCCGTCAAGTCGCCCAGCACGGTCAGCGTGCTGTGGGGCGTGCCGCTGGAATTACCGTAAAACAGCTCGCCAAGGCCGGCCACCGCCACGAGGAAGCTTCTTGCCTCGGTGTCGACATAGGTGCCGTTGCTTGTCAACGCATAGGAATCATCGTAGTTTGCGTAGGCTTGGGAATCGACCCGAACCGGGTCGGTATTGATGTACACATCTCCACCGGCGGCGAAATACCCGGCCGCTGTGGCCTCGGCCGAGCCGTACGAGCGGCCCTGGCTGGTTCCGCTTGTATTGAAGTCGGCCAGTGCATTGACGTTGCTGTCACCCGTGTAGCTGACGCCTCCGCTGCCGATGCCGCCCAGTCTGTCGACGAAATCGACCGGGTCGCTGACGAGACTGCCGAACACGGCCAGCACGTCATCGAGATTGGCAAGGGTGAGAATGTCGGAAAGCGTTCCCAGCTGATCGATCCGGTTCAGCGACACCTCGCGCAGGAGATCCAGCAATCCCGGGGGGGTGCCGCCCAGCATGACCAGTGCCGCATTCGCATCGGCGGAGTCCGGGCCGCCGGAAACGTATGGGTACAACCCGGGTCCGGATGTCGCGATGGCGTCAACATTGATTGCGCCGGTCACATCGGTAGCACCGGTTGCTGCCAGCACGGTATTTGCCGTGGCCTTGCTGCTCGCGGAATTGACCGCCACGGATTCCGCGCTGACATTGATGTCGCCCGCCATGGTCAGGTCGCCCGGCGCGCCGTAGCTGATCACGTTGTCGGAGGTGTCGTACTCGATTTCGCCCCTGGCAAACACATCCAGCACGGCCAGTGCCTCGGTCTTGCCACTGCCGTAACCGTTCGGCCCTGCTGCCGCATCGAGGTAGTCCGTGTCCCGGGTTTCCGCCCGGGCATGGACATCGATGTCGGCATTGATCCCGACCTCGGCGCCTTCCAGGAGCACGGTTGCCGTTGCCGACGTATCGCCACCGCTGCCAGTGTAGATGTTGCCGGTGGCAACGGCTGGCAGTGCCTGCCGGGTGCCGGTGGCATCCGCTGTCACCTCGATCGTGCCGTCGGCAATGCTCAGGGTGCCTGCGCCGCCCTGCCTGGCGGCGACCATTTCAAGGCCGGCCTTGGCATGGGCCGCACCGACGCCGTAGGTAGTATTATCCGCCGGACTGAATGCCTTGAGGGTTATGCCCGCAGGGTCACCGTCGGCCCCCATGTTGATGTCGCGGTCGGCATGAAATCCGGCGGCCACCGTTTCACCGCCGATGGCATGGATGTCAGCGCCACCGCCGATGTTGATATCACCGGTCGATTCCACCTTGATGGTCCCGCCCGGACCGTTGCCGCCGGCCACCATCAACAGGCCGCCACCGGGCGTGCTGACGAACTGGTCGGCGTCCACGATGCCGCTCAGGTTGACCACGCCTTCGACAATGTCGGATGCGATGTTGGCGCTCAGGTAGACATGCCCGGACCTTGCCTGCAGGGTGCCGGTGCTGGTCGCGCCGAGCGGGTTCGACTCCTCGTCGAGCCATTCTCCCGAGGTGTCATAGGTGATCAGTCCATCGCCCCGCAGGTCGACGGTGATGGTGAAGTCGTTCGTCGAGGCAAGTTCTACCTGTCCCAGGTCGGCCTTGATGAAGCCGTTGTTCTCGACGTGCGGTGCTGCCAGCACCGCGAAGCCGCCGTCCGAGACGGTGATATCGCCATCGTTGATGACCGAGCCATAGCCAGTGCCGTTGAACGTATGGACTTCAGGGGCGGCCGTGCTGCTGTCCAGCTGCGAGGTGGTGGCCAGCAGCGAACCGGTATTGATCTGCGCCGTGGCACCGAAGGTAATGCCGTTCTGGTTAATCAGGAAGATGCGGCCGTTGGCGGTCAGCTTGCCGTCAAACTGTGTGCGGTTGCCGCTGATCCGGTTGACGGCAAGCGCTGTGGCACCGGGCTGGTTGAAATTAACCGACTGGCCGGCCGTGGTGTCAAACCCCGTCCAGTTGATATCCACCCGCTGGTCGAACTGCTGGATATTGGTCGTGTCTGCATCCGGCTGCGTGATCTTTGCAGCGGCGTCCCCGCCAACGACGCTGCCGCCCGTCGGGCTGGCGTCGACAACAGCTGCCGAGGCGGCAAACATCATGATGCCGGCAATCAGCCGCCTGCAATAGGCGATTTCCCGGCCGTTGCGGACGGCCCGGCGCCAGTGGAAAATTTGCTTTTGTTCGATGAACATGGCGGTGTCCTCCCGGGACTGGCAGCGCATGCCCGAAGACGCTGTCGAACAGGGCAACGCCCTGCTTGCGCTTTGCTGCCTTTGTTATGTATTCCGCTTGCCGGCAGGTGCCGGCTGCTGTCGTATATTATCGTACCAGTGTCCAGACCCGTACATCGTACCAAGGTCGTATCAGTAACCCGCAATCCTTCGCAGATGTATTCAGCAGCGCGGCTTTCTCCTTGCTGCGCTGCCCGCCAGGGCCATCATGCCGGAACCAAACAGCCAGAGTGCAGGCGGCAGCGGAACGGCCGAGCCGAAGGTCACCTCGTCCACACCGTAGCCGCTGTCCAGGCTGGTAGCCAGCGTAACCGTGCTGAATGTGCCCAGCCCGATGACACCCCAGAACAGCGGAACGTCTTCCGGATTGTTGAGGCCCGGGTTGAAGACGTCTGAGCCGATGCTGACCGTGAAACCGGTGCCGGGTTCAAACACCCCGGTGTAGTCGAAGCCAAAGGCGTCTACCGGGTTGTAGAGTGAAAACACTGTCGTGGAGCCTACCGAGTTTCCGTTAGCGATGCCGAGATTGTCGGTGTCGAGGTACAGAAACTGTGTGCCGCCGGGGGTCGTATTGTGCGAACCACTGTGGAAAGCGTCCCAGATCTTGATCGCGTTGGGCGTTGCGGTGAGTGAGAAATCATTCAAATCCAGGGCGGCGAGCCCGTCGGGAATATTCAGTAACGGGTCCGGTGTGCCGACGGTCGCATAGGATTCGAAATCCTCGGTCGTGCTGGTGAGCAGCGCGGCTTCGAACAGTGCCCGGTCCGTAAAAACGGTGAAAGCCTGCGCATTGCCCGCCATACCGGCATAAAGCAGTGCAAGCGCTATCCATGATCTCGGCTTGATGTTCACATTCTCTCCTCCCAGCCTGCAACGACTGCGTTGTTAACCAGGCGCAAGCCTGTTTATCTAGCAGCCATCTTGCAATAAATGCAAGGATCGGAACAATTGTACCGAGGTCCTAGATACGGGACTTGCCGGTTGATCGGTAACTCGTATCCAGCGGAACCCCTACCGGACGGTCCGGTTACACCTTTGGTAAAAGGGAGTCGGCGTATATTCGCTACGCCAGGCGCGGGTTCGGGAATCGCCTGACGCAACGCGCTGCGATTACCCGCATCCGGTCTGGCCACCGGCGACAGCATGCGCCGGGCTTCCGGATAGCCCGTTTGACGGCGTGATCACACGATCGTGCCGGATGTGCTTCCGGTACCAGGCTTGCCCCTCACGCGGGAATCCGCAACCTCATGGCTGCTGTTGCAGGGAATGCAGGTATTCGAACAGGTGCGCGGCAATCTTTTCATGGCCGGCGGGATTCGGGTGGTTGTCGAGTTTATGGTGATCCGACCAGTCGAGACCGGCGTCCGTGAAATAGACATTGGGAAACCGGACGTCCCTGCCAAGCGGATAGTTTCGGTATCGTTGCCCGTAGGGGTTGCTGTAGAACACAATGACGCGCTTGCCCCGCAGCAGATGCTGATACTTGCCGACAACGGCAATAAACGCGTCGTAATGACGTTTGAAATTTTTACGGCGCAGCCTGTCGGCGAGCGACTTGAACGGGGCCTTCAGGGTGAGCCAGTAACCGTGCATGATGTACGACAGGCCGCCGGTGCGGGGCGAATCCTTCGCTTCGAACTGGCCGATTATCCTGTCGTACAGCTGTTTTTGTGACGTCGAATCGAATTTGATGTTTTCGTTGTAATCATTGTTGCAGTACTGGATAACAATGGTATCGACCTTCCCCAGGACACCCGATTTTTCCAGCCTGATCAGTTCCCTTGCCGTGCCGTAGCTTGCCACGCCGAGGTTATATACCGGGCGTCCCGACAGCTTCTGCAAGCGGGCCGAAAAGGTCTCCTCATCGTTGACACCCCAACCCATCGCATGCGAATCGCCGATGACAGCGATGCCAGTACCCCGGGGTTTGATGCCGGTGTTTCTTCCCTCATCGGTAAAGTTCAGGGTGACCCTGAATTCGATATCGTCCATTGTGCATGAGCCGTTCGATGGCTTGTAAATCAGGTCAGGGTCATAGGTGATGCATTCAGGTCGCAGCCAGCCATTGGCCTGCTTGCTCATCCCGGCCCGATAAAGTGATTTTTGCGCGGTGGCGAACCATGGTGCCTCGAACAATATTGCATTTTGCAACAACAGCAGGCTGGCGAAATAGACGACCGCACCCAGTGTGCAATACAGGATGAGCAGCAGCAGGGTCCAGCCAAGTATTCTGGGTTTATTCATGCGCCGGGTGATTTTCGGGTCCGGGTTGTTCAGCCGCTATCATATCGCTGTTTGAATATTCATTGTCGGCAAGCTGCGAAACATGCGCCTTACGGCCATCCTGCGACAGGGCAATACCGATCTTGCCGGGTGAGCGTTTCAATCCGCCGGCCCGCCAGGCCGGCGGACTGCTGCAATACAGGCCATGCCGGCATCGGGTCAGTTCGACCCGATGTGCCCGGGGACGGCAGCCGCCCCTGCAGGCATTGAATCTGAACCGACGCCGGTGGTTTTTTCGGCAACGCCGGTCAGTTTACCCTTTCATCCAGGTGTACAGTGCCCTGTCCCTGCTGCACGAATGAAGCTTCACAGACCCGCTTCCAGCGGACTGCCCCGCCGGGCCCCCGGGATTCCACCTGCAAAAAAATGCTTGATTGCCCACCCGCGATGATTATACTTTTGCCCTATTCCTGACCATTTTAGTCAGGAATAGGTGCGGGAACCCGCCGGACGGTCACTATCCTCCGCGTGTCCCGGCTGTGCAACGACCCATCAGGAGATTTCGCGATGCCCAAGAAATGGCTGCAGGTCAAGGGTGATCCATCGGTGCGGGAATTTCTGTTCCAGCAGTCCAGGGTGGAAAGCCTGTTTGACAGCGAACTGGAGCGCATCCATGAAATCGTCCAGACATTGCTGACGAAGAAAGGTGCCTTTCACGTCAAGATCCACTACTCCTCCAGCCAGCTGACCTGCTGGTTCAGCGACGATGCCTACCGATATCGCGTGTACGTCAGGGAGGAAGTGCTTGCACCCGGCTTCATCGACCAGTTCCGCGATGTCTCGCTCGAGCACCTGCAACCGGTGATCGACGCCGAAGACACAACCGCGATCCTCGAGGAATTCAGGCGCCTGCGCACCACCGATGAAACCATCTACCTGCGCAACGCCTCGATCAACCTGATCAACGGCATGATCGGCATGACGTTCTCCTGCGACGGTGCGCACTATATCGATCACAAGACCTTCTTCGAGAAACTCGACACCTTCGCCACGCCGCCCTGCGAGGACGCAGTGCGGGTCGTCGCAAAACCCTAGGCAATCGGCAGGGTCTTCGCCAGTTCAGGGCAGCGATCCGCCCGTTCATACGCTGTCGCCGCGGCTTTCCCGGTAAATGAGGCCGCGGCGCACCAGCACTTTCTCGATCTCCACGGCAAACAGCACCAGTGATGACAGTGCCAGGCACACCGCAAGGTCGAACAGCGGGAGTGGCTGGGTGTGGAATATGTCATTCAGGGCAGGCACGTAGATCACCGCCAGCTGCATCAGGAGTGTCAGGGCGATGGCCCCCAGGATGGGCAGGTTACTGAACAGGCCGATCGTGAACAGCGACCCGGTTTCGCTGCGCACCGCCAGCGCGTGAAAGAGCTGCGAGACGGTCAGTACCGTGAACACCACGGTCTGCCAGTAGTCGGCGCCACGGGCAATCGACCAGGCCTGGGAGGCAATCGACAACCCGCCGATGAACAGGCCCACCCAGAGAATATGCTGCCACATGCCGTGCGCGAAGATGCTTTCATCCGGCGGCCGCGGCCTGCGGGACATGATATCGGGACCTGCGGGTTCCGCGGCCAAAGCCAGCCCGGGCAGACCGTCGGTCACCAGGTTGATCCACAGGATGTGGATAGGCAACAGGGGAATCGGCAGACCGAGAAACGGGGCAAGAAACAGTGTCCAGATTTCGCCCGAATTCGAACTCATCGTGTACTTGATGAACTTGCGGATGTTGTCGAAGATACGGCGCCCGGCCTTGACCGCCCGGACGATAGAGGCAAAATTGTCGTCCAGCAGCACCATGTCCGCCGCCTCGCGTGCCACGTCGGTGCCCTTTTGTCCCATTGCGATGCCGATACCGGCACGCTTCAGTGCCGGTGCATCGTTGACCCCGTCCCCGGTCATGGCAACGAATTCGCCGTTGGCCTGCAGCGCCTTGACAATGCGTACCTTCTGCTCCGGGCTGACCCGGGCATAGGCCCGCACCGACTCCACGACAGCGGCGAATGCAGCGTCGGACAGCTGCGCCAGTTCGGTTCCGGTCAGTAGACGCTTGCTGTCGTCCATGATACCGAGTCGCCCGGCAATCGCCCGGGCCGTCCCGGGATGATCGCCGGTGATCATCACCGGGGTGATGCCCGCCGCCAGGCAATCGGCCACGGCCTGTGCGGCCTCCGCTCGCGGCGGGTCGATCAGCGCGACCAGCCCGAGCAGGGTCAGATTCCGCTCGACCGTTTCGGGTGGCGGCACCGCCGGGAAGTCACGTCGTGCCAGCGCCAGCACGCGATAGCCCGCACCGGCCAACTGGCCCGCCGCTGCCAGCACTTCATCCGGCTGCAGGGGTAACGTTTCCCTCTCCCCCTGCATGTCGACACACTGCGAGAGCACGGTCTCCGGGGCCCCCTTGATATAGGCCACCACCCCGTCACCGGCGCGATGCAGGGTCGTCATCTCCTGGCGCACGCTGTCAAAGGGAATGACCGCGAGGCGCGGGAACTGCAACTCCAGCCGGTGCTTGTCGTAACCCGCACCCTGCGCCGCCTGGTACAGCGCCAGTTCGGTCGGCTCGCCGGCCGGCCGGCCATCGATTTCGCTCACAGTGTTGTTCAGGGCCAGGGCCAACCCCATTTCCGACCACGGCGTCCCCGCATCGGGTGCAGGCAATTCATCGCGCTGCTGACCCGCCGCCACGAACAGCTCGGCCTTCATGCGATTTTCCGTCAGCGTACCGGTCTTGTCGGAACAGATATAGGTGACGGAACCCAGCGTCTCCACGGCCGGCAGATTGCGCACCAGCGCATTGTGCCGGATCAGCTTGCGCGCCCCCAGCGCGAGCGAGATAGTCACCACCGCCGGCAGGGCCTCCGGGATCGCCGCCACCGCCAGGCTCACCGCGGTCATGAACATCAGCAGCATGGGCTGGCCTTGCAGCAATCCGGCAACGAAGACGACGATGCAGATAGCCAGCACGGCCAGCGCCAGGTGGCGGCCGAAGCGTGTCAATCTGGCCTGCAGCGGCGTCTGCACGGTCTCCTCGCCATGCAGCAACTGCGCGATGCGCCCGATTTCGGTTGCCTTGCCGATAGCAAAGACCGCGCCGCTGCCATGTCCGCGCGTGATCAGGCTGCTCTTGTAGGCAAGATTGGTGCGATCCCCCGCCGGCAGAGCGGCTTCGTGCAGGCGCTGCAGTTGCTTGCCAACGGCGACGGATTCTCCGGTCAGTGCGGATTCGTCGACCTGCAAGTCCGCGGCCTCGAGCAGCCGCAGGTCCGCGGGCACCACGTTGCCGGCTTCCAGCAGCACCACGTCCCCCGGCACGAGCAGCGCTGCGTCCAGGGTGACGACCTTGCCGTCACGCAATACCCTCGCCTCCGGGGCCGCCATTGCGTGCAGGGCCGCCACGGCGCGTTCGGAACGGAATTGCTGCACCGTGCCGATGATGGCGTTGAGCAGCACGATCACCAGGATGGCGATGGTATCCTGGGGTTCACCGATGAGACCTGAAATCAGCGCGGCTGCGAG
>Ga0315534_1001980_pt1 | contig 14080 bp, 11 predicted proteins | sample SalMarSW160240MG_FD_203094 | JGI IMG/M metagenome (GOLD analysis project Ga0315534, IMG submission 203094) | Salt marsh sediment microbial communities from the Plum Island Ecosystem LTER, Massachusetts, United States - Salt Marsh Sediment SW1602-40 ... | reverse complement strand
CCATGTGATAACTACCTACTTTTTTAGAAAGTTTTTCACCTGTATAAGATATATTCAATTTCTCTTGAGTATCGTATGTTAATTCAATTGAAATTCCGGGAAATACTTCCTTTATAATTTGCCATTTATCAGCTGTTTTCCATACTATAGCACCAAGAAATACTGCTAAATCATTTACATCACTTTCTTGCAATAAACTAAATGGCTCGGTTCTTTGAATTAAAACCTTTTGCATTAATTCAGATTTTTTATCATAAGATTTTTCAAAGGGTTCTCTATTTTGAATCATTCTCTCCATAAAATCAAAAATAATATCAACGTAAGTAATGCTATCTTCACCAGGGATTAAATGTACTCTTTCACCTGAAAAGTAGCATTTAAATTCTGCGGTAACATCATCTCCAAATTCATCTCCGAAATATGTAAAAGCTAGATGTATATTTACTTCTGGAAACATTTCTAAGGTTATTGTCCAATCTTCGTTAAAACCTAAATTTTCGATTTTACCTCCAATATCCTCTGAAATTATCTTCATAAGAGTATCCATGTTGATATCAACGAAAAGCTGATGTTTTGCTTTGCTAATATCGTCTAATTCCTTAACATGGGGACCTGTTACCCCAGTAGCATCAATTTGTCCGACAGTCCAATATTTTGTTCCAGTTATTTTAGCTTCACCTTAGAAAAAGTTGTTTAAGTATTATTATAAATACTTTTTTTTGAATTTTGCGATAAAAAATCCTTTTGTTTGGTGGATTGCTGGAAATAATCTTCCTGTACCAGGAATATGCTGGTGATCTATCTCATAACTAGGAGAAAACCATTTTGGAAGCTCCATAGGCTTAAAATGGTTTAAGATTTTTAATACTTGCAGCTCCCCTTCCTCTGGATAAAGACTACATGTAGAATAAACGAGAATACCAGAGGGTCTTAATAAATTAATAGCGTTTTTAAGTAATTTTTCTTGGAGCACAAGATTTTGATATAGGAATTCCTCATTCTGTCGCCATTTAAGTTCGGGATTTGTCGAAAATGTTCCACTTCCAGTACAAGGTGCATCTAATAAAATCTTATCGAAAAAGTTGGTAAATCTGACGGGTAATTTAATACCATCTGAATTAATCAGATTGGTGTTTAATACATTTAACTTTCTTAAAAGCTGTCTCGTTACACTTAATCGCTGTTTACTAAAGTCATTGGCTATAATTTTCGCTTGATTTTGAGATAACTGAGCAATAATGCTAGTTTTAATTCCAGGAGCAGCACACATATCGCATATCAACTCGTTTGCTTGAGGTTCTAAAAGGTGGGTTACAGCAAAAGAAGCTTTATCATGTATCACGAGTTTGCCTTCTTTATACAATCTATTCAAAAGGATGCTCTTTTTATTTTTTGATTCTGTATAAAAAACTTTTGAAAAATGTGTATCTCGTTTAGCATTAATTCCCTGTTCTTCTAACTCCTTCAAAATAAAATCTAATGAACCTTGTTGGTTTTTATCAAATAGTAAATCATTAAGTCGAAAAAATAATGTTTCATTGCCCTCCTTACCATCCATTTGTTTAATATTTTCTCTAATGGTTTCTAAATCCATTACAGTTGCAAGTTTATTAATTGAAAAAGTTGGAATTGCGATTTCTAAACTTAACCTTTCAATCTCTCTTTTTCCAAATAATGCTTGCTTCCAAGAAAAGAAATCGAGAGGTTTTATACGATCTAATTCAGCAGGAACGAAATTAAGTTCATTACCTACTTTTAGAGCATTTTCCTTCTCCCATACGATTCGATAAATAGCAATAAGATACTTAGCAATACTATAACTATTAGAAACATGTGGCTCATTAGTAAATTTAAGCTTTCGCTTTAAAATGAAATTGATTTTATTCCAATATCGGAGTATTTCATAATAATAATGAACTAACTCAGCATTACTACGATCTTTAATAGAAAGAGTGCCCGTTTTTCGCTCAATAAATTTAGTTAATAATTTAATTAAGCTGTCTATAACTTTTTGATTAATGCTAGACCACTCTCCAATAATATGCTTATTTTTAGAGCTTTAACTATCAATAATGTTTATGCAAAAAAAAGAATAAGTATTTAAAAAACAAATCTTGAGAATTAAAATTTAAGCATTATGCTCTAATCTCATTCTAATAATGGTAAATAAGAAAATTCCTAATGAGGCGAGAATTACTTCAGCAATAAGTACCTGAACAAACATCAACCAGATAGGGAGCATAAACGCGATATTTAATACAACCGCTACATAGATAGAAATGATAATAGCATAAAGGACTCCTCCCAGATACTTCAGAAATCTTTTATCTCTGAAAAAAACTATGCAATAGAGCGCTGGTATGTTTACAATGCAACTAATTAAATCGATTGGTCCCAAAGGCGAGGTTAGGTTAACGAAAAACACTCCAATTACATTGCCAATCAATCCTTCAACGGGAAAAAGGATACACATTCCCACGATTAATTCCGCAACGCGAAATTGAAGACCTAAAAAGCTTATAGGTTGAAAAACATACCCTAATGTGACATACAGAGCCGCAGTAATAGCTGTTAATGCAACTTTCAGGCTTACTGTATTTTTTGTGAAAAATAGAGATTTTGATTTCTCTGAATCGTCTTGTTCAAGGGATATCATATTCTAACTGCCTTTTCAATTCTCTTAATCGAATTTATGAAGTATTGAATATAAATCTAATTGATTACTTGATAGATAATATGGACAAAATCAAGGAAATTTTCCGTGGAGGGACGATTTTAACCTTCTTGATAGTGAGTAATTTATATTGATATTGATTATTTTGCTAATAATATGTCTTGCAGTTGTAATATTATGTTTCGCTTACGATTAAAGAAGAAATTTATTGAATCATATTAAGCTTTAAGAATAAATGGAAACGAGTTAATTTTTCTGACCTAGGATCGCGCTTGGTTGGTTTTGTCGATGTATATAACATTCAATTTAAATGCATGAAAAACTTTTTTTAATTCTGGAAGGGTAAAGAAACTAAAACTTTAGTATATTTAGCTAAAAGAAAGTTTTGGTTAAACTTTTTTGGAACAACAATCCGAATAACGATTGCTTCTTGGATTTCATTGATTATAATGAAAATTTGGATGCTACTTTATTCGCTAAATGTAAAAAATGGACGAAAGACAAAAAACTCGGGGTAAGAAATATATTTAGCGATATGCCAACTTTAGCTTTAGATAGCCTGCTCTTCATTAGTATTGCTTTTGGAGGTGAATTTCCTCTTGACGTTATTTGGATGATGATTTGGGTCAATTGCTGACTAAATGGTTCTTTGGGGTCATTAACACCCCGTTCATGTACCTTTCGCGTGGGATAATTAATGGGAAGATAAATTTATTGGGAAACCTCTTTTCTAAAAAGGAAGATCACTAAATATTTGTATTTTTCTTAATCAAAAACGATATTAAAAAAAATTAACAGTTAATTGAATAAAATCAATCAAAATTAAGAAATAAAAAAAAATATATAAGATTATTTTCTCTTTTTCATTATAACGAAAATTAGAACAACCATCATACCCATAGAAGCACCCAGTAATACGGGAAGTTCAAATCCCGGAATCTCAGCGCCAGTTGGTAATTCTATGGAGAATTCATATATCGTATTAGTTTCGTTATCTTGTATTTTATAGCCAATCCACGCTCCATATGTTGCATCATAAGTCCAAGTTTCAGTACAATTTTCAAGATATTGAACTGTAGTTCCAAAGATAAAACTACCTGCAAGTGCGTTATGCACAATTGTATTACCAACATTTTCCCATCTTGGTTCCCATACTAATGCACCCAAGTATTGGGCAACTGAAGTGGGTAATTGGGCCAGATAAGCTCCAGCAGTGTGAGTAGAAATATTATATGGAGTAAAAAAATATGTATTATAAAGAGTATTGATGTAAGTAGTTAAGTTAATTGGATCATAGAAAGACTCCACCATATCACCAATTGAATCGGGAGTTGCATTAAATGAACCAGTAGTCCAGTCCCAATTGCTCGTATTATATTGGGTTATATCCAATAATCCCAATCCAAATACCGGAAAAATTTGGGTTGACGGATCGAATTTTGCACTGAAATTTACGGCGGTTACAAGAGATTTCTTTTGAGCTCCCTCAATTAAACAGCCTACACCAAAAAAACCTTCCATAGTAGAATTATAACTTGCACCAAATAAATCTTCCAAGCTTGAGTTATCAGCAGTCCTGACTTTTAAAGTCTTTATGTTTCCTGCTGCTCCGTGGAAGGTATATGTACCAACTTGCGGAGTGACTGTTGGAGTAAATGAAAAAGCTATTGAAAATGTAATTAAAATCAGTATTATTATCTTCGTTTTTTTCATTTTTAACCCTAAATTTTTATTTTGTAATTAAATTTGTAATTAATCTATATTTTACGGGGTATCTATATAAATATTACTCTAAGTGACAAAGCGAGGAATTAGCTAAACATTATTGTAAAATTTCACTAACTCATAATCATATATCTAAATTAACATTTGAATAAATTTTTTGAAAGGAAAATTTATTAAATAAAAAGGGAGTATTTTAGTATATGGACCTTTATTCTCCGGAAAAAAACATAGAAATTTACTATCAAATTAGTGGAAATGAAAATGGCCCTAAAATGGTCTTAATTCATGGTCTCTTCTTAAATAGCGATTGTTGGAAATTTCAACTTGCTGTTTTTGAGTCAAAATTTCACGTATTGAGGTTCGATCTCCGCGGTCACGGAAGATCCACCAAACCTAAGAAGCGATTTACTATTCGTAATTATGTAGATGATATGTTTGGTCTATTAAATCATATTAATTGGATTAATGAACTTTACTTGGTAGGACATTCATTAGGAGGCATGATTGCTTTAGTTTATGGCCTTGAAAATCCATCTCATGTTAAAAAAATGGTAGTAGCAGATAGTTTCTGTTATATTAGCCAAGAAGCTATTACAGATGTATTAGGACGGGTCAATAGTAGTAAATTGGAAAATTTTGCTATAGGAATTAGTGTAAGAGGATTAACTCCTTATGATGATGAAATAGCAAATTTTGTGGCAAAGTTAGTAACAGATCATATGACAAAAAAAGACTGTTTACAAGCAACAGCAGCTTCCGCAGGATTTAATATATGTGAGAATTTAAAGGCTCTTAATATTCCGGCTTTAATTCTGGTCGGAAAAAAAGACATTACTACTCCAGTTTGGGCAAGTGAGATGATTCATGAATGGCTCCCACAATCGGAATTAATAATCATTCCAGATGCAGGACATTTAATCATACTCGATCATCCTAATGAATTTAATGAGCTCGTACTTTCTTTTTGGAAAAAATGATAAGAATTGTTAATTAATGAATAAACCTAATCCGAAGAACCCCATCTAATAACTCCAGCATTCCACGCCCATCCAATTCCTGCTGATACTATTACAATAAGATCTCCATTTTTGATTTTTCCATCCCTAATTCCGTATTCAATAGAAATTATTCCGTCATTTTGTCCATTGTGACCAATATCTTCAAGGTAAGTTGATTGAGTATAAGGATCTACACCAACGGTTTTAGCTACATACTCAAATGCACTTCTTTTCATGTGCAATAAAGCTAAATAATTAATATCTTCACGTGTATAACCAGATTGTGCTAAGGCTTTATCAATTACCCTTACAAACGAATCCATAGAGTATTTATCCAATCTATCTTTTAAACCTTCAGAATCAGGAACATCTAAATAAAGCAATCCATCAGCCAAAGCTTTTGAAGTAATAGGTTGAATCGTACCTCCTGCTGGAATGTAGACATCATCGGCAAATCTACCATCTGAAATAGCACTAATACCTAAAATTTCATTTCTTTTGTAATCAGCACGAATAATGGCAGCTACCCCACTTGCTGCTAAACTAATCATGAATCTGGATCTCGGATTTTTATAATTAATCAAATCACAATTCCTATAACCACTTGCGACCAGAATTCTATTGATATTCGGGTCTGTTTGAATTAAACTTTTTGCGACTAACATTCCTACTAAAAAGGTTCCACAACGCTGATTAACATCAAAAGCCCAAGAATTCATCGGGTTTCCTAGTAATTGTTGAAGTTTTATACCATTTACCACCATCGGTCGTTCAGCATAGACTTCTCCAGCCCAAATAATTACATCAATATCCTCGGGTGTAATATCAGCTCTTTTAAGGGCTTGAAAACTCGCATTAGCACCCATTTGGACCGTGTGATCTTCAGGTCCTGGAATAGACTTTCCTAAAAGTCCAAATTTTTCTTCAATAATATTTTTAGGAATTCCAGTCTCTTTGGATATATATCCACTAGTATGCCTCTCTTTAGGAATATATACTCCCCATGCTTCTAATCCAACGGAACGATTCTCCACCTAAGATTCACCTATTTTAATTCTCTTTTTAATATTTTACCGGTTGCACTCAATGGTAATGAATCTCTTATTTCAAAATATTTAGGAACTTTATATTTTGCGAGTTTAGTTGCTAGATACTTTCGAATTTCTTCAGGTTTTAGAGAATTTCCTTGTTTTAAGGTTAAAAATGCCTTTCCAACTTCGCCCCATTTTTCATCGGGAACCCCTATAACAGCTGCAAGATCAACAGCGGGGTGTTTAAAGAGTATTTCTTCTATTTCAACAGGGAAGATATTTTCTCCCCCACTAATATACATTTCCTTCCTACGTCCTACAATGTAATAAAATCCATCCTCATCCTGCATAACCAAATCTCCAGTATGAACCCACCCATCTTGTTCAATAGTTTTTCTCGTCTCCTCGGGTTCTTCCCAATATCCAGAAAAAATATGAGGCCCTTTTAATAATAATTCCCCTACTTCACCTTTTTTTACATCGTTATTTGTTTTAGTATCAATAATCCTCGTATCGCAGTGGAAAACAGGTAATCCTACTGAAGTTGGTCTTTTTTTAATTTCTTTCTCAGGTAAGTAAAAATTATTTGGTCCCACTTCAGTTAATCCATACCCCATTTTAAAAGGTTTATTCTTTGCCCAGTATCTTTCCATAATTGCAACGGGACAAGGAGCACCTCCAGAAATAAATATTTTGACGGAATCAAAATTAGTTTCTTTAAACAATGGCGAATTCGCCATAGCGTGAAACATTGTGGGGACGCCTATTACAACTGTACTTTTTTCGCGCTCAATAACTTTTATTGTTTCTTCTGGATCAAAATCTCCCATTAATATAGTTTTTGCTCCAAGATGATAAAAAGGAACAAGAAGAACATTCCAACCTCCAGTATGAAATAAAGGAAATAATAGGGGTTGAATATCTTCGGGTGTTAAACTCCAAGACAAAATTGTATTCACAGAATTCCAAAAGATTAATCGATGGGGAATTACCGCCCCTTTAGGTAGTCCAGTAGTACCACCTGTAAACAATATAAGATGAGGGTCCTCAAAATTTATAATAGGACGCTCAACTTTAGAACTTGATACTTTCTCTGTCATTTTTTGAGTTGTTCTATCATCTAAAATTGATTTTTTGCCCATTACAACATTTTTTTTAATCAAATTCGTTTCCTTAACTTCGAGTGCTTTTTCTTCTAATCTCGGTTCATAAAAAAATATTGAAGGAGATGTTTTTATAATTAAATATTCAAGTTCTTGAGTAGATAACCGTATATTGAAAGGAACGAGAATCGCTCCGATTTTTCCTGTTGCTAGAAACAAATCTAAGCATTCTATTCTATTAGTAGAAAACATTGCTACACGATCGCCTTTAGATATACCCTCGTTTAATAAAACGCGTGCTAATTGATTTGCTCTTAAGTTAAGATCATTAAAAGTATAAAGGTTTTTTTCAATGTTATCAAATAAAGCTTCCCGGTTTGGCGTTAAAATAGCACGCTTTTCAGCCCAATCGCCTATCCATTTAAATTCAGTTAAAATTTCAAATTTTCCAGCTTTAAACATTGTGGAAATCACCTATACTGCTCTATATATAGGCCATTTTCTCCAAACATAAGCAAACAATATTTCAATCCAAAGGAACCACAAAAGAAATGGAGTAGGATTCATTACCCAGAAATTTGTTTTATCTCCAAATAAAAATGGCGATAACAGATAATATCCAAGAAAACTCAACGTTCCAATGCCTATAACCAACAAAAATCTAAAAAGAAAATTCTTCCATTGAGTATATTTTTTTGGCCAATTGTCAAAGAATAAAGATACTAATACTATAGCACAAACGAGAAATATAGCATATGTAATACTCATCATATACCAACCTTTGAGTCTAGTTACTGGATCCGGTGGTATTCCTCCAATCGCAACAAAAAAGGGATCAAAAAGATTCTGGACGATACTAGGGAAGAAATAAGAAACGAGTAGACCTAATAATGTACATGAAATAAATGCAATGATTCCCATAAACGGTTGTTTTCTACCTAATTTACTCCATGGCCAGTATTCAAATACCATAAGAGTAAGAAGGGAAAAAAAAATTAACCATTGTGTCCATCCTAATGAAAAAGCGTAACTGGGAAAGGTGGTTATCGGTTTAACTGCGCTAGCTTCAGAAGTAGCTAATCTTTCACCTGCAGGTAAAAATAACAAAAACCAAACAATTAAAGTTATTGCATTTCCAATAATCCAAATTATAATACCACGTTTAGGTTGTTTGATCTTAAAAAATGGCCAATACATAGTACCAGCAACCCAGAGGACGCCAAAAGAAAAACAAGAACCACTTAAAGCCCCAAAAATTGAAGCCCCAACAAACCATGCTATATAAGGATTGGTAATTTCACTACTGTAAATTGAATTAAAAAATGGAAGCAATACTAAAGCAAAAATAATAATAATTAGTGCATTAATTGCAGTTCCAACAAGCCCTACTTTCCATGGAGTTCGAAACCAATTATAATAAGGCCAATTTTCAAACCAAATTGCCCAAACTACCCCAATTAACCCAAATCCACCAATAACAGTTGCCCATGCGGTTATTTCCATGTCCCATAATGGTAAAGGATTATGTAATCGTGGATCAAAGAAAATCCACCAAGTGATCAGACTTATTAAGAAAACTATTAAAATAGAAAGCAATCCTGCTTTTGGTTGCTTATAACGAGCCATTACAATTAAAGGTGCCTCATCTGCTGAAGGAATTCCAATTTTTTCTCCTGCTAAAGCCATAATTTTACCCTCTTTATTTTCAATATAATGAAATTAATTTAATTTTTATAAATACTAATAATTTATTGCTTCTATGTTATTTAAAAATATTTTCACTTAAATTTGAATTAACTCATAATCAGTCGATCCAATTCTATTTTGAAGAGATGCTTCAAATTGCCTAACTGGATTTAGCATCCCGAGCATAGCCTTAAACTTCTCAACCCCTTGTTCTATTGGTTTTGTCCATTGACCATTTTGTTTTAAAATTGGAAGCCCTGGAGCCTTAGTTTCCGCATCAAAACAAGCTTTATCTATAGCAACTGGGTCTGAAGAACCAAAAATACCTAGATCCGGAACAACTACCATTCCGGGATTAGGCACGCAATCACACATGAGAGGGATATCCAACGCAAAATTAATATAACGGATATTCTCAGCACCAAAAGAACTGATAACAGCTGTAGCATTGTCGATGAATCGATCTATAAATTCATTCACATCATTCATTTTGGGCTTTTTAATTGCTCTATTAATTGGACAGTTCAGAAAACACATGAAACACCCGTAACAAAGCTCAGCATCTATTAAAGCATTCTCATCTTCGATTTTGATTGCTTTTACTGGACAAGAACTAATGCACTCTTGCTTACATTGAGAAACGTCACATTTTCTTTCATTTATTTTTAGCATATCATCCGCGTGGGCTAAATGCTTATTATGTTTTGTTACACATCCAATTCCAAGTTGTTTTAGTGCACCACCAAATCCTGCTTGAGGATGTCCTTTAAAATGAGAAATAACTAGAAGCTTATCGTAATTATATAGATATTTAGCTACCGAAACGCTTTTTAATGTTATTCCGTTAATTTCTATAATTTTTCTTTCGATTCCTTGTTCCCCATCAATAAATTTGAGTGGGGCTCCAACTATGGTTTCATCATAACCATGTAATTTAGCAATTTCTTGGTGCTCTGAAGCATTTTTCCTATGACCTATACAAATCGTGTAATCATCGTGAATTTCGATCTTTTCAAGATGATTCCCACCCCCTTGAGTTTCAACTAAGGTTGGAATTGCTCCTAAAGATTTAACGGCTTTGACTACTTCATGTACATAATCGTGTCGTAAATAATGGGTGTTCAGGGCTTCCCCTACGTGGACTTTAATCGCAACTTTATCTCCCGATTCAATATTATCTAAAATTTTATCCAAAATAAGTCGAGTTTTTACTAATTTATTTGTTACCATATTCTTTGAAGTATTGTTCATAGCCGCTACTTCATTGGGAGGTGCCCAGTATACAATAGTATTATCCGACAAGATAAATTTTGTTCAATTGTTAGTTAAATAAGAAATTATTATTTTTATATTAAAGGAACAATTTAATCTATTAAAAATAAAATCATTGTTTTTTTTTAATCATGAATGAAAATAAACGCTCAAAAAATTATACGAATGGCACTATTGGTTTTCTACTACTTTTGATAGTTTTAATTGCATTATTGGCATGGATAACTTATGGTACATTCGATGGTATAATAGGTACTCTTGCATTTACAATTGTTGGTATGTTAAATGTGTTTCCTTGGTTTATACCATTCGTAGGAATTCCACTAGGAATTTTAGACACTCTTGGGATTTTTGGTTTTGGAATGTATAATATAACTTTAAATATTGCTCATTTGAGTTCTAGCTGGATGACGGTTGTTTGGTTTTGGATAATAGGGATTCTTGGGAGTATTATAGATATTATACTAATGTATGTCGCAATTTCGAGGTTAAAAAAATTAAAATACCGGAAAAAAGAACCTCACTCGAATTATGCTCTTGTAAATTGCAGCATTATTGATGGAAATATTAATAATCCTGTAATCAAAAAGGGAGTAGTGCTTATTAAAAATATCGTGGGAGAAGGAAAAATTCCTGGTTTAATTAATGGCGTAGGAACTGATGAAGAGATTGAAATTCCTGATGATTATAAGGTTATTGATTTAAATGACGGATTTGTTTTACCAGGTTTAATAAATGCTCACTGTCATTTAACAGGGAGTGGTAAACCTATGAAAATCATGAATTTGAGTGATAAGGCTCAAGAAAAATTAGCAATAGTAATGAAAACGTGGATCGGTAAAAAGATACTCAAAAACATGATGATTAAAAACACTACCAATGCTTTAAATGCTGGAGTGACAACTTTGAGATCTATGTCAGATCCATTCTACTTAGATTTAGAACTCAGGAACGAAATCAACAATGGAAAGTATATCGGATCAAGGTTAGTATGTGCTGGGATGGGCATCTGTATAACTGGAGGTCATGGTGGATTGATTGCGTATGTTGCCGATTCACCAACTGAAGTTAAAAAAGCGGTCCGGAAGAACTTAAGAGCAGAAGTAGATTTCATAAAAATTCTCTCAACAGGAGGTGTTATGGATTCTGTAAAAGTCGGAGAAGCTGGCAGACCTCAAATGACCATAGAAGAAATTGAAACTGCTTGTTTTGAAGCTCATCGTGGTGGAATATTAGTAGCAACTCATTGTGAATCAACCCATGGGATAAAAGAAGCCCTCTTAGGAGGTGTAGATAGCATTGAACATGGTGCAGAAATTCCTGATGAGTTAGTTCCGTTATTTAAAAAAAATCCAAAATCTCTGCGAGGATTCACTACTCTTACTTCTACTGTATCTGCGGGTATGGGAATGGCAGTGCTATCTAAAGAAGAAACGAAAATTACGGATGTGAAAAAAGAAAACGCAGTATTGATAGAAAAAGGGATGATTAATGGACTTCAAAAGGCATATAAAGAGGGTATAAAATTAACGGTAGGTACAGATGCATCAGTTCCTTACTCAACACACTATAATGTATGGAAGGAATTAAAGTATTTCATGGAATATACGGGAATGTCGGCTCAAGAAGCTATCCATTACGCTACTAAAGGCAATGCAGACAATATTGGAATAGGTGATGTTACCGGGAGTATTGAGGTTGGAAAATTTGCCGATATCCAAGTAGTTCAAAATAATCCCCTAGAAAACATTGATTCCTTAGGAAATGTTACGATGGTTTTTATCAAAGGACATCAGATTAAAAATCCAAAAGTGAAAAAAGTGAAGAACTTAACTGATTTCGAACGTCTTGAGCTATAAAATTTTTTTTTTTTTAAGAATTTAGTGTAATCTTATCTCCAGTAAAGCCCCATGTTTTAAGAATTTCTCCTGCTTCGTTCATCATTGTATTGATAAATTCGTTAAGGGAAGACACATCTTTTTGATGGGCTATAGCTGCTGATAATACATTAGTGCTTTTCAACGCTCGATGATATAATTTTCTATGATAATCTTCAGAAAGCAAATTCATCTTCAACCATTTTTCTTTCACATCTTTAGAAGCAGGACTTTCTTGAGTTGTAAGAATAGCTGATCCTAAACATACGCCTTCAGCACCCATACCTAAAGCCCCCAAAAAACCTCGTGCGTCACCAATTCCTCCTGCGGCAATTATAGGGGTTTTTAAAAGTCGTTTCGCTAAAGTAATATTGATTAAAGTCGTATGCTGAAAAGGGTTTTTAAAACCAGAAGCTTCCATTCCAATTAATGTAATAGCACTAGCTCCTGCTCTTTCTGCTGAAATCGCATGTCTGAGTAAAGCACATTTATGAAACCAGAAACAACCTGCTTCCTTTATTCTTTCTCCAAGATGCGTTGCTTGATACGCTGAGGTAGTAAAAACTTTTATTCCTTCGTCAATCGCAATTTCCAAATACTTTAAGTAATCTTCTTTGGATACATTGCTAAGAGGATCAAATGCTCTTACTCCTGGTGGTAAGACTGTCAAATTAATACCAAAAGGTTTATCTGTCAATTCTTTCATTTTTATAAGCTCTGACTTGAAATTACCGATTTTATAATTTAAACCTGTAATAATCCCTAATCCTCCAGCGTTTGAGAATGATGCTGCAAATTCTGTTTTACCTAATCCCGCAAATGCCGCCATAATTAAAGGATACTTAGTACCCGTCATTTTATTTATAGAAGTGTTCCAAATCATAACAATCAAATAAATTAAATATCAGTATTTTGTAATTCTATTATTTTTAATTCTATTTCCTTATATTGTTTAGGGTAAAACCTTTTAAAAACTCTTAGCCAATCAAATCCTATCAATGAGCCAGCTAAAAAACCAAATAAATAACCAAGATTAATTATTACCTCCGAACTTAGTACCTCTTTAGGGATGAATTTTGTACCGTAAATTACCATACTAAATGAAAATCCAGTCAATAATATACCTAGTGGAAAAATATTTAGTTTTGAGAGTCTAAAAAAGTAAATATTATCTTGAGTCATCGAATTGAAAATAGAATTATTATCTTTTCCCTTCTCAGGAGACATATGTACTTTTTTTACAAATTTAAAGCGAATTATGTCATTAAAATCTCTAAGAATAAAAAAACCACCAAAAAGTAAGAAGAAATACAGAAGGATCATAATTATAGCTAAATAGATTTTAAATTCCTTCAAAAAAATATCAAATTGAATTACATACGAGTGGAATACTAAAAAAAGTAAACCTAATCCGATTAAAATCATACCAAAAAAGCCCTCGTGCAAATGGTATTTGCCTATAAATTTTCCTTCGAATCTTGAAGTTAGTTTCTTGATGTAATAAATGATTAAAAGCAGTAAACCAGGAGCGACAATAGATGTTGATATAAACAATATTATTTCTAAAAAATCTTCAATCATGTTTGAAAACAAATTTAAATCAAGAATCGTATTTAAATGAGAAATATTCCATGCAATAATTCCTAAAACAATAAGGATTAGGAACATTCTTTTAAAGAGGCCGATTTTGATAATAAATACCAAAATAAAAAAG
>Ga0315534_1001977_pt1 | contig 14088 bp, 7 predicted proteins | sample SalMarSW160240MG_FD_203094 | JGI IMG/M metagenome (GOLD analysis project Ga0315534, IMG submission 203094) | Salt marsh sediment microbial communities from the Plum Island Ecosystem LTER, Massachusetts, United States - Salt Marsh Sediment SW1602-40 ... | reverse complement strand
TACCCATTCTCATCTGTTGCAATCCTCTCAGCAGGTGGGCATTTACATGGATCTCATGAAGGTCCCGTGAGCCCTCCTGGCTATGGAAAAAATAATCTGTCAGGTAACGAATGGCTCTGTTGTATTCTTCCGCATGGACCAGTACTTTTATTTCCCGCATAAGCGCATCTTCCCGTTTCATCAGGTATTGATGATTCTCAGTCAGTAGCTTCAGCCTTTTCTCAATTGGAGCATCCTGTTTTTCATACAACAGGTCAAGTTCATAATAATAACGAGGTTCCTCCCTGTTATGCTGAATGGCAGACTCATAGGCTTCAATGGCTTTTCCCGGATCATCCAGGTAATTGGAATAGCCCCATCCGAGATTCCGGTAAGCGATGGAAAGATCCATCTCCAATCGCACTGCTTCTTGCCAGTCTTTCATCGCTTTTTCGGGTTGTTTATCAAAAAGCAGGTTTCCGCGGTAGTAATGGGCACGGGCATCATCCGGGGCATATTCCAGGGCTGTTTGATATACCTGTGATGTTTCCAGGCGGTAAGGGAAGCAGTAATCCGTTGGCAGAGACCGGGCTTTTTGGAAATTGTCCCGGGCTAATGCTTCTTCTCCTTCAAGATGGTTCAGGTATCCCAGGTAATAATAGATGGTGGGGTAGTTTTGAACTTTTTCTGAGCCGGATTTACCAGCAAATGTTAACAGGGCAATCGATTCATCATAGAGCCCTGAGTTCAGGTACTCCACTGCCAGTTCAAGGTACGATTCCGGATTATCACCCATCCTTTGGGCCAGCAGTTCCGGCCGGAAGTTCTCTGGATCCGGTTCGGTTATGTCGTTTTGAAGAAGGTACCTTTCATTCATCCCCATGAAATTGAGCGGATCGAAGGCAAGGACACGGGCTACTATCTCTTCCGCTTTCTCTTTCTTACCGGTTTTCCGGAGAATGGCACATTCCAGGTTCAGTGCACTGATGTTTTGTGAGTTGGTAATCAAACAGTTGTCTAGATGTTGAAGTGCTTGCTGAAAGTCGTTTCTGACAGAGGATATTTGGGCAAGATGATAATACCCTGCAGAGCGGTACGGATAATCCCACACAGCACGGTAGAGGGTATCCATGGCATCCTCATATTTTCCCTGTTTCTGGAGGATCAATCCCAGGTAATACAGGGGTTCACAATTTCTTGGACGGGTATAATCTTTTGTTAACCGTTGAATGGCTTTGCGAAAATACCCTGCGGCAATCTCATCGTATCCTCGTTCTTTATAATGGAGCCCCATCTGAGTATTGCAACGGATATCTCCAGGATCTCTTGATAATGCTTCACGAAAATAGTCGGTTGGATCCATTCGTGCATTATGAAACTGTTTAATTCTTAACCCCGTCAGGTAGAGCTCCTCTATGGTTTCGATCTCTTCAGGCTGAAGGGGTGGTTTAACCTCTTCCGGCAGTTCAGTCAACTTCTCCCTGCTTACAGGCTTATACCGGATCAATTCGTTGTTTTGTTTGTCCAGTAATATAAGGTTCAGATCCTCTTTATCAATGGGGTCATGCAGATGGATTTCCCGGGAATATGGTTCAGAGGGGCTAATGGTAATCTCTTCTTCAAAGAGGAGTTCTGAATCATGCAGTACCTTAATTTTCGCACCCCTGTATCTTTCAGTTGTATTTGCCGCGATGAAGACGGTATCTCCGGGTTTTACTTCCAGGTTCAGGAGACCGTTCAGGTTGGCAGTTTTCGCTCCTGAAGTTTCCCGGATCGGATACCAGTATTGTTTGAATTGTTTGATTTCGTAAGGTTTGATCCAGCTGTAATCGGGTTGGTTATCAGAATATGCTCCTGTCATCAGTTCGGCATATGGAGTGTCATTATCTGTCAGCACCCGGGTGTCCCACATGGCACCCCTCGGTCCCGGCCCCCATTCCCATAATTTTGCCCCGGTTACGATGTGTGGATTGCCAACGTGCATTGTACCGGCGTTTTTACCATGATCATAGCCGGCAAGAAATCCCTCCTTCAGATCGTGTGCAAAAAAAGAAACCGGTTCGGGGTGATTCTTCCACCAGCTTGCATCGATACCGCTGGAATAGTATTCCCTGTTTACGTATGATTCACGGGTAACGGACCAGTGACAGAAACTGTTCTTTGCATGATAGGTGGCAATTTGAGAGCTGGGAGGAAAAATGATCTGGTAATCGTCGTTGGCGTGTGTGGCTACGTTTGCCCAGTACAACATGGAATGAATATTCTCAGTCAGGTTCATCAGGGTCCCGCTAACTTCGATATAAGATTTATCAGGATATAGCGTGATGCCTATGATCCATCTCATCCGGTGCCTGGGTTCCGTTTCACCAATCCATATGGTGCTGCTGCCATTTTCATTCTTCACCAGGGTATAGTCAACCGGTAAAAAGGTGGAAGCCCTGTGGTGATGAAAAACACAAAATTCGATTCCACCGGATATCCATGCTCCGAGCATGCCAATAATAGCTGGTTTGATAACACGCTGACGGTAGAACACTTCATAGCCATTCGTTTTATCCGTGGCATAGAAAAGCTTTCCACCGATCTCCGGCAGGACACATAATTTAATGTACTTGTTTTCAAGATAGAGCGCTTTGTAAACAACATCTTCTTTATCATTCGAAAGGTTATCCTGCAATGGGTAAGGATAGATTACCCTGCTGGCTCCCTGGTAGGATTGATTGCGGAAAAACATAGGATTGACATCCGGTGGGTGGATCAGGTAGGTTGGCAGTGTAAGGGTATCTTCCCAGATGTTAACTACTCCATCAAACTGTCCCTTTGCAGACAAATTCAGAAACAGGCAGACACTGAACAGGATATATACCCTGATTTGAACTGGAAACCATCTGCCGGAAAGAAAAGTAGCCATCACTTGTTTATTTATTCCGGTGGTATGAGATCATTCAACGATCTACCCTTCCCAACTGAACGTTGTTCGGACGGGAATGATCTTTATCCGAAAGATACGTACAACGTTAAAGATAATACCCATAAACCGGAAGAAAAAAATAGCAGGCGCATTAATTTTGTCTACTTTTATAAAGCAAAGTTATTATCATGACCGACAAACAATGGCAAACACTGGTTAATGTGATAAACGGGGAAACTTTTGATCCTCTTCCTGTCGGTTTTATCATTGATTCTCCCTGGTTACCCAACTGGTATGGTATTCCAATTCTTGATTACTTTTCCAATGATGATTTGTGGTTCCGGGCAAATATAAAAGCGATTGAAACGTTTCCTGAAGTGATGTTCTTCCCCGGATTCTGGTCTGAATTTGGTATGTGCAGCGAACCGTCTGCTTTTGGTGCCAGGTGTTCCTTTCCGCAAAACGAATTCCCTCATGCTCATAAATGTATTCATTCAGTGGAAGAGATAAGCAGGATTGCTAAACCGGATCCACAAACGGACGGTCTGGGTCCACTTATCCTTAACCGTTTAAAGATCAACAGGAAAAGAATTGAAGATGCAGGTCACAAAATACGCTTTTCTGTCTCAAGGGGACCGTTAAACATTGCATCTTTTTTGATGGGAACCACGGAATTCCTGACAGCCCTGTTGACACATCCCGAAGAGATACACGCAATGATCCGGATTATTACTGATTATTTGATCGAATGGCATGAATTGCAAAAAAGCAGCTTCAGTGACATTGATGGAATTTTGGTCCTGGATGACATCATCGGTTTTATCAGTGAGGAGCAGCTCAGGGAATTCGGCCTTCCTTACTTTTTGGAGCTTTTTAACAGGAATGTCGCCATAAAATTTTTGCACAATGATGCAAATTGTATGGAATCCATCCGGTGCCTGCAGGAAATGGGAGTGAACCTGTTTAACATGGGGTACGAAACCGATCTTAATCAACTCAAAGAACTGACTTACAATCAAATCACCATGCTTGGTAATATTCCACCACGGGATGTCCTGGCAAAAGGAAAACCGGGGGATGTTATGCGTTCAGTTCGGGAATTAATAGAGGGACTGAATGAGAAATCACGCGTGATATTATCCTGCGGGGGCGGAATGCCACCGGGTGTTGCAACAAAAAACATAAACGCTTTTGTTCAGGCTCTGTTATAGTAAACTCAGAGGAGGTCTGCAGATCATGAAAAAGATCGTTTTGCAATCATTGGAGCGCTGATAATCCTGGTGTTCATTTTTAATACAGGGATTTATGAATAGTGAATAGAATGAGAGGTGTTGGCGTGGTATTTGATATAAAAATTCTAATCGATTGAAGGCGGATATTTTCAGGGTACCCGTTTTATTCCTTATTTTTGCAACCGAACTCCTGATACTTGACCTAATTTTAAATTCATCAACAAACAAGTGGCGAAATGAAAAAGAGGAAAAAGATTAAAAAGCATGTAATGATGGGCTCAATCCTGACCGGATTATTGTTGATCCAGTTTACCGTGAATGAAGGGGATTTTGAAAAGGCTCTTTCAGAAAAAATGGAAAAGTATAAATCGAATTATCCGATGGAGATGGTCTATATCCATACGGACAGGGATGTTTATTCCCCTGGAGATGAGCTCTCTTTCAAAGCCTATATCAGGGATCTCTATTCATTTAAACCATCGGAGCAGAGTGAGATCTTGAATCTTGCACTGATGAATTATCAGGGAAAGATCGTTTTAAATAGCCCGTTTGAGATCAAGGGAAGCCAGGTAGCTGGAACATTCATGTTTGCTAATACAATACCCGAAGGGAAATATTTCCTTATCGGTTTTACTGAACTGATGCGTGAATGGAAGCCTGAACATGTTTTTATTAAGGAGCTGTTTGTTAAGTCCATCTCCTTTCCAGGCACCATCATTCATCTCTCCACTCCCCCAGACACACTGTATGGCCCTGGTGATGAGGTAGATATAAATGTCACTTTGCTTTCCGCGGAAGGTAAAACCATTCGAAATTCGTTCACCTATGACATCAGAAAAAATGGCACCTCATTTTCCTCTGGAGAAGGAAAAACAGATAAAACAGGTAAATCAGTAATTCACGTACAACTTCCCGAATTTCAGAATCCTGCATTAATCACATTTGACCTGACTGTAGAACGTTTCAGAACCAGTGAGAAGAGTTCTATCGTTATTCCGACTACCGGATTACCCAATACTGTTGATTTTTTCCCGGAAGGGGGGAACCTGATCGATGGTGTTGAGACAAAAGTTGGATTTATTGCAAAGGACTACTTTGGCAATGTAACAGAAATTGAAGGTCAGATCCTTGATCCGGACAATAATGTTCTGACCCGTTTCAAAAGCCGGCTTAACGGACTTGGATATTTTACCTATGTCCCGGATAGAAACAGGCCTGCCAAAGTTAAACTCACAAGGCCCAGGATTGTCGATTTTCAAATTGACCTTCCTGAGGTGTCTTTGAAAGGTGCAATGCTCGCTCTAAGAGGAAGATCAGATGATCATCTCTCATTTGATATCGTGAATACGGTTGATGAAAATGACATCCCATTCCATGTTGTTGCAGAACAGAATGGTGAGATCATCTGGTATCGATCCTATCCGATTGATAAAACGATACAATTTACCATACCCGTCTCAGATCTTCCGGGAGGAGTAATCCATGTTACGCTCTTTAATTCCCTTGGAGATGCACTGAGTCACAGGGCAGTATTTCTAAAAAAAACCAATTCAATAGTTCAGGTAAAAACAGATCAAAATGAATATATCCCGGAAGAGGAAGTGAAACTGAACATCGAAATGCAGAACGCTGAGGGAGCTATGATAGCGGCAGATCTCAGTATTTCAGTTACCGATGCAAATCTTAATCCCGATTGGAATCAGGATCCTGATATTTTTTCCTATCGCCAACTTGGCCCCGGGATTGGAAAATCCCCTTTGCCGCCGGGCTATTTTAATAAGAAAGCCAACGAAATAGAAGAAGATCTTGATATTATGATGCTGGCAATCCGGGATGAGAAATTCAACTGGATCACCATGATGGGTGAAAAAACCGGTCCGCCTGAGAGGAAAACCGGTCAGAATATACTTGGGGTTATAAGGAATTCGTACCGGTTGGATCACATTGGAATGTTGTATTCTCAGATTGAGAATTCCCAGTTTTTTAATCGGTATATTTTAAAATACAATCTGATATTTCCTGAATATTATTTGGTTAACCAAAGGTATTTTACAGAAACAAAAAAAGAAGAAGACCAGCACTTTCGTGATAACTGGATTCAGGATGAGCTGGCAAGTGGAACACCTATCCTGGATGTCATCCGGAGGATTAAAAACTTCCAACTCATGGACAACAAGATTGTCTTTTATGGTCCGAATTCAATATTAAATCAGGAAGGAGCGCTCATTGTGTTCAATGGAATAAAAATGGGAACGGATGTCAGGACCTTAAGCAGCCTAAACCCTCATGATATTGCGAACATCAAAGTTATCACAAATCCTTCTGAAGTGCTTATGTACACTGGGTTTAATCCCGTAGGTATTATAGAAATCACCACCAAGGGGGGAGTAGGACCTGAGGAAGATACGGCTGATGAAATCCAGGAATACAGTCCAACATTGTATTGGAATCCGTTCGTTTATACCCTGGAAGAGAGGGAGACATCCCTGTCGTTTAAAAGCACGTTTATGAAATCAAGCTATACTATCGTGGTGCAGGGTATCGATGAAAACGGAAATCCGGTATATGAGACAAAAGATTTCTCGGTATATTAGTTCACAAACCTGCTGTTCCGAAGGGCTCGTGAGGCATACCAGGTAATGAACACGAAACAGAGCAAAGGAACCAGGTAAGCCATGTTGATCCCGGCAGGAAGTTTTATCCCACCACCAGCCCTGATTCGATCAATCCATGTTGAAACCAATCCCTCGAGTTGAGTGATCACTGCTCCGCCAACAATTGCCATGATCTGTAGCGATGATGCAATTTTTGTGTCTTCTCCAAGTCCCTTTACGGACATCCCGAAAATAGTCGGGAACATTAAAGACATGCAACCGGACACACCCACCAGCGCAAATACACCCGGATATCCACCGACAAATACAACGGCAAGGCAGAGAACAGTAGCCACTGTGCTCAGGATAGTTAACAGTTTTTCCGGCCTTATGTACTTCATCAGAGCCGTGCAGATGAATCGTGAAGAGACGAAAAGAATAAGGGATGCCAGGTAGTAATTGGCTGCTACCTGTTCTGCTGTCTTTTCTGATCCTGCCAGAACCTCTTCAAGGTTCAGTTCTTTCATGGCATACCGGATGGTAAATGACCAGATCCCGATCTGGGCACCAACATAGAAAAACTGGGCCAGTGTACCCAGCACATAATTCCGGTTCTTAAAGAGGCGTTTCAGGGTGGGGCCCAGGTCAATTTTGCCTGATTGATTGCCCGTGCGGGGCATTTTCACAAAGTAGATTACGATCCATAGTATCAGCAAGATGGCGCCAATGGTTACATAGGTTGTAGTAACGGCATTGAGCTCACCGTTTTGAATGATCTTTAATTGCTCTGCTGTCATGGATGCCCTTTCCTCGGCTCCAGCTTTGTCCAGGTATGCCAGGATAAATATCTGGCTCATGAACACCCCCGTGATGGATCCGATGGGATTAAACGATTGGGCAAAATTCAGACGCCGCGTAGCCGTCGAAGGATGTCCCATGGCTATGATGTAGGGATTGGCTGCTGTCTCCAGGATTGATAAACCTCCGAAAAGAATCCACAATGCCCCAAGGAAATGATAATAATTTGCGGTATATTTTGCAGGGAAGAAAAGAAAACAACCAATCAGGTAAAGTCCCAACCCAAGCAAAACTCCGGATTTGTACGAAAACCTCTTGATATAAATGGCTGCCGGAAGGGCAAATATGAAATATCCCAACCCATAGCAGGAGATCTGGATCAATGCGGTCCGTGAATCCGACATGCTCATTATTCGCTTAAATGCAGCAAGCAGTGTATCGGTCATGTTGTTAGCCAGACCCCATAAGAAAAACAGGGAAGTAATCAGAACAAAGGGTAACCAGATGCCTTTCGGAACCAATCTCTCTTTTTTGTCCATCATTTGATATGATAACTTGTGAATTACTGCAAGCCAAAATTTCAGGTGGAGTAAATATAATTATATTTCCCAACAATCTTTGCAGGCTTGCAATCCCAAAATCATAGTCATTCGCTCTATTCGTTTCCGGTATGATTTTTGCTGTAATCTGAGGTGTAAATCTAAACCTATCCGTATGAAAACAAAATACTTCTTTATCCTGATGCTCATTGGTGTATTAGCTGGATTCATTTCCTGTGAAGAGAATGCCATTGAAGCGGATCCGGAAGGATCATTGTCCATTGGAATTTTAGTCGACCAGGACAATCCTGCAATGAAATCGGCTAATGTTGACACTGCGGTCACCAACCTGTTTATTGCAGTCATTTCCGTTATAAACGAAGAGGGTGAAATGATTTTGCAGGATGAGAAGATCGAATTGTACCGGTTTAACGACCAGTTTGTCAGTGAAGAGATCCGGCTTAAAACCGGGCATTATGACCTGGTGCGTTTTCTGGTAATCAGTCCGGAGGGCAATGTGCTGTTTGCTGCGCCCATGGAAGGATCTCCACTGGCGTATCTTGTGTATGATCCCCTTCCAGTCCATTTCAGGATCTGGAAGGAGGAGAGAACCTTTGTTAGTCCTGAAGTTCTCCCCACCTGGGAGCATTCACCGGAAGATTTCGGATACCTCAGCTTTGGCGTTTCTGTCGTCCGTCCGCTGGTGTTCTTTGCTGCAGCGTATATGTATTACGAAAACCCCATGATCATGGCTCCTTCCCTGATTACTTCTGCTGAAATGCTGGTGGTGGCTGATTCAGCCTGGAGGCATGGGTATAAACTGGAACCAAAAATCAACCGGATCATTGTACGGGATGGCTTTCCTTACTATTACATTAGGGTGAAGAAAGAGGGATTCCTTCCGTTTGAAGGAAGATTCCTCCGGGATGAGCTGAGGAAACATACACAGACAAATCCGTTGATGTTCCCGCTGAAATACGAATTTGCAGACAGTACTGTTACACCAGGAGATACAATTTGGACGGGGAACGGACAATAGGGAAAAAGATATTTAAGGCAGCCCTTTTTCTTTGTTGATCATCAGAATACTATAGTCATGAATAAAAAGACTATAATTCAACGCTATTGTCAATTGGTTTTGATGGTTTTCCTTGTAGTAAGTTGTGAAAACAATGAAAGCATTGAGGATTTGACTGAGCAAGTTGAATTTCTTGAACCAAGTTATTTTGGGATTTGTTTTTCAGGTATGACTGGTGGTCTTGACACTGAAGTAATTATTACAGATAACGAATCGTATTTGGAGTATTTTAATCAAAAAAGGATACACCCTTATAACTTAAATTGTGATATTGCAGAATTACCAAAAATTGACTTTGATAAATATTCATTAATAGGTAAATATACAGAAGGTGGTGGATGTGAAGTGAGTTATAATAGAGAAATTATTGATAATAAAACAAAAAACAAGATTGTTTATATAATAGATGTAGAGTATTCTGGTAGTTGTTTAATGCTAATTACGAATATGAATTGGGCATTAATACCAAAATTGGAAAAAGATTTTTATGTGGAATTTATAGTTAAATAGATTAAATGCGCATAAAACAGACTCTTAGACGGCTCAAATGAAATATTTCGGCTTAAGGATGGCATTTAACAGTGAACGACTCTTTCTATAAAGCATAACTGATCTTACACTTTTCCCACAGTTCCTCACCGGGCTGGAGTGGGATCAGCCAGAATTCGTAACTGTATTCCTTATCTTCGAGGCGGTACTGCGCATGGGGTTTGGCTCCCCATGCGTTGTCACCACCCACACCCCGTTGTTTGTAATCCAGGTTAACCGAAATAAAATCCCGCTCTGTCAGTTCGTATTCATGCATTGATCCGCGGGATTCCTGCGTGAGGTCTTCGTTTGTATAGGGGAGGGCAGAGGCGCTCAGCAGCGGACTGCCGACTGCAAGAAGACCTGCACCTTCCCTGTTTCTGAAACTGATCCACCGGATATCAATACGGTTTCCGTTTTCCTGAGGGCTGATGTAGGGATAATACATCTCCTGAGGAGTGGCGGTGTAGTGTCCGACAAATGCAGCGGTGTACCGGTCCTGGTAGTTTTCATGCGGTCCCCGACCGAAGTACTCAATCCCGGAAAATTCTTCCGGAAGAAACATGTTCATACCGAATCGCGGTATTTCATTGAGGGTTGAATCTGCATAGGAAAAGCTGTTCTTGATCTTAACTGCACCACTACCCAGGATGGTATACTCAATAATGTGTGTTCCACCCACATCCGGAATATCATAACGAACGGTTATGATATGCATATTACCAGTCTCTTCCCTGACGGAAAGATCCCTGAATACCCTGTTTTTAGAAGCATTCTGCCATGGAGCGAGCTGCACGTGCATCCGGTTTCCGAAATCGTTGTCTGTCGGGGGCCTCCAGTAATTGGGTTCTGGCCCTTTGACAAACATTTCCAGACCATTGAAGCGGTATGAAGCAATGTTACCGGTGAAGATGTTGATTCTCATACTAAAATTCTCCCCACGTAAAGAAATTTCATCACCTTCTGTAATAAATTCCAGGTCAGGGACTTTTGAGAGATCAAGTTCCGGAAGTTCGAAATGGAACGGGAGTTTAAACTGCTCTTTTGCTATTTCATATCCGGCAGGTATCAGCGGTTCTGCCTCCTTAAGCGTGACACTGAAGTTTGCGAAGTATTCAACTCCGGGAATTGGTTCATCAACAGGGACAGGAATGATAAATTCTCCGGATTCACCGGGTGCAATCTTTAGATCAGATATGATCCCGGTTGCGATCCGCTTACTATTAGCAAGGATTTCCCATTGACAGTCAAGGTTTTCGAGGGTAATGAAATGATAGTTGTTTCCAATGCTGATTTTCCCCTCTTTCAGATCAACGGGCAGGATCTTAATATGCTGATACACTTTCTTAACCTCGTAAAGGCTGGGGTGTGCTGTACGGTCGGGATTAACCAGGCCATTTATGCAGAAGTCATTTTCACTCGGAATATTTTCCGGTCCATAATCACCTCCGAATGCCCAAAACTCCTCTCCATGCTCATTTTTCTTCACAATTCCCTGGTCGACCCAATCCCAGATAAAGCCGCCCTGCAGTTGATCCTGTTTTTCGATAACATCCCAGTAATCCTGTAAATTCCCGACACTGTTTCCCATGGCATGGGCATATTCGCAGAGGATAAGGGGACGTTCCTGTTTCTCCTTTGCGTACTCTTCCATCCGTTCGATCCGGGCATACATGGGACAGTATATGTCGGTATTGGGTCCCAGTTCAGCCCGTTCGTAATGAACTGGTCTGGAACCGTCCCGTTGATGGATCCACTGGTAGCAGGCAGAAAAATTGATGCCGTCTCCTGCTTCGTTTCCCATAGACCAGATGATGACGGAAGGATGGTTTTTGTCCCTCTCCACCATGCGTCGTATGCGGTCAAGGTGCGCTTCTTTCCAGGCGGGATCTTTAGCAAGACTTTTTTCACCGTACCCCATTCCGTGAGATTCAATGTTGGCTTCATCAATCACATAAATCCCATACTTGTCACACAGGTCGTACCACCTGGGATCATTCGGATAATGACAGGTCCGGACTGCATTGATGTTATTCTGCTTGAATAGCCTGATATCTTCCAGCATACCCTCTTCACTGATGACATGTCCGGTGTACTGATCGTGTTCGTGACGGTTTACCCCTTTCAACAGAATGGCTTTTCCGTTGACCAGCAACTGGCCATCCTTGATTTCCACTTTACGGAATCCCACCCGGCACCCGACCACCTCCACCAGGTTTTTATCCTGGTCCTTTATGTGAAGGGCCATAATGTAAAGATCGGGCGTTTCAGCACTCCATTTTGTTGGATTTTCAATGGTGGTTTCAAAGACAATCATGGCATTGCCTTTCCTGAGTTTTATATCCTGTTCAGCTTTGTACAACAGGTTCTGCTCTTCGTCACCAAACATGATCTCCAGGTAATATCCATTGTATTTCTTTTTCGGAATATAACTGGTAATATCAGCAGTGACTTTCAGGATCCCGTTCCGATAATGATCATCCAGTGTAGCAAGTGCAAAAAAATCACGGATATGCAAATCGGGTGTGGAAAAGAGATAAACATCCCGTTCAATGCCGCTGATCCGCCAGAAATCCTGGCATTCCAGGTATGATCCGTCTGACCAGCGATACACTTCCACCGCAAGATCATTCTCCCCATCCTTCAGATAGGGGGTTATATTCCATTCGGCAGGAGTTTTTGATCCCTGGCTGTATCCGACTTTCTTGCCGTTTACCCAGATATACATGGCGGATTTTACCGCACCGAAATGAATAAATATCTGGCGATCTTTCCAATTGTCAGGGATAGCAAACTTCCGCTTATAGGACCCAACCGGGTTCCAGTCGCTTGGTACATCAGGAGGTTTTGGATTTTCCGTCCATTCATAAGACTGGTCTACATAGATCGGGATACCGTAACCCTGCAGTTCCCAGTTTGAAGGCACCGGAATATCCTTCCAACCAGAAACATCATACTCCGGGTTATAAAATTCTCTTGGCCGGTCAGCGGGTTTGCGAACCCAGTTGAATTTCCATGTCCCGTTGAGCGATTCATAGAAAGGGGAATCTTTTGGATTATTCCATTTGATTGCCAGGCAATCGGCATGTGGGATGAGCGTGGCATGGGGTTTCTCTTTATTCTGATCATACATGGCCGGGTTGACCAGATCAGCAGGAAAATCCTCCTGGGAGAACCCGGGAAGTGCAATGGATAGTATCAGAATCGATTGGATGACGAAGGTTAGTTTCATATTGACAGACTGTTGGTTTTTTAGATAAACAGAGTAGAATGGACTAATATTTAAGGATATTGTTTTTAATCACCGCGTGACTCGGAGGGGCACGCCCAGTGTCACCCGGTGAGTGGTACATTTCACTCATACAAATCATCCAGGTCAGCCTGAGCCAATTCGATCAGGAAGCTTGCGATCTTCTGCGTGACATCCTGAAGAAACCGCTTCCCCTTCTCTGCAGTTGCCTGCTTTGGATTCCCCACTCCTGTATCTTCAGAAATTTTTGTCCATTCCCTGGGTGCCCAGACCCATCCCTCTTGAATTCCTCTCAACCTGAATTTCTTTGCTTTGCCATCCCCCGCCTGGTTGAGGGGCAACATCAAATCCGGGTCGATAAACAGGAGGTTGCTGGTCTCCATTTCGCCACCATGATCCCCCGGTTCATCAAAGAATTCTGCGTTATCGAAGATCTTCCACCAGTCAAGGGTGCAGATGAACAGTTCGGGAAACCGGGGTTGCAGTTCACGGATTATCTGCTTGAAATCATTTCCTCCGTGCCCGTTTACAATAAGCAGTTTATCCATTCCCTGAGTGATCAGGCTTTCAGCAATATCCTCAAGGATAGCATGATGGGTTGAAGGATTCAGGTTTATAGTAAATGGTATATCGAGTTGACCGGTATTGACTCCAAAAGGAACACAGGGCAAAACAATCGTTTTTGATCCCTGTTCCCAGGCAATTCTTGCAGCTTCAGCAGCGATATAGTCAGACTGGATAATATCCATCCCATACGGCAAATGGTAATTGTGTGCTTCGGTTGCACCCCATGGAAGTACTGCCACCCGGTACTGTTGCTCTTTTACTGTTTTCCAGTTCGTTTGGGCAAGAAGATAGGGTTTATTTGTCATTGTCTGATTTATTGGGATTTAGTCATGCATTTCAAATTTTCTATTCTTCTTCATAAATCTTTAATATCCATCCTTTTCCTGGTTCCACTGGTATAAGTCCACCGGGTGAGAAGCTTTGGTGTTCCTGAAAATCCTTAATAATGGGAGCCTCAACGTGTGCATTTTCCATGTTTATCCCCAGCCTGTCCCAGTCGACCAAAAGGTGAATGTATTCGGTTGACTCTGCCCAGCTGCCGATAGCAACCAGGCATCTATCCTCCCTTACATAAGCAGTAGCAAGAACAGTTGGTTTGTCTGTATTTACGGG
>Ga0315534_1001976_pt1 | contig 14090 bp, 13 predicted proteins | sample SalMarSW160240MG_FD_203094 | JGI IMG/M metagenome (GOLD analysis project Ga0315534, IMG submission 203094) | Salt marsh sediment microbial communities from the Plum Island Ecosystem LTER, Massachusetts, United States - Salt Marsh Sediment SW1602-40 ... | reverse complement strand
AGGACAACTATCCGTACGGTTACCGAGGCGGGTTTCCTGCTCGACGGACAAGCGGGCGACCTATTTAACTATACTGTGCGGTTCAAGGCTCCTGCTGGTCGCAAATAGCACCTATGAGGAACATCTCGATGCTTCTCAAGCGTAATCGAGACTCGTACGTTATATTCTGGTGGCAGAGTGCCTTCTGGCTGCGCTTAACGTCTCGCTGCCCCGTGTAGAACGCGGGATCTTCGAGAGGCGACCACACCTCCTGTGTGCTTCACGAGGGATCCTGCTAAGAACGTGCAGGACTAAATATTCGGTACGATTTGTTAGCGATGAAGTGGGTAGTGGCGGCGTGTATTAATGGCCAATAGGAAATGTCCCGGCGCCACTCCTCTGGATGCTTCGCGACACGCTGTGAGCTCCGAGAAGCTCGTGGCTCTTAGCCAGTCATACACCCAATTGCATGGAACAGCTGGGATTATCGGGATCTATTGGCAAATAGGCCTATAATTTCTAGCACAAATTACATTCAATTGAAAAATAGAACCTCGGATAAATACAACATGAATCAATTTTTAGTCGATATCTGGAGCAATGATGTATACCGTCGGTTAATCGCAACTGTCCTTATTCTGATTGGCAGTTCTGTCCTCCGATGGATATTTCAATGGTTGGTGCTATCTCGTTTCCTCGACGATAGCCCGTATATCTATAGCGTAAGAAAGATCGCAGGTTTTACCCTTTACTTCGTTGCAATACTTCTGATCTTTGGCCTCTGGGTTCAGCGAACGGGTGATCTCTCTGTCGCGCTTGGGATCCTTGGTGCGGGTTTGGCATTCGCAGCCCTTGTGATTGCCCCGGCACCTCCTAGCTGTGTGCTTCGCGTACCTTTAGACACTCCGCGAAGCTCGAGACTATGAGTCCAGGTCTTTGGATCCTGTTGTGGAAGGGCACCGTGAAATTGAGGAGGTATATCCAATGGCTGAGTTGAGGGTATCTGGATACGCCGCGAATGCGGTAGGACAACCGCTCGAGCCATTCGAATACCGATCACCGGAACTCGGGGAGAAGGATGTCCGCGTTTCTATCACCCACTGCGGTGTGTGCCACACTGACATCCACGCTATAGACAACTACTACGGGATAGTCGACTTCCCCTTCGTGCCCGGTCACGAGATCGTTGGGTACGTCTCATCTGTTGGCCCCGCGGTCTCGGAGCTGAAGATCGGCGACCGGGTCGGCATAGGGTGGCAGGGCCGGTCTTGCCGACAGTGCGAGTGGTGTTTGCAGGGAGAGGAGCAGCTCTGTGTGGACATCGTTCCATCGGGAACGTGGGTCCCCTATGGTGGTTTCTCGTCTTCTGTCGTTGTAGATGGCCGATTCGCGTATCCTGTGCCTTCGGCCATGCCCTCCCAGGTCGCAGCTGTGCTCATGTGTGCAGGTGTCACTGTCTATTCTCCACTTCGGATGTACGGGACTGGATCCACACAGAGAATCGCCGTTGTCGGTGTAGGAGGCCTGGGCCACTTGGCTATCCAATTCGCGCATGCCCTTGGGTGCGAGGTCACGGCGATTTCGTCCTCCCCAGGCAAGAAAGAGCAAGCGCTTGCCTATGGTGCAGATGATTTTATTGACATGAACGACCAAGCCAGCTTGGGAGAGCTCGATTTCCGTTTCGACCTGCTGATGTGCACGGCAAGTGGCGTGGTTAGCTGGGAGGCTCTGCTCATGACCTTGAAGAAGAAAGGTAGGCTGGTCTTGCTCGGATTCCCGGATGTGTCGCTCAATTCAACTGATCTCGTGGCGCACGAGCTTTCGATCACTGGCTCATTCCTTGGCAATCGAGCGACAATGCGCGAGATGCTGATGTTCGCGCAGGACCATGGCATCGAGCCCGAGATTGAACTGATGCCCATGTCGCGGGTAAACGACGCGATTCAGAGGGTCAGGCAGAACAAGGCTCGGTATCGAATCGTGCTGGTCAACGATGAACCTGACGCAGGAGTCTGGACAGGCTGATGATCCGCTACAACGCCGGTGTTCTTCTCGACTGTCGATGCCGAGGTCTCCCACTTGGGTTGTTGTCGCGACAGGGCCTGATGCTTCCAAAAGTCTCACTGCCCTGTAGAATCATCAGGTGAACGGGAGGCGACCGGGGATCCTGCTAAGAACATGCAAGACCCAGTCCAGTCAAGCTAGATGAACGATCGGCGCTGGCCGAATAGCGGATGGTCCTGTAACAACTTCGGGATGAGCGATACGGTGCGATATGCTATCGATGGGGCGGCGAGGCAGGCCGGGATTTCCTGGCCAGAGTGAATGCCCCAATGCTGCTGCGCTGTGTGCTTTACGATGCACGACGCTGTTAAGTTGTCATCCATTAAAAGAGGGTCTGCATGATTGACAACAATGATCTTCTCATAATTGCTGAACATGTTCGGGATTTCCTTTCTGAGAGCGCAGTAGCTAGCCAGCAGGAGTAGCTTAGGTCTTTTCCTCGAGCCGCAGCCCATCGCTGGCACCATACACTGAATGTCTTTCAAAATGCACAGAAGATCCTTGAAGGGGAGGGGGCATCGGATGAAGATGCAGCCGTAGTGAAGGTGGCCGCTCTTCTGCATGATGTATCCATGTTTACATGTGATCATTCCATCCACGGTCAAGTTAGCTCAGACATGGCAACTGAATTTCTTACAGAGAAGGGATTCGATCCAGTCCTTGTGAATCGAGTGAGTCTGGCAATCGCAGAGCACGGGACTGACTTTGGTGATCTATCACTTGCTGAACAGGGTGAGTAGCTCTCCTGGGAAGGAAAAGTACTTGTTGAGGCAGACATTCTTGACAAATTAGGAGCGAGTGCGATTACCAGGGGATTGATGTATCTTGGCGAGCAACGAAAGCTAAATTATAAAGCTCGCAGAGAATTATTTGAGAGTCCTACATTCCAGCGTGCAGATTTCTTCAAGGATTAATTCTGGACTAAAACTGGAAGGCAGATGGCGCATCGTCGATTTAGCTTCTTTCTTGCGTACCTTGATCGACTTCAGGAAGAAGTAGTCGAGCACACACTACCGGAGTGGGAAAGTTAATTGCAGCCTAGCATCTAGCTGGAAGGGGTTCCCTCGGCATCGCTCGGGGCTTGCTGGGGACGCAGCTAAAAAAATATATAGGTGCGCGACTGCGCCGGGTGAGCGGCGGACGGCGTGGCGTAATTTACGGGTAGCAGCCGCCCCTTCTCGTCGTCTATCGATCTGCGCCGGAGCAGGGGTATACTTGCCCATCTCAATAGGTGCATTCAGTATGGACCTCAACCCAGGCCAAACGCTCGGCCAATATCAAATCGTTCAGAAGATCGGTGAAGGTGGAATGGGAGCCGTTTACAAGGCTGACCAGCCTTCCATCCCGCGCTCCGTTGTTATCAAGGTCCTGGGATCCTCTCTCGCTGATCAACCAGAGGCCCTCGATCGCTTCCGCCGTGAACTCGACATGATCACGCGCCTGGAACATCCTCATATCCTGCCTGTCTACGATTTCGGCGAAGTGAACAGCAATCCCTATATCGTGATGCGCTTCATGAGCGGTGGCTCACTCCAGGAACGCTTGCAAGCCGCTGCGTTCGGCCGGGTCGAAGCGTTACGCTTGCTTGACCAGGTTGCCCTGGCGCTCGATTTCGCCCACGATCACGGCATCATCCACCGCGACCTCAAGCCCGCCAACATCCTGCTCGACGAGGCGGCCAACGCCTATCTGGCCGACTTCGGACTGGCCAAGACGATGAGCGGCACACAGGATCTCACGGCCACCGGGAGCACGCTTGGTTCCCCGGCATATATGTCTCCCGAGCAGGCACGCGGCCAAAAACTCGACCGGCGAAGCGACATCTACTCGTTCGCCGTCCTGATTTACCGGGTCCTGTCGGGTCGGTTACCGTTCGAGGCCAAAACGGCCTGGGAATTCATCACCAAGCACATCAGCGAGGAACCAGTCCCGATCAGGCGCTATGCCCCTGATCTTCCGCCGGCGGTTGAAGCCGTTCTCGGGACAGGTCTGGCGAAGGATCCCCGTTCGCGACCTGAGCGAGCTACGGAGCTGATGACATCCCTGAAGACGGCACTTTCAGCGAGCCCAGGCTCCCCATATACACAGCAGGATTCGCTGGCGGTAAGCAGCACACCTGCTTCAACGAGTTCTCCCAGGGGAACGTTCGTCTCGCCCACCATCCAAACCGGCCCAGGCGATGCAGTTCCACGCCCGATTGCCCGAACCCGCAGGCTTCCCATCCTCATCGGAATCGCGGTTGCGGTCGTCCTGACGGTAGGTGCTATCGTGGCTGGGGCTCTTTACTTCGGCGGTGCCAGCCTCCGTGAAGATAAACTCTCCACGTTTGCCGTGGGCGATGAACCGCGCGCCCTCCTGTTCGATGGCGAGGCACTATGGGTGGCCAACTTCTTCGACAACTCCTTGACGAAGCTTGCGGTGTCTGCATGCGATTCGTCCCCAGATCAATGCGGGCAGACCCTCGGGACATTCCAGGTGGATGACCTGCCCGTCGCCCTGGCTTTTGATGGGGACACTTTGTGGGTCGCCAGCTCCCTCCAGAGGAGCCTCTCGGTGGTCGATCCGGCATCAGGGGAAGTGCTGTTACGCTACCAGCTACCACATGTACCGACCGCACTGATTTGGGCTAATTCGTACCTATGGAGCGCCAGCGCTATTGCCGGCACGGTGACGCAGGTATCCTCGGATGGCCACGTCCTGGATGACATCCAGGTCGGCGAAGGAACACTGGGATTGGCATTTGATGGTAGGTGGCTGTGGGCTATCAGCAAGGAAGCCAAATCGCTTGTCCGCATTGATCCCGGCAATACTCAGGCCCTGGAGAACTTTCAACTGGAAGACAGCCCCCTGGCAATCGCGTTCGGGAACAACTCCCTTTGGGTTGGCCTGGGCGAATTGGGGCAGGTGATCCAGATCGATCCGGTGAATCCGGGCAGTGTTGTCCGGCGTGTGGATCTCGGCTCACCCCCTGTGGCTTTGCTATACGATCGCGAAGAGCTATGGGCGGTATCCCCCGAAGCAGGGAAGGTCTTCCGCATCGACCCAATCAATGCCGAAGTGATTGGAACTATTGCCGTCACTGGGTATCCTGTATCCTTGCAGTCAACCACTTGCGGCGTCGGATGTCGTGATTTGTGGACCGCCAACCAAGCCGACGACAGCGTCAGCCGGATTCAAATCAAGTGAAGCACTCAAGCCGAAGAGAATTCAACCGACTGCAATTCAGCCAGATCCCTGCTCTACGGCGCGGTGTCGTCGATCGCGTAACACCGGTCACGATCACATCGGGGAAAAAGCCCGCTGAGGCAGACCGGTTAGGGTTTACCTGGGAGTTTCCCAGGGCCAACGTATGACCGAGACTCTCCCCTTTGACATCCCCGGATATATTGTCCAGGGTTTGATTGGGAAGGGCGGCATGGGTCGGGTGTACCGTGCCGAGCAGCTCACCACCCACAGACCTGTCGCCATCAAACTCCTGACCATGGGCAGCGTCGATGAAAGCCGCTTGAGGGGCTTTCGCCACGAAGCGGCGACTCTCGGACAGTTGGAGCACCCCCATATCGTCCCGCTCTACGACTTCGGCGAGCACAATGGTGTTCCATACCTGGTGGTGCGCTTCCTGAGCGGCGGCACGGTGGCTGATAGGCTGAAGTCAGGTCCGATCGAGATCAATACCGCTCTCCGCTGGATCACCGACGTCGCCGACGCACTCGACACGGCTCATCGACGTGGCATCATCCATCGCGACGTAAAGCCGAGCAACCTTCTCCTTGATGAAATCGACAATATCTACCTGGGTGACTTCGGTATCGCCGCAACCATGGTGGATCTGCAGGCCGCGCCGCGTAGCGGCAGCGCGGCATATGCTTCCCCCGAACAGGCACGCGGCGAAGCCCCGGTCGCACGCTCGGATATTTACTCGTTGGCCGCCACAACCTTTGAAATGCTTACGGGGAAGAAACCTTACGAGGCCGATACAGCACTCGGGATGATGGTCCGTCATATGAACGACCCGATCCCTTCCCCCCGAATGCTGCTGCCCACACTGCCGGCCGCAGTCGATGCGGCCATAGTTGCTGGGATGGCCAAGTTGCCACAGGATCGTCCCAAGTCGGCAGGCGATTTCGCACTGAACATCCAGTGTGGTGCTGGAACAACCGATGTCGCTGATCTTGAGACAATTGCCGTACCAACAGTTGATGATAGGCCGGCGAGGAGATTCTCCCGCACCTGGATGGTGGGCGTCGGACTCGCCGCCACCGCGCTCTGCCTGGTTGGCCTTGGGATTGTAGGAGGCGGTATAGCCGGGCGGGTTTCCTCCCCGACGGCGGCCGCAACGTCCAGCAAGTTGGAACCCACGGCGGCGAGCGTCGTAACCACGGTCCCAGCCGCGCGGGCGATCCCGTTCGCTGATGGGTTCTCCGATCCCTCTAGTGGCTTTGCCACCAGCCAGGACAGTGACGGCCAGGTCGGGTATATAGATGGCCAGCTTCAAATTAAGGTCCAACCTGGCATCGAGTGGTATTCGCCCTACCGCGGGTTGGAGCAGCAAGACCTTGCCATCACGGTCCAGGTTCGCCAACTGGCCGGTCCGCTGCTCAGCGAGATGGGCGTCATTTGCCGCTGGCAGGATAAGGATAACTACGTAGCGGCGGCGTTGCGTGGCGACGGCATGGTCTCGCTGTGGAGAATGGTCAGCGGTACCCAGGAACGTTGGCAGGATTGGACGTCGGTGGGGGGTTCTGCGACAGTTGGGTTGGATTGGCGCACGCTGCGGCTCATTTGCCAGGGGACTCACATCAGTTTTGCAATTGACGGAACGCAGGTCGCCGCGGCTGATGATCCAGCCCCTGCCTCCGGTACTCTGGCACTAATGGCGGGGTTATTCGAACTCGGTGAATTGACCGTGGCCTTCGACGAACTCCAGGTCGACCTCCCTTAGAAAGATAACCAGCGAATACCACAGGCCGCTATCTGCCAGCCGTGGATCCGGTCATTTCCACTCGCGCAACCAGGATAATTACGGGACCGAGTAGGCCGTCAACTCACTGTTGTCTGAGTAACCCTCGGTTTGGGTAGTGTAGCGAACGATTCCAACACCTTCGGCAAACCAATAGCTTTGGCTTGCCGAAAAAGCAGGCGTACTGACCATCATCCCGCTTATCGTCGTCGTCGTCGTCCCGTCGATGCGCAGGGCATCAAAGGTCCCGGCCGGGACGACAACCATTTCCACTCCGGAAACAGTCCAGGTCTCAGAGCTCGTCGTTGTGATGTCTAAAGAGATCCCTCCGGCTGAGACACTGATGACGGTCGTATAATCGTTGTTCCAAGAGTAACCAGGAGTCAGGTTCTCGGCGGACGGAAGCCAGGTGCCGGAACTGTCGATGACATCCATCTTGGCGACATCGCCGAAATCGAGGACGCTGAGATTGCCGAAGTCGTAGGAGTTGATTCCGCTGGGGTCGCAGGTCCAGTGAGAGGTCATATCGACGCTCGGTGCGGCAATGTCCATCGTTGCCGTCGCCGTATTTGCCGAGCCGTTAGCGCTGGTGATGCTCCATGTTTGCGAGCCCTCATTGCCAGCATAGCTCCAAGTCGCACCGGTCCGCAGGGGCATATAGGGGTGATCGCATGCAGTCGCCGCGGTCCTCTCGCTGGGCTCGGCCTCGACGGCCTCGGTCACCATCTGATCAACTTCCACCTGGATCCGGAAGAGAACGTCCCTTAATGAAGCTGCCTCCGGGGCGTCCACATAGGTGGCACCTGGGATTAACTCGACCAGAGCTTTGACGGCTTCAAGTTCATCCTGAGGAACCTCGAAGCCGACGACGAAGACGCGTAACTCGATTTTGGCTTTCTCCGCTTCCTGGCGGATGAGCTCGGCGGCTTCTGGATTGCAGCTATCCGCACCCCCCGTTACTACGACCATCGAATGTGGTCCTTCTGTTGAGGCCATATCTTTAATCGCGGCAATCATCGCCTGCGCCACAGGGGAGTCCGAATTGGGGTCCGACTCGAGGCCGCCCAGTTGCCCTTCGATCTTCCCCTGGTTGGCGGTGGCAAAGGGCACGACCAGGTCGGTGTCCTGGCAGCCTTGCGGTTGCGCTCCCGTTCCGAACACCCTCAGCCCAGCCGTTAGCCGTGGGTCAGCAGTCCGCACGATCTCGGCCATAATGCCGCGCGCTACTCTGATGCGTGTGTCTCCGTTGGAGAGAGACTCCATCCGGGGTGAAGTATCCAGGATGTACTCGATCGTAGGCTCTGCGGCTTTTCCCCCGCGACCACGAACGATAAAGAAGGCAGCGATGGTGGCGACAATGACAATCAGGCAAACGGCCGTAATCGCGCAGCCAACAAGCAGGACACTGGGTAAACGACGCTTCGAATCGGTGGTGGACATATATAACTCCTGAGGGGATGCATGGAGTCTATCGCAACGGCGGAGAGGGAGCAAGATGAATACCCTGGTTCACCAAAGGCGGGGATGCGACCATCCCGCAAGCGACGAGTCTGCGCTCGGCACAGCAGAAGTTCGATCGGTTCCAGAAGGAGTATGACCGGGAGCAGCCGCATGAGGCGCTGCGAGGCGCGATTTGGAATCCAGCCTGGTTCTTCGGCACCGGTCTTTTTCATTGTAAGATCTAAGCGGGGTCGTTCCGCTTAAGGTTGATTGCACGCCTTGTTAATCTTCTGGAATACTGCTGCAAGCGTATATAGGGTGCATGCCTGATAATGCGATTCCAATTCCGATACCTCCCACATTGGTTATTATTAGCCGTTATAGGTTTGGCAATTTTAATATTGCCATTCTTGCTGCGTACATCTCGCTTTCGATCCAAGCTGCTAAGCAATCAGGAGAAGTGGGTACGCCTAGAACCCAGCGAATATGAGATGGTTGTGGAAAGCAATTCCATGAATGACTGTACTGGGGGATGGAATACCATCTTGGTTAGAGGCGGGGAGATCGTTGAGGCGAAGAATTCTAAGAATGGAAATTGCTCTCACGAAAGCTTCAGGCAGTTAACAGTCGAGGGTCTTTTCACTCGCATATGGAATGAATGCATTCGAAACCGAGCATTTAGCATGCCCTTTCCGGTTTGCAATGTTGAATATGATGAGGAGCTTGGGTTTCCAAGACGCGTTGACACTTACACATTTAATAAGCAAGGGGAATATCTTCCGAGCGTTACAGTTGAGAGTGTTACTCGAAATCCATAGGATCCCGAATACGTGCTAACGTCTCGCTGCCTTGTCACTAGGCAGGGTCGAGGGAGAGGCGCCTGGCAACCAAGAGTGTGCTCCGCGCACGATCCTCTGGACGCAACCTGCCCACTGGCTAGTACATGAAGCTCGGAGTTCTTTGCATAACAGCATGCTCAGTAACGTGATAGCTAGTTACACTTGATGATGGGATGGAGCAAATGAGTGCAACTCGATTAACCCTGATCTCTTCGAGGATGATCCGTTGGATTGCTCGTATCTGGAGTCTCCTGCTCTTTACATTTGCTGTCCTTAGAATGATCACTCCGGATCCCTCCATCACAGAGCCCGTGCCATTTGCGGACTGGTTCCTCTTGAGTCTTTGGGGGATAGCCATTATAGGAGTGCTAATTGCCTGGCGATGGGAGGCGGTGGGGGCTATCATTACGGTCGGGACGATGTGCTTGCGTGAGCTTGCTTGGGTGATCTTGAAAGGGCGCTGGATGGTGAATTTCTTGATCGTCTGGGCTTTGGTTGTGCCCCCAGTAATTCTCTTCTTGATCGCTCGTAGGTTGGAGAATATTGCGCATTCATAGAGCTGAGTCAAACTATATGTCTGCGGTGCTTCGTAAGGAGCCGCATAGGACAATCGGACCCCGTCCAGTCCAGCTGGATGAACGATCAAGATGGATCCCGTCGAGGCGGGACGTGCGGTGAACGGTGAAAGATCTGTGCGAGGACATTGGCGACGTTACAGCGCGATTTTCTATCAATGGGCCGAGGAGTGCGGGGCTAGAATTCGTGACCTACGTGAAACGCCCACGCTGTATGCTGCGCGATCCACCGGACGCGCTGGGTGCTGCGTGAAGCCAGAGGGGGCCATGCTAGCGCATAAGAAGATGCTGGCGAGAAGTTCACATGAATGATCATGCTCAACCTTCGAGCGGATCCAACCCAGCTGGCGGGGGGAAGCAGATAATTCGAGGAATTTCCAAAATTCTAATCATTGTCTGCGTCCTGGCCGGGATCTTGTTTGTCTCTGCAGGTGGTTTGGATTGGGTCTCGGCTTGGATCCTGGTTTTGCTTTACCTAATATATCTTGCTGCTGTGATGATTTGGGGGATAAGGAAAGCCCCCGATTTATTAATGGAACGAGGAAAAATCGGTCCGAATGTAAAGTCGTGGGATAAGATTATCAATGCTTTCTACGTGATCTTCCTCGTTGCCCTCCTGATCGTTTCAGGATTGGATGCTCAACGCTATCACTGGACTGTAGTGCCCACAATCTTACAAGCAGCAGGGCTTCTGGGCATGGCATTTTCGGGTTGGATGATTTGGCGAACGATTGCCGAGAATGCATTCGCCTCAAGATGGGCACGAATCCAGGTCGATCGAGGGCAAAGGGTCATTATGACGGGACCCTATTCTTTTGTCCGCCATCCGATGTATATAGCCATCCAGCTCCTTGTCATCTGTATTCCACTTCAGCTTGGATCCCTGTGGGGTTTGATCCCTTCAGCATTGATCTGTTTGCTATTTGTCATCAGGGCTTGTTTTGAGGACCGCATGCTGCTAGAGGAATTGGATGGCTATCGAGAATATGCGAACCGTGTCAGGTACCGTCTCTTTCCAGGTATTTGGTGAGCCTGTGATAGTCTATTATTTCGGCTGACTGACAGCTTGATATCCCGCGATTACATCGGAATTGCCGAGCCGGTTCAACGATCGAGTTGGTAAAAATGCGATCCCTACAAAGGGTGCAGGACCAGGCAGCACCTAAGGAAGGCCTGCCGGCTCGCTGCCAGGAAGATCCGTTCCCACCTTGGCGCTGCGCGTAGGTAGATCCATATGTTGTTCAATATCCAGGGGCCAATATTATGAGCGTTGTTCAATTTAAATCTATCGGGGTAATTCACAGCCCTTTCACGGACATTAAGGGAATGCCTATTCAGCCATCAAGTGCTCAGGGAATTGAAGGTTGGGTAGAGATATTTGCGCCCTATCGCGCAGGGCTTCAAGACCTTGATGGCTTCTCGCATATTTACCTGCTTTATCATTTTCATAAAGTAATGGATGCCGAACTCGTTGTTATCCCATTTCTGGACAAACAACCTCATGGTGTTTTTGCGACTCGAGCGCCAACTCGGCCAAATCCAATCGGCTTATCCATTGTAGAGTTGAAACGAATAGAGAATGAGAGGCTGTACATAGCGAATGTTGACATTCTTGATGGAACCCCTCTGCTCGATATCAAACCTTATATTCCCGGATTTGATCAGGAGCCAAATGTAAGGGTAGGGTGGTTGGCTGCTGGCGAAGATGAAATCCGCACTAAAGTATCGGATGATCGATTTGAGGGTAGTGCGTCTGGAAAGGATGAATAACTTCTCACTGTGCTGTATGTACAATAGGAAAGGACGTGCCCGCGAAGAATCTGGGATCTGCGAGGTGTGACAGCTACATAGAACGCATGAATTCGCGGCACCAGTGATGTCCGGTTGGATCACTTTGCGATATCGAGGCTGGTCGGCGGCCGCGATTTTAGGGAATGGCCGATCTGTTCCACCCCTAATTTTGGATTGGCGGTCCAGGTTGAAATGCACAACAGGTGATGCATATATATGAATGGACCACTGACAGCTCAACTGACAAAGTGTGAATGCTGCCCACGCATGTGCAGGGTGGACCGGCTTGCAGGGCAGGTCGGGTTCTGCAAGATCAATGCTGATATTCGCATTTCTCATGCCGGCCTACATTACGGGGAAGAACCCCCGATCTCAGGGACAAGAGGCTCAGGGACGATCTTTTTTCCCGGATGCAATCTTCGCTGTGTGTTTTGCCAGAACTACCAGATCAGCCAGGAGTTTAAACGATTCCACACCCAAACTCTGACTACGGCTGAGCTTGCATCTGAAATGCTGCGTTTACAGGACACGGGCGCCCATAACGTCAACTTTGTTTCGCCTTCTCATATGGTGTTTCAGATGGCAGACGCCATTGATGTGGCGAAGGGGAAAGGGTTTGTGCTTCCGGTGGTGTACAACACAAATGGCTATGATGCAGTAGATGCGCTGCGGCTGATCCGGGGTCTGGTGGATATCTACTTGCCGGACATCAAATACCTGGAAAATGGGCTTGGAAAGCAGCTTTCAGGGGTAGACGATTATGCTGACGTCATTCCTGGGGTTCTCAGAGAGATGCTGGACCAGGTAGGCCATCTGAAAATGGATGAGGATGGCATTGCGTTACGGGGGCTGTTGGTCCGGCATCTGGTATTGCCCGGTTACCTGGAAAACAGCCGAAAATGTCTTCGGTTATTGGCAGAGCTATCTCTGGATACCTATGTAAGTATCATGTCACAATATTCCCCTCTATATAAGGCAGGTGACTATCCTGGCATAAACCGGACTTTGACAGAAGAAGAATATGATCAGGTCATGGATTATGCATTTGATCTTGGCCTTGAGAATGCTTTCATTCAGGAAATGGAAAGTCAGAAGCACTACCTGCCTGATTTTTCAAAGGAAGGTCCCTTCGACCCCGAGGAATCCATGACAGACCTACCTGTCTCAGGACTGTCGGCCAGCGAGTGATGAGGTTGCTATTAAAAAAAATCCGCTTGAGCGGCCCCCGACCGATTCGCTGAATATTGTTCTGGCGGTGTTGTGGACCCACTCAGGTCGAGGCGGCTAAGGTACCGATTGGCTTTCTCATGATGGGGAAGTTTTCGCTATGAGTCCAATCCGGATGTCACGTTTGGAATCGGCAATGCGCATAGTCCTTGAATTCAACCAGGCCTTCAACCGGCATGATGTCCCAGGTATGATGCAGCTGATGAGTGAGGATTGTATCTTCGAAAGCACGCATCCAGCACCGGAAGGCAAGGTATATCAAGGGAAGCAGGCAATCAAGCAGTATTGGGAAGACTTCTTTCATAAATCACCCCAGGCTCACATCGAGATCGAAAACCTCTTTGGTTCCGGGGCACGCTGCGTTATGCGTTGGAAGTACGATTGGGAAGATGCTGAGGGCAATCATGAATTCGTTCGTGGTGTCGATCTGTTCCAGGTAAAGGATGGCACGATCTGTGAGAAGTTATCCTACGTTAAGGGATAGGGGGACACGAAATGTGGAATTACTTGCTGGTGAATGCTTTGACAATATCCACTTGAAAAGAGTTGGTCCCTCACCCGCTGGCCAATGTGTCCCTATTTCAGATTGAAAGTCCATACGGCTGAGGGATCAGAGAGTCTGAATGCGGCAATGGATCAAGAATTCGTTAAGACGGGGCCTGTCAATTCGCTCGATCTCTTTCGGAATTTGGAGGCTGCACGATGGAGACTGCGGAGGTGAGAAAGTTGTTGACCCGGTTTCAGGAGGGTTACTCCAGGCGGGATCAGACGCACCTCGATGAGTTTATAGAACTGTTTGTTGATAGTGACGAACTTGAAGTGATTGGCACGAACGCCGTTGATCTGTCGGGTGAAGAGTGGTGCCGGGGGCGGGAAGCGGTGCGCGAGCTGGTGGGGGGTGATTGGGAACACTGGGGTGATGTAAGGTTCGATGTGGAAGGAGCCCGCATTCATACCCGCGGGAAAGTGGCATGGCTCGCGACCACCGGTACCGTCACCGATACCATCTCGAGCAACGAACGCTACACCGGCTACCTGGATTATGTGGCAGAAGTCCTGAAAGACGATGAAATGACCAAGCAGGCGAAAATGCTGGACATCGTAGGTCAGGGAAACGATATTGTGCTTGGGCTGCCGTTGAGCGAGACGTACGTTTGGCCTTTTCGTCTGACGGCAGTTGCCGTTAAGGAAGAGGGGGAGTGGCTGTTTCACCAG
>Ga0315534_1001975_pt1 | contig 14093 bp, 11 predicted proteins | sample SalMarSW160240MG_FD_203094 | JGI IMG/M metagenome (GOLD analysis project Ga0315534, IMG submission 203094) | Salt marsh sediment microbial communities from the Plum Island Ecosystem LTER, Massachusetts, United States - Salt Marsh Sediment SW1602-40 ... | reverse complement strand
ATCTTTCCAGATGCAGCCGGGACAGGTTGATTTTACATATGCTGCTGAGCAGACAGTTCATGCAGTGGTGCATGTACGTACAAAGACTATGATTCAACAGCCCGGGAATCCTATACTTGAGTGGTTTTATGGCGATCGTTACCGTGTCCAACCCAGAGAGATAGCAGGTTATGGATCAGGTGTGATTATCTCTCCTGACGGTTATATAATAACCAACAATCATGTTGTCGAGGATGCAGAAAATATAGAGGTTAAACTAAATGACAACAGGGTTTTCGATGCAGAACTGATAGGACGGGATCCATCTACTGATATTGCTGTATTGAAGATAGAGGCTAAAAACCTGTCGTATCTTAAATATGGAGACTCAGAAAATCTGAAAATAGGTGAATGGGTACTTGCCGTAGGGAATCCCTTCAATCTTACATCAACCGTCACCGCGGGAATAGTAAGTGCAAAAGGCAGGAGTCTCGGGCTTTTGGATTCAGATTATCGGATCGAATCCTTTATTCAGACCGATGCTGCCCTGAATGTGGGCAACAGCGGAGGAGCCCTGGTTGATACCAGGGGACTTCTTGTTGGTATAACATCAGCAATTTATTCTCCCAGCGGTGCCTATGCAGGCAACTCCTTTGCCATTCCTGTAAGCATTGTAAAGAAAGCAGTTGAGGACCTGAGAGAATTTGGTGAAGTACAAAGAGCTATTATTGGTGTCAATATAACTGATGTAACACCGGAAGATGCTAAAAAACAAAGTCTCAACGAAATAAAAGGAGCCAAAATAACAAGAGTCATTGAAGGCGGTTCGGCTGATGATGCAAAATTGAAGGAAAATGATGTGATCATCAAACTGGATAATGTTGATATAAACACAGTATCAGAACTGCAGGAGCAGGTAGGTAAGCACCGGCCGGGCGATAAGGTCAGAATCACTTATCTCAGGAATGGAAAAGAAACAACAGTACCTGTTACCATGAAAAATGTTGCAGGCAATACCAGCATTGTCCCTGTGGGTATGGGTACCGGTATGATCTTCGGAGCACGGTTTGAATCATTGAGTTCCTCAGACAAACGGACATATAATATTGATAACGGAGTAAAAATATCAGAAATAGACGATGGTCTTTTCAGAGATATGGGACTGAAGAAAGGTACAATAATTATCAGGGTAAATGATGAAAAAATTACCAGTGCTGAGGATATACGAAAAGCAACAAATAACAGCGAACGATCTCTTAAATCAATAGAGGGAATAACCACTGACGGAAGATTGTTCAGTTTCAGTTATGGCTATTAAATATAACTATAATTGCAAGTAGTTGAGAAACAATAAGTTTGTAAATATTATTTTTTGTTGATAACAATGCATCGATATCTTTGTTATTATATATAAAAGCGTTATCTTTGCGCAAAATTTTCCCAGGGCATAATGAGACAACTAAAGATTACCAAATCCATAACAAACAGGGAGAGTGCTTCACTCGACAAATATTTGCAGGAGATTGGTAAAGAAGAGTTGATATCGGTAGATGAGGAAGTTGAACTGGCTCAGCGGATCAAGAAGGGAGACAGAACTGCTCTCGAAAAACTCACCAAGGCAAATTTACGTTTCGTCGTGTCTGTGGCAAAACAATATCAGAATCAAGGACTTAGCCTTCCGGATCTTATTAATGAAGGTAACCTTGGTCTGATAAAAGCAGCTGAGAAATTTGATGAAACAAGGGGTTTTAAGTTTATCTCCTATGCTGTATGGTGGATAAGACAATCTATACTCCAGGCACTTGCTGAACAGTCGAGAATAGTAAGATTGCCCCTTAACCAGGTAGGCTCACTAAACAAGATAAATAAGGCTTTTTCAAAGTTTGAACAGGAAAACGAGCGTACTCCTTCACCTGAGGAGCTCGCAGATGTTCTTGAATTGCCCAAGGAGAAGGTAACAGATACTCTTAAGGTATCAGGCCGGCATGTTTCTGTAGATGCTCCATTTATTGAAGGAGAGGACAATAGTCTTCTCGATGTGCTTACGAATACCGATTCCCCTGTTGCTGATAAGCTCCTGATGGATGAATCTCTTTCAAGAGAGATATACAGAGCACTGGCAACACTTACTGAGAGGGAGAGAGATATTATCCGCTTTTTCTTTGGCATAGGCTGCCAGGAAATGACACTTGAAGAGATAGGAGAGAAATTCGGGCTTACAAGGGAAAGAGTACGCCAGATAAAGGAAAAAGCTATAAGAAGATTGAGACATACTTCCAGAAGCAGACTGCTGAAAGGATATTTAGGTTAATCATAACACTGGAATGAAAGTAAAAATGAGCCCCGGGGAGAGGCTCATTTTTTTTGCCTGCTAAAGAATAGTGCAGGCCGGGGGGAAATTTTAGTTAAAAATACTAAATATTTTTTATTATCTGATCAATAATTTAGATGATTTATTTTGATCGTGGGTAATTATTAATATATAATTATATGCATCTGTAAATCATTATTATACAACATATGGAACGGATTATTCGATATAATTCAAACTTTTTTTGCGAATAATTACTGTTGATCGCATGAATTTAAGATATTTGATCAAACAATTCTGAATGGATTTTAAGCTGATATCTGATTTTGTTCCAACCGGAGATCAACCGGAAGCTATTGAACAGCTTGTTGACGGACTTAAGAAAGAGGTCCCGTTCCAGACCCTTCTCGGTGTTACGGGTTCGGGCAAAACATTTACCATAGCAAATGTAATTGAGAAGGTTAACAGGCCTGTATTGGTTCTCAGCCATAATAAAACCCTTGCCGCCCAGCTTTATGGAGAATTCAGACAGTTTTTCCCGGAAAACCGTGTTGAATATTTCGTATCATATTATGATTACTACCAGCCTGAAGCATATCTGCCCGTATCCGATACCTATATCGAAAAAGATCTGTCAATAAACGAGGAGATAGAAAAACTAAGACTGAGCACAACCTCATCTCTCCTTTCCGGAAGAAGGGATGTGATAGTTGTATCATCAGTTTCATGTTTGTACGGTATCGGGAATCCTGATGATTATTACTCAAATACAGTTCATATCAAAAGAGGACAGAAAATCGGGAGGAATCATTTTCTCAGAAAGCTGGTTGACAGTCTTTATTCTCGTAATGAGCTCGAATTCAAAAATGGAACATTCAGGGTAAGGGGAGATACTGTGGATGTTTACCCTGCCTATGCCGATATTGCAGTCAGGATCATCTTTTTCGGAGACCAGGTAGAGGAGATTAACACGTTTGACCCTGTAAGCGGAGACCGGCTGGATATTATGGAGGATTATATTATATACCCTGCCAATATCTTTGTCACCACACGCGACAGGATCAACCAGGCAATAGGTAAGATACAGGATGATCTCGTCCTGCAGGTAACACATTTCAACGACATCGGGAAAAAAGATGAAGCCCGCAGGCTTCAGCAGAGGGTCTCATATGATCTGGAGATGATAAAGGAACTGGGCTACTGCAGCGGTATTGAAAACTATTCACGATATTTTGACGGTCGTAAGTCGGGGGCCAGACCCTTCTGCCTTCTTGATTATTTCCCTGACGACTTTATAACAATCATTGATGAGAGTCATGTAAGCATTCCTCAGATCAGGGGAATGTATGGTGGCGACCACTCGCGCAAACAGACTCTTGTGGAATATGGCTTCCGTCTGCCAGCAGCGCTTGACAACAGACCGATGCGTATTGAGGAATTCGAATCCCTTACCGGACAAATAATATTTGTCAGTGCAACACCGGCTGATTATGAGCTGGAAAGGAGTGAAGGTGTTTTTGTAGACCAGGTCATAAGGCCGACAGGATTGCTGGATCCCCCGATAGAGGTGCGTCCCAGCATGAACCAGATAGCTGACCTGATGGACGAGATAAGAGAAAGGACCAAAGCAGGAGAAAGAACCCTGGTGACAACAATCACAAAAAGAATGGCGGAGGAGCTGACAACATACCTCCTTAAATTTGATATCCGAAGCAGGTATATTCACTCTGATATTGATACTATTGAGCGTATTGAAATTATGGAAGGCTTGAGATCAGGCACCTTTGATGTACTCGTCGGTGTGAATCTTCTGCGGGAAGGACTTGATTTACCTGAAGTATCCCTTGTTGCTATCCTTGATGCCGATAAAGAGGGTTTTCTGAGATCTTCACGATCGCTGACACAGACAGCTGGCAGGGCTGCCCGCAATCTTAACGGCAAGGTGATAATGTATGCTGATACAATAACCGGAAGCATGCAGATGACAATTGATGAGACAAACAGGAGAAGAGAGAAACAGTTGAAGTATAACGAGAAAATGGGGATTACACCTGCCCAGATATACAGGAAACCGGGATCAATACTTACCGGCTTGACCGGGAAAGGTAAAGCCTATTTAGAACCTGAGCGTCCCGATCTGGCAGCTGATCCTGTTGTGCAGTATATGAACAGGGAAGCCCTTGAGAAGGCAATCGAAAAGACAAAGAGACAAATGGAAAAGGCAGCTTCAGAACTCAATTTCATTGAAGCAGCAAGATTCAGGGATGAAATAGCTGACCTGCAGAGACTATTAAAGAGCAAAGGTTGATCGTGGTTAATCAGCGTTTGGCAATCCATTTTTTTTCTCCCTCATCACTTCTTATGGTTCCTTCCATCTTATTTTCCGAAACATAACCGGTATAGAGAACATCATCGATCATAAAGGTTATCTCGTTACCGTACAGCCTTCCATTCCTTATATCAGATTCCTTATCTCCGCTTATAAACTTTCCATGGATCATCTGGAATTTCTGGCTGATAAAAAGCTGATCCTGGCCAAGTTCCCATAGACCTTCAACCCTGGCAGGTATGACCCACATCAGAGCAGTATTCCAGCTGTTCCAGTTTTCATCTGTCGTAACCTCATAATCCGGTTCCCATTCACCCATGGTAAAGGTATTTGATACGATCCGTGTTCCGGGTTTCAGTTCAAGAAGCCGGGGCCTGAGTTTAAGGTTGATCTTCGGAAGAAGGAACATGGTAATAATGGTAGCATTTGACAGGTCATATTCAAAAAGATCGGCTTTTATGAATTCAGCTTTATCACTTACACCCTCAATCTCAGCATTTCTCTTCGACAGTGCCACCAGGTCAGGATTATATTCAATACCAAGAGCGCGGGCACCCCTTTTTGCAGCTGTGATTACTGTCCGTCCGTCACCCGCTCCCAGGTCAATAACAAAATCATCCGGAGTAAGACCTGCCATCGACAACATTGTGTCAACAAGTTCCTGGGGAGTCGGGACCCACACTACATCCTTCCCATTTTGTCCTATCTCGGGTACATATTCAACAGAAGGCGGATTACTTTGTGCCAGCAGGTTTGCTGACAAAAAAAGAAGAAACAGGAATGAAAACAAACGGGGAGATTCTTGTCGCGGTTTCATAGCCATTAAAACTAGTGAGAGATAGAAAATTAAAATTACTCGAATTATTTCAATCCTGAACGCTGGCGTAAAAGAAAATTTTTTGATGTTGCTTTGAATTAATCATGAATAAACTAATTTTACAGTGAATAGATTATCAAACAGATGAAAAGTCTTAAATACCAATTAATAACCAGGATCGCAGTTTTGGCTTTTATTACAATACTGCCAGTTGCACTTTTTTCTCAACCGGGAAATAGCGGTGAAATGCCTCAGTATCTCTTTCCTGAATTCAGTAAATGTGATATTATTTTAAAAGACGGACAGGTTCAACCCCAGGTCATGAATTACAACACTTTGACAGAAAGAATGGTATACATGGAAGGCGGGAAATATTACGACCTGTTAAGCCATATTCTGATTGACACAGTATATATGCAAAACTGTAAATTCATACCATATGGAAAAATTTTCCATGAGGTATTGCTTTCAGACAAGATCCCTCTTTTTCTTCAGCATAAGGGCGAACTGGTACCTGTCGGTAATCCGGTGGGTTATGGGGGCAAATCACAAGGTGCAACATCATATTATTTATCGAAGCATGAATTGTCACCCGAGTATATTAACATACAAATACCTCCCGATGCTATAGTGAAAGCAAACCCTGTTTACTTGATCCGCAATGAGGGTGAAATGCTAAGTTTTAAGAATAAGAAACAATTCCTGGCAATTTTCCCTGATATAGAAAATGAGATAAAAGATTTCATAAAAAAGGAACATATAAAGTTTGATAAAAAGGATGAAATCATTAACCTGGTAAAATACATTAACAGCCTGGAATAAATTTGCCCGGCAGGATTGATTTTTAAGGCAGGATTGGTTTTTTAACAAATTAGTATTAATTTTATAAATATAGTTTTAGGTTAGCAGGGCTTAATAAAAGTACACAGGCATGAAAAAAACAGTGATATTAACCTGTCTCATCTTACTGGTTTCTACATCTTTTGCACAAGAAAACAACACATCTGCCACTAAGGCTGATCTGTCTTATTTTATTACTCATACACGGGAAGCACTCGTCAATAAGCTGGTGGATATGCCGTTCGGGATAAATTCTGATGATCCTGTTGATGTAATACTTGATAAGATCAAAACTTTTCTTGTGGCATTTACTCCCGAACCTGAGTATTCTGATGATATATATGCGAAAGAAGCTAATATGCAGGCTTTGAAAAGTATAATGCAGGGAGGATATGGAATAGGAGCAGTGTTAATTGATCAGAACGGAAAGATCATTGCATCGGCACATAATTCACAGATACAAAAACGCCGTTCAGATCTTCATGCTGAAATGACCCTGTTGACATACTTTGAAAAAAGCTTCAAGTCAAGAAAGTACATGGATAGTTATGTATACAAACCGGGGATGATAGTTTTCAGTTCTGCAGAACCATGCCCGATGTGTTTTATAAGAATAATAACAACAGGATGTAATATAAAATATTGTACCCCGGGGCCCGAAGATGGTATGGTGAGCAGGGTAGATTATCTGCCTGCATACTGGAGGGATTTAGCCAAAGAACGTACAGTCGATCTGGGTAACTGTTCACCGGAGATGCAGAAACTAGCTCACCTTTTGTTTTATTCTTACCTTCTGGATAACAGAGGGCCTCAATAGAATAGTGTACAAAAATCTTGTTACAACATTTACTCATCTGCATACGAAGGAAACTCTTGTGAAAGCACAAAGTTTCCTTGATGCAGGAGAAAAGAGATTCAGGTCGGTGAACCAGTCGGTGAGGAAGGCAACGATGAAATGACTAATCATATAAAAGCACTACAAAAACTCAACATTATCTTTCAGAAATTTTCTTTTTTCCGATAAGCTCTTTTTATAACCAGCCTTTGGATAACCCAGGGGTGTAATTCCAAATACCATTTGGTTCTCACCGAGATTAAGTGTCTTTTTAAGTAATGCATTTTAATTAAATATTTACAATAGTTATGTATTTAATTATAAAAATATTATATTTACATCGTTTTAATTACGTATTATTACATTATACTACTATTAACTATATAAATGTAAATCATGACATTTTGTATTCCAAAAGATTATCACCCTCAATTTGTAACGGAAACAATGGAGCAGGCCATTAAAATGCTGAAAGACCGTTTTCAGGAGGAATTGTCCAAACAATTGAATCTCAGACGAGTTACAGCCCCTCTGTTTGTATTAGCGGGAACCGGCATTAATGACGACTTAAACGGTGTGGAACATGCTGTATCTTTTCCTATCAAGTGCATGGGAGAGCGTAAAGCCGAAGTTATTCATTCATTGGCCAAATGGAAAAGAATGAAACTCGGAGCCTACGGTATTCCGGCCAATTACGGACTATATACCGATATGAATGCAATTCGCAGTGGCGAAGATCTCGACAATCTTCACTCTCTGTATGTGGATCAGTGGGATTGGGAACAAACCATAACGGCAGAAGACCGTAATCTGGAATTTTTAAAGGCTACAGTCAGAAAGATCTATGAGGCAATGAAATGCATGGAGCAAATTGTGTATGAATCTTATTCTCATATCTATCCTATTCTTCCCAAAGAAATAACTTTTGTTCACACAGAAGATTTATTGAATGAATATCCTCAATTAACTCCCATGGAAAGGGAAATCGAAGTAGTTAAAAAATATGGAGCCGTATTTATCATCGGCATAGGAGGTCCCCTGTCGGACGGAAAAATTCACGATGGACGCGCTCCCGATTATGATGACTGGACAACTCCTACTACTGAAGGCCATAAAGGTTTGAATGGAGATATTATTTTTTGGAATCCTATTTTGAATTCAACAACTGAGATCTCCTCCATGGGGATTCGTGTAGACAAGGAAGCCCTGCTTAATCAACTGAAAATCAGGGGTTGTGAAGAACGCGCTAAACTCGAATTTCATAAAGCCTTGTTAGAAGGGACCTTCCCTCTTTCAATCGGTGGAGGTATCGGACAATCCCGTTTATGCATGTTTTTTTTACGCGCCGCCCACATTGGAGAAGTTCAATCTTCCGTATGGCCTGAAGAAATGGTTGAAACCTGTAAAAAGCATAACATTTATTTAAAATAATACTTTTTTCAGAGCAGAACAAATATCACCTTGTTTTCATCAGTTATTGTGCCCTTTTAACAACGGTTATTGTTATAGATAATTCCTGATGGAACCACTCCGTGGTTCTGCATTCCGGAGGTGTTCCATAAGTCATTTGGTTATCATCGCCGGATTTTTGCAGAATCAGAATTGTTGATTAATTTTGCAGGGGATTTATCCTCCTTCGTCCCGAATTATCGGGACTACGGAGGAGGCTCCGGGGTGTGGCGCAGTTGGCTAGCGCACTTGCATGGGGTGCAAGGGGTCGTCTGTTCGAGTCAGATCACCCCGACTTCGTCCGCCGAAGTCCGGATTTATCCGGACGAAGGAGGACATTTATTTTCGGCGGACTACGTCGGGCGATGCCCGACAGGGTTTCAGAAGTTCTGAAAATATTAAGTACATAGTTTAGTATATAACTTTATAACTGCAAAAGCCAGTAGTGTTGATCACATCCGGCCGGTAAAATATCAATAATAATATTTATTTATATATCAAAGGTTTAACTCCGGCTGTGGATGGTCAATTTACTCCGGCGGAATGTGGTCATGGTAATTGGCTTTTCCAATTATACTTTTCCTCTTCAACATGGATTGAATATGTCAGTAATATTTTTCATCCTATGCAATATTTGCATTTAAAAAAGAACGACCATTAATTAATAACTCCATAAGAAACAAAAACAGGAAGGATAATCATTAGGTCAGCGCCAGCATGTATTAGCATAGGCGCAATTATGCTTTTTGTATAATGCATTGCATACCCGCATATCATGCCAAGCACAAACACAATCCCTGCAAAAGCCAGCGCATCGGGTTTATAGTTAACAGTAAGATGAGGTGCAGCAAAACATATTGACGTTAGAATAATTGACCATATAGGTTTAAAGTAGTGATTCAACTTTTCCAGAAAAATACCTCTGAAAATCAATTCCTCCATAAATCCATTTGCAAACACGAATACCAATATCCATGGATAGTTCTTTCTCAGAAAATTTGGCTCAGGTCTTTCCTGAGGATTGTTAAGTGCCAGGTAGGCAAAGAGTATAAAAAAGAGGATCCCGATTATTAGGCCGTGAATCAAACGTCCTTTAGTTAAATAGATGCTTTTCAATTTATAACCGGCTACAATAAAAGATACAATTAATACGAAACTAATTATTACAGCGTCACTGAGCTTAGAAAGCGCAAATCCTTTTGAAGTCTCAGTCTTCAGGTTCCAGAATTCAGAAGTAAACGGAGATACTATTAAAAATGCAAGAATCAGTGCCATTAATGTAAAGGCAATGTCTTTAGCATTATTGAGATTCTTCTTATGAAAAATTCTCCATGATATAAAAAATAACGTCAGTAATATAATCCTGATTATCAGCTTTATGTTATTTGGAATAGTAGAGAATAACGTCATACATACCATGACCAGAACAAAAAGTAAAAGTGAAAATGTATAGATCTTATTTGTTTTCATATCATGTGTAATCATCCATTTCTTTGTCATTTCACTGTATAGTTGTCGCTTATCTGTTTGTGCATTTGTTTATATGAGTAGTAAAATTACTTTTATCTATTCAAATCTATTGGATAGCAGTATGTTTATCGTTGCTTTGTAGATTTTTCAAAATGAACATGTCAAAATAAATTATTCCTCTGCAACTCCGCCACATCAGTCACGGTGGCATTGAACAGGAAAATTATTCTCCATAATTTAATATACAATTGTCTGACAATAGCAAACAAAAAACATCGGGGGCCAGGACTTTTTCAAATTTACGATATTAATACAGTATAAGTCAAATTTATTTCTTTTATTCTTATATATTCCTTTTTCAAACGTGGAAAAGCCAGTAGCTTTGACCATAGGTTTCCGGCATTTGCAGCCAGCATCTGGCGCGTATTTTTGCCTCGTAAAAATCGTGCTCGACCAAATAGCCGTATGTACATTGTTATCGGTTGGCGTTTTATATTTCTACCTTATATCTTCTTATTCAGGACTTTTTGTTTCAGATTCTACTTCACTCTCCGTAATTACTTCTGTTTCGTTTTGCCCGTTGGCGTCCCAGGTTGATGAATAAATTGAATTATAAAATACAAGTTTCCATTTCCCATTAATTTTTTCCAGAAATTGAGCATGTATGCTAGTACTAAGAAGCTCACCTTTGCCGTTATAATAATCATTATCATATACAGCCAAAGCACATTCTCTATAGACTTTGATTTTGTAATTTGTTTTTATTTCGTAAAAATCTCCTTGTTCAGCTTCATTTTCAAAATAGTCCAAGAAAAATGATTGAATATTTTCCCATCCAACATAATAAGTATAACCAGATTTAGTAGCTGTTAACCTGATGTTGGTCTCATCCTGCACATGGGTTGCTCCCAGGCGGTTTATATCGCTGTCGAAAAAAGCTTCTGTTTCTTCTTCGATAACAGCTATTATGGCTTCCTTTTCTTTCTCAATGTTAAATTTTTCCTGACAGGATGTACTTGCAAAAATAACCATTACTATTAATGAGAATAAATGATTTTTCATGGTATAATAGTCTTTAAATTAATGGCATGTTGATATAAATGATTTGTTACTATAATTCGCTTACCGATAACGATTGTGTAAACGCCATAGTGGCGTTTATTTCTGACTTGGGTGTTGTGCTGTTATTTGTTGCATTCATATAATAAATATACAACTATTTCGAAAATTGAACAGTTTATTAAAAATCCAATGTGTCAAGCGGACTCTTTATCTCGTCGAAACGCTCGGTGGTTACGTGCTTATAAATCTCCGTGGTCTCGCTGCTATCGTACCCCAACATCCCGATTTTAAAAAATGCAGGCAGCTCAATTACAAACGCGATGAAAAACCTGGCCTTTGGATCAGTATCAAATACAGGTCGTTTACATGCACAGCTCTGGAACGAGACCTGCGCCGAGGTTTGTGCCTTTGCTCCATTGCGCGATAAGGTGGTACTGAATATAACTGACGGACTGAAAGGTTGTTTTAACGGAGGTCCCGGAGCTAATCCCCAGTTCATTTGTAATTACAATACTGTTCTTGCAGGATCAGATCCGGTGGCTATGGACAGGATCGCCTATGATATAATTGCTGAGAAACGAATTGCTGAAGGTCTGCTAAAAACTCCTAACCCTGAGGTACTTGCATTTCTAAAAATGGCAACAGGCCTTGGACTGGGAATATGGGATAAGAACAGGATTGAACTGAAGACATTTGATATTGCATCATAAAGAAACCCACCCCTCCCGGGAGGGGATCCTTTTATTCAGTACCCGGCAACCCTTTCTTATAATCTCTTTTTTTCTATTTTTACAAGAAATTTTAATCATAAGAATTTTATGGAACTAATCAAACCAATGGATCTTCAATCTGACTCAGAAAAGGCAGATATTGAAAATGTTGAGAAGGTAAGATGCCTGATTATCGGTTCAGGACCGGCAGGTTACACCGCTGCTATTTATGCTTCAAGAGCAAACCTTAAACCGGTACTGTATACCGGGATGGAAATGGGCGGTCAACTGACAACTACAACCGACGTTGATAACTATCCGGGATATCCCGATGGAGTAACCGGTCCCGAAATGATGGAACAATTTAAAAAACAGGCAGAGAGATTTGGAACAGATGTTCGCTTCGGTTTAGCCACAGATACTGACTTTTCAGGGGACAAACATAAAGTGACAATCGACAACAATAAACAAATTGAGGCTGATACAGTTATCATAGCCACGGGTGCGACGGCAAGATATCTGGGTCTTGAAGCAGAAAAGAAATATGCAGGAATGGGCGTCTCAGCCTGTGCAACATGTGATGGGTTTTTCTACAGGCAGAAAGATGTGGCTGTTGTTGGAGGCGGAGATACGGCAGCAGAGGAGGCAACATACCTGGCTGGACTGTGCAATAAAGTATATATGATAGTCCGCAGGAATGTGCTCAGGGCATCAAAGGCGATGCAGGAGAAAGTTATGAATACATCAAATATTGAAATTCTGTGGGAACACCAGGCTGTTGATCTTTTTGGCGAAAACGGGGTGGAAGGAGCAGTGCTTGTTAAAAAAAAAGGTACTCCTCAGGAAGAGATTGTCAGGGTCAAGATTGATGGATTCTTTCTGGCAATAGGACATACACCCAATTCAGATATTTTTAAGAAATATATTGATACTGATGAAACCGGTTATATTAAAACCATACCGGGAACATCAAAAACAAATATCCCCGGAGTCTTTGCTGCCGGCGATGTGCAGGATCCGCACTACAGACAGGCAGTTACTGCCGCCGGATCAGGATGTATGGCTGCAATTGATGCAGAAAGATACTTGTCGGAAATATAAAAGTAAAACCTCTGTGGACCTCAGGTACTCATCCCCCCAGCCCCCTTCTCTGCTAAAGCAAAGAAGGGGGAGTAGTTTTATTTATATTATTGAATATCAATATTTAACAAAAATTTCTTCCCCCTCTTTACTTCAGTAGAGAGGGGGATAAGAGGGGGTGAGTACATGTAAACTAACGAAAGTAATATTATGAAAACATTCCAGAAGACTTTCAGAATAAATGCTGAACCCTCCGATGTATATTCTGCATTAACAAATCCATATACTATAGAGCTATGGTCGGGTTACCCGGCAGTTATGTCAGAAGAACCCGGAAGCGAATTTTCGTTGTGGGAAGGCGATATAACGGGAAGAAACCTGGAATTCATTAAGGATAGAAAAATCGTGCAGGAATGGTACTTCGGCGAACAGACTGATAAATCGATAGTAACAATTTCGATTCAATCCGATAAGGAAGATTCACAGGTTACCGTTGAACATACAAACATTCCTGATAAAGATTTTGCTGACATAGCTGAGGGATGGCGGGAATATTATATTGGAGCAATAGCTGTTTTCTTCAATCCGAATTTCTGAGACTCTGTCAACTATTCTCCTTTGTTATCCATAATGCCGTAAAGGTCTTCTACACAGGCATATAAAAGAGTGGCTATGCCCTTATAACAATAAGTATATGCATATTCCTGCACATCTGTATTCCACATGGGTATCCATGATAAAAGCTGTTGCTCAATGTACCTGTGTATCTCTTTCTTCATTTCACGGAAGCAGGGATTATCATCAAGCTGCAGGTAGTCATCTATCATACTGGTAAGAAAAAGAAGCTCTAACCCAAGATGATCTTCAGGCAATTTTCTATTCGACGCTGATTCCCATCCATAGGATCTGTAAAACTCACTGACATTTTGCACAGATATCCGTTTCGTTTCTTCCCTTGCAAGATAAATAGAAGCCTGAGCAGGCGCCAGAGGCAGTCCCGTTACTGCAAATAGCCGGTAATAGTCTTCAGCAAGCCTCTTCCTGCATGTATCTGTATCTTTACACGAATCCCTGAGAATTGACGCAGCTTTTATAAACCTTGGATTTGAACTTGACACAGGCAGCTTTTTGAGAATACCTTTAGTCCAGAAATCGATGACACACTCATCAGTAGGTTCACTCATGATCATACTGCCTGCAAAATATAACAG
>Ga0315534_1001974_pt1 | contig 14094 bp, 11 predicted proteins | sample SalMarSW160240MG_FD_203094 | JGI IMG/M metagenome (GOLD analysis project Ga0315534, IMG submission 203094) | Salt marsh sediment microbial communities from the Plum Island Ecosystem LTER, Massachusetts, United States - Salt Marsh Sediment SW1602-40 ... | reverse complement strand
CAGTCAACAAGACGGGGTTAGTGGTCGGTGGAGGTATAGCCGGCATGACATCTGCTCTCTCCATAGCCAGTCAGGGGCATGAGGTATACCTCGTGGAAAAGGATACAGACCTGGGGGGCATGGCACGAAGAATCCATTACACCCTGGAAGGACTGGATGTTCAGTCCTATGTGCGTGACCTTGTGCGCATGGTGTATCAGCACCCATTAATACATGTCTATACTGATGCCACCATCACCGAGGCTACAGGTTATGTGGGGAATTTCGTAACAAAGGTGACCTCTGACAGAGGAGTCACCGAGATACAACATGGTGCAGCCGTTATCGCTACTGGTGCTGATGAATATAAACCCAGCGAATACCTTTATGGAGAAGATGACAGGGTAGTTACCCAGCTGGAGCTGGAAGAGCAGATCACCATGGGAGAAGAAAAGGTAATTAACGCAGAGAGTCTCGTAATGATCCAATGCGTAGGCTGCAGAAATGAGGATAGAAATTACTGTTCCCGGGTATGCTGTAGTCAGGCTATAAAGAATGCATTGAAACTAAAAGAGATAAACCCCCAGATGGGTATCTACATCCTCTTTCGAGATATGAGAACATATGGGTTCAGCGAGGATTATTACCGGGAAGCATCAGAAAGGGATGTAAAGTTTATCCGCTATGAGCCGGATAATAGTCCTCAGGTGGAAGCTATTGAGGAAGAAGGTCGGCCTGTTTTAAGAGTTATCGTGACCGATCCCATTTTAGGTCAGAATCTTGCTATCGATGCCGATTGCCTTGCCTTGTCCGCTGCTGTTATTCCCGCCGCGGGAAACAAGGAAATAGCACAATTTTTCAAGGTCTCTTTGGGGCCTGATGATTTTTTCAAAGAAGCCCATGTCAAATTAAGACCTGTTGAGTTTAGTGCAGAAGGCGTTTATCTATGTGGAACGGCTCACTATCCCAAGCATGTAACGGAGTCGATTAATCAGGCGTATGGAGCTGCAGGCCGGGCCTTAACCCTTCTCTCACATGATATAGTCACCGTATCAGGTGCTGTTTGCGAGGTGGATGAGCATAAGTGCATCGGATGTGGTGCATGTATCTCAGCCTGTACGTATAGTGCAATAGAATTTCGTGAGACGCGACAGGGCAAAAAGGCAGTCGTTAATCCTGTTATCTGTAAAGGAGATGGTCTCTGTAACGCAAGGTGCCCAACAGGGGCTATTGTATTAAAGCATTTTACCGATGAAGAGATCCTGAGCCAGATAGATGCGGCGGTTCCTAAGCAAGAGATCATGCAGCAAATGGATGCGGCAGTTGGAGATATGTAGAAGTATACGAATGAATAAAGCCGGGATTATTAAATTAGGAGCGAGATAATAATGAGTACAGGGCTTAAATTTAAGCCAAGAATAGTAGGTTTTGTATGTCATTGGTGAACATACGGCGCTGCTGACATGGCTGGAGTTTCCAGACTGCAATATTCAACTGATATCAGGCTTATTCGCGTCATGTGTACCGGCAGAATCGACCTAGCATTTATACTCAAGGCTTTCTCAAATGGATCAGACGGAGTATTTATCGGTGGTTGTCACCTTGGCGAATGCAATTATGTTACTGCAGGAAATTACGCTGCATTAAGCATGGTGCTTCTGTGCAGAAAACTGCTGGAGCACATAGGGGTAAACCCCGAAAGGTTACGGCTTGAATGGTGTTCGAGCGGTGAAGGAATTCGTTTTGCCCACGTTATGAATGACTTTAGCAAGAACGTGAAAGAGTTAGGACCACTCGGCCAAGGCGAAGGAGTGGATGAAAATGAATTAAAGTCCAAACTTGAAGAAATTACAAAGCTCGTTCCTTATATTAAAATAGTCAAAAGGGATAAGCTTGAGAAACGTCTCGAAAACGCAGAAGAATATAACGATTATTTCACAAGCGAGGAGATAGAAGAATTATTTCGTGAAGTGCCCTCGTACTATATTGAACCGGATAAATGCCAGGCCTGTATGATCTGCCTGAGAAAATGCCCTGTAGAGGCGATTGTAGGCGGCAAAAACCAGATCCATGTGATTGACCAAGAGAAATGCATAAAATGCGGAACGTGCTTTGAAGCTTGCCCACCTAAATTTGGTGCAGTGAAGGAGATCTCAGGCGAGCTTGTTCCGCCTCCTATTCCTGAAGCAGAAAGAACTATCGTTAGAAAGAGTAAAGAAAAATAAGCGTCATCCTTTTACTGATATACTGAAAAGAAGATAGTTGAGGCAAGGAAAGAGGTGACCGCTTTTTAAAGGCAGCATATACCTGAAATACCTCTTAATCCCAATTTTCCCGCATCTCACAGATGTTGTGACCATTTCACCCTTGACACACCAATGCGAATCCTGCATAGCCTGAACCCAAAAAGAGAAGCTCCTTACACCTCACCCATCACGGCCCCCTTGTTTTTATACTGATCGTGGTTAAAATATAACAATTGAAACTAACAGAATTTAACATTGTGCTTGCAGAGGGCCATTGGATTTGAAAGGATAAATAAGATAGCATAAAAGCCTTCTGAACGATCGTATTTCATAGGAGTTAGGTATGCGGTTTATACGGATTAATATGAGCAGCCAAGAGATCAGTGTTGAGCCGGTACCTTCCGAATACCTTTGGTTGGGAGGTCGTGGTTTAATCTCTCTTTATATTCACGACCATGTACCGCCCACATGTGATCCCCTGGGGCCTGAAAATACCCTGCTGTTTGCTCCTGGCCTACTAGGAGGAACGCAGTTAGCCAACACCAGTCGAATTGCCGTGGGGGCCAAAAGCCCGCTGACCGGTACCATTAAAGAGAGTAATGCAGGCGGCACCTTTGGCGATGCTGCTGGCCGCCTGGGCATTACAGCCATCATCATAGAGGGTCGTTCACGTAAAGATCAATCCTGGTTGCTCAAGGTGGATGTGAGTGGAGAGGCGCGGTTAGTTCCAGCCAACGAATATAAGGGTATGCGAACATACGCATTGGTCAAGGCCTTATTCAAATTGTACGGCTCCCACAATGCCATTATGTGTATCGGCCCGGCTGGAGAGCAGATGCTGCACGCTGCATCTATCCAATCCACCGACACAAAAGGACGTCCTTGCCGGGCTGCCGGACGCGGTGGGTTGGGTGCGGTCATGGGATCTAAAGGGCTAAAAGCCATTGTGCTGGATTCGGGAGGGAGGGCTACGGATGCGATTGCCGATCCCGAGGCCTTTGAAAAAGCGGCCAAGGATTTTACCCAGGCTGTGCGCAGCAATCCCTTCAGCGGAGAGGTGATGCCAAAGTTCGGGACGGCTGGGCTTGTTGCTCCAGTCAATTCCATGGGAGGCTTTCCATCTTACAATGCTACCAAAGGGGTTTTCAAAGGCTGGGAAAAGATAAGCGGTGAACACATGGCCGAGTTGATCGCCAAGCGTGGGGGCAAGACTGGACATCAGGGATGCTCTAAATGTGTGATCCAGTGCTCCAATGAGTTTGTTGACGCGGGGGGCAAGTATGTCACCAGCTCCCTAGAGTACGAGACCATATGGTCGATGGGAGGAATGACTGGTATCGATGATTTGGATACCATTGCACGACTGGACTTTTTATGCGACGATCTGGGCATTGACACCATGAGCACCGGCGTTGGTGTGGCTGTGGCCATGGATGCCGGCTACAAATCATTCGGCGATGGTCAAGCTGCCGTCGATATGGTAGAGGAGATTGCCAAGGGAACAGAATTGGGTCGTGTGCTGGGTAACGGGCCAGAGGCCGTGGGTAAATACTTTAATCACTCCCGGGTTCCAGTTGTAAAAGGTCAGAGCATTTCCGGTTACGATCCGCGGGCCATGCAGGGAAACGCAGTGACTTACGCCACCAGTCCCATGGGGGCCGATCATACTGCCGGTAATGTGGTGGCCGAGTATGTAACCGGCAAACTGGACCCTTTAAAAACAGAAGGACAGGTGGCTGCCTCCCGTCATCACCAGATCATCATGGCTGTAGTGGACAGTATTGGCCTTTGCGTGCTGGCAAGCCACGTGCTCTCTACCCAAGAGGGCGGACAGGCCTTTATAAAAGCTATCAACGCCAAGCTAGGTACTACCTTGGAAATGACATCATTGACCGAACTGGGAATACGGATCCTCAAAGCCGAGCGTGCCTTTAACCGCAAAGCTGGATTTACTAACAAGGATGACCGTCTGCCACGATTTTTCTATGAAGAGCCATTGCCGCCGCACAACACAGTGGTTAAAATCAGCGACGAGGATATGGATAAGACTTTCGAATTCTGATGATTGCCTTTGGCGATGCGACGCACTTTAACATGCTCCTAAAACTTTTTTCGTTACACAACAATAAAGGTCAGCGGGGAAGGAAATTTTGGTGAGAGTCCAGATCAAGTTGTTTAGCGTATTGCGGGATTATGTATCCAACTACGATCCGGAAAAGGGTGTGGTTGCTGACTTACCCGATGATGCCACAGTGCCCGACTTACTGGATCATCTGGGCATACCAATGTCCAAAGCCCCTGTGGTTATCTGCGAAGGGCGCATCCTTAAATCCACCGATACCATCCAGCCGAATAGCACCCTGCATATAATTCAGCCGGTGGCAGGTGGATAGATTACCGGGTGCATTGCCCGGCCCAGGAAAACATAGAGTAGGTAATACAAAAAACAATAGCAGAGCCACACAAAAGACAGATTATTCCTTCTTCCTCGAGCTTTGAGGAATTTGAAAAAAATAAGGGAGCCTGGTTTGAGTATGAAGAAGATCAATTTTATTCAAAAAGGGAAAGTGATTTAATTCAGCACTATCTGACGGTGTAATGAGATATTAAGCGTGCCTTCTTTTCAATTTATTTTATGCTTTAATCCCTCAAAGATACATTGATAGAATGATATTTTTTCGTTATGGTATTTTATAGAGATTTTTATATATTCTTTTTACACGCTTCTTTTTTATAAGAGAATATGCTCGAAATAATTTTGATAATTGCGATACTTCTTTTCTCTGTCATGGTTCATGAATGTGCTCACGGGGTAGTCGCATTATGGTTTGGTGATGATACTGCGCTCAGACAGGGAAGGTTGTCTCTAAATATAGTAAGGCACATAGATCTTGTGGGAACCATTATTTTACCGATGGTTTTACTTATTTTTTATCTGATGACAGGGTCCGGTATCGTTTTTGGATGGGCAAAACCAGTCCCTGTGAGTATAGGTAACTTAAGAAATCCTCAGAGAGATTACACATTTGTGTCTCTGGCCGGTCCTTTATCTAATATCCTCTTGGCCTTTGTTTTTGCACTCATACTACTTTTTTCAATAATAGCATTAAAAGGCCATAGCACCATTTTTGCTATTGCAAGTGTAATGTGTCTTTTTGGTGTTAAGATAAATATTATTTTAGCCATGTTTAATCTTATTCCAATTCCCCCTTTGGATGGTTCGCATGTGCTGGCCTACCTACTTCCCTATTCGCTTTCGGTCAGGTATCAGCAGTTTGCACGATATGGTCTCTTGATTATCCTTTTTCTCATTGTCACTGATACCATAAAATACCCTTTCTTATTTGCTGATTATCTATCGAGAATATTACTTGGCTGGATGATTAGTATCGCGCGGTTTATTGGCTAGGATAGTAATACATAAAGGAAATACTAATATATTGGGGTGAGTGACGGGACTTGAACCCGCGACAACTGGGGCCACAACCCAGTGCTCTACCAACTGAGCTACACCCACCACATAAAAATATTGTGTATCATATTTTTTACTGATTGGCAACCTGATATTAGTGCGTATTTCTTAGCAGTGCAATAAGGAGTCAGAGGTGAAAAAAGATGATAAAAATCTGATTTTTAGGCAGATACCATCGGTAGATTATCTATTGGAGTCATCTGATGTTAAGGAATTTCTATTGACTACCCCTCGGGTTTTGGTATTAAGGGCTGTTCATTATGTGTTAGATGCGCTGAGAGAAAAAATAGTTAGAGCACAAACAGCAGATGAATTGCCAGATTTAGCATTAGGTGGTGTCGTTGATCAGATACAAAAACAGATACTCATTCTATCTCAGCAAAGTTTACGACAGGTCATCAATGCCACTGGAGTCATTGTACACACTAATTTGGGGAGATCACTTCTTGCAAAAAATGTTATTTCGACATTTAATTCCTTAGGAGGTTGTTATAGCAACTTAGAATATGATTTAAAAACTGGCAAGCGGGGTAGCAGATATGTGCACGTTGAGGATATCCTTATAGAGTTGACTGGCGCAGAGGGTGCCATGGTTGTTAATAATAATGCTGCTGCAGTTCTCATTACGTTAGACACTGTTGCAAAAGGTAAAGAGGTTATAATCTCAAGAGGTCAATTGGTTGAGATTGGCGGTTCTTTTCGTATACCTGAGGTCATGAAAAAAAGTGGAGCGATGATGTTTGAGGTAGGAACTACCAACAAGACAACTATTCGCGATTATGAGGCTGCTATTGTATCAAATACCGCTCTTTTACTTAAGGTTCACACGAGTAATTTTCAGACAGTAGGATTTACTGAGGATGTTCCGCTAGAAAAGCTCGTTGCTTTGGGGAAAAAATATAGTCTTCCTGTAATGGAGGATCTTGGCAGCGGTTGCTTTATTGACTTTTCTCGGTATGGACTAACCAAAGAACCGACGGTTCAGGATTCTGTGGAAAAAGGAGCGGATATAATTACCTTTAGTGGTGATAAGATGTTGGGTGGGCCACAATGTGGAATAATTCTCGGAAAGCGGGAGATTATTTCGGCAATAAAGTCGAATCAGTTGGCGAGGGCCCTCAGAGTAGATAAATTAACTATTCTTGCACTTCAGGAAACACTGAATCTATATCGGAATGAGAAGAGAGCAATACGACGGATACCAACATTGAGAATGATATGCCAATCGTATCAAAGTGTTGGCCGAAAGGCAAGAAAGCTATTTGAAATGATCGGTACGATAGATAATAGCGCTTTTTCTGTAAGCCTGTGTGATGGTTTTTCTCGGGTTGGTGGTGGCGCCATGCCTTTAGAGGAGATACGAAGTAGGGTTCTTTGCATATCTCCAGGAAAACTCTCAGCCACGTATATACAAAATGCATTGAGTTCTCATAATCCACCAATTATAGCAAGAGTTGAGAAAGATCAGGTTTTGCTGGATGCACGAACTATCCAGGAAAAAGAGATAACAATTGTAGCCGAGGCAATTAAAATTCTGTCAACAAAAAACCCTATTACTTAAAAAATGGCGCCACCTCCGATTGGTACATCTTATGATGTAGCTTTATCGTGGCTTTAAAATACCCCCAGACTAATTAATTACTTTTATCTTGGCCCACTGTGATTCGATCTTTTACTACTCCATAAATCCCCCCAGGTTTATTTATTCATGCTTTTATCACCAGGGAGAACTGTTAAATATGTAAGCCAAGGCTTCGGTCCTTTAAAAATCTATATAAAGGGGTAAAGATTGCCGAAAATAATAAAGCATTCCTTTAGCACGAAACAAAGCTATTTATTGCGCACTAGAGGCTTTCTTTTAATTCCTTACCCGGGCGAAATCTGACAACCTTACTCGCTTTAATTTGTATTGGTGCACCTGTCTGTGGGTTTCTCCCGGTTCTTGCTTTTCTGTTGACTACCACAAAGGTTCCAAAACCAGCTAAGGGAAGTTTACCCTCCTTTTTTATGGTAGTTTTTGCAGCAGAAAGAAATGCATTCAAGGCTCTTTCTGAATCGGCCTTTGTTAAACCTGTGCTGTTAGCTATCGCTGATATTAATTCTGCTTTTGTCATGAGTTTCACCCTCCTATTTTATTTATTATTAAATGCGAACGGTACTCCCCCCTTATTACTATTACTTTCTCCCCCCTTTCCTTATAAATTTTTATCGATAATTTCTTTTAAAAGCTAGATAGGTGCATTGTTAAGTGCTAACGGATGTTACGCAGGAAAGATATGAATACATTAAAATGGATATAAACAAAGCTATGGTGAGTTATTAGCATAGTGAGGTATCATTTTCAATAAAAAATTCTGTAATCTAAATAAAATTTTTTCTCACTTTCCTTAAAGGATGAATAAAATTTCATCAATTCATAATATTAGCAGATAGATATTATAATTACTTAAATTATTTTATGAATAAATAACTTTTTCAATTTTATTGAGGGAGATAGAAGTAAATCCACATTGACAAATGGTTGTTGAGATTATAGTTTTAAAAACACTACATGCAATAGGAAATATATAGTCACACAATAACGAGACACAGAAATGGAAGAGATTATTAAAAGAGTAGCAAAAAAAAGCCAAAGAATTCAGGAAGATTTTTTGAGAAAAAATGCCTCCCAACTGATACATTGTGCTGAATATATATCGAAAGCCTTTACCAATGACAGAAAGCTACTGCTATGCGGTAATGGAGGAAGTGCAGCTGATGCACAGCATATTGCTGCAGAATTTGTTAACAGGTTTCTATTGGACCGGCGCCCTTTGCCAGCCATAGCCCTTACCACTGATACCTCTATTATTACAAGTGTAGCCAATGATTATAGCTATGAAGAAATCTTCTCTAAGCAAATTCAGGCGCTCGGTATTGAAGGAGATATATTACTCGCTATTTCAACAAGTGGAAACTCGAACAACATTCTCTCTGCCGTAAGAACTGCCAAAGAGAAGGGTTTATATACCATTGGTCTTATAGGAGGAGATGGCGGAAAAATGCTTCCATTGGTAGATTTACCAATTCTGGTTGAAAGCAACGAGACCCCCCGCATTCAGGAAATCCATATCTTGGCAGGACACCTAATCTGTGAGTTAGTTGAGCATATCCTTTTTTAAGATAATATCTTCATGATAACAAAATCATATAGGTAAAGAACTTGCAAAAAAAATAATGCATGGATGGAGTAGCAATGAAAAAATTTAAACCATTATCACTCAACAATGTAAAAACATATCCACTCAAAAAAAGGAAAAGCAAGGTATCGGTTAAAGATTTCGGATCGAGCTGGAAAGCAGGAAACTCGATGGATCTTTGGCTTGAAAGTCTGCCAAATATTTTAGCAGCAAATGATCTTAGAAAATTAGTGAATAGATTAGTAGCAGCAGTAAATGAAAAAAAGACTATTATACTAGCGATGGGGGCTCATACCATTAAAATCGGGTTAAGTCCAATAATTTTGGATTTGATGGAAAGAGGAATAATTACTGGTATTGCCATGAATGGTGCTGGCATTATACATGATGTAGAGGTGGCAATGGTCGGTGCTACATCAGAAGATGTGGACAATGAAATCTCCGATGGTACATTTGGAATGGCTGAAGAGACAGGAGAATTTCTTAACAATGCAATTAGGCAAGGAGCTAAAGAAGGAAGTGGATTAGGGTATTCAATTGGGAGCAGCATTCTTAAGGCATCATTTCCTTTTAGCAAGTTCAGTTTATTAGCTCGAGCTGCGCGGATGAATATTCCTTGTACCGTTCATGTGGCTCTCGGCACCGATATTATACATTTCCATCCAGGCGCAGATGGAGCTGCAATAGGAAAGACTTCACATCTTGATTTTAGAATTTTTGCCTCATTGGTCTCACATCTTGATGGTGGTGTATACATCAATCTTGGTTCTGCAGTTATTCTGCCCGAAGTATTTTTAAAGGCACTTACCCTCGTCAGAAACCTTGGGTTTACCGTTAAAAAATTCACAACAGTGGATATGGATTTCATACGGCATTATAGGACTATGACAAATGTTGTCAAGAGGCCAACAATGGAGGGTGGAGAGGGATTTTCTCTGACTGGGCACAATGAGATCATGTTTCCAATGATTGCGGCAGCCTTGATTGAAAGGTTAGAGATTAAGAAACCTTAATAATTAATAGAGATGGCGCAAAGAGATGTTCAGGATTGGATTTGGATACGATGTTCATGAGCTGGCTGAAGGAAGACCTCTGATTTTAGGGGGCGTTACAATCCCGCACATACAAGGGCTGAGAGGGCATTCTGATGCCGATGTTTTGACTCATGCGGTTATCGACTCCATCCTCGGAGCCCTCGGAAAAGGTGATATTGGTCAGCATTTTCCGGATTCTGATCCTGCTTATAAAGGAGCAGATAGCCTTTTTCTTCTGAAAAAGGTTATAGCCCTGGCTCGGGATGAAAAATTCATCGTAAATAACCTTGATACCACTATTGTTGCCCAAAAACCAAAATTAGCTCAGTATTTAAATGATATGAAGATGAATCTTTCAAGTGTTTTAGGAGTTGATGGTCATGTGGTAAACGTAAAAGCGACTACTACAGAAGGTCTTGGTTTTTGCGGCAGAGAGGAAGGTTTGGCTGCCTATGCAGTCGTCACACTAAAACGCATATGATAATGATGGGAACACTACATGTCTTTCACGTTATATAACTCAGCAAGCCGAAAAAAAGAAGCCTTTAAACCAATAAAAAATGGTGAGATTGGTATCTATGTGTGCGGGGTTACTGTGTACGATTTATGTCACATAGGGCATGCTCGTTCAGCAATTGTATTTGATGTCTTGGTGAGATATCTGAGGGCCAGGGGATTTAAGGTTACGTATGTCAGAAATTTTACCGATGTTGATGATAAAATCATTGAGCGGTCAAAAAAGACAGGGGAGGATACATCCACCCTTGCAAAACGATATATAGACGCCTTTTATGAGGATATGCTCTCTCTAGGGGTAATTGATGCGGATATAGAGCCCAAGGCCACAGAACATATTGATGATATTATTGATATGATAAAGAGTTTGATTGAAAAAGGATTTGCCTACGTAGTGGATCGTACTGTCTACTTTTCTGTTGAAAAATTTGATGGCTATGGCCAGCTTTCAGGTAGACAATTGGAGGATATGGTTGCCGGTGCTCGGATTGCTGTTGATGATAAAAAGAAATATCCTATGGATTTTGTTCTGTGGAAAGGGGCAAAACCAGGCGAGCCCAAGTGGAAGAGTCCATGGGGGGATGGAAGGCCAGGGTGGCATATTGAGTGCTCTGCTATGAGTTGCAAATATTTAGGGGCCAATTTTGATATACATGGTGGTGGAAGAGATCTTATATTTCCACACCATGAGAATGAGAGAGCTCAGGCAATGGCTGCTAATGGAGTTGATTTTGCGAATTTCTGGGTCCATAACGGTTTTTTGACCGTGAAAGCGGAAAAAATGTCTAAATCCCTGGGAAATTTTATTACAATACGAGATGCCCTTACTTTATATAATCCTGAAGAATTACGGCTCTTTTTGCTTTCAAAACATTACAGGAGCCCGTTGGATTTTTCTCGTTCTGCAATGTTGGAAACCAGATCAGGGCTCGTGAGGATATACAGGACTCTTCAGAGATTAGAGGAAACAATCGGTCCGTATAAACATGATACAAATATTGCGTTTTTATCTGATGTCAGTGGCAATGATTTTAAAAATCGTTTTATAAACGTTATGGACGATGATCTTAATACCGCAGCAGGATTGGGATTACTTTTTGATAAAGTACGGGATATAAATAAGCTTTTAGATTCACCATCAGAAAAAACAGACATTGCATCCCAATTAGCCAGCGAAATAAGAGATCTTCTTGATTGCAGTAAGGCATTAGGCCTGCTTGAATGCGAACCATCTTACTTTTTTCAGAAGATAGTAAAAGCTTCCCCTGATCTTGCAACAGAAGAGATAGAGAAGATGATTGAGGAGAGGCAGAGAGCTCGAAAGGCAAAGGACTGGTCTGGTGCTGATGCTATCAGGGAAGAGCTATTTACAAAAGGGATTATTCTTGAAGATGGACCACAAGGAACTAGCTGGCGATTGAGGATAGAGGAGTAGTGCAAAAATCTTCACCTTTTCAGCTCATCTCTTCGTTTGAACCAAAAGGCGATCAACAGCACGCTATCGATGCCCTTTGTAAAGGCATACGAGAAGGCGACAGGCATCTCGTTTTGCTTGGTGTGACTGGTTCAGGAAAGACATTTTCCATAGCCAATGTTGTGGCGAGAGTACAAAAACCCACCCTTGTTATTGCTCCCAACAAGACCTTAGCTGCCCAACTTTACGGAGAGTTTAAAGATCTTTTCCCACATAATGCAATTGAATATTTTGTTAGTTATTATGATTATTACCAGCCTGAAGCCTACATTCCCCAAACCGATACATACATTCAGAAAGATGCCTCTATCAATGAGCAGATCGACAAGATGAGGCATTCTGCAACCAGGTCCCTACTGGATAGAGATGATGTTCTCATTGTTGCCAGTGTATCGTGTATTTACGGACTTGGTTCTCCTGAGGCCTATCATGGAATGCTTTTGTATATAGAAAAGGGTGATGTAATAAAAAGGGACGATGCTCTAAAAAAACTAGTGGAGATTCACTATGTAAGAAGTGATATTGATTTTCATCGCTCATCTTTTAGAGTCAGAGGTGATGTAATTGATATCTATCCTGCGTATGAGGATTATTCTTGCATCCGGCTAACATTATTCGGGGACTGTATTGAAGCTATTCAGGAAATTGATCCCCTTACCGGTCATGTTATACAGGGATTAAGCCGCATAGCTATCTATCCCGCCAGCCATTACGTGACCACATTACCAAAAAGGAAAGAAGCTATCCAAAATATTAAGGAAGAATTAGCCAAAAGGATCGAGCATTTTAAAAAGGAAGAAAAATGGATAGAGGCCCAAAGAATAGAGGAAAGAACCCTCTATGATTTAGAAATGATAGGTGAGATGGGTTATTGTCATGGAATAGAGAATTATTCCAGGTTTCTAAGCGGCAGGAAGCCTGGTGAGCCGCCTCCAACATTGATTGATTATTTTCCGGACAATTCTCTTATTATCTTAGATGAAAGCCACATTACCAATCCACAACTCATTGGCATGTATAGAGGTGATAGATCAAGAAAAGAGACATTGGTTGAGTTTGGTTTTCGTCTCCCCTCTGCCCTTGATAATAGGCCCTTGAAGTTTGAGGAATTTGAGTCTCGCATTAACCAAATAATCTATGTTTCTGCTACTCCGGGCCCCTATGAATTAGATAAGGTTTCCCATGTGGTTGAACAAATCATTAGACCTACTGGCCTTATAGACCCGAAAATTTTAGTAAGGCCAGCCCACAGCCAAGTGGATGATCTTTTAGTCGCTATCAGGCAGGTTATACATAATGGTCAGCGAGTTTTGGTTACTACTCTTACAAAACGAATGGCAGAGGACCTCACCGAGTATTATACTGAGTTAGGTATCAAATCCAGATACCTCCATTCTGATATAAACACCATTGAAAGGACGGAGATTATTAGGGATCTGAGGATTGGAACATTTGATGTGCTTATAGGGATAAATCTTTTACGGGAAGGTTTGGATTTACCAGAGGTGTCGCTTGTAGCCATTTTAGATGCAGATAAAGAGGGTTTCTTGCGATCTGAGAGGTCTCTTGTTCAGACATGCGGGAGAGCTGCTCGAAATGTGGATGGTACCGTTATCTTTTATGCTGATGAGGTAACGCCCTCCATGAAAATGGCAATTGATGAGACAAACAGAAGGCGACGATTGCAGAATAGATACAATGAAGTCAATGGAATAACTCCGGAATCCATTAAGAAAGACATCTCTGATATTCTGGGCTCTGTGTATGAAGCAGATTACGCAAGCATTCCCAGTGTTTCGGAGCCAGAAAAGGAATATATTTCTATGGGTAATGTACCTAAAATGATTAAATCAATAAAAAAGCAAATGTCGAATGCAGCGAGAAGGTTAGATTTTGAGGAGGCGGCCCGCTTACGGGATCGATTATTTGTGTTGGAAAAAAAAGAACTCAGATATAGAAACTCAACTACTCTTTGACCCAACTATTTTTTCCAAGGTCCAGAGATCCTTATTGCGATTGTATTTAATTAAATAGATCTTTTTGTCATTTGCCAACACTTTGAAATATTCGTCGTTTATTCCATACCATTGGTCGATAATTTCTTCTACTATTAATTTTCGCCCTCGAAGAGTAAAATCACGCGGTTTTTCATTCGCCTTATATCCTGAATAGCAACTAACATGGATAGCCTTTA